>Ga0067045_1002391_pt1 | contig 168016 bp, 127 predicted proteins | sample TerdegcTABiofilm_FD_59184 | JGI IMG/M metagenome (GOLD analysis project Ga0067045, IMG submission 59184) | Combined Assembly of (Gp0054472, Gp0054536) Wastewater bioreactor microbial communities from Singapore -Terephthalate degrading... | reverse complement strand
AACGTCATCGTTATCGCCGCAGTCAATGTCGTCTTACCATGATCCACGTGACCGATTGTTCCTATATTAACGTGCGGTTTTGTCCTCTCAAATTTCTCTTTGGCCATGTGTGCCTCCTTTAAAATCTTCAATTCATTAACATATAAGGAATTTTATATCCTTAAGCCCTCGACCGGAATTGAACCGGTGACCTCATGCTTACCATGCATGTGCTCTACCTACTGAGCTACGAGGGCAAAGACAAAATAGCATTTAAAAAAATGTTCAAATATTTTAAGACAAGATACCCCTCAAGTCAATAAAAAATAAAAATTTCCCTTTCCGTCAGGTACCTTTTTCAACTAACGGCTTTTAAGGTTTATTTTATTTTTATGGAGCGAGCGATGGGAATCGAACCCACATGGCTAGCTTGGAAGGCTAGGGCTCTACCATTGAGCTACGCTCGCAACATACCTAAAGATATAATAAAAAATGGTGGTGAGAGGTGGATTCGAACCACCGAAGGCATACGCCGGCAGATTTACAGTCTGCTCCATTTGGCCGCTTTGGTATCTCACCATCTGAAATCCATGTCCCAATCATTAAAGCTGGCGATGGGACTCGAACCCGCAACCTGCTGATTACAAATCAGCTGCTCTACCGATTGAGCTACGCCAGCACAAAATCCCCAATTTCAAAAATAATGGTAGATTTTATACATAAATTTATTGATACAAGTCAAGATTTTTTTATTTATTTTTTATTTATTTAATTTCGCGGCACAAAAATAAACTGCGCATTTATCGCTGATTATTAACAATATGGCGAATTATTACACGAAGTTTTATTCATACGGGTTCAACAAGAATTTTTAGGAATAGAATTTTATTTACAACTATTTTTTTCTTTTTGCGAGCCTAATTTTATGCAGGAACCTTTATCTAAAACCGATTTTTTCAGATTTCGCTTTTTTGAAACCATAATTCAGCAGTTTATCTGCTATTTCAAACCTTGAATTCTCGGTTTTAGCGCCGATAACTACACAAACCAAAAAAACTTCATTTTGTTTCGCGGTAGCTACAACACAATAACCCGACGACCGGACAAAACCGGTTTTGAGGCCATTTACATCTGAACGCATTGACAAAAGTTTGTTGGTATTCTCAATATCCATGTTTTGCCTGATTGTATCCCGCCTGCGGCTGGTGTAATCCAATATTTGCGGATACTTCCGGCATAAATATCCGGCCAGTTGAGCCATATCCTGCGCACAAGAATACTGATCTGGTTCTCCGGGTTTGGTTAATCCGTGAGAATGATAAAATTTCGTGTTTTTCAATCCGAGCAAACCCGCTTTATCGTTCATCAAACCCACAAACTTTTTCTCCGATCCCGCAACGAACCGCGCAAGTTCATAAGCCGCATCGTTGGCGGAATAAATAGCTGTTGCCTTTATCAAATCTTCAATTGAGATTTTGTCGCCGGGTTTTAAACCAATCTTTCTTCCGCCTATAACGATTTGCGGTTTCGCAACAGTAATGTCGGCAGATATATCTGCTTTGGTTTTCTCTATATGTTCAAAAACGACAAGAAGAGTCATGACCTTCACAAGGGAAGCGGGAACAATTTTACGGTTTGGATTAAGGGAAAAAAAGGTTTTCCCGGTTGCAGGCTCAAATACTAATGCCGAATCCGCCTGAATGTTGTTTACATCTGAACTATTTTCGGAATAACCAAATTCACCGGCTGAAACAAGAGAAAAAACAAGAATGCTTACGATAAAAAGTAATCTGAGCATTAAACTTTATGCTTGAGTATACTTGAGTTTTCGTTGAAACAGAGACAAAAAACCGACATACATAAACCCGAATAAAAAATTAAAATAAAAAAATATTGAAAAATAATAACTATGCTCAAATGCCCATACAGCTATCAATCCAAAATAAAGCCCAAAGGCGATTTCGAGCACAGGTAATATATTCTTTTCTCCAATATATTTTTTTTGCTTCCATTGATCGGCTTTAACTACTACATTGAATTTAGGCGTACGATAAAAAATACCGGCCTTTTTTGCCATCCCCTCCAAGCACGCTTTTACGTTATTCAATGTCAACCCCATGATTATCGAGGATATAAAAAATATGTCGCTTAAAACTCTCAAACTTATTGATCTTTGCGTTTCTCTGTACAATATAAAAAAATGAATCCAGAAACTGCAGGTAACAATAAAAAATACCGGCAATTCAAAAAATTGCATATTGAACATCGTGAAATTTACCTGCAACCGAAGTAACGGATACAGTATTATCAGCAGGACAAAAGTCATCAGGTATGCGAAATTGATAACCAGATGAAAACTTGCGTCAAGTTTAATCCGCAAAGGATATTTGCTCGCCCAAATCAGAGGAAGCAATTTTTTTGCGTTCTGGATAGCACCTTTGGCCCAGCGATGCTGTTGCGATTTAAAAGACAGCATTTCGACCGGCAATTCTGCCGGTGTAACCAGATCAGGCACAAAACAAAATTTCCAGCCTTTGAGCTGTGCACGGTACGACAAATCGAGGTCTTCAGTCAATGTGTCTCCCTGCCAGTTACCTGCCGACTCAATAGCTTTTCTTCTCCAGATTCCTCCGGTACCGTTGAAATTAAAGAATAACCCAGACCTGCTTCTGGCAGTATGATAAAAAACAAAATGATCGTCCAGAAGTAGCGCCTGAACCCTTGTCAGAAGCGAATAATCTTTATTCAGATGCCCCCAGCGCGACTGTACAAGGCCAACCTGCGAATCGGTAAAGTAATGGATTGTCCGCATAAGAAAATCTTTTGTGGGCAAAAAATCAGCATCAAATATCGCGATAAATTCCCCTTTTGCCTGCCCCATGCCGTATTTCAGCGCGCCGGCTTTATAACCTTCGCGGTCAGGCCTTCGTATATGTTTAATATCAATCCCTTTAGCTTGTTTATCAGCGACAATTTGAGCTACAAGATCGACGGTATTGTCATCCGAATCATCCAGAACCTGAATTTCAAGTTTATCCGCGGGGTAATCAAGAGCGGCTGTATAATCTATCAATCGCTCAACAACGTAATATTCATTATAGATAGGCAATTGAACCGTTACATAAGGCAACCGGTCAAAATAAGATAATGGACTGATTTTTTTGTTCTTGCATTTAAAATAAAGGAAAAGTATATAAGATCTGTACAACCCGAAAAGTACAAGAAACGATATGACAAAGCAATAAATAATAAAAAAAACCAACCTCATTGCCAAACCTCATTTTTATATTTTTCCAAAATATTAAAATAATTCTGAAAAATTATATAATAATATTATTTATAAAATACATAATTTTTATTATAAATTTATTTACCGGCATTTAAGATTTTGTATACCGCTTAAATAATCAACCTTCTTTTTATACAGTGAACAGCTGACACCACCAAAATCGGAAGGCTTACGGCAAGCCACGCAAGATCAATCAACAGCGCATAATGGAATTTACCTAAAATCAAAGCACGCATCAGGTTTACGCAGTTGGTCAATGGCATAAAAACCGCGATTTTTTTTAACAGCCCGGGCAACTCATTTACGGGAAGCACTATTCCCGACAAGAAAAACATCGGAGTACAGCATCCTGTTATATAAAAATTAAAGTTGTTCATGTCTTTTACCATAGAAGTTACAATCAAAGCCAATGCGCCGAACAGAGCGCCGGTAATAAATCCGACACATGGCGTCAGCAGAGCCCAAATAGAGTCTACCAAGCCGAAAACGGTAATCGTGCAAAGAACCGCTCCGGAAAACATAAATCCCTTCGTGCCAGCCCATAATATCTCACCGACAAACGCTTCTGCCACGCCTACGGGAGTAGAGAGCATCGCATGATATATACGCTCATACTGCATCCTGATAAAAGTGCCGTAAGTTAACTCAAATGTCGCCGTAAACATTGCCGTTGACGCTAAAAGCCCTGAAGCTACAAATTTAGCGTATTTTATCCCCATAATCTCATCCACATGCCTGCCGAGCCCTATTCCTATCGCCGCAAGAAAAAACAACGGTTCGAGAAAAGGAGGAAACCCATTTGCGACAAGATTTTTAAAATAACATTTCCTATGGCGCATCCAGACGCTTATAACCCGATTTAAATAAGACGGCACATTTATATTCATTCGTTAAGACCCCGTTTAGCTAATTTTAAAAAAAGATCCTCGAGCGTCGAGGTCCTGATAATCAAAGCAGATATCTTATTATCTTCGCTGATTTTCCTTAAACTCATATCCGAATCACAATATACATAACACCTGTTGTCATAAACCTCCACAGAACAATCCGGCCTGTTTTTAAATATGTTCATGTCAAACCCGTTTTCGGACAGATTGAATTCCATCACGAATTTCGGAGTATGTTTATCCACAAGTTCCTGCGGATTGCCGATTAACAATATTTTACCCCGATCCATAATTACCAGCCTGTCGCAAAGGCGTGCCGCTTCCTCCATATAATGGGTAGTAAGAAGCATCGTTACGCCTGACAACTTAAGTTCGCGAAGTTTCTGCCAGATAAGATGGCGCACCTGAGGGTCAAGACCGGTTGTCGGCTCATCAAGAATTAAAATCTTCGGATTGTTGAGCAAAGCACGAATCAGAACAAGCCTTCTAACCATACCGCCGGAAAGCTCTTTTATTTTTGATTTTCTTTTTTTCTCCAGTTCCATAAACTCAAGAAGCCCACTAATCCGTTGTGCAGACTCTGAACGCCCGATTCCAAAATAACGGGAATAAACTATCAGATTCTCCTCAACCGTAAGTTCAAGATCGAGATTATCGTTCTGAGGAACCACACCGATTATCGACTTTATTTTCGCCCCGTCTTTTTTCGGAGTCAGCCCAATTATCTTAATATCGCCGGATGTAATTGGGCTTAAACAATAAATCATACTCATTGTTGTCGTTTTACCCGCCCCGTTAGGGCCGAGAAAACCGAAACATTCGCCAGATTCGATAGAAAAATTTATACCGTCCACCGCGGTAAAATCACCAAACCGTTTGGTTAAATTTTTCGCTTCTATAACCGCCATTGATAAACCCTCTTGATTATAAAAAGCTATAATGTTACAATCATCGGCTGTATAAGTAAAGGGACTTTTTAGAATTTTGACAATTTGGGCTTGCTGAACTATGTCATCACGAGAAGTTTTGCGAAAACAAAACGATGTGGTGATCTCAAAATGATTAGAGCTGAGATTGCCACAGCTCCTTCGGAGCTTCGCAATGACAATAAAAAGACTTTTTCAGCGATCCTAATTTACCATTGAAGCATTTAATACAATAATGCGATGCTATATGTGAAAACCGCATCCGCAAAATAAAGGTATGCTTATTTGAAAAAACCGGTATTTATCCGTTTTTTATTTCCCATCCTTCTTTTAATTTTATCTTTTTTTATGCAAAAACCATCCTACGGAGTGTCGCCGGAAGAAGTGCTTGTTGTTTACAACGGCGACAATATCGATTCGGTTAAACTCGCAAAAGAATATCAGCAGATTCGCAAAATCCCTGAAAAAAATATGTGCTACGTTATCTGCACATCCGCAGAATTAGTATCCAGAGACGAATATAACGAAAAAATAAAGAAAAAAATCGAAACCCATATAACAGATAACAATCTGAAAGAAAAAATACTTTTTATTACCGTAATGTATGGGATTCCCCTTAGAATTTTTGAAAATGAAATATCGGATTTGCAAAAGAAAAATAATGAACTCTCAGCAATAATAGCCTCAAAATCAGGGTTTTTAAACAGTGAAAGGTCAATTGAATTATTAAAAAACGAAATCGTTCAAAACAACGAGAAAATAAAAAAAATAAACTCAAACCAATCTTCAGCTTCGCTGGATTCGGAATTATGCTTGATTTTCAACAAATATGAAATTTCCGGATGGATAAAAAACCCGTATATGTTTTACAACAAAAATTATGAGCGGTTTTCGCGCAAATTCGGCATATACCTTGTTTCGCGATTAGACGGACACAACGCCGATGTAGTAAGAAGAATCATTCACGATACAATAAAAGCCGAATCTGAACAGCTCAGCGGAACCGCTTATTTCGATACTCGCGCAATTTACGACGGTACCGGCGCGTATTCGGAAATGGACAAACTTATCCTTAAAACCTCGCAGCTGACGGAAAAAGCAGGGTTTAAAACCGTAGTCGAAAAAACCGGCAGACTGTTCGGCAAATCCGAATGCCCCGATACTGCCATCTACTGGGGATGGTACCGGCTCCAGAACTATATGGACTCATTCACTTTCCGGCCCGGAGCTATAGCCGTCCATATCGCTTCAGGCGAATGCGAATCACTCAAAAGAGGCAACTTCTGGTGCCCGCAATTTTTACTGCACGGAGCTACCGCAACCGCAGGCCCCGTCGACGAACCGTATCTGAACAGTTTTCCAAACCCCATGCTTATGATAGCCGCGCTTTTTGACGGATACACTCTGGCAGAGGCATATTATTTATCCATACCGTACTTATCGTGGCAAATGGTTCTTGTAGGCGACCCGATTTACAGGCCTTTTAAAGGGGGAATCAAAAAAAACGAATAATCTCAAATTTAATGTTTTGATCAGGGCAATTAATTATTATTGATATTTTTGCAAGCAGAAAACCGTATTTTACATTATTTCATACTTTTGGTAATATGAGTTAAATCTTAAAAAAGCATAATATATGAAAACACAAAAACATATAGTTTTATTGGTATTTTAATAATTGCTGTTTGTTTATATTTCGCCTGGCATATAAATAATTTAAGTCAGGATAATAAAATAGCGCTGTATCTTGGGAATTTGCGGCAGTATTACCGCAATGATCGGTGCGATAATATCTGATTTATTTAACCTCCTTCTTCTCAATCTCTTAATGGAAACAATAATATCCAGCTAAATGCTAATGGAAATCATATTACCCAAACAGTAGGCATACCACCTGAACTGCATAAAAAATGGATGGATGAAAAAGACCAAAAGTATGAAGAACTTTCAAAGAAATACGAAGAAGTTTTAAAAGACCTTGCGTTAAAAAAAGACACCCTGCCCGATCATGACCTGAATAAAGAGGCGGAAAAAGCATATTCCGAGTTAAAACAGATAACTCAAATTCCCAGGAAATTCTTTACTTCCGCGATATCTTTTTTTATTGATCGGTAAATATTTAGGAGTTCTTCGTCTTTAACATTGAGGTATCCCCTGATTCTGTGGAACTGCGGATCATCAAAAGACAATATGTATTTGTTATCCAGATAAATCTTAGTCAAAACATTGCTTATATAAATGGCGCAAGCGCTTTGAAATATTTCTTTCTCGCGATGATTTTCAATAATTTCGGGATCATGACTGAAAAATATCATGTCTCTCAGACTGTCAGGCAACTGCCATTTTTCCACTAACGTTTTCCCGACTTTACAATGGTCGGTTCCGAACCTCATATTTTCAATCCCCAAAATATCGACAGATATATCAAATGAATTTAAGACAAACGGCAAATACAAATTACCGAAATTCAATAATAAAATTAATTTCCCGATATCATGCAGTAATCCCCCGACAAACGCTTCTTCGGAATTAGAACTATTTCGTTGAGCCATAATATATTTTGAAGTTATTGCCGTGCCGATGTTATGTTCCCAAAATAAAACCAAATTTGCGTTGGAAATTTTACTTTCGGAAAAATATTTGACAATAGAGAGGCCAAGAGCAAGACTTTTTATTGAGTTGAATCCAAGAATAATAACAGCATGAGAAATAGTGCTTATTCTTTTCTGGAACCCATAAAACGCGGAGTTAACGAGTCTGAGAACTCTGGCGGTTAATGTTTGATCCTGTGATATAATATCTGCAAGACGGGAAGCATTGCTTTTTTCGTCGTTGATTTCTTCAAGCAGTTTGTTAATCACAAAAGGCAATGGCGGTAATTTTTCTATAACATCATCTATATTCACAGTTCTATTTGATTTCATCAATTCCGTTCCTCGCGAAAACCATAATTTTTTTTCAAAAAATCTTCAAGCGTGACTCCGTCATCCTTAATTTCAATTTCATTTATTTTGCGCTTATTTCTTTTCGTTTTAAAATCTGATTTTATTTCCTGTTTGCCGATTATGGATTCATAATTATCTCTGGTTGCGAGAATCAGGTTTCTAAAATCTTCCGGGTCCCATGGTTTGATTATAAATTTATCGACAAACCCTTCGTTTATTGAATCGACAGCCATGTTTAAATTCGGATACGCGGTAATTAATATTCTTATAATATGCGGATATTTTTCCTTGATTAAATTAAGCAGTTCGAGTCCTGAATAACCGGGCATAAGATAATCCGAAACACAAACTTTAACGTTTTCGGATTTAATGCGTTCCAACGCATAATGCGGATTCCTTATGGTTATAACTTCAATATCGTCATATTCAAAAAGACGAATTATCGAATTCAATATTCGCTGGTCGTCATCCACTACAAGAATTTTAAACGGCGTATTCATAATTATGATTCCTTTTTTTTATGAAAAATAAAGATTCCATCTTTAATCGGGTAAAGTTTGCTGTAATTTATGATTTTCTCAATATAAGCTTTTTTGATAGTTTCGCCTTTCTGGATAAGAAAAAGGCCGTTTGCAGTATAAATATCTCTGGATAAAATCATCCCTTCTCTAAGTTGCGAAGGCTGAATTTGAATTTCAATCAATTCCTGCTCCCGCTTGAGCCTGGCGGTCATAAAAGAATCGAATGCCGCGACGATTTTCGGGTCAAACAGCGAATTTATATTGTTGTTCAAAAAATTTAACGCGGATTTCGGAGTTTCTTTTTTTGAATTAAAATCCGGATTGATCAGGTTATCGTAAGTATTTATTACGGCGATAATTCTTGAGCACAGGGGAATATCGTTATTCGAAAGAGAATCGGGAAACCCTTTGCCGTCAAACCGTTCATGATGGTGGCGAATAATTTTTCCGATTTGCGTGAGATTGTCCACGCCGCTTAAAACAGTTTCACCAATTACAGGATGTTCCTTAAATTTGCACAACTCATTTAATGTAAGCTGATTGTACGGTTTTATGGTAACCATATCCGGCAGGCATATTTTTCCAATATCATGAAGCAAGCTTGCAACCTCAATATTTTTAATTTCTTCGGGATCTAAATTGCAGGATTGGGCAAAATTTTTGGCAAGAAACGCTACCCGTTGCGAATGAGCTTTGTTTATGGGATCCTTTAATTCAATCAAACTCAAAAACATATGAATCGATCCGACGAAATTTTTTTCAAGAGATTCATTTAGCGTTTCAAGTTTTTTATTTTTTTCATGGATTTCTTTTGTCCGTTCAAATACCTTATTTTCAAGCTGTTTGTTTAATTCTTTCAATTCAGCGTTCTGATCCTGTGTAAGCTGATGAAGGTATTCGACCTGATTTATAAGATCATAATGGCTGACAGCGTTTCTGATAGTTACTTTTATATCTTCATCATTCCATGGTTTCATTATGAATCTATATACTTCGCCGTTATTTATGGCGCAAACCATAGCGTCCACATCGGCAAACCCTGTGAGCATTATTCTTATCGATTTCGGACTGATGTTTTTGATTTTCTGGAGAAATTCGATTCCGTTTACTTCAGGCATTTTGAAGTCGGACATAACAAGCGCTATTTTAGAACATTCCGAGCTGACGATATTTAACCCTTCATTGGCGCTTGAAGCGGTAATTATCTCATAAGGTTCGTCTTCAAAAACCCTTGAAAGCGAATTTAGAATATTGCGTTCGTCATCTACAAATAATAGTCTATGCATGGAACTTTTGTTTCTTCCTCTTTTGTTTCTATTTTTTGAATTTCTGTTTTATCATTTATACAGGCAGAGGCGCACACAGGCAGAATAATGGTGAATTTCGTACCTTTTCCCAATTCGCTTTCCACTTTGATATCGCCTTTGTGTTTTTCAATTATTTTATACACTATGCTCAACCCCAAACCGGTTCCTTTTCCTGTTTTTTTTGTGGTAAAAAAAGCATTAAAAATTTTATTTAAGTTTTCTTTCGGCATACCGCATCCGTTATCTTTTATTTCAATAAATATCTTTGAATCAATATGATATGTGCTTATTTCGATAATACCTTCTTTTTCAATAGCTTGAGCCGCATTGACAAGAATATTTGCAAATATCTGGCTGATCTGGCCCTCGTTGCATTTAATGGGTGGAAGTTCAGTATAATTTTTTTTCACTGTTGCTTTATATTTGATCTCGTTGTTGACTAAATTGAGGGTATTATCCAAAATTTGGTTAATATTTACATCGCTGTTCATTTCCTGATCAAAATGGGCGAATGTTTTAAGATCCTGAACAATTTTGGCGATTCTCTCCAATCCGGTTATGTTTTCGTCAATTATATCGTCGATATTTTTGATAGCTTTGTCCAACTTTAATTCCATCTTTAAGATATCTAATTTATCGATATAAGCTTGCATAAATTCCTTATGACGATTGTCTTCAATCAGATTTTGATAAAAATCAAGCATGGTTTTTATTTTCGAAAAGTATTTTTTCATGGAAAATGTGTTGCTGTTAACAAAACCCACGGGATTGTTTATTTCATGGGCTACGCCCGCGGCAAGTTCTCCTATACCCGCCAGGCGGGAGGCCATTATGATTTGATTTTCAAGTAACTTTCTTTCCGTAATATCTTCAAAAATTATTGTTATTCCTAAAAGAGCGTCATTTTTTTAACAGGGTAACCTATAATACGCAAAACAGAATTATCGTCTATCTTCAGTTCATGTTCGGGTGTGATCTCGTTATTTATTTTTACATAAGCGATAATTAGCTTTATTTGCCGGACTAAAATGTCAGGGAAAATTTCTGCATAATGAATCCCAAAAAATGTTTCTATTTTTCTGTGTAATCCAGAAAACTTTTGGGCCTCGTTGTTAATCAATTTAATTTCTTCGGTTTCGCCATCCAGAACTAAAATCCCGAAACCGGCGTTTTTAAGTATCCCTTCTGTCCGTGTTTGTTCCTGAGAAAGTACTTCATACTGAAAAACTAGTTCTTTTCTATGTTTCTCGAGTTCTGATTTTAATGAATCGATTTGGTCTTTTTTTTGATTAAACCACTTTTTCATTTTCAGCGCTTTAGTTATAGCCATTGAAAGTTTCACTTCATCAAATGGTTTGGGTATATAATCAAAAGCGCCGTAATTGATAAAATCTGCCGGATTCTTGAAATTTGAAAAACCGGTAACCATTATTACCGGTATAGATGAATCGTTCTTCTGTATTTCTTTTAGTACTTCTAATCCTGACATTCCCGGCATTTTATAGTCCAAAAATACGAGGTCGTATTCCTTCATTTTCAACATTTCAAGAGCTATTTCCCCACTTGATGCCGAATCAACGTCAAAAAATTTAAAACCTTTTAAAATATTTTTTAACAGAAATACACAAGTATCATCATCGTCTACAATTAATATTTTATTTTTAAGCAGATTGTTCATATATTAAATATCGGACATTATAAAAAAAAATTTAATTAATAGCAAAGTATATAAAAATACTTATAATATAAGTAATAATAGATAAATAAGTAAATTTTAGATCGCTGAAAAAGTCTTTTTTATTGTCATTGCGAAGCTCCGAAGGAGCTGTGGCAATCTCAGCTCTGATGATTTCGAGATCACCGCGTCGTTTTGCTTTCGCAAAATTTCTCGTGATACCACTTTGCAATCTAAATATTATTAAAAAAAAGTCATTGCGAAGAGCATAGCGAGCGACGAAGCAATCTCAAGGTTAATCGAGCATAGATCGCCACGCTCACTTCGTTCGCTCGCGATGACCTGTCAGGGTTTGTTGCTTTTTGATTGCAACTCGGTATAATGACAGAGAAATTCAAAATTTTTCAGAAATCCCATGATATTGTCAAATGTTGTGTTTTGGAAAAAAGCATATCCTTGATTTTTCATGCACGATTAATTTGATTTGATTACATCTATTTCTCATTACCTTGCCTGACAGGCGTGCCGGAAGAACTTTCATCAAAAGGGTCGATGGAGAAATATTTTTTCATCAGCTGGATTGTTTTAAACTGTTTCCATTTTTTGATTTTCCAGCCTCTGAAAATGTAAATGAAAAAACCATGATAAAATAAACCTATACCCCATCCAAGCACAGGGTAAACCGCCCATATTTGATCGGGCGTATATACAATATTACACACAATCAGCGATATATTGGATAAAACATAAATTATGAGATGCACGAAAAACGAGGCTTTCCTCTCGAATTTCTCGCTCTGCATCGGGTTTTTACTGAATATATCCATAAAAATATAGGCGTACGAAAGATGCCCTAACACAAATATTCCCCAAAACCAAGCCGGCCATAACGACCATGAAATTTTTCTCTCGGTAACCAGATTTATGACCATCAACATCAGAATTACAGTAAGGTACACGGAAAGATGAAAATAAAAAATCATCCGGTTTTGAACAATTTTTTTCGCCCGGTTATAATACTTGAGTTTCTGCTTGCGCCTGCTGATTAAACCTGAATTCATGTTTGTTATATCCTAAACTATTTAAAAAAAACATAATACCAGAAAAAAAATAAAAATAAAACAGGATTTCTTTTTAGTCCGCACCTGAAATATCTGTTCTGTTAATTATCTCCGGCACAATATCGAGTTTTTCTTCGGGAGTAAGTTTTTTTATATCCGAGCAGATCAATTTAAGTTGCTGATATACCGCATTATAACTGGTAATAACCGTCTGTATGTTTTTACCGAGTTTATTTAAGTATTGATCATACAGCCTGACATGTTTTATCAGGTTTCTTACCTGTCCCAGAATATCGGAAATGGAATTTTTTACTTTGAGTTCATGCAGAGCCTGAAGAATTATCTGAAGATACGCAAATAAATTGCTCGGCGATACCATGACAACCGATTTTGAATACGCATACGCTATTATATCGCCGGTTGCAGAAGAAACTGTCTGGTCGAAACCCGATACCACCTGCTGAAACAATCCTTCGGCAGGAATAAACATAAGTGCAAAACCGGTTGTTTTCTCTTCCGGCTTAACATATTTGCCGGTTTCGTTTATCCTTGATTTTATATCCGTGAGGATTTCTTTTCCGAGTTTATCCCTCAATTCTTTTTCATCGGTATCAATATACTGATAATATTTCGACAACGAGAATTTTGCGTCTATGGGAATTATTTTGTTATCAACCATTATTGCCGCATCCACAATGGATCCGTCTTTGAACCGGTACTGGGTTTTGAAACTCGCACACGGAAGCGTATCCGCTAAAATAGACTCGAGAATATATTCTCCGTAAATACCCCGTTGTTTAGGGTTTTTCAAAATATATTCCAATCTCTGCAATTGGCGGGCAAAATCAACAACCTTGTTATTAGTCTCATCAAGCCTAACAAGTTTCTCGGTTACCGCCCGGATAGTATCTGAAGATTTAAGAAGATGGTCATGCAGAATTTTGTTCGATTCGGTAAATTTCCTCTCCATTGAGTCTGAAAAATTGTTTAACCGGTTATGAAGCAAAACCATATCCTGACCAGCGCACGCCCCGCTCAACTTTTTTAGCGCAAAAATCAGGCAAACCGACACTAAAGCCAGCAAAACCGATATCGCTATCAATATTATAACCAAAATATCCATATAAATATTTGAACCTGATCAAAAAGTTATTTTCTATTTTAAAATAATATAATATAAAAAACACCGGCATTTAAACAGGATATTTTTATGTACGACAAGATAATTGCACACAACGATTTTGATGGAATAGTATCTGCGGCGCTATGTTCTTATCACTATAACGCCTCGGAAATCGTATTTTGTTCACCGGCCGGCATAATAGATAAATCCATAAACATAAATAACAACTGTATCCTGTGCGACCTTCCTTACAACAGCAACTGCGGGCTATGGTTCGATCACCATATCGGAAATAGGGAAGAACTTGCACAGCGTAAAATAAATATAGATGAAATACCCGGCGAATTCGCATTAAAACCGAGTTGCGCAAGAGTTATCTACGATTACCTGTCAAAAATATCAACTCTACCCGATTTTTTCTCCGAAACCGTAACCGAAACGGACATAATCGACTCATTCGCATATTCGTGCGCTAATGACTGGATAAAAAAAACACCCGGCAAACTGATTACCTGCGCGCTCTGCGCTAACTTTCCATCGCGGTTTGAAGAATTAAATTTCATGCGCAAACTCGTGAGGCAGATAAAATCCATACCTCTTTCACAGATAGTTGCCCTCGACTGGTTTAAACCCCAGATCGACAAATATTACGAAGAAGAATCGGTTATGATCAATATAATTAAGGAATCGTCTTATTTCATTCCCTGCGATAAAAAAAATGAAATAGCCGTTATCGACCTGACAAAATATAACCGCAAACCCAATGTCATAAGATCACTGGCGTTTCTGGTATACCCTTGCGCAAAAGCGGTAATTTCTATTCAAAACCAGTTCGACAGAGGAATTAAACTCAACAACCTTTTTATTTCAATGTCTCTTGGATTTTATTACTATAATAAATCGCACGGCAAAGACGTCGGCTCCATTATGGATACGCTTGGGCTTGGAGACGGCCATTCCGGCGCCGCTGGAGGCAGGATTCACTGCAACTCAAAACAGGATATGATCAGAAAAAAGCAGGATATCCTGAATAAGATATTCGAAATATGGTCAATACAGCCGGATATAATTTCTGAGAAATAATACTTGGGATTGCTGAAAAACCTTAAATTTCTATGTCATCACGAGAAGTTTTGCGAAAGCAAAACGGCATGGTGATCTCAAAATCATCAGAGTTAAGATTGCCACAGCTCCTTCGGAGCTTCGCAATGACAATAAAAAATACTTTTTCAGCGATCCTAAAACTAATGATTAGAATTGCGGCGTACACTAATATAAAACGCGAATTAGCATTATTTATTCAACAAGCCTTTAAAAAACTCATGATCGGGATTTAACCGATACGCTTGAGCAATACATTCCCTCGCTTTTTCGTGTTTGCCGGTATGCGAAAGAAAACCGGCGTATTCCATCCATGTATCAATATAATACGGATCAATATTTACCGCTCTCTGAAAATATTTGTCAGCCCTGTTATAATCTCTGGCGATATTCGCTCTCTTTGCCATCGCAATATAATCTTTAGCTGACAACGGTTTTAAACCGTAAAAACTCATCGCCGTCAACATCACTGCAAGATAAGGGACAACAATTTTATAGAAAGCGATTTTCGCTCCGCGCAATCTCAAAATCAGACATAAATATATAAAAAAAACAGGCGTTATCTTGAAGAAATGATACCACACGCTCTGCGCCTGCGTCCATAACCGCTGAACTTCAGTATAGCCTTTGCCCATATCGACATTAACAAAATAAAATATTGTCGGCATGGCAAGAACCAGCCACAAAAAACCGATAACCTTTTTATTGTTCCTCTTCAATTCCAGCGCCAACACAGGAATCAGCATGACCAGATGATGTTCCCATATAAATTTGTACGACAGGAAAAACGCGCATAACCATAATGAAATCAAATCCAGATCATCCTTTTTTTTGTTTTTCAGGCTGAATTGAAACCATAAAGTAAACGATACTACTATCAGCGCCCATAAAGCCTGAATCCAATTGCTCAAACCGGAATTATAGGTAAAATGATATGTGAATTCCCTTATTAAAGGATACATACCCACATTTCCCGCCTGGTAAAAATAATCGGAAGCCCCCCCGAAAACATATTTCATAAAATAAGAAAAATCTTTCGGGAAAAACATGAAATAAGGAACGAACAGCACTGCAGACAACAATACCGCAAACACAAGCAACTTATATTTGTTTTTACCGGAATAAACAGGAATAAAAAAAGCCGTATTCAATTTAATATTCATGCTTAACCCTAACAGAAGGATACTAAGCTTTTTTTTCTTTCTGGCAAAACTATACATTATACCGGCTATAAGCATAGCCATAAGGGTGTTGGTCTGTCCCATATACAGGTCGATATAATACGGAGTGAAAATCAAAGATAACAGCAAAGACCAGAAAAATGTATCCTGATCATCGAGAATTTTGTGAATAAACAACAGCATAACAGCGAAAAAACACGCAATAACCGCAACCCATATTTTATATGCAGTCCACACGCTGAACAACTGAGCAAATATACCGACAGTATAGGCGAGAAAAGGAGGATATTTGTAAAGAGCCGCGTAAGGGACATCTATAACCTTGCCTTCGGTCTGATATATGCTCACTTTTTTTAAAAGATCGCTTCCCGCCTGATAAAACTGAAAAAAATCGCCTCCGGCCCCTACCCTGTGCGAAGTATCGTTGAATAATGGATTCAAAAATCCGGTAATTAATGAATTCCAGAACAATAAATGAATTCCTAAAGCGGCAAGCAAAAGAAAAATATGTATTTTTTTCATTTTTTTATTATCTGTACGACCGCACATCAACCAGCTGGAGCTGAATTGCGGGTATTCCAGAATAATTTTCCATATTCAGGGAATAAACGATATCAACCTTGTCGCCTTTGGTAAGGTCTTTCACCTGATTCTGCATATTGAATCCGATAACTTCCTGCATAATACCGCATTCATCCTCCACCACAAATTTCACATGGTTTCTGCCGAAATACCTCGGAAATCCCTGCACAACTAATCCCTGCGTTAAAAATACTGGGCGCGAATTTTTCTGCCCATGGGGAGATAACAGCTCTATTTCCTTCATCAATTCGTCGCCGATATCGGATAAATTCAATTTACAATCTATATTTATCTCCGGCAAAAGATCGTCTTTATTAATTTCCTGATCTGCTATGGCATTTATTTTAGTTATAAAACTCTCAAGCTGATCCTGCCTTATAGACAATCCGGCCGCATAACTGTGCCCTCCAAACTCAAGAAGCATAGCCTGGCATCGTTTCAACCATTCGAGAAGATTAATTGAATTGATACTTCGCGCAGAACCTTTTCCTACGCCTTCCTCGATAGATAACACGATTGCCGGTTTGTTGTATTCCCTTGTCAGTCTTGAGGCAACTATACTGACAATTCCGATAGGCCAGTTTTCTTTAGCGACAATAATAATTTTTCTGTTTTTTATGTCAGGGTTATTCTCAATATATTCTTTTGCCTGTTTAAAAACCGTCTCCTCAAGCTGTTGACGATGACGGTTGTTTTCCTCTATTATTGCGGCAAGGTTATCCGCTTCTTCTTCATCATTGGTAATTAAAAGTTTTACTCCCAATGCCGCATCTTTAAGACGGCCGATAGAATTTATTCTCGGCGCAATAAAAAAACTGACATGATATGTTTTTAAACTGGTTTCAAACTGAATGCCCGATTTTTCTTTAAGTTTTCTTATGCCGATTTTATCCGTAGTGGATAATTTTCTGAGACCATACTGGACAAAAATCCTATTCTCGTCAACAAGAGGCATCATATCGGCGATAGTACCGAGAGAAACCAGATCAAGCTGGTCCCTAAGATCTACATTATCAAATGCGGATATTTTCAGTTCGCGCGCTTTTTTTAACAACGCATGGAGGAATTTAAAACAAACACCAACGCCGGCAAGATCTTTAAAAGGATATGTGCATTCAGGCTGGTTCGGATTAACGATCGCCACCGCGTCGGGCAAAATATCGCCGGGCATATGATGATCGGTTATGATAACATCGATATTATTTTGTTTCAGCTTCTCAACTTCGGCAATCGCATTGATACCGCAATCTACAGTAATCATCAGTTTCGCCCCGACTCTGAGAGCATACTGTATTCCCTCTTCACCCAGCCCATACCCTTCCATAAGTCTGTTAGGTATATAATAATACACTGGTATGTCTATCTGAGAGAGAATGGAATATAAAATGGCGGTACTCGTAACACCGTCAACATCGTAATCGCCATGAATAAGCACAGGTTCTTTTCTCTCGAACGCAAGCAATATCCTGTCTATCGCTTTATCCATTCCATACATAAGAAAAGGATCATAAGTATCTTTTAAAGTGATATTTAAAAACCTGTCGGCTTTTTCAATCGTATCAAGCCCGCGGTTAATCAGAATCTGCGCAGTTACCCTGCTGATTTCAAAATGCTGTGAAATCTGATCCCGCAACTCGTCAAGATTTGGGTACAATATCCATCTTTTTTTCATATTGTTCACACAATTTCAGCCGGATATTATTATAATCAGGCTTTTTTAGTTTTTTCCATGAACAATACCACTGGACTCGCTATAAATACCGATGAATATGTACCAGTTATAATTCCAACGATTAGTATAAACGCAAAATCGTTTAACACTTCTCCGCCGAAAAAGTACAGAGCCACCAATACCAGCAGTGTAGTTAATCCAGTAAGGATTGTTCTGCTTATGGTCTGGTTAATACTGAGATTTACTATTGATGGCATATTAAGCTTTTTTTGGGAACTCATGTTTTCTCTGATTCTGTCATATACCACAATCGTATCGTTGATCGAATAACCTACCATAGTCAGCATCGCGGCAACATAGGTGATGGATATCTCTCTGCCGGAAATAGCATAAATTCCCATGGTAATCAGGACATCATGAATAAGAGCCAATATTGCCCCCAAAGCAAACCTGAACTCGAATCTCCATGATATATATATAAGAAGACCCCCTAACGAAAATAATAGCGCAAGAAAAGCTCTCTGCCTCAATTCCGCCCCAATCGCCGGGCCAACATATTCCGTTCTTTCCCGCTTTATGCCGTAATCGGAAAATTTTTCTTTTAAAGTTTCGTATATTTTTTCCGTACTGCCGGATTCGGTTTTGATCAGTATTTCGTTATCTTCGCCATAATGCTGGATTGTAGCTGTTCCTTCGCCAATTTTCTTCAACTCGGTTCTTATGGGATCAAGGCTCAGCGGTTTCTGAACCGAAAACTGAAGCAACGTTCCTCCTGTGAAATCTATGCCGAAATTCTTATTACCCCGGATTACAAACCAGCCCATACCCACAACAATAAGTATAATAGATACCAAAACCCATTTTTTAATTATCCCGACAAAATTTATATTGGTTTTGCCGAATATCTGGAGCATTTTCAACTGGTTTAACTCGAATTTTTCAACCAGAATCCGTATCAATACATGAACCACAAACACCGCAGTAAACAAACTTGCAAGAATACCGGTAGTAAGTGTAACCGCAAACCCTTTTATAGGGCCTGTTCCAAACTGAAACAGAAACGCCGCAGTAATTAAAGTAGTGATATTTGAATCAAATATCGTTAGAAAAGCACGTTTAAACCCGGCTTCCATTGCCGAATGGAAAGTTTTGCCGAGCAATATTTCTTCACGGATCCTTTCATTGATAAGTACATTAGCGTCAACCGCCATACCCATAGTAAGGATAATGCCGGCTATGCCCGGCAAAGTTAAAGTAAAACCGAACAAACTCATTACACCTGTAATTATCAGCAGATTCATGCAAAGAGCGAAATCCGCAACAAGACCTGATATTAAATAATATATAGCCATAAAAACAACAACTGCGGCAAAACCTATTATGGCGGCAGTAACTCCTTTTTTAATCGAATCGCTTCCAAGACTCGGGCTTATCGAACGGTTATCGATCAGTTTCATAGGCACAGGCAACGCACCACCGGACAACTGGCGCGATAACCTTTGGGCTTCCTCGTTTGTAAATCTGCCCTGAATAACCGCCCGCCCGCCGGATATGGCAGACCTGATTGAAGGCGCGGAAATAATTTTGTCGTCAAGCAAAATCGCCAGCCTTTTTCCCACATTTTCACTGGTAACTTTAGCAAACCGTTTCGCCCCCTCACGAGTAAACTCAAGCCCGACCTCAGGCATACCGAAACCGGATGAAGTCGTAACGTAAGCGCTTTTTAAAAGTTCGCCTGTCAACGCGGGTTTTGCCTTGACAAGCATAGGAGTTTCTTCCGTCTCGCCCCGTTCATTTATATTTACTTCGTTTTTCAGTTCCCAGCCAAGCGGCACTTTCCCATTGGTCGCTTCGGTTAGTTTCTGAGGATCATCATTTACCAGCCTGAACTCGAGAAAAGCTACATCGCCAATAGTTTTTATCGCTTCATTGGGGTCATCAAGCCCCGGTAACTGAACAACAACTCTGTCATTGCCCTGAGTGTAAATGGTAGGCTCTTTTACTCCAAGCGCATCAATCCTGTTTCTGATAACTTCTACCGCCCGGTATATACTGTCCTGACGCATCAACGTAGACAATCCCATCTGGTTGAGTTTCTCTTTGTCCACTTCCCAGACAAGATGCACTCCGCCTTTCAAATCAAGCCCGAGATTGAGTTTCCCTTTTTGCGACGGCGTATCAAAGGGAGGATAGGAGAAATAAAACGCTCCCGCAAGCACCACAAGGATGATGATAAACTCGATCAAAAGATTTCTTTTCATTAATCCCTCCAAATTTGCATTAATTTTATTATATATATAAATTTAATTTATTAATTTCATAATAAAACAAAACCTTAATGCCTTAAAAATTTATCGGGCACGGTTTTTATAAAAAAATTTCCTTTAACTTTATAACGGATATTCATAAAAAAAAACCATAAAAATTTTTATTTTTCCAACAGAGAAACGCTCGATTTATTTACTTCCAATTTTACTTCATCATCTACTTTAACAATAACTGTCGTTTCTTTTATTCCCGCAACTACACCGTGAATACCTCCGGCAGTAACTATTTTATCGCCTTTTTTAAGAGAATTTATCAGCTCTTCCCTTTTCTTTTGTTCCTTTTTCTGAGGACGGTATACGATAAAATAAAAAATAAGCAGTATCATAGCAAACATCGGCAACATGCCGATGAGCGACCCGGTTGGCGCCTGAGGAGCATTCGCCTGAGCTAAAAATAAAAAATTCATTCTGTTTCTCCTTGACTTATATTATTTAAAAATTTTTTCTTAAACTCAACAAACCGGCCGTCATCTATGGCCTGACGTATATCATGCATCATTTTCAGAAAAAAACAGGTATTATGCAAAGATAAAAGAACCGGCCCCAACATTTCATTGGTATTAAATAGATGCCTCAGATACGCTCTGCTGAAATTCCGGCAAGTGTAACATCCGCAATTCAAATCAAGAGGGTTCAGATCGTCTTTATATTCGCCGTTTCTCACAACTATTTTACCAAACGAAGTAAATCCGGTACCGTTTCTCCCGTATCGTGTGGGTATAACACAGTCAAACATATCAAAACCGGATTCAACCATCTGCAGTATATCCTGCACAAACCCGCACCCCATAAAATATCTGGGCGAGTTTTCCGGCAGGAAACCTGCAGTATAATCCGCTATTTCATACATCAGGATTTGAGGTTCACCCACACTCAGACCACCGACAGCGTATCCGTCAAATCCGATTTCACACAACTTCTCCGCACAATTTTTTCGCAAATCCCGATAAATACCGCCTTGCACTATGCCAAACATTGCAAACTCATTATCACCCGGCATCCGATGGTTTTTGCATAATTTTGCCCATTCTAAAGTAATTTTAAGTGAATTGCAAGTATAATTATAGTCCGATGGATACGGCACACACTCGTCAAAAACCATCCTGATATCGCTTCCGAGAACTTTCTGAATACGCATAGCGTCCTGAGGAGTAAGAAAATGATAAGACCCGTCAATATGTGATTGAAACTCAACTCCTTCGGGCGTAATTTTGCGCAGTTTCGACAGACTGAAAACCTGATATCCGCCCGAATCGGTCAAAATAGGTTTGTCCCATCCCATGAATTTATGAAGCCCGCCTGCTTTGGAGACAATTTCCAAACCAGGACGAAGATAAAGATGATATGTATTACCAAGTATTATTTGTGCTCCAAGCTCATTCAGGTCGCGGGGAGTCAAGCCTTTAACAGTAGCCTGAGTGCCAACCGGCATAAAGACAGGCGTCTGGATTTCTCCCCGAGACGTTTGAATTACGCCTCTTCTGGCTCTGGAATTAGAATCTTTTTTGAGCAAATTAAATTTCATATTACCGATCCAAAATCAACATTGCATCACCGTAACTGTAAAACCTGTATTTCTCTTTTATGGCAATCTCGTAAGCCTTCATTATCAAATCCTTACCGGCAAGCGCACATACTAACATAAGCAAAGTCGATTTTGGAAGATGAAAATTTGTAATCATACTGTCAACCAGCCTGAAATTTCTGCCCGGATAAATAAAAAGGTTCGTCTCCCCTGTGCGAGGCAAGACAAACCCGCCTTCGCCGACGCAAGATTCCAAAGCCCTTACGGTGGTTGTGCCTACAGGCAAAATTTTTTTTCCCGTCGATAAATAGGAATTTATTTTGCGAGCGGAATCTTCGTTTATAGAAAAACATTCGGATTCCATACTGTGCATTTCCACATCATCTGTTTTTACCGGCATAAAAGTACCGGGCCCTACATGAAGCGTAATATCGGCAAACTCAATATTTTTTTCTTTTAACTTATCAATCAACGGGGCACTGAAATGAAGGCTTGCTGTAGGCGCGGCAACCGATCCCTGTTCATGGGCAAATAGGCTCTGATACCTTTGTTTATCCAACATCGTTTCCGAGTTACCGGCATTTTTTCGTTTTATATACGGCGGAAGAGGCATTACACCAAACTTATGCGCTGTTTCAAGAGGGTCATTGTCTAAAAAATCTATTACTTTTTTGCCCGGAGAAATTTCATCACGAACAACCACAAAACAATCCGAACCGTCAATTTTTACCCAAGCACCCTTTTTTGTCCTGGAAAACGGTTTTAGCATAGCTTCCCATAAATTGCCTTTGATTTTTCGGATAAGAAGTATTTCCACTTTACCGGCGTTTAGTTTTGTTCCAGATAGTCTGGCAGGAAAAACCTTTGTGTTATTTACAACCAGTAGGTAATGGGAATCAATGAAATTATCCAGTTCCCAAAAAGTCGAATGAACGATTTTGCCGGATTTTTTAAAAACTATCATCAATCTGGATTCATGACGCTGGGAAGGCGGATACTGGGCTATAAGCTCAGAAGGAAGAGAATACTCAAACTCGCAAACACGCATCAATACATCCTTTTAATCAGCGTGCCGGGATAATAATACTTGAGAATATCCTGATATTTCATTCCCGATTCGGCCAGCTTTTTTGCGCCGTACTGGCACATTCCAACACCATGCCCCCACCCTTTGCCCACAAATATAAAATATTTGCCTGCAGAATGAATAGTAAACATCGAGCTTCTTAATTTATTGTAACCCAAAATTTTCCTGAATTTGTTTATAGGGATTTCCGTAGCGCGTCCGTCAGCGAATACTATAACGCTTCTAAGCCTCGGATAAACGGGTGCGCTGTCGCCGTAATCAAGTTTGGTAATAGATCTCCAGTTATATCCGCCATTCCTGTTAAACTCCCGCACTATCTCTTTCTTGCTCAAAATATGACTCCATAGATAATATTCACTGCTTTTGCAATAATCGCACCGCACTATTTTAGGAAAACTTAACGTACTGGACCAGACAGCAGGAGCATATTCAGTCGCGCCGCCGCAAACTGCATGAAAATACGCAGGCATAAGTTTGCCTCCGAAATAAAGCACCTGCCCGCGAGTAACTTCGACTGCCCATGCAGATTTCGGCGTCTCCGACCGTGTCCCGTTATATGCCTGTGAATCTATTCCCACATCAAAAAAATTATTCTGATTAGCCATAACATGATAAGTAGCGAACGATCTTGAAGCAACCGCCTGGGCTTTAAGAGCTTCCTGTCTCCATGAATCCGATACTTCCGACGTAACCACGCTTTTTAAATATTCCTCAATATCAATATGGTTGATCGCATACACAAGATTGCCTTTGGCAACCAGTTCGAGTTCGCCCTTATACGAATTGCCGTTGAGCAGAAACTTCTGTTTGTCATCAATTCTGAAATATAACCTTTGCGGATATTTTACTGCCCTGTTATTGCCAAAACATAACGCCGGAGAAGCGGTAGTTACTTTATCATAAAAACTCCGCCCGCGCGAAATAAACTTGTTCCTTACCGGATCAATTATCTCATACGACCGGTTAATTTCCACTCTGACCGATTTGGATACCGCCAACACAACCCTGATATCCATACGAGGCCTCGGACCTCTTATTCCCAGAGCCAACCCACTGGTACGAGGATACGTGCCAAGAAAAAAAACCGCTACTATTATAAATAATACAATTAATTTTTTCTTCATCTCCGTCTCAATAAATAAAAAAGAAGCGTTAAAATTAAACTAATGAGCAAACAACTCACTATCGGGAAATAAAAAGAAAAATTTTTCCCTTTAATGACAATGTCCCCCGGCAATTTACCCAAGAATAAATTTAACTTATCCCCTATTATAAGTATAATACCAAAAATTATCAGTATGAATCCAGAAAAAACGATTATTTTGCCTAATTCCTTATACATAATATCCATTTCTTAAAACAGGTTCTCCTGAACAAACCCATCCTCGGCAACATCACGGTAAAACGATTGCTGTTTTATGTTTAGATGTTCATAGGCAAGCCTTGTTACTTTACGCCCGCTGGGAGTGCGCTTTATATAACCCTGCTGAATAAGATATGGCTCGTAAACTTCCTCAATCGTATCCGGTTCTTCCCCTATAGCGACGGAAAGCGAGTTTATCCCTACGGGGCCTCCGTCAAACTTTTTTATTATAGTTACCAAAATCATTTTATCCATTTCATCAAGGCCCTTGTCATCAACATCAAGCATCGTCATTGCCGCATCAGCAACTTTTGCGGTAATTCTGTTATCGGCTTTAACCTGAGCGAAATCGCGGACTCTTCGAAGAAGTCCGTTGGCGATTCGAGGAGTACCCCGCGAACGGCGCGCGATTTCAAACGCTCCTTCGTCATTGATTTCCACATTCAGTATCCGCGCAGAACGAAGAACTATTTTTTTCAGATCATCCGGTTCGTAATAATTCAACCTGTTAATCAACCCAAACCTCGAACGCAACGGCGAAGTCAACAACCCGCTTCGAGTTGTCGCGCCGACAAGGGTGAATTTCGGAATGTTTAACCGGATACTCCTCGCGCTGGGACCTTTGTCAAGAATGATATCCAGAACAAAATCTTCCATAGCGGAATAAAGATATTCTTCAACAATATGGTTAAGCCGGTGTATTTCATCGATAAAAAGTACATCACCCTCTTCCAGATTCGTAAGAAGCCCCGCCAAGTCGCCAGGCCGTTCAATAACAGGCCCCGAAGTTACTCTTATATTTGACCCCATAGCATTAGAGATAAGATACGCAAGCGTTGTTTTACCAAGACCCGGAGGACCGGAAAACAGGCAGTGGTCAAGGCATTCGCCCCGTTCCTTAGCGGCCTTTATAAAAATAAGAAGCCGTTCTTTGATCTTCTCCTGACCTGTAAAATCATCGAATGCGGCAGGCCTAAGCGATTGGTCAAGCAATAGGTCTTTTTCCAGAAATTCTTCTATAAATCTGTCTTTCATAACTATTTATTTATAATTTTCAATGCAAGTTTCAATAGATTCTCTATTGTCAGCGATTCCAGTTTGCTATTTTTTATTGTCTCGCGAACAGCCTGATAAGCCTTACCCTGATTATAACCAAGAGAAACAAGAGCATTTATCGTATCGGCAATCATTTCTTTTTGATTACCGTCAACTTTCATTTCCGCAGTTACCTGCTCAATTGCCGGCACCTTTTCTTTGAGTTCAAGAACTAATCGTTCCGCAGTTTTTTTGCCTACGCCCGGAATCAGGGAAATTCTTTTTACATCGCCGGAAACAAGAGCCGATTTCAATTCTCCTACACTTATTCCCGAAAGTATTCCCAGAGCAACTTTAGGGCCGATTTTAGAAACGCCTATGAGCATCCTGAACAATTTTTTTTCGTCTTCGGTCATAAACCCGAAAAGCGAGATTGCATCTTCACGCACATGAAAATGAATATGAATCATTATCTCCTGGCCAACCTGAGGCAGTTTCTCAAATGTGCTTAAAGGTATAGATACTTCAAACCCACCCCATTGGCAATCGATGATTATACTGGTAGGCTGAGATACCGCAAGTTTCCCCCGCAAAAACGAAATCAAAAATTATTCTCCTATTAGACCTTCGATTTGTCAAACCGTTTTAATTATTTTCAATTTCAACGACTTTTTATTATGAACATGGCAGATAGCGAGCGCAAGAGCGTCGGATACATCATTGGTACCGCTGATATTGTCGATTTTAAGAATCATTTTCACCATTTTATGAATCTGCGATTTGTCGGCTCTGCCGTATCCGGCAACGGACTGTTTTACTTCAAGCGGAGAATACTCAAATATTTCAAGCCCTGCCTGAGCGGCAGAAAGTATAAGTGCACCCCTCACTTCACCAAGCCGCATTAACACTTTTGGATTTTTGAAAAAAAATGTGCTCTCTATTGCGCAATGATCCGGCTGGAACCTATTTATAACGTCAATAATCTGATTGTATATCTCCAAATAACGCAGGGAAGCAACTTTATCGGCGCATTCTATACAGCCGAACGCAACGGTTTTCATCCTGCCTCCGGCTTCATCGATAATCCCGTAACCGGTTCTAAACGTACCTGGATCGATACCGATAATTCGCACGCCCTTTTACCCAATCTTTGTTTATTTTAAGAACAAATCCGCGTTTTACCGTAAAAACCGTTATTCTTCAGCAATTTTTTTCATAATTTCATCGGATATATCAAAATTCGCATAGACATTCTGAACGTCGTCATGTTCTTCGAGCGTTTCTATAAGATCAAGTACCTGTTTGGCTTCTTTTTCATTCAAACTGATTGTGCTGTTAGGCAAAGCGGTAATTTCCGCTGATTCGGTAGCGATTTTGTTTTTCGCGAAAGCTTCTTTGACCGCCTCAAATTCATGCAGGCCTGTTATTATTTCGTAAATATCGCCTTCGGTTTTGATATCTTCGGCTCCAGCCTCCAGCCCTACAGTCAGAAGGGTATCTTCGTCAACAGTCTCTTTTTTAACGGTGATAAAACCTTTTTTAGTGAACATCCACGCGACAGCATTGGCAGATGCCATATTACCATTTCTCTTCGTAAATATACTTCGTATTTCCGAGGTGGTACGGTTTTTATTATCCGTTAGAACCTCGATGAGTATTGCCACTCCACCCGGACCGTACCCTTCGTAAACGGATTCTTCATAATTTACGCCCGGCAATTCACCTGTCCCTTTTTTTATCGCCCTGTCTATGTTATCTCCGGGCATATTGGCTTCTTTTGCAGCCATAACCGCGGTACGCAGACGGGGGTTGCTGTTTAAATCACCGCCTCCTATTTTAGCGGCAACGGTAATTTCTTTGCTTATCCGCGAAAACAGTTTGCCGCGCTTGGCATCAATAGCCGCTTTTTTATGTTTTATACTAGCCCATTTGGAATGACCTGACACGGAATCAATCTCCTATATTTATTTTATTATTCCTCTTCTTCAACTTCTTTTTTCTTATATACTTCCTGCACTTTTTTGGCAATCATTGCGGGAACTTCTTCATAATGCGAAAATTCCATCGAAAACCCGGCGCTTCCTCCAGTTATAGACCGAAGTTCCGTCGGAAACGAGTACATTTCGGCAAGAGGCGCCTGAGCTTTAATCAACTGCAATCCGGCTCCTGCAGACTCAAGCCCCATAACCCGGCCTCTTTTTGAGTTCAACTCGCCGGTAACCTGCCCCATAAATTCATCGTTTATAATTATTTCCACGTTCATATACGGTTCGAGCAAATACGGGTCGGCTTTTTCCATCGCTTCTTTAAAAGCTTTTGAGCCTGCAAGTTTGAATGCCAGTTCCGACGAATCGACTGTATGAAAAGATCCGAAATACAGCCTTACTCTCACATCTTGTACCGGAAACCCCGCAACCACACCCGACTCCAGAGCACCTACAATACCTTTTTCAACTCCGGGTATAAAGTTTCTGGGAATAACCCCACCAACTATTTCATCGACAAATTCAAACCCTTTACCTCTTTCCATAGGTTCCATCCGAATAAAAACTTCAGCATACTGCCCGCGCCCACCGCTCTGTTTTTTATGTTTGCAGTGCCCTTCAGATTTCTTGCGTACAGTTTCCCGGTACGCTACTTTCGGTACAGTCAAATCCATATCAACACCATATTTTTTCCTCAATAAATCCATTTTTACGCTGATATGCAGGTCGCCAAGCCCTGAAACAATCAGTTCTTTTGTTTCCACATTTCTATGTACCGCTATTGTGGGATCTTCCGAAGCTATTTGATGTAAACCACTGCTTATTTTTTCCTCTTCGCCGGTTTTTTTCGCGTGAATGGCAAAAGAAGTGTTGGGTTTCGGAAACTCTATCTGCGCAAACTCAACAGGATCGTTCGGATCGGCAAAAGTATTCCCAATATGGGTATTTTTCAATTTTGCCACTGCGATTATTTCCCCGGCAAACCCTTCGTGAATTTGTTTCTGTTCTTTTCCTTTAAATGCGATAAAATTGTTTACTTTTTCCTTTGAGCGGGTAGATACATTATATATATCCTGATCGCAACGAATTACACCTGATATTACTTTAATATACGTTAGCTGTCCGATATATGGATCGGATACGATTTTAAATACTCTTGCGCTGTAAGGAGCATCTATTTTAGGTTTGCGTTCCGATTTGCCGTCAGCGGATTTTACAGCGGGAAACTGGTCGGGCGAAGGCATATAGCCGCATATAAAATCAATTAATTCTTTTATTCCTATATTTAATCCCGCCGACCCGCACAAAATCGGAATAAGCTTCCGGTTCAAAATCGCTTTTTTCATCCCCGCCGCAATTTCTTCCTGAGTAAACCCTTCACCCTCAAGATATTTCTCGGTCAACACATCATCGCTTTCCGCAATAACTTCCATAAGAGATTCGCGCGAAACATCAAACGTATCTTTTACGCCGGCATTGGAACAAGTATCGCTCAATAAACTGACTATCTCTTTAAATGCCATCTCTTTGCCCACAGGGATATTAACAGGAATGCAGTTGTTTCCGAAAGATTCCCTCACGGAATCGACCTGTTTTTCGAAATTTGCGTGTTCTTTATCAAGCCTATTGATAAAAACGAGAGCAGGTTTGCCATGTTCGGCAAGATAGCGCATAACTTTGGTTGTCTGTACCTGAATGCCGGTTACAGCATCCACAACAACCACGCCGAAATCAGCACCCTCCATAGCACCTACGGTTTCACCGTAAAAATCATTATATCCGGGCGTATCGAGAACAAAAATTTCATAACTATCTTTATTAAAACAGAATACTTTGCTGTGAATTGTAGTCTGCCTTTGCCTTTCTTCCTCAAAATAATCCGCAAACGAAGTGCCTTCACTTACTTTTCCCCATCTGTCGGACTCGCCGGCATTATAAAATATGGTGTCCACCAAACTCGTTTTTCCAGACTGACTGTGCCCAACAACCGCAAAACTCCTTAGTTTGGTTATATCTTTCTCTTTCATAATAATCTCCTGTTGAGTTTTAATATGACACCTTATCCAAATTGCTTCTATCATAAAATAGTTTTTCAATTTAACAAATAATTATTTCATAAACAAGAAAAAATAAATCGGTTTTTCTGCGCAACAGCAAAAAAAAAGCGCATTCATTGTATTGAATGCGCCTTGGTTTTAATTTTTAATTTTAGTTTATTATTCGAGCGTCATAGAAGAACTCGCTATCTTTGTGCCCGCTTTTGTTGAGATTATAAAATTGCCTGCCGTACGGATAGCTTCGGTAGGAATGCTGAATGTGAACATACAGCTCTCTATGATTCTGTCTTCGCCAATAGCTGTCTCGTCAAATTTTATACCAAAATATCCTGTCTGAGGGTCAGGATCAACTATTTCTATCGGATACCCGTTTGATGATGTCGCTGTTGCCGCCGCCATTTGGAGAATTTCAAGCGGAAGAGCCAACCCGAACGTATAAGAGACATGGCTCAAAGCTTTTTTGTTTTCACCGGAAGTTAAATTTATGCTTATGGTAGTATCCTGACCATCATTGGAAGTTGTAACCTCAAGCAAAAACCCGTTGCTATCAAGTATAGGAGGATATGTAACCACAACAGGATCGCTTGAAGGAGGTTCAGGGTCCGGTTCCGGCTCAGGGTCAGGTTCTACCACAGGATCGTCCTGCGGTTCGGTTACATCGGGTTCTTCATTGAAATCCTCGTCGTCATCTTTAGAAGGAGTAAATTTTGACGGCGGAATTATCCCTTTAAACAGTTCTATATGGCCATCTATATACGCAGCTATCGCCACGTTTGAGCCATGCCTGAACGATACTTCCTGATTATTGGATACTACCCCATAATAACTGTCCGTTAACAGGACAGTGGTCGCCGCGTTCTCTATCAAATCAAGTTTCAAACCGGTAACATATACGTTAAATCCATAAGAGTAAACCGGATTGGCGTCAAGCATACTTCCGTTTACTTCGGGACAAACGGTTAAACGGTAGTCCTTGTTAAAAAATGCCGACATCGGAATACCTGCATACGCGGTTCCTTCAAAAATCTGCATGTACTGCACATCATCGTTTTGCGCAGGAACAATATAATCAGCCGTATTTAAGGACGCTATAGTCAGAGGAAGGGTATTATAAGATTCGTTCGCATACAAAATTGACGCTACGGCAAGCTGTCTCTGGTTGCCTATACAAGTCGCCTGTCTGCCTTTCTCTTTCATATCATGGACAGACGGAATCAGCATCAGAGCCAAAATTGAGATCAGCACAAATACCAGCAGAACTTCTAAAAACGTGTACCCCTTTTCCAACTTTCGAGCCTTCATCATAGTTTACCCTCCTTAAATATATCTTGTTTCTTTATATATTAAATTTGAGCAATTTACATGCCGGATTTAATTGCTTAAATTCAAGGAGGATTCAACGTTTGATGCCACCCGCGTGTCCGATATCGGGACACAGCCTGATGTCCGATTGCCGGACATCTTATTTATTTTTTCCGTTGCCGTTGCCGTTACCGTTGCCATTTCCATTTCCGTTATTACCATTGGATTCCTGTTCTGTTTCCTGCTCCTGTTGCTGCCCATCGTTTTGTCCCTGATTCTGGTTCTGATTTTGGTTCTGGTTCTGTTCCTGATTTTGATTGCCGTTACCATTTCCGTTGTTACCGTTGTTACCATTGCCATTTCCGTTGCCGTTGCCGTTACTGTTTGAACCGTCGCCATGCGCAGGATTCGAGGGGTCCTGACCCGGAGGAGTATCTTCGCCTTGCGATTCCTCGCCGCCGTTACCTAATCCATTGTTTCCATGAGCGTTTCCGTTGCCGTTGCCGTTGCCGTTGCCATTTCCATTTCCGTTGCCGTTACTGTTTGAACCGTCGCCATGCGCAGGATTCGACGGGTCCTGACCCGGAGGAGTATCCTCGCCTTGCGATTCCTCGCCGCCGTTACCTAATCCATTGTTTCCATGAGCGTTTCCGTTGCCGTTGCCGTTGCCGTTGTTTTCATCATCATTATTTCCATTATCGTTTCCGCCAACACCGGGATTATCACCATCCTGATTATCGTTATTTGAAGTATCATCATCATAGATTTGATCATCCTCAGGATTCCGGTTTTCCTCATCCTCAAAAAAGTCTTCGTCATTATCTTCCTGCGGAGTAAATTTGGAAGGAGGAATAATATCTTTAAAAAGTTCAATATGGCCGTCCACATAAGCGGCTATGGCGTCATGGTTACCATGCCTGAACGATACTTCCTGAGTATTTGAGACTGCGGCAAAATGGCTGTCGGTGAGCATCACGGTGGTAGCCGCGCTTTCAATAAGATCGAGTTTTACTCCGGTAATATAAACATTGAATCCGTATGAGTAAGTCGGTATTTCATCTTTTATGGAACCGTCAACTTCAGGGCATTGGGTAATCCTAAAATTCTGGTTATAAAAATTTGACATGGCAAATTCTGCAAACGCAGTCGATTCCATTAAAAATTTAGTGTCATCGCATTCTTTCTGGGGCAAATACTCACCCTGAATGAGCATAGCGATACTTAAAGGCAGTGTACTTGCCGATTCATTCGCATAAAGAAGCGCCGCCACAGCAAGCTGGCGCTGGTTGCCGATACAGGTTGCCTGCCTTCCCTTCTCTTTCATGTTATGAACTGAAGGAGCAAGCATAAGAGTCAAAATTGAAATTAGCGAAAACACAAGCAATAATTCCAGAAAAGTAAATCCTAACTCTTTGTTTTTATTCATAATCCCTTCTCCATATTTTTATATTATTTTATTTTTCGTAAACAATCGGCAAAGAGTTAAGCAAAATATATACCTGCCCAATTTTGAAGTGATTTGAAGATAAGTAATTTATGTATCGAAATTAATGACCGTAAATCGGACACGGGGTAATGTATTTAAAAAATACAGGAAGTAAAAAAGCTCAGGTTGTTGTTTAACCTGAGCTTTTTTAGACTTTAACCCGGCAACGACCTACTCTCCCACAGCCTACACTGCAGTACCATCGGCGCTGGAGGGCTTGACTTCCGTGTTCGGAATGGGAACGGGTATTTCTCCTCCGCTATGGTCACCGGGAACATAATAATAAAATAGTACAGTATTATAGGGAACACCGGGTCCGGTTTTAGCCGAACCCGACATCATCGACTATATAAAAATGGTCAAGCCAATCGACCTATTAGTACCAGTAAGCTCAACGCGTTACCGCGCTTACACACCTGGCCTATCAACCTTGTAGTCTACAAGGGATCTAATTGGGATATCTCATCTTGAGGGAGGTTTGGCGCTTAGATGCATTCAGCGCTTATCCTATCCGAACATAGCTACCCAGCGATGCTCCTGGCGGAACAACTGGAACACCATTGGTTCGTCAATCCCGGTCCTCTCGTACTAGGGATTAGTCCTCTCAAATATCCAACGCCCGTATCAGATAGGGACCGAACTGTCTCACGACGTTCTAAACCCAGCTCACGTGCCGCTTTAACCGGCGAACAGCCGGACCCTTGGGACCTTCTCCAGCCCCAGGATGCGACGAGCCGACATCGAGGTGCCAAACCGCTTCGTCGATATGAACTCTTGGAAGCGATAAGCCTGTTATCCCCGGAGTACCTTTTGTCCGATGAGCGACGGCAATTCCACATTCAACCGCCGGATCACTAAGGCCTGCTTTCGCACCTGCTCGACTTGTTGGTCTCGCAGTCAAGCTCCCTTTTACCTTTACGCTCTACACACGATTGCCAACCGTGTTGAGGGAACCTTCGCACTCCTCCGTTACGCTTTGGGAGGAAACCGCCCCAGTTAAACTACCCGCCTGACACTGTCCTCAACCTGGATTACAGGTTTAAGTTAGAACCTCAGTACAATAAGAGTGGTATTTCAAGGTTGGCTCCACCGATCCTGACGAACCGGTTTCACAGCCTCCCACCTATCCTACACATAGTGGACCGAAGTCCAATATCAGGGTATAGTAAAGGTTCACGGGGTCTTTCCGTCTAGATACGGGAAAGCGGTATCTTCACCGCCATTACAATTTCGCCGAGCCCCCCGTTGAGACAGCGCTCAAATCGTTACGCCATTCATGCAGGTCGGAACTTACCCGACAAGGAATTTCGCTACCTTAGGACCGTTATAGTTACGGCCGCCGTTTACTGGGGCTTCGGTTCAGAGCTTCGTCCGAAGACTAACCCCTTCCCTTAACCTTTCAGCACCGGGCAGGCGTCAGACCCTATACGTCATCTTACGATTTAGCAGAGTCCTGTGTTTTTAGTAAACAGTCGCCTGAGCTATTTCTCTGCGGCCTTCAAAAGCTCGGAGAGTAAATCTCTTCACCTCTAAAGGCACCCCTTCTCCCGAAGTTACGGGGCTAGATTGCCGAGTTCCTTAACGGGGGTTGTCTCGCGCACCTTGGTATACTCTACCCACCTACCTGTGTCGGTTTCCGGTACGATCACCCTAACAACTCGCTACGAAGCTTTTCTTGGCAGTGTAGCATCAGCGAATCCGCTTCACCCGAAGGATCCACGTCCTATCACCTCTCAGAGTTAACGGAGATCCGGATTTACCAAAATCTCCCTCCTACCGGCTTCGACGCACACTTCCAATCGTGCGCTCGCTTAGCTTCCTGCGTCACTCCTTCACTCAAACGCTGGTAAGGTGGTACATGAATATTAACATGTTTTCCATCACCTACGCCTTTCGGCCTCGGCTTAGGGATCGACTAACCCTGGGAGGACGAGCCTTGCCCAGGAAACCTGAGGTTTTCGGTGATAATGATTCTCACATTATTTTTCGCTACTCATACTGGCATAATCTCTTCTATACAGTCCAAACATCCTTACGGTTGCTCTTCGACCCGTATAGAATGCTCCTCTACCACCGGAATATAATTCCGATCCGTAGCTTCGGCGATGTGCTTAGCCCCGATCATTATCGGCGCAGAATCACTCGACTAGTGAGCTATTACGCACTCTTTAAATGATGGCTGCCTCTAAGCCAACATCCTAGCTGTCTATGCAATTCCACATCCTTTATCACTTAGCACATACTTTGGGGCCTTAGCTGACGATCTGGGCTGTTTCCCTTTTGACAATGAAGCTTATCCCCCACTGTCTGACTCCCGCGGTAAGGTACAACGGTATTCGGAGTTTGATTGGTTTCGGTAACCTGGTAAGGCCCCTAGCCCATTCAGTGCTCTACCCCCGTTGCCCATTTGCGCGAGGCTAGTCCTAAAACTATTTCGAGGAGTACCAGCTATCTCTGAGTTTGTTTAGCCTTTCACTCCTATTCACAGCTCATCCCGGGATTTTTCAACATCCATAGGTTCGGACCTCCACGCATTTTTACATGCGCTTCACCCTGGCCATGAATAGATCACTCAGTTTCGGGTCTAATCCATACGACTATTCGCACAGTTAGTACTCGCTTTCGCTTCGGCTCCGTCCCAGAAGGACTTAACCTAACGCCGCATAGATTAACTCGCCAGTTCATTATGCAAAAGGCACGCAGTCACACATTCACGGCCCGAAGACCGCGCATAGTGCTCCTACTGTTTGTAAGCATTCGGTTTCAGGTACTATTTCACTCTCCTAATAGGAGTTCTTTTCACCTTTCCCTCACGGTACTTGTCCGCTATCGGTCGCTAATTAGTATTTAGCCTTGGAAGATGGTCCTCCCTGATTCCTACGGGGTTCCACGTGTCCCGTAGTACTTGGGTAACCGGTTCAGGAAGACTATTGCCTTTCGCGTACAGGACTATCACCTTCTATGGTTTGACTTTCCAGACAATTCTGCTAAGCAACAGTTTTGTAACTTCCCGACTGCCCGATATTGCAGTCCAACCAGCACCCGCAACCTCCGCACTGCAACGGATATCGCCTTTAACACAGTACGGATTTGGGCTATTTCCGTTTCGCTCGCCACTACTCAGGAAATCGCAATTGCTTTCTTTTCCTTGGGTTACTTAGATGTTTCAGTTCTCCCAGTTCGCTTTCCAGCCCTATTTTATTCAGACTGGAATGTTGAGGCATTTCCCTCAACGGGTTCCCCCATTCAGAAATCTCCGGATCAAAGCTTGCTGGCAACTCCCCGGAGCTTATCGCAGCTAACCACGTCTTTCATCGCCTTTTAGCGCCAAGGCATCCACCAAATGCCCTTAGTTGCTTGACCAATATTTTTATCACTCGTTAATTTCTCGTCGAAATTGTGTACCCTATAATACTGTCAAAGATCAATTTGATATATATTAAACTATCAAAATATCGAATTCTCATGGAGATAACCGGGATCGAACCGGTAACCTCTGCCTTGCAAGGGCAGCGCTCTCCCAATTGAGCTATATCCCCCAATAATGGGCCTAGGTAGAATCGAACTACCGACCTCACCCTTATCAGGGGTGCGCTCTAACCTACTGAGCTATAGGCCCTCGGTAATTCCTTAATAATTTATTTGGAACGACGCATCAAGCTATCGACCTGTATGGAAAAACCATTTAATTGATCTATGATTAATTCTCCGATGCCAATTTTATCGGTTAAACATAAACCAGGTTCTTCATACTCCTTAGAAAGGAGGTGATCCAGCCGCACCTTCCGATACGGCTACCTTGTTACGACTTCATCCCAATCATTGGCCTTACCTTAGGCGACTTCCTCCCGAAGGTCAGATCATCGACTTCGGGTAAAACCAACTTTCGTGATGTGACGGGCGGTGTGTACAAGGCCCGGGAACGTATTCACGGCGCCGTAGCTGATGCGCCATTACTAGCGATTCCGACTTCATGGAGTCGAATTGCAGACTCCAATCTGAACTGAGACCGGCTTTTTGGGATTGGCTCCACCTCGCGGTTTGGCAACCCTTTGTACCGGCCATTGTAGCACGTGTGCAGCCCAGGACGTAAGGGCCATAATGACTTGACGTCATCCCCACCTTCCTCCGGTTTATCACCGGCAGTCTCTTTAGAGTGCCCACCCGAAGTGCTGGCAACTAAAGACAAGGGTTGCGCTCGTTGCGGGACTTAACCCAACATCTCACGACACGAGCTGACGACAGCCATGCAACACCTGTGCACCGGCTCCGAAGAGAGGACTACTTTCATAGCCTGTCCAGTGCATGTCAAGTCCTGGTAAGGTTCTACGCGTTGCGTCGTATTAAGCCACATGCTCCACCGCTTGTGCGGGCCCCCGTCAATTCCTTTGAGTTTCAGCCTTGCGGCCGTACTCCCCAGGCGGGGCACTTAACGTGTTAACTGCGGCACAGAAGGGGTCGATACCTCCTACACCAAGTGCCCATCGTTTACGGCCAGGACTACCGGGGTATCTAATCCCGTTCGCTCCCCTGGCTTTCGCGCTTCAGTGTCAGTGTCAGGCTAGAGAGCCGCCTTCGCCACTGGTGTTCTTCTCAATATCTACGCATTTCACCGCTACACTGAGAATTCCGCTCCCTTCTCCTGCACTCAAGCCTATCAGTATCAGATGCAGTTCTCCAGTTAAGCTGGAGGCTTTCACATCTAACTTAATAAACCACCTAGACGCCCTTTACGCCCAATAAATCCGAACAACGCTTGCCCCCTTCGTATTACCGCGGCTGCTGGCACGAAGTTAGCCGGGGCTTCCTCCCATGGTACCGTCAAGTATATATGGTATTAACATACATACATTTCGTCCCATGTGACAGAGCTTTACAATCCGAAGACCTTCATCGCTCACGCGGCGTCGCTTTGTCAGGCTTTCGCCCATTGCAAAAGATTCTCGACTGCAGCCTCCCGTAGGAGTCTGGGCAGTGTCTCAGTCCCAGTGTGGCCGACCACCCTCTCAGGACGGCTACCCATCATCGCCTTGGTAGGCCATTACCCTACCAACTAGCTAATAGGCCGCAAGCTCATCTCCAAGCGGCAGGCCTTACGGTCCCCACCTTTAGATATGTCAAGATGTCTTGTCATATCCACATTCGGAATTAGCGTCTCTTTCGAGTCGTTATTCCCAACTTAGAGGTAGATTACTTACGTGTTACTCACCCTTTCGCCACTCTCACCAGGCTTCACTTTCCCGAAGGATTGATCAGCCTGGATCGCGTTCGACTTGCATGCCTAATCCACGCCGCCAGCGTTCGTTCTGAGCCAGGATCAAACTCTCCATAATTATGGAAAAATATCCTATTTTCATTTTTTGTCAATTTTCATTGACGGTATTGGCATTTGAGCTTAATGCATCATTCCAAATAAATTTTCAAAGAACTACCGACTTCCCCACCAACCTTTAGGTGTTCCGCTTTATTTCAAAATTAGCTTTTTCTATTTCAAAATTTGTGTCTTTAAAATCTACCAAATTCAATTCGGCTTAGTCAATAAAAAATTTTAACTTTTTTATTTTTTATTTAACTCTCATATTCAATGAACAATCTTTATATCTATCAAAGTGGCGCAAATTCTATTTTATATTTATTGTTAAGTCAATACTTTTTTTATCTTTTTTTTATATTTTTGTTTCTCACTTTCAAATAGTTAGTTACATATCTATTCTCTTACTGTGGGCACCTAAATACTCAATTTATTTATTTTTATTTGCCCGAAAAAAATTATTCACTATAATTTATGGAGGATTATAACAGCCCCCCGCTTTATATCCAATGCAGTAAGACTTGCTGAAATTTACAGGGTTTAAATTTTATTTTTTTTGGATAACATGATTTTAAAACTCAGATTTTTTAATAATTTAACAGCCGGATTTATGATCTTCTCCGGCACAGTTGCGATGGGATTTTTTTTCATCTGGGGGATTATTGTAAATTTAAGTATAATTTTCAACTCATTCGGTATTTTCGGATTAATAACAGGCTTGATTTTTGCACCGGTAATTTTTGCTCTGGCTCCGTTTTATGCGTTATTGTTCATGAATGATTTTATACCGGTTTTTATCTGTTACGGCGGCGGAAGTTTAAGTTTTTTGCTTATCGCTTGCGGATACCTTTTAAAAAATAAATCAAAACCATAATACATTAATATTATTATATTATATAGAGGATTTTCAAATGCAGGATTTAACTGAACTTAACCCGACACTTTTTATTACCGGCGCATCGGGCTTTATGGGAAGCAACTTGATAAGGTCGCTGAGCTTCTTGCGCAATCTGTATGCCCAGTATCACCGCAACTTTATTGATTTCCCACACGCCATACACCTGCGCGCAGACCTTGCCAGCGAACGGGAAGTAAAGAAAATAGCTTCTTTAAAAAAATTCGATTTCGCTATCCATCTTGCCGCCTTAACTTCCGTCGACGAATGCGAAAAAAATAAAAGCTATGCTCGAAAACTCAATGTGGAAGCTACAAAAAACATAGTATCCTATTTTAACGACAAGAATGTTCCCGTACTCTACATATCAACCGATCTCGTTTTCGACGGAATGGAAGGCAATTATAACGAAAATTCCGCCGTCAACCCGATAAACTATTACGGTGAAACAAAAGTTTTGGCCGAAAACATTGTTCTTGAAGCAATGCGGGAAAACACCGTATTTAGAATAGCATTGTCTTATGGAAAATCGTATAAAGGAGCTAAAGGCGGGTATCTGGATTTCCTTTTGAATGCGCTTACCCATTCAAATGCGCAACTCCTGTTCACCGACCAGTTCAGGACACCGCTCTATTCAGGAGATTTCTGTTCCGCTGTAAAAAAGTTTCTGGAACATAAAATTCAGAACCATCCGGCATGCAAATCGAGGATTTTCCATATCGCCGGCAATGAAAAAGTATCCCGATTTGAGTTTGGAATTAGAACCTGCGAAGTTTTCAAACTCGACAAATCCCTCTTAAAACCCACCGTAATGAAATCTCTCGAAAATGCGGTTAAAAGAGGAAGCGACTGCTCGATGGATATAACACTGTCCCGCAAAGAATTCGGATACCAACCGGAACCGATCAATGATAATCTCCAAAAAGACAAAAATATAAGAAAGGAAGAAGCGGAAAATGCCAATCTCCATAGCCATTGACGGGCATTCAGGTTCCGGCAAAAGCACGCTGGCAAGACAGCTCGCTCAAAAATTAGGTTTTATTTACGTCGACACTGGAGCTCTTTACAGAGCTATTACCTTCAAAACCCTTGAGAAATTCGGCGAAAATTTTTCCCACGAGGATTTGGCTAAAATCGTAAAAACCACGAAAATCGATATCCGCCATACGCCTGAAGGCAACAGAATAATTCTGGACACAACAGACGTAACCGACCGCCTCAGGGAACCGAGAATATCGGATGTAGTATCCAAAGTATCCGCCAGCCCCATAATCAGAAACTTTCTTGTGCAAATTCAAAGAGATACCGCACGAGGCAAAAATGTCGTGCTTGAAGGACGCGATATCGGAACCGTAGTTTTACCCGATGCAGATTTTAAATTTTTTATCACAGCTACCCTTGAAGAACGAGCGAAAAGAAGATTAAACGAACTCAGAGAAAAAGGTATTTCCATATCCTTCGACAAAGTAATCAACAACCTTCGGCAAAGAGACATGGAAGACTCGTCAAGAGAAATGAGCCCGCTCAAAAAAGCCCGAAACGCTCTGGAAATAGATTCTTCAAATATGACACCTGAGGAAAAACTCAATATCGTATACCGCATAATTAATTCAAGGCTGTATGACAGAAGAAATAAAATCCACTCCATTTACCGCGCAATTCTGATTTTTATGTATAAACTGATTTTCCGGGCAGAATTTCTGTATGAAGATTACGAATCGCTTAAAACGTTCACAGGGCTTGTAGTGGCAAACCATTGCAGTAACCTCGACCCTCCTCTGGTCGGTTCGGCGCTTCCGTTCCACCTTCATTATCTGGCAAAAGATTCGCTTTTAAAAAACCGAATCTGGTCGAAAATATTAAAACCCTGCAATATTATTCCGATAAACAGGGGAGAACCGACACCGGGCAGTATAAAAACCATCTTCAAACATATCGAAGAAGGGAAATCGGTTATCATATTTCCAGAAGGAACAAGATCCATTGACGGCGAAATGAAACCGGCCAAACAAGGAGCCGGCCTGATCGCCTTTAAAGCAAAAAGCCCGATTCTGCCGGTATATGTTAAAGGCTCATATACGGCCTTAAAAAAAGGCGCAATAATACCCAAACCGGCTAAGATAACCGTAATTGTCGGTAAACCGTTCACCATTGATTTTAACTCCATGAAAGATACTTACAACACAAAAGAAATATACTGCGTTATCGGCAATATGATGATGGAAAAAATAAAAGATATCAAAAATAAATTTGAATCTAAAAAAGTTTGATATTGACAAAATAAGATTATTCGCATATATTTTTTTAATCCGATTTTTTAAAAAATTGGAAATATATATTCTTAAGGAGGAAACAATAAAATGGTAGAAGAAAAGGTAACAAACGAATCTGTACAGAAGGGAGGGATAACCGTTCAGGAGTCTTTAGAAGACTTTCGCCAACTTTATGAACAGAGCTTAAACACAATCGAAGAAGGAAGTATCGTTAAGGGCAGAATAATCAAAATCAATCCGAACGAAGTTCTGGTTGATATTAATTATAAATCCGAAGGCGTCATACCCATCGAGGAATTCCCCGATATTGAAGATTTTAAAATCGGCGACGAGGTGGAAGTATTTCTCGAGACTATGGAAGACGAAGATGGATTGACCCTTCTTTCAAAAAGCAAAGTCGACAAGAGCAGAAAATGGGAACGCACAATATCCGGTTGTACCGAAGGCGCCGTTGTCAAAGGGAAAATTTTCAAAAAAGTCAAAGGCGGTTTCATGGCTGACATCGGTGTTGAAGCGTTTCTGCCGGCTTCACAGCTGGATATAAAACCCGTGCCGAATATGGACGACTTTGTGGGAAAATCTTTCGATTTCAAGATAATTAAAATCAGCGAAGAGAGAAAAAATGTTGTCATATCCCGCAGGGAACTGTTGGAGGAACAGAGAGAAAAAGAACGCGCAAGGCTTCTCGCGGAAATCAACGAAGGCGACCTCGTTGAAGGTATAGTAAAAAACATAACCGATTTCGGCGCGTTTATTGATCTAAACGGAATCGACGGACTCCTGCATATAACAGATATGAGCTGGGGAAGAATAAATCATCCGAGCGAAATGCTGTCTGTAGGCGATAAAATAGAAGTGATGGTACTTAAATTCGATAAGGAAAGTACAAGAATCTCTCTCGGCCTGAAACAAAAATCGCCCAATCCGTGGGATAACGTGGATGAAAAGTATCCTGTGGGCAAAAAAGTTGTCGGCAAAGTAGTCAACATAATGCCGTACGGAGCTTTTGTCGAACTTGAAGACGGTATTGAAGGTTTAATTCATATATCCGAATTCTCATGGACAAAACGAATAAACCATCCATCAGAAATCCTGTCCGTCGGCGAAGAAGTAGAAGCTATGGTTTTGAGCGTAGATAAATCTAACGAAAAAATTTCACTGGGGATAAAACAAACCGAATTCAATCCGTGGAGCGTAGTTGAAGACAAATACTCTACCGGCAAACGAGTTACCGGAACTATCCGCAACATCACTTCATACGGCGCTTTCGTCGAACTCGAGGAAGGGATTGATGGGTTGATTCATATATCCGATATCTCATGGACAAAAAAAATCAATAATCCTGCGGAAGTGCTTAAAAAAGGCGATAAAGTCGACGCGGTAGTTTTATCTGTAGATCAGGTCAATAAAAAAATCGCTCTTGGGATAAAACAGCTCACTCCCGATCCATGGGAAAACATTGATGAAAAATACAAAATCGGCGACGTTGTTAAAGGTAAAGTAAGCAAAATTACCGGATTCGGGATTTTCGTTACTTTAGAAGACGACCTCGAAGGCCTGATTCATGCAACTCAGTTATCGGAAAAACCGCCCGCTAAAGTCGAAGACGTAGTTAAAGTCGACGATGAAATAGTAGCCGTCGTTGTTAAAATCGATCCGGTCGACAGGAAAATCGCCCTGTCGATAAAAGAATATCTTCAGAACCAGAAGAAGGCCGAAGAAGAAGCCAAAACGGTTAAAGAAAAGGCCGTTATAAAAGATTACGAAACCCGCAAACGAAAAGAATCTTCGTTTGAAAGCACAAGTATTCTTTCTGAACAACTGGATGAAGTCCTTAAAAAAACAGGAAAAACCGAAAAGAAAGACAGCGCAAAATCTGAAGATAAACTTGCAAAAACTGAAGAAAAAGACACTGCAAAACCTGTGGATAAACCTTCGAAAGAAACTAAAGAAAAAGAATAAGCATCCGGTTTTGCGCTACGGAAACACCATTAATTAATACCTGCAAAAGGCCTTAGGGATCATTCTTAAGGCCTTTTCGGCAATTTGGAGGATATAAAGGGTGCATAATGAAATAGAAAGTCAACTAAGAATTATTAAGGAAAATACAGTTAATCTCGTTTCAGAAGAGGAACTTAGAGAAAAACTAAAAATTTCATTATCTATCAATAAACCCCTTATTGTAAAATTCGGGGCAGACCCTACCGCTCCCGATATCCACCTTGGCCATACCGTTGTGCTTAATAAACTGCGCCAGTTTCAGGAACTGGGACATGTTGTCCATTTCATAATCGGCGATTTTACAGCCGCTATCGGAGACCCATCGGGAAAATCGGAAACCAGAAAACCTTTAACACAAGAACAGGTTCTCGCAAACTCAGTTTCATATCAGGAACAAATTTTTAAAGTGCTCGACAGGGAAAAGACGCAAATAATATTCAATAGCAAATGGTTTGACGCTATGAATTTCCGCGAAGTTATAAAACTTACCGCTAAATATTCCGTAGCGCGAATGCTCGAAAGAGATGACTTCTCAAAACGATACAAAAGCGGACAAAGCATAAGTATAGTCGAGTTTCTTTACCCTTTGATTCAAGGTTACGATTCGGTTATGCTGAATTCCGACATTGAGCTCGGAGGCACCGATCAGACATTTAATCTTCTTGTAGGCCGAGATTTACAACGCGAATACGGGCTGAAAGAACAGGTAATTATAACTATGCCCATTCTCGAAGGCACCGACGGCACACAGAAAATGAGCAAAAGTCTCGGAAATTATATCGGCATTACAGAATCACCGGCGAATATTTTCGGCAAAGTTATGTCCATATCCGATGAACTTATGTTCAGGTATTACCGCCTTCTGACTCCCCGATCAGCATCCGAAATCGACGCTATGCAGACCGATGTAAAAGAAGGACGCCTTCACCCTATGAAACTCAAAATATCTTTAGCAAAAGAAATTGTCGCCCGATTCCATACCGATAATGACGCGCAACTGGCTGAACAGGAATTTGTCAGCGTATTTTCAAAAGGCAATCTCCCTGAAGATATAAAAATCATAAAAACTTCAGACTTAGAATTAACCGGCGGCAAAATCTGGATATGCAAACTGATTCACCAATCTGGCCTAACCTCCAGCACAAGTGAAGCCCGAAGAATGATCCAACAGGGCGCTGTTGAGTGTAACGGAGAAAAGATAACCGACATCAACTATGCTATAATTCCCAAAAACGATATGGTTTTAAAAGTCGGAAAAAGGCGTTACGCAAAAATCCAATCAAACTGATTTGTTCTTATTTTTCTTTAAAATATCTTGACTTTTATATTCAATAACTTACTATGAATATGAATTTAATTGACTGTCTATGCGAATTAAAATACCGGGGTAAAAATTCCATATAATGACAAATTTCAGATTTATATCTTTTTGTATAATTATGGTTTTTATTGTTTCGCTTTGTGCTTGTTCGCCGAAAAAAAACAAGCCCGCAAAAAATAAAAAAGACAACACGGAAAAAAAAGAAACCGTTACCGAACAGATATATAATATAACCTTAGGCGATATTGCTATAAAAGACAACGAATCAAAATTCAATGTATCTACGTTTACTTTTGATGAAAGAAGATCTCTTAGATTTTTAAAAAAACCGCAGGCAGACATACTTACGCTCCAGCAAATTTTCACCGATACAAACTCACACAAAGAAGCCGATCAGATAATACTTCTGTTGTTCATATTCCCCGATACCGAACATGCTAAAACCGAATCGAAAATTAACTTTAACCTTCTTGAAAACCTACTTAAAAAATCTCAAAACAACGTTATAGGGTTTGAGAAAAACATTTTCGGCGACGAAAGTATGGGGCTGGTTTTATCTAATCGCCCATATCCGATATTCTTATATTGCCGGATCGGCAATATTTTTATTAAACTTAACGGTGGCATGAACCGTCAAACAGATGAAGTGATAAATATTTTGAAAACTATAGAAACTAAACTCAAAACAAAATGCGGACGATTATAAAATTATATTGAATATATTTTATCGTTTTGATATTATGTCGAACTTTAGTAGAGAGAAAGTTAATTTAGTTTCTTTTGATTAAATCTTAACTGGAGGATATTTATGGCAATAAACAAAAAAGTTTCAGGAACTTTTCAAAAACTCAGCAAAAAATACAATGAAGTAAAACCACTTTTGTCTTTTTTCGCCACTTCCAGTTTGTACGGAATTTCCATCGCTTTGCTACTTAGCGTATTTCTGGTGGGAAGCTTAATGCTTATCAGCAGATAATACATTATTATAAATATGTCTTTATGTATTCTATATAATCAGTATCGAATTTTTCTTCCATAATTATATTTATAATCCCGTTTATATGGTCTTTCGACGGACGGATGGAATCTTCCTCAATAACATATCTCGGATTGGCTATAAACACGTCAGCCATAAACACTTCTCCTTCAAGAGTAGACACGGCAAGGGTTTTTATAGTATAATGTCCTGAACTCAACCCCTCAATATTTTTTATCTTATCAAACTCGCAAGTTTCCATCGCATATAAAATTCCAAAAACCTTGGAATCCTTTTCAGGAACAATGTTAGCTCTGGCGGTTCCATCAATAGATTTTTTATTGAATTTCAGTTTATAGTTGTCAATAAACGCGGGACTTTTATCTATATACTTTACTCCCCTGCCCTCAAGCCGGCTGGAATCCATAGTTGTGCTGTATGAAAAATAAAAATGAGTCGTTTTCATATCCCTGATTATTTTCATTTTTTCATCACCTTAAATATTATTTAGCAACCACTCATTGATTAATAGCTGATTCCGAAGAATCGTTGAGGCTCAAACATCTCGGGCATTTTGTAATCTCTTTATCAGAATCATCTACATATTTAAAAGTGCAAATTCCGCATTTATATAAGCTTTTCGCATACGGAGTTAATCTGCACGCGGGATGTTTAATCTCAAATATAAACCATAATACTATAATACCACCCAAAGATAATATCAGATAAATCAAAAATAATAAAGACAAATCAACTTTTATCATGGTTTATTTCAACTCTTATTCACTGTAAAAAATTATTGTGCCCCACTTAGGTTTAGATATATCATGAGTCGTCACATTGATATTGAGCGGGGAAAATTTCCATTTTCTTAGTTCTGCCAAAATACCGTTCACATCGGATTGTTTAGCCCGGGCTTTCTGAATAAAAACATGTCCCACGTTTCCTGAATTTTCAATGGAGAATTTCACAACAATTAATATATCTTTATTTTTTAATTCCGGCAATGGGGACTCAATAATTATTCTCGATTTATCCACTTCGCTTAACGCATATTTTATTGATTTGGCTTCCGTGTTAAGATTTTGAAAATAATATTTTTCTATTAGATTAGGTAAATAATCCGTAGATAAATTTTTTATGCCTCCGCTATGAATGATTAATGAGTCGGATATGTTTTTCCCTGAAAAAAAAGTTTCATGCGCAAAAGGATTTACCGGATAACCTGAATGCAACGGGGAAATATCGAATTCGCTCGCCATCAAAGGCGGAGAAGCATCTATTAAAAAAATTCGTTCGCCAATCTGATCTTGCATATCAAAATAATGGTTGGATTGTGAGATTTTTTTCGGGTCAAGCTGTTCAAAAAACCTTTTTTGTGTACCTTGAGAACCCGTAAACCATACATTCATTTCAAATACAGGTTTTTCATCAATGCGGTATGATTCCGCTATTTTAAAAAGTATGAAAGCCATAGAATGCCAGATAATCGATAAAATAACAGCTATACCAAGAAATTTATTCATTTAATCGCCCTGTTTCGTGGTCGGCGGCTATCGAAAACCTTGAAATTCCCGATTGCTGGGCAATATTTATTATTTTAACGACACTGCCATGACTGGCTTTTTCATCAGCTTTGAGCAAAATAGATACCGCCGGATTTTTTCTTATCTCTTTTTTTAACCTTCTGCCTAATCCGTCAAAGTTTATCGGCTCATTATTAAAATAAACCCTGTTACCTTCAGTTAGAGTAACCGTAACGTCGCCCGCCTCATTCAGGTTGGCGCTTACTGAACGCGGAAGGTTCACTTTTATGCCCGGCTGGGTAATGAAATTCGATGACAACATAAAAAAAATCAGCAACAACAAAACCACATCTATCAGCGGTGTCAGATCGAATTTCCCTTTTTCAAGTTGACGCCTGCGCCTAAATTTCATATTCGTCTTTGCCTTCAGACAGAAGGTTCACTACTTCCGTAGAACATTTTTCCATCTCAAAAACAAAACTCTCAACCCGGCTGACAAGGTAATTGTAAGCGACATAAGTAGGTATCGCCACAACCAGCCCCGCCGCAGTTGTTATCAGCGCTTCCCAAATTCCTTCGGATAACACAGCCGGACTTATGGGACCCGGATTGTTCACAATGCTTTTAAACGCGTTTATCATACCCGATACTGTCCCCAACAAACCTAAAAGAGGCGTTATATGCGCTATTGTGGCGAGAATCATAAGTTTGCGTTCAAGTAAAGGTATCTCATACAAACTCGCTTCTTCTATGGATTCCTTTATCTGCTCGCGTTTCTTTTCATGACACATTATCCCCATCTTTATCGTGTTTGCAATAGGGCCGGGAGTTTCATCGCAAATGGTTATCGCTTCAGTATAATTCTTTTTGCGAAGTATGTTTCTCACACCCGCCATAAATTTCTGCGTATCTATCGACGATCTATGAAAATGTATCAACCGTTCCAGAAAAATGGATACCGCTATCACTGAACATAGGAGCAGAAGATACATTATCGGCCCGCCTTTGATTAGAATATCAAGCATAATACCACCTCACATTCAGTTTTTTTGCTTTTCCCGTATTTTGTTCAGACGCCCTTTTGCATCCTCAATAAGTTCAGGTAATATTTTATCACCCTGAGACTCCCTGAGCATTTTCTTGTAAAGCGTTTTGGCACGATCATATTTTTCTCTTTGATCATAATAAACCGCCGCATCAAAACACGCCTGATAAAACCAGATCTTGTAATCCGAATAATTGTATACTACCCTGAGCATCGCCTCAATACCTTTTGAACCGATTCTCTGTTCCATATAACTTTTGCCGATAAAATACCACGCGCGAGCGGCTAACTCTTTGTCATTGGTTTCCGTAACATGCAGGTACGCGTTTACTGCATCAGCGTATTTTTTTTGCGCAAATAATATATCGCCTTTTATAACATAAGTCTCATTAATTAGATACGAATGAGGCGATTCTTCCAATATCCGGCTGATATCGTTATCCGCTTCCCGGTATTCTTTTTTCGCCAGATTAATCTGCGCTGACAAAAGCAAGGCTTCCACAAGCAAATCCGAATCGGAATACTTTTTCAAAAATGCCCCGATATAATTCTCTGATTCTTCATAATTTTTTTTAAAATAAGCGCATCTTGCAATATAGTATAGAGATTCTTTATAAAACCTCGATTCCGGGTACTTTTCTATTATTTGTTTTAAAAAATCATATGCCTTGTCCAATTCGCCCTTGTTATAATGATATTCCACAAGCCAAAACAGCGAATCCGGCGCATAAGGCGAATCGGGATAAGACTGAACTGTTTCGCTGAACTGGTCGTACGCTTTTGCATCTTCGTTTTTCTGAAAATAACACCGCCCTTTTTCATAACCGCATTGCGCCGCCAAATCCGATTCGGCAGAAACTAAACTCAACTTGCCCAATGCACTGTCATAATCGCAAATATTGTAATACGCCAGCGCGCAAATAAGGTTTGCCGAATCTATCCTGTCGCTTTTGGGATATAATCCGGCAAACTCATTTAACTCGCCTATCGTTTTTTGATTCATGCCGCGCGAGAAATAAATACAACCCCTATAATAGCGTATTTCCGGCTCATATTCGCTATCCGGATATTTCTCGGATAAAGACTTGAAATACTCTAACGAATCATCGAATTTTTTTAGGTAAAAACTCGACCGGGCACATTGAAAAATCGCTTTTTTATAGAGGTTTGCGTCAAGACCGGCAATATTTAAAGTTTTTGTATAGGCCGAAAGAGCGTTTTTGTAATTTTTTAGCTCAAAATAACTGTCGGCTATAGCCATTTTACATTTTTCGGAAAACTTTTCGTCAGCAGAATTCAATATGCTCTGGCGAAAATACAATATCCCCGATTCATAATCGCCCTTGAGAAATTTACAGCACCCTATACCGTAATAAGCTTCGCTAAGCATACGTTTATCGGGAAGAATATTCAATACCTTCAGGAAAATTTCTTCAGCCTGAGAGATTTGGTTCAGTTCCATAAGCGATTTTGCCAAAAGAAAAAGTATGTGTATGTCTTGTTTCCCTTCTTTGCTCTCTGAAAGATAATTCCGGGCATAATCCGCGCAAAGACGATAATTTTTGTTCTCATAAGCCGATTCCGCATAAAAACGAAACAATTCGCTCTTATATTTTGAGTTCGGATACAGTTTCTGCAGTTTATCTAAAATCTCTAACGACATATCATGATCTCCAAGATTGCCTGCGCTTTTGGCATAATGAAGCATCGCAATTTCAAAAAACTGGTTTTTCTGCGCATCAATATCTGACGATACAAATTTCTCATAATATCCGGCAGATTCCGCATAATTTTTGAGCTGATAATTGCTTTCAGCGCAAATAAAAATGATTTCCGCACAAAAATCCGATTCGGGATAATCGCTCAGGAACTTCTCAGCTAAAGACAGCGATTTATCAAATTGTTCCAACGCAAATAATGATTTGATTTTAAATAACAATGCGGTAATTAAACTCTGTTTATCATCGCAGGAGTTGATTATAAAATCACATAAACTTATGGATTTCTGATAATTGCCCAGATTGAACTCGGCTATCGCGGCATCGAGAAACACATTTGGCAAAAGACGGCTGTCAGGATAATGCAAAACAAAAAAATCATAATATCTAACACATCTGCCGAATTTTTCCTGCTCACGGGAAGACTTGATTAGATAAAACAAAGATTCTTCCCTGAACTCATTCTCCTTTTCGCCGGAAAACAATTTAAAATATTTATCCGCTTCGGCAAGTTTTTTCGCTTTATACAAAGTTTTTGCAAGAAGAAACTTAATTTTCGCCGAATCGGGCGATTTGGGATTATCCGTAAGAATTTTCTTCAGCTGTTTTTCAGCTACATCATATATTCCGTCTTTATAAGCGTTTTCAGCTAAAAACAGGTTTTCGGATTCTTGAGTTTGCACGCAGTTTAAATTAAATGGATGGAGTATCAGAATAAATAATACCGCGAAAAAACAAATAATTTTTTCCATAATCACCGGCAGAGCTTTTTTAACAAGACACATCAAAATATACTGTAAGGCCGGATCCCAAGTATTGAATCGGTATCCTGCTCAACTTTATCTTTCCCCTTTTTATCGAAATATTTGTATTTTACGCTCAACTGATTAGCGCACGATGACAATAACCCGCAAAGAAGAACCGCAACAACTAATCCGGCGAATTTTATGTATACCTGATTGTCCGATTTCATTTTTTTCTCTTAATTTTTTTGTTAAATTAACTATAATATCATCTTACCCTAAACTTTCTGTGATTTTATTAAAATTGCAATTCATTAACAAGATTATTTTTAATTTTTATGGAATCTTTGAAGTTTTTTAAAATCAATATCAAATATGAAGGAACCTTTTATCTCGGATGGCAAATACAACCCCAATCGCCTACTGTGCAGGAAACCATAGAAAAAACTCTTTTCAAACTTACCGGAGAAAAAGTACGCATTATCGCCGCGGGCAGAACCGACCAGGGAGTGCATGCGCTCGGCCAGGTAGCCCATTTCAAACTTAAAACGCGGCTGGATGAATACGCGCTGATTAAAGGCCTGAACAGCCTGCTTCCAGACGATATTGTAATTAATTCCCTATCCCAATGCCCGCCGGATTTCCATTCCAGATACAGCGCCACAGGCAAACATTATCTGTATATGCTCCAGCAAGGCCCTAATCAGCTTATACTTACAAAAAATTTCTGCGATTATGTGCGCACTCCTTTAGCCATTGATAAAATGAGAGAAGCATCAAAATATTTTATCGGCACACATAATTTTAAGGATTTCTGCGCCAATTCAGGAAAAGATATTGAAAATTTCGAACGCACCATCTTTGATTTAAGAATAGACTCACACCCTCCGTTTATCTTCTTTCACGTTCTGGGCAAAAGTTTCTTATACAAAATGGTACGATTAATTACGGGCACCCTTATAAAAGCAGGTTTAGGGAAAATCAGCCCAGAAACCGTAGGTAAAATTTTCAGCCAGCCCGAAAAATATGCGCATTTTGCCAGACACGCCGCGCCGGCAAAAGGATTAACCCTTGCTGAAGTTTTTTATGATAATAACCCAAAAATTCCTCCGCCGGATGAAATTTGTAATTTTTTTGACCTTTCTTTTGTTTTAAATAATAGGAAAATACTTTATTAAAATAGATATTTAAAAATATAAATGGATTGTGTTTTACAATTTACCGATTATATATTATAATTAATTACGGGATCCGGAAATATGATAGATAATATTGTAAAATTCAAGAAGATGAACTTCTGCGTAACGATGATTCTATCGGTATACACTATCTTTTACGCAAATCCCGTTTCGTCAACTATTATGGTTAAAAAATACGATACCGGCGAAATGATCGCGCGCTCCGATACCATAGTTTTCGGAAAAGTTAAAGACATAAGTTATGAGGAAAATACCCAGAACCAAATTTTTACATACACCACTATAGAATGCGAAAATATATTTAAAGGCAATAAATCTTTAACCGAATTCAAGGTAATTGAAATAGGAGGCAAAACAGAAAAGTACACCACCGCTGTCTACGGCGCGCCTTCTTATAAAATAAACGAGGACGTTCTTCTTTTTTTAAGGACTAACAAATACGATAAGCGGTTAAAAAAAGTCGTCGGGTTAAATCAAGGCAAATACAGCATAATAAACGATACTCAAACCGGTGAAAAAATTGCTGTTTCTGATTTGTCTGATATTAATTTCGTTGACAAAAACGACCAGAATACCCAGAGAAAAATCCATAAAATTAAATTCGCCGATTTAATTAAGCAAATCCGCTCCGGCGTAGAAGAGGAAAATAATGCCAAAGCTATACAGAACCAAGATTCCGAATCGGCACGTCACACAACAGGCAAACCGGCTGAGAAATTCGATCTTGTGAAATGGATCCGAGAACAGATTATACGCTATTGCAATAAAGCGGCCGTAAATTATAATAACACAGCCCGAAACTTTAAATATAAAGGTAACCGGTCAAATGAGAAAATTTAAATATTTGATTATTTTGTTTGTGGCCGGACTGATGTTTGCGGGCAAAAGTTTTTCCGCTGAAGTTACATTTAACTTCGTCAGAGTTCTTAAACCCTATCCGAACCCGCCTTCAGACTGGGACCCGAGAGTATCCATTGCCGGCGAAGTAGTAACTAACCCTTTAACTGGCCAGATATTAGACCCTGCGCTTCTTTACGATGCCGATGCCGCCACAAAAAGCGCTATATGGAACTCAAGACTAAATTTTTTTCACTGGGCAAAAAACGACGAAGAATATTCAAAAATAGAAGTTTATTATGACCTGCCGATTCCCGCCAATCTGGAAATAGGCGCTTTCAATACCGCTGTGGCAAACTCTTTCGGCGCATGGGAAACTATATCCACCGCCGCGATAGATTTCGACTATAAAGGACAATATTCAGGCTCAGGAGTACCGTGGGCTGTGGACAACAAAAATAGAGTCAGTTTTTGTTTTAACGCTGAAATATTCGGATTCGAGGAAAACGAAGTCGTAGCAAAAACATTGATCTCATGGGACAGCGGCGATACCGATTACGACGGTATAACCACAGAACTTATCGACTGCGATATCATTCTTAACGCCTCGGAATTTATGAACGGCGGACACTACACATGGAGCCTCGATTCGATGAATTTATCCACAAAAACTATCGATGTACAAAGCGTGCTTACCCACGAAATCGGGCATCTGCTCGGTATCGCGCACCCGTTCTCCGCAATGTCTATGCCCAACCCTGCAGATGTGCCGATAGCTACCTGCCCGACACTTTATAACTCCATACACCCGGCATTCACCAATAACACAAATATGCGCACACTTGAAGATTACGACCGCAATTGCGCCACATACCTTTACCCGTTTATCACCGACGGCAACGACAACTATGCGCATCCCACACACATAGCGCAAGGAACTTACAACTACGTTATTACGCAGGGAGATTACGACTGGTACGTAACTTTCCTCGAACGGTACGATACGATAAAAGTAGTAATTGAATTTCCCAGCAGTGATCTCGATATGTATATGTGCTTCAATCCGGTAGTTTTCAATCTGAATGATTCGCCGCCGGTTCACAGCATTACCGTTTATAGCGGTTCGCAACTGCACGCCAGATCGGAAGCCAGCAACTGGATAACTTTTTACGAGTACGTTTACGCGCATACTGTAACCCAGCCGGGTAATTATTATATACTTGTCAAAGGGAAATATTCAACCAGCGCAGCCAACTACACTATGAAAGTATTTATTTCAAAAGACGGAGACGGAAGCGAAACCCTAAACCCGAACGGTTCAAACCGCGACAGGCGTCTTCCCATACCTGACGGCGACGGCATGGAAGACTGGTGGGAAGTAATGTACGGACTCAACCCCGCGAATTTAGCCGATGCCCAGCTTGATACCGATTCCGACGGATTGATCAACCTACTTGAATTCCAATATCAAACCAGCCCAATTTCGGCAGATACCGACTCCGACGGGTTACCCGACAGGTGGGAAACCGACTACGGGCTTGATCCGAATTTCAATAACGCTAACGAAGATCCTGACGGCGACGGACTGACAAACATCATGGAATATATTCACCAGACATTACCCAATTCAGCCGATTCCGACATTGACGGCATGCCCGACGGCTGGGAAGTTCAATACGGTTTAAACCCTACCGGCAACGATGCCGCGCAAGACCCCGATAATGACGGACTGACAAACATCGAAGAATATAATCATGGCACAAATCCGCTAAAATCCGATACGGACGATGATTTGATACCCGATTTGTGGGAAATTAATCATAACCTGAACCCAAACTTAAACGACGCGAACCTCGATAACGATAACGACGGAATAACCAATCTCGAGGAATATTATGCCAACACCGACCCCAACGATCCCGAATCAGCATTTAAATTAAACAATATTTCGTTTTATTCCGACGAATCAGGGCTCGGCGGAGGCCCTGCGATTTTAATTCAGTGGCAAACACAACCCGCTACTTTTTATGAAATTCTATACACCGATTCGCCCGATACAGGATTTCAACTGATGGAAGAATTTTTGCCCGGCAACGTTTATCAAAACGGCATTCAGGGCAACGCTTATTACGACAGGGGGTACCCGTTCCCCGACGAACCGGGTCCGGGTTCGATAAGAACATCGCCTTTTGAATGCGACAAACGGTTTTACAAAATAAGAATAAAACAATAACTAAAATTTAAGCTTTCAGATCGCGCGCGATTTTTCTGCATAAATTTATCGTTACGGAAAGTTCGTCTTTTGATAAAGACTGCTGTCCGTCGCATCTGGCGCTTTCAGGACTGCAATGCGTTTCTATTATCAGCCCGTCGGCGCCTGCCGCCACAGCGGCCATACTGTAGGGCATAACAAGATCCCTTTTCCCTGCAGAATGGCTCGGGTCAAACACTACCGGCAAGCTCGTTTCTTTCTTTAAAACAGGAATCATCCCTATATCTGCGGTATTTCTTATGAATTTACCCGTTTCAAAAGTCCGGATTCCGCGCAAACACAGTACAATATTCTCGTTGCCTTCTTTAGCTATGTATTCCGCCGCGTTGAGGAATTCTTCTAAAGTAGCGTTATCCCCTCTTTTTAATAACACAGGCATCTTATTGTCTTTTGTGCATTTACCGATTTGTTTGAGCAAATCATAAGACCGCATATTGCGCGCCCCCACCTGAAGCATATCTGCATATTTCATCACAATTTCGATCTTATCTTCGCCGGTAACTTCGGTAACCACCGCAAGCCCGGTCTGCTGTGAAGCTTCTTTCAGGTAAATCAAACCTTCTTCGCCCAACCCCTGAAAATCGTAAGGGCTCGACCTTGGTTTAAATGCGCCACCACGCAAAATATCACAACCCAGCTCTTTCACATACTGCGCAGTAGACAACATCTGATCCCTGCTCTCAACCGCACATGGACCGGCAATGATTGTAAGATTTCCCGAACCTATATTTATATTCTTTACCTTAACAATTCTGTCCACCGGATTGAATTCCCTGCTGACAAGTTTGTAAGGACGCGATACTCTTACTATCGATTCAACAGATGGAATTTCTTCTATTCTGTCGGGCGAAAGCAATGTAACATCGCCTATCACGCCTATTATAGTCAGGCTTTCTCCTCTCGATATTGATTCTTTCAGACCGGCTTCTCTTATACGTTCTACAACCTTATTTATATCTTCTTCAGAAGCAGATTTTTTCATCCGAATTATCATGGTTCGCATTCTCCATTATCTATAATTAATTTTTTTAACGCTGTGTTTATCTTAAAGAAGTTCTAAAAAATTATCTTATAACGCTTGTGTCATTGCGAGCAAACAAAGTTTGCGCGACAATCTAAGCTCGATTAATTTTGAGATTGCTTCGTCGCTATGCTCCTCGCAATGACAAATTTTACCTTTTCAGAGATTTCTTAATTATACTATTTGCGCATCTGTTCTTAAAATATGAAAATATACATCATTACCCTTTCGCAAATCAAGATTTTTTAAAATTCAGCCGCAAATAAAAACCGGCTTTTCTTTCTTTGGATTTGACAAATAAGTATTTTTATTTCTATAATGATCTTCTTTATATTTGTGCATTCTAAACTAATGTGTTTTTATAAAACGGTTTTATAATTTCACAAGAAAATATTCGATTATTTTATGAAGAAAAAAGTGGCAAAGAAAAAATTATATTACCCTCCCACAAAAATTCGTAAACGAAGAATTTTCTTTATAGCTCTTTTGGCAATAATGGCAATTCTTTATTTTGATTACCTGTTGAATCTGGATCATTATAAATCTAATTTCGAAACCATCATCGGAGAAAAAACCAATACTGCAGTAAAAATATCTAAAGTGAGGCTGAAATTATTCAGCGGGCCGGCAATAAGCCTTTCCAAAGTTACTTTTACGGAAGCAGATAAAGACCAGCCCTCATTCCATGCGGACAAAATATTATGTAAATTCAATCTGCGGGATATTATAAAAAGGAATAAAATCCATTTTGATTCCATAACTTTAATTAACCCGCAAGTTATTCTTTACGCCGACAACATGAAAAATTTTCGATTAGACAGAGAAACCGGCACACAAAAAAGCAAGACTCCTCCGGAACAAAAAGCGAACAGCATCTTAAAATTTATTCCGCGACTAAAAAATCTGGATTTTGACAAATCCACTTTTATTGTAAACAGGATTATAGCACACTCGGGCTCTTTGACCATAGTTTATCCGGGCGGCAAAGATAAAACCACCGTCGATAACATCGGACTGGTATGCCAGAAAGTAAACGGATTCCTGACACTGATTATGGACGGGAAATTCGATTCCGGTCAGGATTCAAGATTGCTGTGCAATATCACGGTTGATTTAGCAAACTCAAAAAATTACGCAAAAATATATGAGAAAATTCTATATTCGCAGGTAGATATCTCTCTATCGGCTAACGCAATGAAAATAAGTGACTTATCAAACCTGCTCAAACTAAAACTTCCTGAACGTGTGTCCGGCTCAACCATGAATATAAGCGCAAAATCAAGCGGAATACCTTTTAAGACAACAGAGATTACCGCACGGATAAATCCGATAGGGCTCGCGGATAATCAGGAAACTAATGTAGACCTGAACATATCTTTCAATTATGACAAAAAAACTGTTATTCTCGATAAACTCATCACAAATTTATTTAAAACCAATGTTCAAGCGGACGGATATTACGATATCCGCACAGATAAAGGCGAATTCTACTGTTTTTCCCAAGAAATCGGATTAAAAACCATGCAGTTCGCTCTTCCGTTTCTCAAAGGAATTAACGTGCAGGGTACCGGCAGGCTCTATTCGCTGGTGAAACTAAATTCGATCTCTTCACTGCCGGATATTTCAGGCAACCTTTATCTTAAAACGTTTACCGGTTATTTCAAGAATTTGTCAAACCCTGTGGTTTTGCTTGAACCAATAACAGGAAAATTTTCATCCAAAGATATAGTTTTCGACAAAGCAAAAGTACAGTACGGACAATCGCCTCTTTTATTAACGGTGAATTACACTTTTGCACCCGACGAGAAATTGTATCTGGATTTGGATAAATTGGCTAACATTCAAATACTTGACCTCATGCCATATAGCGAAAAGAAAACAACTTTTGCCGACTCAGGTAAAATACGTAAAGAAAAACCTGTTTCCGTTGCGTCCGGCAACGAACAAACCAACCGGCAAAAAAAGGCGAATTCACACCTGCCTATATATTTATTAGCCAATATAAAAAATTCATTTCTTAACAAAGCCAAACTGGACTCCTTGTTCCTTGACGCTTACTTTGAAGGCAACAGAATGCTACTCAAAAATGTCGATATCCGGTTATACGAAGGAGAATTGAGAGGCAACGGAGTTATTACATTTAATGATGATTCGCCCGATATCTCTTTTGTCGCCGACATCGATAATGTGGAATTAAATGAACTGCTCACCAATAACACAAATTTCAAGAACCTTTTCTGGGGCAAAATGACAGCCGCCGTTTCTTTCCAATGCGCCGGAAAAACCGAAGCAAATATCGCGAAATATCTGCGAGGACAAGGAACTTTAAAAATCGATGCCGGTAAAATAGCCAATCTCGCACTGATTAAACAGATACTTCAACGGCTCTCCCAGGAAAGCGACGACAATAAAATGAAACTTTTAGGAAGCACTATCGGGTTACATTTACCCCCCATTGAAGAACTTGAACTGGATAACGAGACAAAATTCCAGAAATTTATCTGTGATTTCAAAATCGACAAAAACGAATACGACAAAAACGCGTTTCACTCAAAAGAACTGAAACTAATATCGCCGAACATGACTATTTCCATGAACGGAAATCTCGATTTCGAAAAAAACCTTGATTTTAAAGGCGATATTTTGTTATCAAAAATAGAAACTGTAAAATTACTTCACAAAATAAAAGAACTGAGTATACTGTTCAACATTGAAAACGAACAGATGACTATCCCGTTTAAGCTCAGAGGAACTATGGATGAACCGAAACCGTCGCCTATAATTAAACTGAGCAATGTAAGCAACATATGGGAAAATCTGATTCATGAAAAACTGTTAAAAAAAGAACCTTCGTCGCCAACAGGAAAAACTAATATTATAAAAGCGTTAAAAGATAACGAGGGAATCTTAAATATCGATTCAAAAAAAATTAGGGAAAATCTGGAAAAAATCACAGAAAAACAAGACAATATCCTAAAAAATGTTCTGGATAATGACACAATCAATCGGATAAAATCCAATCCTAAAAGTGAATCGATAAATATTGATGAAAATGACATAAAAAAATTTGAGTCTATATCCAATAGTGGTATAATAAAACTTGATGAAAATGACATTCGGAAAATACAAAAACTTCAAAAGAAAATGAAAAAATATCTCGACGAATGAATAAAAGGTATACGGCTCATGTAATCCTCTCAATATTAAGGAGAAAAGATTAATGGACGAAAATTTGATTATTGAACCGATAACAAAATCTTTTGAGCCACAGACAGTTGATTTTATAAACTCAATTTTAAAATCCGAATTTCCTGATTCTTTACATCATCTTGCCGCCGATGATCTTGAAAACTTATGCGATAACTACAAAGGTAAAAGAGACCTTTTTCTGGTGCTGAAAACAGAAACCGATATTATCGGCACTGTGGCTATCAAAGAAGACAGCCGGCAGGTCGCTCTCCTGCGAAGACTATTTGTATCGCCGCAATACAGAAATAAAGGATACGGTAAACTTCTGATTCAAAAAGCCATTGATTTCTGCATAGACAAAAAATACGAAATGATTTGTTTCAGGGGAAACAATCAAATGGACGGTGCTATAAAAATTATTGAGAAATTCGGATTTATAAAAAAAGACCTGATCGATTTCGGATCATTTCATATTTATATTTATGTTAAACTATTATAAAATTTAGCCGTTATATTTAAAGTGTTTTCCAAAAAGGTTTGAAAATGGCTGAAAGCAAAAAGAAAAAAATCCTTGTAGTAGATGATGAAGTCGATATCGTAGAGATGATTACCGAATACCTGCAAAGTCAGGATTTCGATGTAATCAGCGCTAACGACGGAGATACCGCCATTGAGCTGGCCGTAAACCAGAAACCGGACTTGATCACTCTGGATATCATGATGGGACAGAAAGACGGTTACGAGACTTGCCTTCTTCTCAAAGAATCTAACGCTACAAAATCTATTCCCGTAATCATTATCACCGGTAGAGGAACAAAACAGGCCGAACTCGCCTCAATATCTTTCGGTGCTGACGGTTATTTAAGCAAACCGTTTGAACTCAGGGAATTGACGGATAAAATCAACGAATTATTACGCTGAACTTATCTCCCAAGTTTATTTTTTATAATATTTCTCAAGCATATTCCCGTATTTAAAATATTTGAATTGAGGAGTGCTTAACGTGCCCGACACATCAAACGGTATCAAACCGATCTTGCCGGGAAAATCCGCTACAAACGACTCCATAGAAAAAAAATCAAGCGTGAGTTTGTCCAGCAATCCCGTTACGGTTTTTATCGGAAATAACGGGTCAAGATGAAGAACTCCCGATCCTTCTATCCGGTCGCCTTTTATTTTCAGTTCGGATATTTTTAATTGATACCCTTTACAATCCATTTTTGCCTTTTTTAAAAATAAAACCGCGCCGTCATAATTAAATTCAAATTGAAGTGTCTTAAACGGAGTCGAAGAAAAAACAAGAGACTGTTTCTCAATTAAATCCAGTATCTTATCCATCACAATATTCGACGGCATATTTTTTCTTACTTTACTCAAAAGATTAACATTCTTTATCGTCCCATCCCGAATTTCAAGCGTTCCGCTATATTGATTCTGATCAACGCCGAATTTGGAAAATATTTTGCCGGACACTTTGTCATAAGGAGGATATATCAATCTCATAAGTTTTTCCGAAGATAAATTTTGCGCATCAATTACCAGCTTATCCGGATGCGATATGGTTAAGGTTCCATCAATAAATTTCATTACCGCTTTTTTGAATTTGAATTGCATACCGTAAAAATCCAACTCTATCGAAACATCGTCTAATGAAACTTTTTCGTTTCCGAAATGAAAATATTGATCCGCTCCTTCTATTGCCTTTGGATCAACATGCTGTGAATATAAGCGCATATCCCCGGATATTCTTTCACCATAGAGCATATCGCAACTCATATCGAAATTGAAATACGCTGATTTTATAACCCCTTTCAAATTCTGTGTCTTTTTGCTTTTGGCATCCCAAATTCCGTTCAAATTATATTCTATTCCGCCGTTAAGTTCCCGAGATACGGTTTTTGAGAAAATATTAGCGCCTTTATAATCCGTATAGATTTTGCAGTTACCTCGCAGATTCCTGAATTTTATTTTATCATCCGGCAAAAAAATTAATTTTGCTACCGCTTCGGTTTCGGTTTTATCCGATTTCACGTTAAGTTTGCGAATATCTACATTTTTATTCTTATGGACAAAAACGTCAAAACCGCAATTAAACGACTCATTGGATTTGAGATCTATATCCGCAGTGCCCTCGTAATCATTGCCGCAACCACGCATATTGATTCTGAATGCGTCAATATTTTTGTAGTCCGATAATTTCAGACGCAGAACAATACTGTCATTGTCAAAATAACGTATCGCGCCGAATTTAATTTTTGAATCCGGCAGAATTGAGGAAGAAAAATTCTGCACCAGCTCATTCCCGCCTAATATATTGAAACTGAAAAACCCTCGGCAATTTTCAAACTGAATTTTTCCCATATCCGCAGGATTGACAATTATAGTCCCGTCTTTAAACACTACCGTTCTAAAATCAATATCTATTTTCGGCATTCGAAAAATGGGATATAATGGAAGAAAAACGGAACTTACATTATCGCTGTTAATTTGAAATTTTTCCGCCGAAACAAAATTAAAAACCAAAAATTTACGGTTTTTTGCTATCAGGCTAAAATTCAAAAGAAGCTTTTCGCAAAATAAGTTGAATACCCCATATTTATACTTCAGATCAGAAATAACGGCTTTTCTTGATACAAGAGAAATGTTTGCTTTCCTGAATTTGATATTACCTGAACTCAAATCAATCAGATATGCAAATTCCTGCAGAAAAAATTCCGCAAAAATCAGAAAAACCGCAATAATTATCAATAAGGAATAAAATATTTTTTTTCTTCTTGATGTCATTTTCTTTGCCAAAAAAACCTTTTTTTATAAAAATAAAGCAAATTAATATTTTTTAATACCAAAATAAAGGATTATTTTATGACTTCAGACAATTTCGATATCGGCGAACTTTTCATGATAGGTTTTAACGAAACAAGTTTCAATGATGAACTTAAAGATTACCTGAAAAATTTCCCTTTCGGCTCAGTGATATTATTCGGCAGAAACCTTATTTCTTTTGATCAATGGCAAAAACTAACCTCTTCTCTTCAGGAATTCAGGGCAAATCAGGGCAAACCGCCGTACATAATCGCTGTTGATGAAGAAGGCGGTACGGTATCAAGAATGCCCGACGACAACTATACGTTCCCCGGCGCCAGGGCGCTTGCCCAAACCAATGATAACACACTCGTCAACGACTGCGCCAGAGCTGTGGGAAAAATACTTAATTATACCGGCACAAACCTTAACCTCGCTCCTGTTCTTGACGTAAACGTCACCCCCGTCAATCCCGGTATCGGAATAAGATCTTTCGCAACAAACGCAAAAACAGTCGCAGATTGCGCGCTAAATTTTATCGAAGGATTGCGCGCTGAAGGGATTTTTGCTTGCGCCAAACATTTCCCGGGAAAAGGCGACATCGTCAAAGATTCGCATAAAACACTGCCAGTATGCACATCTTCAGAAAAAGACCTGCAAGACATTCATATTGCGCCGTTTAAAACCGCTATCGCTCAAAAAGTACCATTTATTATGAGTTCCCACGCGGTATATCCGAATTTAAGCAAAGATAATATGCCCGCTACATTATCCTATGAAATACTAACAGGTTTGCTAAGGGAAAAACTCCAGTTCAACGGATTGATCATAAGCGACGACCTTGAGATGGGAGCCATGCGCGAATGCGGGGAAATTCATCAAACCGCTTATAAATCAATTATGGCCGGGTGCGATATGATTCTTATATGCCATGACAAAAACAAACAGGTATCTACTTACAACTTCCTGAACAAAAAATACCGCAACGATCCTGAATTTAAAAAGAGATGCGATGAATCTTTCAAAAGAATCACCGAATTAAAAAAGAATCTGCCAAAACCGCATAGAGAGTTCCCGCACAAAACTAAAGAACTGATCAAACTTAGCGCTCAAAAATCAATAAAATGCATAAAAACCGATTCCCTCGATATACCCGTCGCTAAAAGCATACAATCGGGGAAAATACTTCTGGCAGGCGCGAAATTCCGTTCCGATATCGAGGTTGAAATGATCGGCAGAACACCTTATGAAATAACCGATTTTTATAATTACCTGAAAAAATATTTCAATAATATTGACTTGAGTTATTGGGATATCAACCCCGGCGAAAAAACCATAAAAAATATCGCAAACACTTGTTTTGATGAATATTCCCTTATTATTTTATGCGCAAACAACGCTATCCTTTATCCCGGCCAGGAAAAAATTATCGAACTTTTTATGGATAAATACGCGCAAAAGACTATACTGCTGGCAGTAAAAAACCCTGAAGACACTCATGTTGCCGGCAACGCTAAAAACATTATTCTTACGTTCGGCTATAACAAAGCCAATATTGAAGCGGCAGGGGATTTTATCACACAAGGGCCATCAATCTAAAACCACCGGCGAATAAGCACCTGTTTTAAAACTGTATACATCGCTCCAGCAACCATACCGCCCGTTTTTATTTATTTTGATCCGCCAATAATACCACCTGCCTGCTTTAAGCCCCCGGTACCCCACATTATCGTCGAGATAACCTTTAAGTTCAAACACCGGATTTGCAAAATCACAAGCCGAATCCGATACCTGGATTGAATAGGTTTCGTTATCCGATAATTTATTCCACATAAAAACCACTTCATAAGGGTTTACCTTTTTCTGGCCGTCATACGGGTAAACCAGCGAAGTTTTATAAAAAAACTGCTGGCCAATATATAAAATAAGAATGTATAAGCAGATCAAAATAATAAAAAACCGGAATATTTTTATATATGAGGCTAATCCCTCAAAATGATAAAAAACTATTTTTTTGTTACGTTGAAAAAAGAGGCTGTCGTTTTTGATAATCAGGCAAAAACACAAAAAAACCATTATCCCCGCAGTAAGCAGTATAAAATGCAAAACTGAAGGGACATATTCAAAATTAACGGAATTTATACCATGTCCTGCAAAAAAACCCGTGAATCCGGGAGATACCCACAAAGGAAAGATTTTTTTCCCCCGATTATTTTTGATCACCCAGCAGTTGTAATATGCTGTTTTCGCGATAATCAACCGCCAGTTACCTTCATCCGCAAATTTAAAATTCAGCCTGTATTTATTTAAACCCAAGATATCGGTTTTTATTTGAACAGGTTTCTCCTCATTTTCAGAAAAACCTTTCAAAGATTCCCAAAACAGGTCTGAATTTGACGGGCTGAGCCTTAGCGAAGGTATACTCTTGATAAGCCTGTTGCTTATGATAGTCCCGCCGTTTTCCTGAAATTCCAAAAATTTAGCGCGGTACTTTTTATCGGTTTGATAATATGAAGGAATATTTATAAGAATTATTTTATCCGCATACTGCCTATCAATCAAACTACAAAAATTTTCCGGCAGTTTAACCATCGGGGAGATTTTCCCGTTATTCTTTGCGAATAACGAAAGCCACAATTTATTTAAATTATACCAATTTTCGTTTGAACACCATACAAACACCGGTTTAAATTTGGACGGTTCAAACAAACCAGCTTGATTGTCAAGTGTATACAGATCGAAATCCGTACCCGGATATAATAGCGAAAAACCGGCTGGAAACTGTCTTTGTTCGATTTTATATCTCTGCCACCCTGAAGAGGTAATCATAAACCCGATATTGAACAAATTAAGCAGTTGAGGCGAATAAGGTATTGTGTCCTGAATACCGTTTATCAAACGTGAAAGGCTTCCGGCCATTTCGTTATCATGCCCGACAGCGTTATTGATAAAACCGCAATCGGCAAACGACCTTAAAGCAAGATTGGTTGTACCGGCCGCTCTTCCGTAATATGTTCTTTGCATTTCCTGCGGATCTTCGGTTTTGACAGCGTTTATAATCCGACCTAACTCGAGATGTTTATCACTGACAAACGACTGCACAAGGTTTCTTGCGTTTTTGTATCTTTCGGTTAGGGGAGGCAGAAGTAGAATAAACAAAAGATAAACTACAATGTTTTTATTGTTTTTGTTCATAAACTTGTCCAGCCGAACAAACGCTTCGCAAAAGGCGCAGGCGGCTAAAACCGCGCAGGCAAGCTCAAATATAAATACCGCCCTTATAGGCTGAAAATCACGAGAATACGGCAGGTACCGCAAAAAAGGCAGATCGTCTTTGCCCATAAACAAAAACGCGGCAAAGAAAAAGAAAAGAACAAAAAAAAGTTCCCTGAACTTTCGTTTTTTTAATAAAAACAATGCAAGCCCGCATAAAGTAAATATAGTAAAAACAGCAAAGCGCCTGTATTTATCATTGACCGGCCAGCGCAACCCTTCTTCCCCTCCACCGAATAAAGGACTCTGCGGCGAAGTGTTGTCGAGAAATTCTCCTTTTAAAAAAGTGTTGATAAAAATTTTAGGTGTTACTGAAACGGCAAGGCGAGAAAACGATCTTTCCGATTCCGGTATGAATTTGAAACGGGAATTGAAGTCCACAAAAGGTATAAGCCAAAACGCAATAATCAACCCGCCTAACAAAGCTCCGGCTAAAAATTTGCCTATAAGGTTAAAAAAAGAATTCCAACCGCGCCAGAATAAAAAAAACAGACCATACAGAATAAGACTGTATAAACACAAAATACCGAAAACCGCATGCCCCATCAAAAGACCGGCAATGGTAACCGCAAAAACAAATACTTTATTCTTTGCTTTGCCCGGCCGGCTTAACCTTTGCGCTGTACCCAATACCACAGGAAACAACACCGCGCCGATTAACTGTGTATGAAGCCCTATAGAGAAATAAGCGTCTATGGTATGCCCCCAACCGGATATGGGAAATACCGAAAACAGGCTTATCATACCCGCTTTGAAAATATCAAACTTAAACGATCTTGCCAAATAATACACAGACAGCGGATAAATGGAAAACAATAAACACACAAGCAAATTATGAAAAAAATAAATTGAAACTGATCCTGAGAAGATCCGATACATAAAAACTACCGCCAGATAAAACAGAGGCTGATAAAAGTTAGCCAGAGGAATCCACAATCCCTTATGCAGGCAATCGAAAATACCTCGCCCCGCCTCAATAGAACGCAGAATATGAATTTCATTAGAATAATGCCAGAAAGAATCTCCTGAATTAATGAATTTTGAGCCGATAATCCTATAAGTAACAAAAAAACAAAAAATAACAGCAAAACTCAATGCCGATATACCTGTTATTTCATAAATTTTGAACCGGTTTTTCATATACTCAATAATACCAGTACTGGCGTTCCCTGATTCTGACAAGCGGTTTTATACCGATAATACTGAAAAACAATTTATCGCTTGATATGAGGCTGACATTTTTTACTTCCTTCAGTTTCTGCGGCATAAAAAATCCCACAATTATTCTTAACACAGCGGAAATTAAGAATAAAGACAAAATTTTATAGCCCAAAAACGGAGGCAGGACATTAAGAAGAAACCCGCCAAGCTGAGCACCGGCGCAGATAGCTATTCCGTTGACGAAATTATAATATGATATGTACCTTGTCCGTTTTTTGTGCGGGGCGGAATCATAAATAAAATTTGAGACGCAAAGATTGAACCCAGCCCAGCAAAACCCTGAAAACATCTGGGCAAAAACCAGCCAAAAAAAATTATGGCTGAAAAACCACAATACAGGAATTATACCCATAAGCTTGCCTGTGAATTTTATAATTTTCAGGTTGCCGACTTTATCTGCGTGCCTGCCCCATCGATGAATAAGGCAAAAAAAAGTCAGCGATTCGGCAATAGTTAATATGGTATACATAAAATAATTAAATTTCAAATCTTTGATCATGATTACCGCGAAAAACGGCGCAGCTATCTGAACGGAAAAAACCATACAGAATACATATATGAGAAACCGAACGAAATTGTTTCCGTGCAGTTTTTTTAAAAATTCAACAAGATTTGTTTTTTCGGGAATATGATGTTCAAAAGGCGGTTCATGCATCTTGCCTATGAAATACCCTGACAACATCCTGAATACCATCGCGCAAAAAAATATTACGGCAAACGCCGAATAAACATTGATTTTTTCGATTTCGTGCAGAATATAGCCTGCCAAAAACATCGAGCCGACATTTACAAACCCTAAAATTCTCGCACGCCAACCGAAATAATCGCCTCTGCGGTTTTCCGGCACAATATCGGCCATCATGCTTCCCCATGGAGGAACGGATAGCGCACCGAAAGAAGTGAACAAAATTACGCAAAAAATAAAAAATACAGGGCTCCGGTACTCAAATAATCCGATAAATACTACAGGAAGAAGCATTAACGCCTGTAGAAACACAAATATGGTTACGGTTTTTTTGCGAAATTTCATTAATGCCGTAAATGTAGGGCTCTTCAACTGAATCATTGATGCGCACAAATTCGGCAGTGCGCTCAGAGCGCCGACATAACCGGCAGTCCCGCCAAGAAGAAGTATAAAAGGCGTGAAATACGCCTGCGTAAAACCAATCATGCCGCTACCGAATATACCGTCGTAAAACGAGAATCGGAGGCTTTTTTTGTTAATTTCCGATATATCTGCCATTTCAGTTTCCGAAATTGTATTTAATAAGGACTACCCCTTTACGCGCATGAGCCAAATCAACACAAAATATCTTTCTTAATATCCACAACAAAACGCTATATTTTATTATTATAGTTCTGTTAATTAAATTGAGTTTCGAATAAAAAATAACAGCGGAATAATAATTCTACAAAAACTACAGTGGAAATAAAATAGTTATAATACTAATATGCTTTTTATTTACGGTTTACAATAAAAAAACTAAAAAGATTCTCTCTTTTTGAAAAATTTTTTCGCATTGTTCTGCATTCCGATATTTAATAATAAAAATGCGAATTAGTATAATTTATTTCTTAAACAATTTCGGATCAAGGCCAAGTTTTTTGATTTTTGCCTGAAGCCCCTGACGAAGCAACCCTGATTTTTTTGCGGCAATAGAAATATTGCCGCTACATTCTTTCAGAAGCTGAAGAATATAATTTTTCTCAAACATCTCTTTAGCTTCATTAAAATTAAGGTTTTCGGAAGATGAAAATACCCCGATAAAATTCGCGTCGAGCATTTCCGGCGGCAGGTCGCATTTGCGTATTTCTCCGGCCGATGTCAGGATGACCGCTCTTTCTATAACATTTTCAAGTTCCCTAACATTTCCCGGCCAGAGATAGTTGAGAAAAATGTGAATCGCTTCATCGCTTATTTTAGTTACATTTTTACCGGATATGGAACTGAATTTCTTCAGAAAATTATCGCAGAGAAGCGGTATATCTTCCTTACGGTCCCGCAAAGGCGGTAAATTTATAGTTACTATATTTAACCGGTAAAAAAGGTCCTGGCGGAAATTGCCGTTTTTTACTTCATTTTTTATATCTTTGTTTGAGGCGCTGATGAGGCGAATATCCACCTTAATAGTCTGATTGCCTCCAACTCTTCTTATTTCTTTCTGCTGGAGAGCGCGCAATAATTTAGATTGAAAATTCAGGTCGGTACTCGATATTTCATCAAGAAACAAAGTCCCATGATTCGCATCCTCAAACAAACCGCGTTTATCCATAATCGCACCGGTAAATGCGCCTTTGACATGCCCGAACAACTCGCTTTCCAATAATTCATGGGGCAAAGAACCGCAGTCGATAGGAACAAGCCGATTTTCAAACCGTTTGCTTTTTGCGTGAATCGCCCGCGCGACAAGTTCCTTGCCGGTACCGCTTTCTCCCTGTATGAGAACGGCTGTGTCGGTCTGGGCGACTTTATCGATTATTTCGTATACTTTGCGCATCGGTTTGCTTTTACCAATCAACCCCTGATATGAAGATATAGATTCTTTTATCTGTGTTCTTAGCTTTCTGTTTTCCGATTGAATGCGGGCTTTTTCAATAGCTTTTTCTATAATGATCCTTGCCCTGTCAAGATCTTCTATCGGTTTTGTAAGATAATCATAAGCTCCTATTTTCATGGCGGATATGGCGGTATCGATGGTCATGTATGCCGTTGTCATGATTACTTCAACTTCAGGATAATTGGCTTTTATCTCCTTTAAAAGCTCGATCCCGTTTTTTCGCGGCATCTTCAGATCGGTTATGACAAGATCAAAATCCGTTGCCTGTATTTTCTCAAGTGCGTTTACGCCATCGTAGGAATTAATCACGAAATAATCCTGCGCCTCAAGCATTATCTGGAGCATATCAAGTGTTGACGGATCATCGTCTACAATTAAAATTTTTCCGTTCATCATAAAACCCTTAAATCTCTGGGAAGTATTATTTTAAACTCCGTTCCCTTGCTTCTCTGGCTCTGAAGTATTATTTTTCCACGGTGTAAATCGACTACCTTTTTTACTATGGTCAAACCCAGTCCGCTTCCTTCAAAACCATTGATTTCAGGATTGTTAGACCGGTGAAACTCGTTGAATATCTCGTCTTTATCTTCGGGATAAATGCCGATTCCGTTATCTCTTACGCTAATTATAACAAACCTGTCGGACTTATCTTTTTCCCATTCCTTAACAGATACTTTAACGTATCCGCCGGGATTATTGTATTTTATGCCGTTGCTGATCAGGTTGCCGATCATCTGCGCCAGTTTTTCTTTATCTCCTATTACATAAGCGACATTCTCGTCGACTTTAGTTTTTAAAGATATATGTTTTTCTGCGGCTATCTGCTCAAAATTTTCAAGTTCCGTTTTGATTAATTCTTTCAGTGAAATCCGGTTAAGCTGAAGTTGCCCTTTTTCGGCTTCTATTTTTGCCAGATTCAAAAGGCTTTTTATCAGTTTCATCAAACGCTCACTGCCATCGCGTACAAGTTTAAGTAGCCTAAGCTGTTTCTCGTTTAAAGGGCCTACAAGCCCTTCAAGCAAAAGGTTGGTCGATCCGAGAATCAGGTTCAGCGGAGTTTTAAACTCATGGGAAACCGTAGCCACAAAATTCGATTTGAGTTTGTCAAGTTCCGCTAAAGCTATAAGTTTTTTTGAACTTGACAAATCTTTAATTACAAAAATTATGCCGCTTTGTTTTCGCCCCATCTCAAGAGCCGAAGCGGTTATGCTTATAGGTATTTTTTTTGTACCCCTTAAACTATGCTCAAACTCTTTATCTATCACAAACGCATTTTTATTTACACAGGAAATAACCTGATCGAATATCCGTGAAATATTTTCAGGAAATATCTTTTTGAAATTCATCCCTATAGCGTTTTTTGACGATATTTGAAACAAAATTTCCATGCTTTTGCTTAAAAGCGTTATCTGCTTTTTGTTATTAAGCACCATGATGCCATGAATCATATTATCCAAAACGCTGGTTAAATATTTCTGGATTTCGTTGAGCGTATCGTTTTTGCGTTCTATTTTCTTCAAATACCTCGCTGTCTGTACCGCCCCAGCCACCTGCCCGGATATGATCCATAATATCTGTTCAAGATGGGGAGTGAATGAACCGGAACAGACAGGCATTATAATCTGGATAAACCCGATAATGTTATCTGAAGATATAAGAGGAATCACCACCATCGATATTTCGGATTCACCATTGTCAGAACCGGAAAGCGGGATAACCCTGATTTTTCTGTTATCGAGTATCCATTCCATTACATCTTCATTCACAGGCGGTGGCCCGGCTGTTTTGAATTTTTCTTCTATAAGTTCTATTTCCAGCTCGCCGGTATCTTCATCGTATAGTTTTAACCTCACCGAATTGTAATTGCAGAAATCATTGAGGGTTTTCACAAGAATACGAAATATATCCGTAATATCCCGGGTATTATTGATCTGGCGTGTTACCCAGTACAAAGCGGATATTTCCTTAAGAGATTTCTGTATGTTTTTCGTTACCTGTAAGCTCAAATCAAACCTCTTTGCAATTAATTGAAAACGATTTTAATCAGTATTGATATCGGATAATCGGCATTTTTTTTTATTTATTTAACCCTACAGCCGTTATTTATTGTTATTTTTTTAAAATCAGCCGGTAATTTCAAAAATACTTGATTTTATCGCCTAAGATTTATATGCTAATTCCATTAACTTTAAATCCGTTTAAAAATGTATTTAATAAGGAGTCAATAAATGGATTCTGTCATCGCAAAACGTATTGAAGAATGGCTCGGTAGCGAATATGATATTCAGACAAGAAACGAAATACAGCAATTGATCGATGCTGGCAACACACAGGAACTGGAAAACAGGTTTTATCAGGATCTCGATTTCGGTACCGGCGGGCTTCGCGGAATCATCGGCGCGGGAACCAACCGGATGAACACATATAATGTTGCCAAAGTAACACAAGGAGTGGCAACATATATACTTAAACAGGGATATAAGGTTACCAGCGCCGTCATAGCATACGATTCGCGCCACAAATCGCCTGAATTCGCTTTGCAGACCGCTCTGGTTTTTGCCGCAAACGGAATCCGCGCTTATTTGTTTGAATCGCTCAGGCCTACTCCGTTATTGTCTTTCGCAGTAAGATACCTTAAAACCGTAGCCGGCGTAATGATTACCGCAAGCCATAACCCGCCACAGTACAACGGTTACAAACTATACTGGGATGACGGCGCACAAGTTGTACCGCCTCATGATAAAAATATTATAAGCGAAGTGAGGCACGTCCGATCTTTAGCGCAGGTGAAAAAAATTACCGAAAACGAGGCCGTCAGCAAAGGACTGTTGGTTTATGTCGGCAAGGAAATCGATGAAGCATATCTTGAAAAGACAATGACTTTAATGATAAATAAAGATATTATCGAAGAACAAAACAAAAACGTAAAAATTGCGTTCACTCCTCTTCACGGAACAGGAATAACGCTTGTGCCGGAACTTCTTAGCCGGATGGGATTTAAAAATATCCATACAGTAGCGGAACAGAAAGAGCCAGATCCAGATTTTTCAACAGTAAAATCACCCAATCCGGAAGAAACAGCGGCGTTGAGACTTGTTTTAAGGGACGCTGAGAAAATCGATGCCGATATCGCTATGGCAACCGACCCCGATGCCGACAGAATAGGGATTGCCGTCAAAGATAAATCCGGCAAATATGTCCTTCTTTCAGGCAACCAGACAGGTTCTTTGCTGGTATATTATATTCTCTCCCAACTCAAAGAAAAAAACAAACTTCCCGCAAACGGCGTAGTTATAAAAACCATCGTTACCACCGAACTCCAAAGGGTAATCACGGAAAGTTTTTCTATAGAATGCATTGATGTTTTGACCGGTTTTAAGTATATCGGCGAAAAAATACGCGAGTTTGAAATTCAAGGAACGCCCGAAACCCCTTCAAAACAATTTATTGTCGGCGGTGAAGAAAGTTACGGGTATTTAACAGGCACATTCGTCAGAGATAAAGACGCGGTTTCAACCGCAGGAATTCTTGCCGAATTAGCCGCCTATGCCAAATCTAAAGGTACCACAATATACGATATGCTTGAAGAAATATACGTAAAATTCGGCGTATACAAAGAAACCGGTAAATCCTTAAGTTATGAAGGCAAAGAAGGAATGGATACCATATCCAAAATCATGTCGCATTTCAGAAACAACTCATATAAATATATCGCCGGAATAAAAGTAAATTATATAAGCGACTATCTTAAAAGCGTAAACATCGAACCTTCAAAAAAACAAGTAATCGGTTCTATCGAACTACCATCATCAAACGTTCTGGCATACCATTTATCCGACAATACAAAAATTACTATTCGTCCGTCAGGAACAGAACCAAAAATAAAATTTTATTTTGCCGCTATGGAACCCGCATGCGGAAAACCGATAAATGAAATCTCAAAAAACGTTCAGGCAAAAATCGATGAGTATGAGAGTTTTCTCATGGACGAAATCAAGAGAATCACCTCACCCCACTAAAATATTATTCTGCACCCATATAAAACAGGTATTTTCCGGATAAAATCACCGCCGGATTTTTTTATTGATTTTTTATCCTGCATTTATTAATATTTACACTATTATAAATAATAGTAATATTATTTTAAATTACCGAATAAAATTATCTTTTTTTTTGGCGCTTATATCTGACCTTTTATTGAAAAACCGGTATTTGTATGGCATAATTATATTAAGCTCTGATATATATGTAAACTCCACAAGGAGGAACTAATAAAATGCCCGAACCTGCAAGCATGATTCTTCTCGGCGGCGGATTGATGGGAATGCTTTTTAGATTCACAAAAAAATGTTTTCAACAAACTAAAAGAATTCTGGACATTTTTCTCTCGTGTGTATTTATTTTGATTTTGGCGCCTTTATGTATAATACTGGCGGTTCTTATTAAGGTATCGTCAAACGGACCGGTATTTTTTTCCCAAACCAGAGTCGGTAAAGAAGGCCGGCTTTTTACTATGTACAAATTCAGGTCTATGCGATTAGACGCAGAATCTATATCTGGGCCTGTCTGGGCAAAATCAGATGACCCCCGCGTAACAGGAATTGGAAAATTTATGCGAAAAACACATCTGGATGAGATACCCCAGTTTTTAAACGTACTCAAAGGAGATATGAGCATTATCGGCCCTCGCCCGGAACGCCCGCATTTTGTGGATAAACTTAAAAGCGAGATTCCAGAATATCAGAAAAGACTAGCAGTCCTTCCGGGTATAACCGGCCTTGCTCAGGTGAAATACAAATACGATGAATCCGTCGACGACGTTAAAAATAAACTCCAGTATGATCTTGAGTACATTAAAAGTCTTCAGGAAAAATCATGGATTAACGAATTTAAGATTATGTTCGGAACATTAATATTAATGATCACCGGCAAAAATAAATTTATCTAAATTTCTTGTTTTTTTCTATTCAAACAATTATATTAAACCATCTCTTTTTTGTTTATCTTTTAAACCGTTTCGGGAATTTGATGCATGCATTTCAAAGAAACAATTTTACCGGTATTTATTTTTTGCCTTATCGCATTGCATATGCTGGTTTTCGAACAGGGAATGAGCGGAGACGGATGGGGTTATTACGCCATTACCGAATCAATCGTAGCCGATGGAGATTTTAATCTCGATAACAATATTTACGGAGTATACAACGGATTAACTAAAGATAACCAAACCGGCAGATGGCTAACACAATATCCTCCGGGCACATCCATTTTGGACGCTCCGTTTTTTTATGCCGCCACAAAAACCGCTCAAAAACTAAATTTGCAGTTTGAACCTCTAACGCTTCCTGAAACATCCAGCGTAAAACAACTGCCACCATCGGCAATACCGGGAATAGTAGGGGTAATTCTGGCACATAATTTCTATGCGCTCGCGGGTCTTCTTTTTATTTTTTTTACGTTGAGGATTAACGGGTTTTCTTCCGTATCATCGGCATTAATTGTTTTTGCGGGTTATCTGGCAAGCCCTCTCCATTTCTACGGCCAATCGGGAATGAGCCATGCCGGCAGTTTCTGTATATTATCGGTAATATTATGGTTATTCGCAAGAATCGTTCGCTCTCATAAAATATGGATATGGTTCTGGATAGGTTTGCTCTGCGCACTGGCAACCGCCGTTCGCCTTCCTAACGCCGTTATGGCGTGCATTGCGTTTTTAGCTATACTTTATATGTCTATCGACAGAAAAATTAAATCAATCTTTTTGCTCGCTTCGGGTTTTGTCTGTTTAATCTGGATAATTCCGCTTTTTTATTTTTTTCATGCCGGCCAGTTTGGATCGTCTTATTCGGGCAGTTTCTTTTTCGACAGAGCCCCCCTGATTAATATCCTTTTTTCTACGCAAAGGGGATTTATGGTATTTCACCCTTTTTTTTTACTCGTTATACCGGGTATAATCTTTTATATAGCTTCTAAAAAGTTCAGCTCAGACTCTAAAATCGTTGCAACATTCGCGTTTTTCAGCGCAATTATACTTTCCGCGATTTACGGCTATTATGGCGAATGGTGGGGATCCGGCTCTTACTCGCAAAGATACCTGACAGACGTAACAGGGCTGTTTATCGTTTGCCTCGCTTCCGTTTACAAATCGAAAAAGATCGTAAAATTTTCGGTCATCGCATTCACTGTAGCCACAATACTATTCAGTTACGGTTTGTTTATTGTAAGCATCTCCCGCACAATCGATTTTCCTAACGGGGATATTTGGGCATTGAACATTTTTGATTTCAAGTACCTGTTTGAACAGAACATAACCGGTAAAGACATCATAACAGGTTTGAAAAATAACGTTTACGGAATAAAAGGATTGATTTATCTTCTGAAACGCATCTGAAATCATTCCCTGTAGTCAATCACCTCGTATTCCGGCGGAATTTTATACTCAAAAACCGATTCTTTAATAGCCGGATTTATCTTTCTTTTAGCAAACGTAAGAGTAGTGATATCACCCGTTTTCTCAACGAGTTTAGTAAACGACGGGACCATATCTTCGTATCGAACCTTAATTTCAAAACTTTCCATAAATTTCGCAATTTCTGTATCTTTTGGTACCAGCCTGAACAGATAAAATTTGTTTTCGCCTTCCCCTCCTTTGAAACACATCACATCAAACTCAACAAAAAAACTTGATATCGGTTCTCCCAACCCTGCGAGAAGAAATTTGAACCTGTTGTTATCTTCAAGCCCGAAAACCTGAACCTGCTTCAAATTCGGCGTAACAATAAATCCCCGTTTATCTTTTAAAATAACCATGTTTTTTTCGGGAGAATAAAATTCCCATACGACTTTCATCGGTTTTTTATAAAAAAATGAACCGGACGCTTTTTCTGTTTCCTCAAAGGGCATAATGGTTTTTATCTGTGTAAACTCCGAAGAAAACGAACTGATCTGTTCCCGTTTATCTTCGATTTCCCTGATTATTCGATTGTATTCGCTCTCATCGGTTACCTGTTTAAGATTCGTTTCCTCAGATACTGAAATTGTTGCGCTTGCAAAAAACATTACCGCGTAAAATAATAATTTTTTTCTCATGATTTCAATCCAGATTTATAATTTCGGTGTTTTCGGGAATTTTAAATGTGAATATTTTGTCATCAAACTCAACTCCGGGTTCAACGGCACTGAACTCAATAACAAGATCAAGATGGCTTGCCGGTCTGATCATCTCGAATTTCTTCGGGAAATACCCCTGATTTTTGAAGTTATATAATTCATGAACCAAAACATCAAGAACAATAGTTCTCTTTTCATCAAATGTCTGATGGCGTATTATTTCAAAAGTAGTGTCCTTAACCCAGAGTTTTTTCCTGATATAATAATTTTCACCGCTTTTTTGCGCAACATATAATATATAATATCCCGGAATATACTCGTAAAACGATATCTTTTCTCTGGTATATGAAACCAGGTTATTAAACAGCACCGATTCAAGAATATCGTTAGGCCTTATTTTTATGGCAGGCAGATCGGATTTTGGAGGAAACTCACTTGAACCTGTATAAACTTTGCCTTCCTGAGCAATGTATACCCAGAATGTTTTCCCATCTGAAGCCATATCGAATGTCGCGCCACCGATAAAGTTATATCCGCGCAGGCGCATCTTATAAGGACGCTCAACAGCCATTTTTCCAAGACTCTGAAATGAACCTGCGTTTCTTATGGTATTTTTAAAAATAATTTTCGTATCCGCCTTAAATGTTTTTATCTGCGTATTGTTTTTATGAATTTCCTTAATCAATTCATCCGTAGTTAAATACCTCGGCGGCTGGTAGGATTCGGGAAACTTTACCGCGCTATCTTTTATTCCTTTTTTATCATATACCGCACAGCCCGATACGCAAAAAACAGATATAACAGCAATAAAAATTAATCTTAATGCATTCATAATAAATCTACCTCTGCCATCAAAAATATACTAAAATATCCGCTAACATATTATTAAATTCGACGTTTGAAAACAATATTTTTCACAGGCAAAACCGATGATTCTTTATATTCTGGCCGCATTTATTATCGGATTTTCCAGTATAAATTACCAGATTATGTTCATTCGGGAATTTCTGATCGTTTTTTACGGCAACGAACTATGTATCGGCTCAATTTTAGGGTTATGGCTTGCCGGTATCGCTTGCGGAGCAGGATTCGGTTCTAAGATATCATCCAAACTCAGACACCCCGGCCGATTATTTCAAATTTCATTTTTTTTACTTCATTTTTTGTTTCCGGTTTCACTTATGCTTATCCGTTTTTTTATTCATACCGCAATTTCCGGCAAAGGCGAATTGATTCCATTTTATAAAACTATACTCATAGCGGCGATACTTATGGTTCCGGTTACTTTTCAAATCGGGCTGACGTTTCCTCTTGCCTGCCAATGCACCGCGAAAAACAAAAATACCGGCATAAGTTCAGGCAAAATCTATTTCTCAGAATCCGCAGGGTCGCTTACAGGTGGCATATTATTTACTTTTTTCCTGATTCAGCATTTCGATTATTTTCAAATATCTTTTGCGCTATTTATGGTTTCAGCTTTAATTTTGACTTTATTTATGTTTAATAAACTTAAATATATCTTTTTTTCATCCACAATTATCAGTATATTGGGTATACATTTATTTTATTGCGGCTTACCGTCGAGAATCAACGCCTTTTCTATAAACCAGCGATGGAACGCATTCTTTTCACCACTTGCGCTTGAAGAATCTACCGACACAAAATATCAGAATATATCCATCAGCTGTCAGAATCAGCAACTGGATATTTTCAATAACCTAAAATACGCTTATTCACTGCCCGCAGACCCGTTTTCAAGCGAAATATTTATAAACTTTGTAATGTGCCAAAGCACAAATCCAAAAAAAATTTTAATGATCGGCGGAATATTTCAGGGATTTCTTGAACCGATACTTAGATACAACCCTGATAAAATCGACCTGATTGAAATCGATAAAAAATATTATGATACTGTTAAAAATTATATCCCCGATAAAATATCCGCAGAACTCAACAGTAACAAAATTCACATACATTTCACTGACGGCCGGTTTTTTGTAAAAAACACAACTGAGAGATATGATATTATATTGATAAATATGCCCGACCCTGAAACAGCCATGATCAACAGGTTTTATACTTTTAACTTTTTCCGGCAGACAGCAAAAATATTGTCGGATACCGGAATCATAGTATTTTCGCTGTCTTCAGCCGAAAATTATTACGGAGAAGAAGTGCTCCGCTACAACGCAAGCATTTATAAAACATTAAAGACGATTTTTAAAAATGTTATCGTTACTTACGGCGAAAAAAAAATATTTGCCGCTTCCGGTTCTGACAACATAATTTCAGCTAATCCCCAAATACTTATAAATAGATTTAACCGCAGACAAATAAAAACGGATTCTTTTTCACCCATGATATTTATGAGCCTTCTCGATGAAAAACGATTAGCGTTTGTTAAAGACAATTTCGAGAGAATACTTCCTGAAGTTAAACTCAATACCGACAGCAATCCCATAGCTTATCATTATAATTTATATTTATGGGACAAATTTTCCGGCTCAAAACTGTCCGTTTTTCTGAAATTAGTGGAAAATTTGAACCCGGTTCAAATTATATCTGCTCTCGCTATTTTGATTTTTCTATTTATTATTCCCCAATATACATCATCAAAAATGCGCAACACAAAATTTTTCCGTATAATTTTATTCTGGGCAATTTTGTCTACCGGATTTTCGGCTATAGGGATGGAAATTCTGCTTTTATTTTGTTTTCAGAATATTTTCGGCTACCTTTATCATATGATCGGATTTATAGTGGCTCTTTTCATGAGCGGCCTTATGGCCGGATCGTTTGCGGCGATAAAATCCATAAAGAAATTTCCGGATTTACCGTCTCTTTTGAAAATCCTGATATATATTGAACTGGCAATACCCTTGCTGGCGTTCTGCATACCTTTTATAATAATTTACTTTAACGTAATTGAATCGCAGATTTTAATAAAATTTATATTTTTCGCGATAGTTATATTATGCGGATTTCTAACCGGCATAGAATTCCCGATTTCAGTAACCATGTTTTCCGCAGGTGAAGATATAACCGGATTATCCGCAGGTATTCTTGATGCCGCAGACCATACAGGCGCTTTTTTAGGCGCGTTATTCGCAGGAACATTTCTGTTGCCCCTTTTAGGCATAACCGCCACGACAATAATAGTAGGGCTTCTCAACCTATCCTCATTTATCCTGATTGTATCGTCCAGATTCACATTAAATATTTTAAAAAAACAATCTTAGATTATTTAGTCAGGTTCTTTACTTTAACGGCCGCAATTTTCGGGTTGCTCAATACGCCCGGCCCTGCTACACACCCTCCTTCACACGACATTACCTCTACAAAGTTTCCCGGACATGCGCCTTTAGCATATGTTTTAAGCGTCTTTACCGACTGTTTCGATAACCCGTCTATAAGAACCGGATTAAACCCGTTATCCGTTCCCAAAGTTTCTTTTATGGCACAGGTAACCCCGCCTGATACAGGAAACATCCGCCCGATTCTTTGGGCCGGATTTTCTATACTGGCCTGATCGCATTGTCCAACTTCTATGCCTTTAGCGACAAACAAAGCGCCAAGTTCCTCAAAAGTAAGGACATAATCCATATATGGATTCTCTATCGCTTCTTTTCTTTTCGCAACACAGGGGCCAATAAACACGGCTATTGCATCCCGATATTTTTTGCGCACAATTTCTGCAATATAATGCATAGGAGTATGTGTAGCAGATACAAATTTCTCAAGTTCAGGAACATGTTTTTTTACCGCTTCGGTATAAGCAGGGCAACAAGATGTTGTCATGAATTCACTGCCGTGAGCAATTCGTTCTTTGAATTCAGCCGTCTCTTTAACAGCGGTAATATCTGCTCCAATTGCGGCTTCAACAACATCCGCAAACCCCGCTTGTTTTATGGCGGATACAATTTTTTCGAATTCAGCGGGAAACTGTCCCACTACTGCCGGAGCAACTATGGCAATTACTTTTTTATTCGATTTAAGTTGTTTTATTACGTCTATTATCTGCGACTTTTCCATAATTGCCCCGAAAGGGCATTCGCGAGTACATTTACCGCAATAAATACATTTGGAATAATCGATTTTCTCAAGCCCGAGTTCGTCTTTGGTAATCGCCCCCACAGGACACGACTCTTCACAGGGAACCGGTACGTATATAACCGCATGATAGGGACACGCTTTCATACACAATCCGCAATTAACACATTTTGCAGGATCGATTTTTGCCTGTCCGTCATGCATACTTATGGCTTTTTTAGGACAATTCATCATGCATGGCCGCGCGAAACATCCGCGACAGACATTGGTAACCACATAATTGGCTTTTACGCATGAGCTACATGCTTCATCTATAACAGTCAGAATCGGAAACTCCACTTTTTCTCTCTCCAACGCCATCTGCGCATATTTAGACAACGGCATAAGTTCATCGTATTCGTCTTCAATACTGAAACCAAGTATTGCCATAGTACGATATTTAATTATAGCCCTGCTTTTGTAAATACAGCATCGCGTCGACGAATCAGACCGTTTCGGGAACATTTGCACCGCAATTCTGTCGATATGGGATATAAGTTTATCCTCGAACAAAAGTCTGGATAACTTGATTAGTAGATCGCGCCTTCTTAGTGTGGCATTATTCTCGTACATCATCGGACTCACCCCTTATAAATCTTTGCCGGTTAATTTATTGAGATAATCAAGTATCTTCGGTACCGTAGCTTCGGTTATTACTTTTTCGTTCACAACCACAAACGGAGGTTTTCCATATTGCGATTGTTTGCATAATTCAAGACACGCAGACCCTTCAATCCCGACAATATCTTTTATCTCACCGGGAATATAGTCTTCAAGCATAAGTATGTTTGCTCCTCCGAGAACATAACACGCCGTTCCGGTACAAATTTTTATCGTGATTTTTTTCATCTTGTCCTCCATTTTTATATAAATTGCAGATGAGCTTCCTTTAGGTATTTTTCCTCAAGTAATTTTATGATTTTTTTTACCACATTTCTCCTGATTTCAAGTTCTACAGGCATATTTGGATCCTGATGTACCTCATTGATTTTCGTACCGACGACAAAATTCACTATATCGCTGTCAAGAAGATAACTGAGCAGTCTATGGGCGGCATTATTATTCTGCGGCTCGCCGGTTACACCATTCTCAAGAATCTGCGCAACTTTGCCGAGCGTAATTATCCCTTCGGTAACCAGATCGACTCCATCCATCGAAGATGCAGGCGGTATTTCAGGATCAATTTCCTTAAGATTGACTTTAACATCCCTGTTGAGTTCACGCGCCACAATATTAGCTGTCGTTCCACCGCAAATAATTTTTTTACCACTGAAATTATTAACCATCATTGCCATAGTATTATCTTTATCTTTAGATATTGGTGGTCCGGTGAGCACCATTAACTCTCTCGGTTTGCGAAAATAAATCACGCCGCAGGTAATGTCGTCTTTGCAACGGAATGAATCATTTACCATTGCTCTTTTGACTATACTTTTGGCAAGGTCTCTGGCAGATATTGTACTGTTTTCATTTAATATATTTTGTACAAATTTTCTAAGTTCATTTATACCCCATCCAAGAGGCATTGCCGCCGACCCCATACCAGATTGGGTAACTCCATCGGATAAAAGTATTATCCTGTCGCCAATTTCAGCGTTAAAATTGGAAAAATCCAGCCGGCTCTCTTTTTTTCCACGCAGTTTAACTTTGATCTTAGATTTTTCCACATCCACAGTTTGCGAATTTCGCAAAAGTATATACGGCGGATTGTCGTATTCGATAATCCTGATATTACTGTCATGGGCAATATCGACTATAGAGAATGTAGAATAACTTATTTTTCGTTCCCTGCATACAGGCAAAGTATTCATAATAATTTCTGCAGACTTTTTTATATCGATGTAATTAACGATAAACCTCGAAGCCATCGTCGCGGTGAGAGTTGCAAGAACGCTCGCCTTGATGCCGCTTCCCAGCCCATCGGACAACACGGAGACGATTCTATTCTCATCTTTTATTTTGGAAGATAAAAACACATCGCCGCCCACAAGCTGGTTATGTTTATATCCCTGATAAGAATCGACTTCGATAAAATATTCTCTATTATTCATTGTTTTTCCCGTTCTCATTTATATGCTGAGGTAAAAACGACTCGGTTATGGAATTTAGTATAACTTCGGTCTCCGAAGCGTTTTCTCCAAGCAGGTATGCTATTTTCTGAACCGTAGCCAGATTTTTCCGTATTACCTGCTGGGTTTTGTGGATAATCTGCTCTTTGCGTACAGAAGGCACGGTAATATCCTGAATTACAGCGCCGACAATACTGTTTGGCTCTATGGAAAATATGGAAGCGCTCAAAACAGACATTTTATACCGCACAAGTTTGCCTATTAATTCTTTTCCCGTTTCCAATACGTCTTTAAAAAGATTATGAAAAGGCACGATTTTTTCCAAAGCCGCTCCTTCCATACCGGGTTTTGCATCAAATACCGCCTCAACATCTTTGCCGAAAATTTTCGCAAAATTAAGGTTGCATTCAATAATTTTCAGTTTTTCGTCAACTATCACCACACCAGACGGCATAGTCTTTATCAGAGCGTTAGCTTTATTCTGCGCGAGCTTACGCATATAAGAGACGCACATGGTTTTTTCCGCTTTGCCGTCCAAAAGAGCACAGGCAAATTCCTTGCAGGTATCGTATCCACACCCACTGCAATTAAGTTCATCTTTAAGAGCGAATTTGCCTATTGAGCGTAAAACCGAACGAATATCGCTATCTGCATAATCTCTTATTGAGATAGCATTTATCAAAATATCCGCACTAATATCCACATCCGGTTTTCGGGGTATCTCATTTTCAGGATACTGCGCATTATTAATTACTCGAAACCGTTTTACGACCGTAGACGATCTTTTTTTCGTCTTCGGGCCATTGATACATCCGCCTTCGCAAGATAACAGTTCGATAAAAATATTACTGTCGGTATTAAGCTGATTAAGACCGTTGAGCATATCTTTAAAATTTTTTATCCCCGAGAATGTCATAAAAGCCGCTTCTTTTGTAGTACAGTTGGCTTTTATTCCCGCTATCATGCCGCCGTCAACCGGATAAAGCGCGCCTTCTTTAGCCGTGTGCGGAATAAAAACATCGGCTTTTGTATCTTGCATCTGTTCAGGATCAATACCCTCCTCTTCAAACCATCGGCACAAATCCTCAAAAGTAATGGCTATGTCAAGAAGATTCTGATGAGCACCAGCTTCCTTTTTTTTCGAAATACACGGGCCGATAAACACAATACCTGTATCATCGCCATACAATTTTTTTAACAGTTTGCAATGCGATAATAAGGGAGACAGCAGTTTTGTTACGTAACCCGATAATTCAGGCTTATACTTTTTTATATATTCCACTACCGTCGGGCACGCCGACGATATATGTACTCCACTATCTTCGCCCGACAACATCATAGCTACACACGCCGATACGTTTTGGGCGCCGAGAGCGGTTTCGGATACCCCGTAAAACCCCAGTTTTTTCAGCGCGCATACCATCTGAGCAGGGCGCAACTCCGGATACTCGCTTATAAACGACGGCGCGATAGACGCAATCACTTTCTCTTTTAATTTAAGCAACTGTTTTACCCGCGCAAGGTCTTCGCGCACTCTTTTCGCTCCCACAGGACAAACCTCAACGCAATGCCCGCAGTATATACAGTGATCCTTCATCACTTCCGCATGACCGCCCTCAACTTTTATCGCCTTCACCGGACATTCGCGGACACACTTGTAGCAATCCTGACACTCGGCTTTTTCTGTAAAAATTGGGTTTAGAAAGTTCATCGCTTCACCTTCCCGCAATAAAAGTTCAGCAAATCCTCCAGCGACGCCGGATCGACGCCGTTATGTGTCTGACCGTTTATTTTTATATTAGGCCCGAGTTTGCACATCCCCTCGCATAAATTGCCTTTAAGCAATATATTATCCTCAAGGTTATGACGCCTGATATAGTCGTTTATTATCTGAATACTGTGATTATTGCCCCGTATAAAACAAGAACTGCCCATACATATCGAAATCTCTATCTTTTTTTCAGTTTTATCCATGTCAAAATTCCCCAAAAATTTTAGTCTTTTAAAAAATCTGCCGGTTACCGGAAAAAAATATATAGTTATTTTTTTCACATATATTATATCGACAGAATATTTGAAAAGTCAACATATTTTTGTGAATTATTTCACTTTTTATAAATTAATGGATGAACGTTTGATGGGCATGTAGAACACAACTATTACCCGATGACTAAAACGAAATTATCGCGCAAAAAGAAAAGCAAAAACCGGCAAAATAATCCGGTTTCGTTTCTACAGAAGTTTTACCGCAATAATCTATCGGATTTTACACAAATTTAAATCAAACCTAATATTTTATAAATATCACTACCAGATAATCCGTTTGAAAATGGTTCTTATACTAATTCGCGTTTCGTTTTAGAATTTAAAATGGGATCGCTGAAAATTCTTTTATATTGTCATTGCGAAGCTTCGAAGGAGCTATGGCAATCTCAACTCTGATGATTTTGAGATCACCACGTAGTTTTGCTTTCGCAAAACTTCTCGTGATGACATAGAAATTTAAGGATTTTCAGCAATCCCAATGCTTAAGATAAAAAATACTTTGTTCTTTTTGAAAAAAAGAACAAAAAATTTTTTCGAAATGCTCTGCATTCCGGCTTGTCAGAGATCAATGCAACTAAGATAAAACGCAAATCAGTATTATATAAATATTTTCTACCTTTATATATAGGAGGCCGCGTATGCCGAAAGTCTGCCTGACAATTCAACAACCGGATAAATTATCCGAATCGTTATTCACCCTTCTTGAAAAAAGAGAATTTTTAACCAACACAATCAGATTTAATTCAATGAAAAATATTTTTGAAATAAACTGTATACGAAAAAGAGTATTCAAAAAAAATCCGTTTAAAAAGGCATTGTTATTTCAAAAAAAATTTTTATACATTATAGAATCGCTGATTCGAATAAAAAATGTCATCTATTATGAGTTTGAAAGCAGCGAAAAAATAAATTTATATAGCAACTCCAAATTATCGTTTGATGAAAATACCGGAATAATTACACTCCGCGCATCGCGAAATCTGAATATCCGAATAAAAGTTCAAAGATTAAACATAGAATTATCCGAACCGGACTTTATAAGAATCGACGCCAATTTGACCCGTTTAATCGACCCTCTAAGGCTCTCCCCTTCCTGCGGGCATTATAATTTAACCCGTCCGGCAATGAAGAAAACCGGATTTTCCAAATCCGATATATTAACCGCCTATGCCGCCAACGTATCGGTAGACAAATTTGCAAACCGCATAAATAAACCGCTCCATTATATGCCTGGCACAAAACTTTTTGCAGAGAAATTCATTTCCGATGCTTTAGACAAAGCGATCTCACACGAACTCAATGGAGAACATCAACAGGCAATAAAAGCGCTTGGCGAAGGCATGCACACTCTTCAGGACAGGTACGCCCACCACGACCAGAACGCTGGATGGAAAGATCATCTGTCCATAACAAAAGATCCCGACAACCCGCGCAAACATCAGGAAGAATTCCTCAACGCATACCGCGCAACCAAACTTTATCTGGAAAAATTTGTAACCGGAGTTAAAGCGGGAAAAGATCAAACAAAACAACTTTACGACGAAATAAATTTCCTGATAACCATGAAAGACACTTTCTGCATAACCGAATAAACGTTTGTGCTACTGCGATCTCATAACATCAATGGGTTGAATCTGAGTAGCTTTGCGGGCAGGATACAACCCCGCTATAACCCCTACCGTAAACGAACTTAACATGGATAACAAAAAACTCAAATATGATATGCTGTATGGCAATCCCGTGAAATAAAAAATCAGCACACAGAAAATAAAACCCGCAAATATCCCTATCAAACCGCCGGTTAAAGAGATCAAAGATGATTCCGTCAGAAACTGAAAAATTATATCTTTTTTTCGCGAACCTACCGCCCTGCGAAGCCCTATTTCCATTTTCCGTTCGCTAATGATCAATATCATTATCGACAATATACCCAGTCCGCCGATAAAAAAGGATATTGAAGCGGATATTCTGCCGAGTATAGTGATTATATTCATCGCCTGTGCTCTTATGGACATGACATCCTTCATGTCAATCACCGTAAAATCGTCTTTTTCACCGGATGGTATTTTGTGGCGCATGCGAAGAATATGCTCCATATCGATTCGGGCATTGTCCATCACTTCATCGGAAGTTGCCCTGGCATAAATAATATTGATGTAATCTTTATTCACTATTTTTCTGAGATATGTTGAAATAGGAATGATTATCTGATTATCCTGATCCGCGCCGGATATATCCGATCCGAGTTCCTCAAGAACGCCTATAACCTGAAAATATACTCCGGCAACAAGAATATATTTACCTATCGGATCCTGATCTTTGAAAAGTTTATTTTCAACTTTATAACCTATTACTGCGACATTGGCAAACCCGAGCAAATCGTTGCGGGTAAAAAACGCTCCTTTTTTAAGTTTGTAATTGCGCAAATCAAATATGTTCGGGGCAGATCCCATAACAAATACGGATTTGAGCGTAACCAACCCGTAACGCACAGGCAGTTGTTTCAGCGTAGCTGGAGCGACATCATCCACAAAAACCGAACCGTCAAGGATTGCCTGAGCATCCTGTTCTTTTAGCGTGGTCGCTTCGCTCAGAGTTCTTGTACGTTCCCCGAATTTCAAAACTACTCCGCTTCGGACAATAAGAAGGTTTTTGCCTAACCTATCGGTCTCGATTTTTGTCTTTTTTTCTAAAGAGGCGGTTAGATTGGCGACAATCACAAGCGAAAAAGTACCTAAAATCACGCCGCAAATTGCCAGAAACGTTCTCAACTTGAAATTCGACAGCGAATGCCACGCAATTTCTATATTTAAAAAAGTCCTATTCATTTGCGTATTGCCTCTATGGGATTGATATCCGCGGCTCTTTTAGCTGGCTGGAGGCCTGAAAACACACCAACTACCCATGACAAAACCAATCCTATTAAAAAAGTATTGAACGAAAAATAAATAGGAAAATCAGCAACCAGAGTAAGTAGTTTTGAGGCAAACACGCTGATAATATACCCGAAAATTCCGCCTACAGACGTTACAATCACCGACTCGCCCACAAACTGAAACATAATATCCCATTTTCTCGCGCCTAAAGCCCGACGTATACCGATTTCTTTCGTCCGCTCATTCACAGACAGTAAAAAAAGGTTCGCGAGAACAAAACCCGCTACGATAAGAGATATTATTCCCGTTGTGCCAAGAAACACTACCAGCGAACCCGTCAACGCGGCAAGAAAAGTCATTATAAGTTTTGATGAGATAACGGATATGTCGTCGGGCTCGTCCTGTGAAATATTGTGCCGTTGCCTGAAAAAAGCCAACGTTTCTTTCTCGTAACTCCTGAGCTTGCTCTGATCGTAAAATTTAGCGCGGACAACATTTACGTACTTCGATTCGTTCTGGATTTTTTTCATCATAGTGCTGATCGGTATAATTACCCTGTCATCAAGATTTTCACCGGCAGGACTAGTACCCCGTGAGGAGAGTATGCCGAGCACTAACATCGGTATTTGTTTTATAAGTATATATTTGCCACCGGCATATTCGCCTGAGAACAATTCTTTGGCTACATTGGAGCCGAGTAAACAGACATTCCTGTTTTCATCGATATCGGCCTCAGTGAAATCAAAACCTTCTTCCACATACCAGGCCCATGAACTTGTAAATTCCGCCGTTGCCCCAATTAACCGCACAAGATATTTTTTGCCTTTATAAGAAACCTGAGCGTTCATGTCAAATGTCATCGGCATTACCGAATAAGCGCCGGGAAACGACTGACGGTACGCCTCAACGTCTTCTACGGTAATAGTTTTTGCCCGGTACTCAAAAGCTCTTGCTTCTTCACCGCCCCCGATAATCAAAATAGCGTCAGGCCCGAATTTGTCTACCATCTCATAGGCCTTTTTGAAAGTCCCTTCTACTGCCGCGACAATCACGCAAATGGAAGATATCCCTAAAGCAACGCTTAAAATACAGAAAAATGTTCGCAGTTTATAAGCGCTGACAGCTTTAATTGACTCAAATGTGATTTTTACCAGTTTTTTCATCACACAATAAGACCGTCTTTAATCTCAATAACCCTGTTTGCATAAGAAGCGATATTCTGGTCGTGGGTTACTATGACGACGGTTTTCCCCTGTTTGTTCATATGGATAATAATATCCATTATTTCTTTAGCGGTTTTGCTGTCGAGCTGACCGGTAGGTTCATCCGCAAGAATTAAATCGGGTTCATTTATAAGCGCGCGGGCAATAGCCACTCTCTGCTGTTGCCCGCCGGATAACTGGTTAGGCTTAAACTTAGACCTGTCTTCCAATCCGACTATTTTCAGCAGTTCAACCGCTCTTTTCTCCAGCTGGCGCCGTTTTTTATGGGAATAAAGCGAAGGAAGCATAACATTCTCATAAACCGTAGAATACGGCATAAGGTAAAAACTCTGGAATATAAACCCTATATGCTGGTTGCGTATGGAAGAAAGCTCGTCGTCGTTAAGATGTGTTACTTCTTTACCCGCAAGAACATATCTGCCGGAAGTCGCCTGATCAAGACATCCGATTACGTTAAGCAACGTTGTCTTCCCCGACCCTGATGCGCCGATTATAGCCGCAAATTCTCCGTTATCTATGCGCAAATTTATACCTTTGAGAACATCTATTTCCAGTTCGCCGATACGGTAGGTTTTTTTTAATTCAACCAATTCACACAAGCTCATACTGGCGCCTTTTAATGTTGTTTTGCGCTGAAAGTTACCGGCAGGACAAGTTTTGTGGCTAAAGTATCGCCTTCTTTCACACCGGACTTTATTTCGCTTAAGTATTCGCCCCTGACTCCGACATCAACAACCGCCTTTTTTATTCTGCCGGGGCCGATTGCTTTGTAAACCACCTGTTTCCCTTCATCAAATTTTACAGCCTCGTTCGGAACCGCTATTATCCCCTGTTTGCTTTCATAAATTATTTTTGCGCGAGTAGTCATGCCGGTTTTAAGCCATTGCGTATCTTCTTCTTTAATCTGGACTATGGCAAGATAATAGACTATATTGTCCTTTATCTCAGGCTGAGGATAAATCTTATGAATATCACCTGAAAAAATTTTATCGGAATAAGTATCCACAGTATATTCTACTTTCAGGCCTTTTTTAACTTTGCCTATATTGGTTTCATCGACGTATATCCACATCTCCAGTTTTGTCGGATCTATTACGGTAACAAGATCAACCGCCTGAAGCCCGGAGACTATAGTTTCGCCTTCCTGAGCGGTTACGTTTGAAACTACCCCGTCAATCGGCGAATAAATTTTTGTGTAGCTTAACCTGATTTCCTGCTGTTTAAGATCGGATAGAGCCTGCTCATAATCACGTTTTGCCCTGTCTACGGCATCCTGAGTAGTAGATTCGGTTTTAAGAAGTTTCTCCTGACGCCGGTAAAAAATCTCAGCATAATTGTAAGCAGATTTACTTTTCTCAATATTCTCAAGTATTTCCCTGTCATCTATAAGAGCGATAAGTTGCCCTTTTTTTACCGAATCTCCGATTTTTACGTTCATCTGCGTTATCACACCGGTAGCCCGGGCACTGATATTGACTTGCGCGCCAACCTGCGATTTGATTGTACCTGTCTCTACCAGTACAGCATTTATATCCGTACGGGACGCTTTCGCCGTCTCTATAATTTTTATCTCTTCCTTTTTGAAACCTTTTTTATATACAAGATATCCTGTTGCGGAAATTATAAGTAATATCAATATAGCTATTTTTTTCATACTACGAACTGTCTTTCTTTTTTATTTATTTATCTTAAAATAATTCGGCACTAATTCGCGTTTATAAATTCGAGATTCGGATATTTTTTCTATAATACATTAATATATACACAAGAATACAGCGAAACAGATAAAAATCATAATTTAAAGTATTGATTCATTTTATCTTTTGCTTATAATTCAGTCATGATAAATAAATTTTTATCTTTTTACACAAGATTTTTTACTATCTGGGTAATATTATTCGCAGCAATAGCCTATTTAATACCCGCTCCATTTATTCATTTAAAAAACTATATGGACTGCTTTTTCGCTACAACTATGTTCGGCATAGGAGCAACACTTCACCCTGCGGATTTCCGCAGAATATTAAATACCCCGTTTATTGTTGTGGCAGGAAGCATAGCACAGTTTACCATAATGCCGTTTTCGGCGTTGGGTATATCTAAACTGCTTCATCTGCCTGAAGATATCGCGCTTGGGCTAATACTTACGGGATGCGCACCCGGGGCGATGTCAAGCAACGTCATAAGTTACCTCGCAAAAGCCGATACCGCATATTCGGTAAGCCTGACTGCGGTATCCACGCTTCTTGCCCCCATACTAACTCCGGCTCTGACTTACCTGCTGGCTCACTCAATTTTGAAAGTAAGTTTTTCTGCACTCTTTTTCAGCGTGATAAAAATAGTTATTGCACCTCTTCTTATAGGATTTGCGGTAAAATACGTATTCAAAAATAAAATCAACCGGATAATAAAAATTTTCCCCGCAATTTCCGTTACGTTTATTATATTTATCTGCTGTGTGGTAATCGCGCTGAATAAAAACTATTTTGTTATGATCACGGGAATTGTTGTTGTTGCAGCGCTCACACTTAATATTACGGGAATGTGCCTCGGATATCTGACAGGACTTATATTCAAAATGGATGAAAGCCGGCGCCGGACACTCAGCATCGAAATAGGTATGCAGAACGCCGGGCTCGGTACCGTGCTGGCACTTAAACATTTCGGCGAAAAAAGCGCAATTCCTGCAGCAATTTATGTTTTCATCTGTATAATAACCGCATCTGCCGCAGCACAGGTATGGAAAAAATCCGTACACAAACCTTAACCTGATAATTTACCGCAAATTACAAATATAGATTTGTTTCTTATGGAAAATTGCGCTTTTCAGAAAAACCAGTTATATAATCTTGAAATAATCGATTCTGCCCTGCCCGACGGTTGGGGCGTCGCCAGATACAATAATTTTATCGTGTTCGTACCCGACACTTTGCCCGGCGACAAAGTTACGGCAAAAATCACGAAACTAAAAACAAATTTCGCTTATGCGGAATTAGTATCAATTACACATAAATCTCCTTTTGCCGCAACCGTAAACTGCACGAACAAAACCAGCCTGTGCGGAGGATGCCTGTTTATCAATTTCGATTACGATAAACAGCTTGAACTAAAGAAAAAACATCTTCTGGCAAATCTGAAAAAAACAGGTGAAACGGTTTTTTGCCGGACAGAAAATATAGAGATTATACCGTCTCCCGATATTTTTTTTTACCGCAACAAAATGGAGCTCTCATTCGGCGAGAAAAACGGAAATCTGATTATCGGCCTTATGGAAAAAGTATCCCCTTTCAAAAATTTTGAAGGTAACGTACAGAAACTGAAGGATTGCCCTATTTTCAGCCCCCATCTGCCTGAAATTATAGATTTTTTCGCCGGCGAACTCGGCAAGCTTAACCTTAAACCGTATAATATTGTTACCGGTAAGGGATTCTTGAGAAACCTCGTCGTCCGCGAAAGCAAAAATACCGGTGAAATAATGGTGATTTTATCTGCCGCAAAAGGCGATATCCCCGAAATAAAAAATATCGCGGATAACCTATTCAATAACATCGCCCGGATAAAAAGTTTTTATTTTGTGGAAAACAATAACCCCGGCAACCTGTTTGTGTACGATAAAATAAAATATATACACGGCTCGCGTTCCATTGAGGAAAAAATCGAAAACCTGAAATTCCAGATATACCCCGATACATTTTTCCAGCCTAATACAAAAATGGCTCAAATCATCTACGGCAACATAGCCGGAATCATGCTAAAACGTAATCTGGAAAAACCTGCCGGATTATACTGCGGTTCGGCGGCTTTAGAGATTTATCTTGCCAAATTTCTTAAATCCGTAACGGGAATAGACTCCAACGCAAAAAATATTCGTGCCGCTATAGAAAACTCAAAGATAAATAATATCCAAAACGCCAATTTTAAAACGGCAAAAGTTGAAAACCTGCTACCATCAGATTTAAACCCGAAAAATTATGACTCCATTATTGCCGACCCACCCCGTTCGGGTTTAAGCCCAAAAGCAATAAATCTTTTAGCCAAATCCGGATTAGCACACATTATTTATCTATCATGCAATAATGCCACGTTTTGCAGAGACATAAAATCTTTAAAAACCAGCGGTTTTGAAGTGAAGAATATTTTAACGTTCGATCAGTTTCCCCATACGGGACATCTGGAGACACTGGCAGTTTTGGAAAGATAAAAAATATTGGTTTGTCAGGTATCAGAGCTCAATAACCGAATTTAAACCGCCGTACGGGCTGAACTCCGTCTCCTCATTATTCGGATCGTGAACCCACATACCGTCTATGATATACCTGTATTGATATTTTCCTTTAGGCAGAAGAAGCGTTTTTTTCCATGTTCCTTCGCCAGCCTTATTCTCAAGATAAATCTGGTTCGGAGTCCAGTTATTGAAATCGCCCACAAGCTGTACATGCTGTGCCTCGGGTGCAAAACAAGAGAACAATACTCCCCTTTCGGTTTTATGAGGCGCTTTTGCCGGTTCGGATTTAACACAAACTTCCTGCTTCAATATTTCTTTGGACAGATTATCGTAATCAAAAAAACCAAGGCTTCCTGTATCGAATTTAGATATGGGTTTACCAGCCCTTGCGGACTCTTTAAGCCGTACATTATTGTGAATGATGGTTTTAAATAACCTATCGCCGAAATGGTGTTTTATTTCATCAAGCATTTCCCATGAGAATTTTGTCCTTTTATCGAAAATAGTAGCCAACGCCCTGAAATTGATATCATGACCGCATTTTTCCGACATAAGTTCTATTGTGCCTAAAAGCCTTCCAAGCCCGTGAATGGAAAAAGAACTCGTCTCAATGGGTATTATCGCTTCAGTACAAGCGCGTAAAGCGTTAAAAGTCAGCAAACCTATACTCGGAGAACAATCTATAACAATAAAATCAAACTCGTTTTTTATCGGATCAATAAGTGTTTTGAGCACTGTTTCCCTTCCATCCTGTCCGGAGAGATATTGCTCAACAGCACTTAACTTTATTCGCGAAGGAGCGACAAAAAGGTTGGTATGCACTTCTTTCATAACATCACGCAATTGAGCACCATTGCAAAACGCATCATACATACATCTGGTAATGTCTTTTTCCTCGATGCCCATAGCCAAAGTTGAATTGCTTTGCGGGTCTAAATCGATGAGCAGCACTTTTTTGTGCCGGAGCGACAGGCAATCACTCAAATTCACAGCGGTAATAGTTTTCCCACAGCCACCTTTCTGGTTAACTATAGAGATTATCCGCATAAGATTGTCCCCCTCCCAGATAGGGTTAAGGTTAAAAAGTTTGGTTAAAAAAAACCACTGAAACAACACCGATTTCCCTGGATTTGCGAGTACATTTGTGAAATGTTAAGCCTTATTCCTAAATAGTATTACATTTTTATAATATGTCAACATAAAATAAAAAAAAAATATTTTCTTGTTTTATTCCATAAATAAAGATGGTTACGCTAAACCATGTTAATTATTGCAGTAAAATAACGCCCTTTTTTTTGTCAAATACCGGCAAACAACTTTCATTCATACACATCGGGCACATATTGTGATATCACACCTAATGTTTATTTTATATTATACTTTAATTATAAATATGTTACATTACCATATATAATGAGTTTTTTCTATTTATTGCGCTTTTATTGTTGTTTGTTTATTTTACTATTATCATCATAACCGGATACAGGTGAAACGTTTTTATGTTTTGCGAAAACAATTTTTTTAAACCTATTATTTTCGGAGAAATCATTTTCGATGTTTTTGAAAACGGCGAAATAACCGCCGGAGGCGCTCCATTTAATGTCGCATGGCATTTGCGCGGTTTCGGCGCAGATCCTGTTTTAATCAGCAGAATCGGCAACGACGAATACGGTAAATCAGTTATTGATTTTATGAATTTGTGGAATTTAAATACCTCGTGTATCCAGATTGACTTCATACACCCTACCGGCAAAGCCTATATCAATATCAAAAATGGCACGCCTGAATTTGAAATACCGCCCAATCAATCTTTTGATTTTATTAATTTCGCCCCGAATATAATTTATTCAACCGAACCTAATGCAATTTTGTACCACGGTTCGCTTGCACTGCGGTCTTTTAAAAATCAAAAAACAGTATCAAAAATTATAGGATACACTAATCCTTATGTAATTACAGATATAAACCTGCGCTACCCATGGTGGAATATCCGCACAATCGAATCAATATTACACTCAGCCCACACATTAAAATTAAATATTGACGAACTGACATCAATTACCTCTTCAGATTCCTGCCGGATATTATCTACGTTTGAAAATTTGAAGTTTCTATTGATTCATTTCAAACTGGATTTTATCTTTTTAACCATGGGACATGACGGCGCAATCGCTTTAGATAAAAATAATCAACTCATTGAAGCAAAAGCATCAGATTGTGAAAAAATTATAGATACGGTAGGTGCAGGCGACGCTTTCAGCGCAGTTATTATACTTGGAAAACTATACAACTGGAACACAAAAACAACACTGCGCAGGGCTGTGCAATTCGCCGGTAAAATATGCGCTGTGCGCGGAGCGGTATCATTTGATAAGGAGTTATACCGCAACCTATTGAGTGAATGGAAAAAAGAAAACAATCCATAGCCGCTTAACCGCAAAAAAAGATTGAGAGCACTGAAAAAGTATTTCTTATTCTCATTGCGAAGCTCCGGAGGAGATGCGGCATTCTCAGCTCTGATGGTTTTGAGATCACCACGTCGTTTTCCTTTTGCAAAACTACTCGTGATGACATTTTATTTTAAGCCTTTTTCAGCAATCTCAAGATTGTTCTTCATTTTTATACCGTTGCGGCATTCATAAACTTTGTTCTATAAACGAATATCGGTTAATGGAAGGAGGTTTGCAAATTTTGCCGGTAGTAAGATAGCCTGACGCCAAAGCGATTTGTTTATCTAAACCAAACAACCGTTGCCGAACCGGTATAAACCCCGAATTGTTTTCGCGACAGGATCGGTGAAAGTTTATCTTTATCGAAAATCACCCCCCCCCTCATAACCGTCATCGGGAGAATTGATATGGTTATCGTTGGACAATATCTTTGCGACAAAATAATTAGCTTTAAACCTTATATTATACGGTATAATGCTTACACCCACAGGTATATGCCCCACTACTATCCCGTTTATATTAAAGGCCTCAAACAGGTTATCAAGTTGTTCCCATCAATGTTTCCCAAAACGGTATAAAACCGGATTCCCATCGATACCGAAAAATAATCGAAATCGCCGACCAGAAACTGCAAGTAATTGTCATAAAGATCATCACTAAGTATCGCTTTTCTCATTTTATTCAGCGTATTTTCCACTTCAATATTATTCGATGCCATAAAACTCCTGATAAACAGCGTAAACGAAAAATATCTGTTTCCTCTTTCTGGAATTTTGCGCAAACAGAATCAAATAACTTCAATTTCGAGTTAAAACGGGACATTTTGAGAAAAACCAGATCCTCTTTAGCCTGATTTATCCAGAAAAGAATATTTTTTTGAATTTTTCTTTATCCTCTATACCGTGAAGATAAAAACTCTTATCCGAAGTTATTCATATTGCACAATACTCAGCTCCGCTGAAAAAACCTTTTTTTATAAAATTATAAAATACCATATCTCTTGCGGAAACCTATACAAGCCAATATTTATCCGTAGGCAGAACATCAACCGCTCCTTCAACAGTTACAAGGCTAAAAATGTTGTTGCCAAACAGAAATTTAAGTATTGCGGATATATTTTTCTGGGCATCAAAACGGTTATGCGCATCCTGAATATACATGAGAGTTTTTTGAAGGATCAATCTCGTTTACAGATATCCGAGCGGATTTATCCAGCAAGCGTATAGGTTTTTTCTGAGCGCTACCTGACAGCAGAGCCGTAAGATCAATCAGAGCCAATGAAATCAAAAATACAGCTAATTGGTTTTTATAATCCATAATAATTCCTCGTGTATTGACAATGCCGGTTTGAATTATACTATAAATATTAATCTAAATTAAACAAAAAGAATTGGTTACGACGATAAGCAATAATGGAGCCGGTATAAGAAGGATCAACTTAGATACAGGGATTACTGAAAAACCTTAAATTTCTATGCCATCACGAGAAGTCTTTTCAAAGCCAAAACGACGTGGTAATCATAAAATCATCAGAACTGAGAATGCCATAGCTCCTTCTTGACTTCGCAATGACAATAAAAAAGACTTTTCAGCGATCGTAACTTAGATACAACATAAATATGGAGATATAAAGCAAGAAAGGATATTTGACAGCTATAAATCGATGGAATACCTTAATTCGCGGGATTTCAGGAAAATCATAATTTTGAGAGCAAATAACCTCTTTATTTTGTATGGTAAATAGCGATAAATTCGCTATCATTAAGAGCTTCATAAACATGATCGAAGATAGAATCGAATTTGATCAGTTCTCCGCATTTTATCACGTTCTCGTTGTTGTTGACTGTAATTTTTATCATCCCTTTAGTAACATGGCATATTTCGTAATCATCCTGATGTTCCAAAATCTCGTTAATACATTTACCTTTTGGGATTTTTCCGCATATAATCTTCATTCCGTTTAAGTTGTATATCATCAGGTTTGACCCCTGAATAGTTTTTTTCATTCCTTTGTCGATTTTGATCACCGGTTTATTCTCAGCCAGAGAGATCAGGCTTGTTGTGCTCAATTCAAGCGCTTCAGCGATTTTAGAGATGGTTTCAAGCTCAGGTTTGCCTTTGTTGCGTTCCAAATTGGCAACACTTCCATAAGCCAACCCGCATTTTTTGCACAACCCCTGAATCGATAAAGCCTTTTTCTTTCTAAGCATTTTCAGAAACGAAAAATCGTATTTTGTGTTCATTTCGCCTCCAGTATATTAAAAATATATTTTTTATTATTATATTACAAATTAATAAAATGAAAAGAAAAATTAACAACCGGTTATTTGGTTACCCAGTTAAGATTAGCTTTTCCGACAAACGAGGGATTTATCTTTACCTTAGATATTTGCCACAATAAATTAAATCAGGGTTAAAACGGAAAAAAATTATGGAATAAATAAAGTGTTTACTTAATTCAAGAAATATATTAAAATAATTATTCAATATAGTATATAAACACTGTGATATGGCTACCTGAAACTAAAAATTTTAGCTATTATTGAAAAAAATACTTGAAAATTATTTTAATCGGTATTTAGAATATTGTTAAAGTCCTAAATCTTTTTTACGACTAAATAAAATAATAAGGAATCAGTAATTTTGCCGATTATTATTAAAGAGCCGCAGGAATGTTTAGACTAAAAGGGACGCAGTACACATGCCCTGTATGCAGGAACTTGTTCACGGGACCATCAAAACCGTTATCCACATCTATTTTGCGCAGAAGAACAGATTTCAAGCCCATAACGTCTCATGGCGATATATCCGGCGGCATTGTTTTCTGCGGGTACTGCGGATTTGCCGGAGCTCATGAAGATTTCAGTTCGGTTACCCAGTCGGTAGCATCTAGCGTGAGACAAAAATTAGCCGGCAAGGCGAAATATATAACATCGGAATCGGAAAAATATGAGAATGCCGCTTTATGCGCCCAATGGCAAAACAAATCGCCTCTGCAAATAGGCGAATTGTGGCTGTACGCCAGCTGGCACGCATCCGAAGATTCACCGAAAGCCAAAGATTATAGAAACGAAGCGATAAAATATTTTAATATTTGCCTGAATGAATGTATTATACCTTCAAATAAACGCGCGGAATATGCCTATCTTATAGGTGAATTATTCAGGAGAAACAATGATATGAAATCAGCGCAAATGTGGTTTAACAGGGTCGAAGAAGAAACTGAAGATAATACCGGCAACAGGTTTGTCATGCTATCGAAACAACAATTAAACGACCCGAAAGAATATATAGAGAATTAATAACTCAAACATAAGTTTTTGGATGAAAATTATTATGAAAAAATTGTCCGTTTTAAAAAATGATCTGTTTTTTTGCTGTTTTTTTGCATTACTGTTTCATTGCAGAATTTGTTTTTCAGTCGATTCGAATGTCAGCCATAAAGTACAAAACGGCGAAACCCTTTGGGAAATTGCTCAGAAATATAATGTATCCGTAAGCAACATCGTTGAGCTAAACAACATAACTAACCTCAACAGGATTTCCAAAGACCAGGTCCTAATAATCCCCATTAAAGGAACCGCGCCTTTAGAGAACCTGCCGGCCGCTAAAACGGAAAAACCGGCAAAAACTAAGAAGAAAAGTAACGTATCGCCTGTGATAACCGAGATGATTTCAAAAAACGGAACTCATCACAAAGTAAGAAAAGGCGAGACTTTATGGGAAATATCAAAAAAATACAATGTGGCGATTGGATCCATTATATCCGCCAACGGGCTCGGTTCGCCGAACAATATTAAAGTCGGCGATAAATTATTCATTCCGGTGGAAAAAGATAACACAGCCAAAACAGAGAACCGCTCTGAAAACTACGATCTTGTTAAACGGCAGGTAAAAGACCTTATCGCCCTGCCTATATACGTACGTCCGAGAAGATGGCAATACATTCTAATTCATCATAGCGCCACAGATTCCGGCAACGCGAAATTGTTTGATTACCACCACAAATACAAACGCCATATGTCCAACGGACTTGCTTACCATTTCGTGATTAACAACGGCAACAAAGGAGCAGACGGAAAAATTGAAGTCGGCGACAGATGGAAACGTCAGATTCACGGCGGGCACGTTAAATCCGATTTCTTTAATGAAGTTGGGATTGGTATATGCCTTGTAGGGAATTTTGAGAAATATCCCCCATCGGCCGCACAGTTCCAGTCGACTTTGTCTTTGGTTCGGGCGCTTCAGCAGAAGTTCCGTATCCCATCAAAAAGGGTTTTAGGACACAGAGATGTCAATGGGCGCCACACATTATGCCCGGGTAAATATTTCCCTTTAATGAAACTTAAAAACCTGCTTGCCGACTAAAATTTCATTTAAGTTTGGATAAAAAAACTAAAAAATGAAACTATGCCGTCTTTTTAAAAAAAGAAGCGGAGACTTTTCCCGATCACTTCGCATTCCTGCAGATTTAATAAAACCAAACGCTGATCTGTATAAGAGTAGGATCGCTGAAAAAGTTTTTTATATTGTCATTGCGAAGCAAAGAAGGAGCTGTGCCAATCTCAGCTCTGATGATTTTGAGATCACCACGTCGTTCTACTTTCGCAAAACTTCTCGTGATAACATAGAAATTTAAGGTTTTTCAGCAATCCCAAGAGTTTCCTTTTCCGGCAAAAATAAAAGAGATAACTGCCGATGTGAAATTTCGGGAAAGCTTACCGTTGATTTTCTATTGACACTACATGCAAGATATCATAGATTATAGGCGTCTTAGATATAAAATGCCGAAGTGGTGGAATTGGCAGACACGCTAGGTTCAGGGTCTAGTGGGCGCAAGCCCTTGCGGGTTCAAATCCCGCCTTCGGCATATCCGATTTTACTTCCATGCGCATAGGCAATAATTTTTTCCATAAACTCAAGGTTTTTCGGCCAGTCGTATTTTTGATGAAGTTTTTTCAAAGCATTAACTGCTATCCTGTTTCTTTCGCTGTCTTTCTGAAGAAGATTTATCGTTTGCGACGCAAATTCTGCGGGGTTATCCTCAACGATAATCTCATGATCAGGGATAAGTTCAAGGCCTTCATGCGCAACTGAGGTGCAAATAACAGCAACACCCATCGCCGCCGCTTCAAGTATTTTATTCTGTATACCACGCGCCATACGAAGGGGAACTACAGCAATTTTAGCGTGTTTTATATACGGACGAATATCATCTACCGCACCTGTTACCACAACATCTTTGTTTTCAGATAATTGAATAACTTTTTCGCCGGGGTTTCGTCCGACGATAAAAAATTTTATAGCGGGAAACTCTTTCTTTATTGCCGGAAAAATTTCTTTGTAGAAATAAATCACTCCGTCTTCATTCGGAAAATAATCCATTGCACCGGTAAACACAATATAATCCTGCTTCGCAAGCTCAGGATTAGGTGGAACTTTCATTGAATCGAAAAAATCAAAGTCGATTCCGTTAGGCACAGCATAAACTTTGCTATCAGGATTCGATTTTTGCAAAAAATCCGCTTCTTTTTGCGTTACGATAAAAGAGGCGTCGGCATTTTTCAGTATCTCGTTCTCAAGAGAGGATATTTTGCCCCCTTCAATCTTAAAAATTTTGTTTTTCGGAAACGAAGCGTATCTGCTGTACTGTATCCATTTATCCGAGTCCACATCGACAAAATCTATGACAACCGGAATTTTCCAGCGCGTATCAATGTATTGGTACATCGACGAACAGTACAAAAAAATCAGGTCATACTTCTTTTCAGTTACATTACGGCACACTATTTCATGAAGTTTTCGCGAATAAAAATAATATTCGGTACAACTTCTTTTTGAGAAAAACAATGTGGATAAACTAAAAATCTTTTTTATCGCCGGCTGAATGAATTCCGCCTCAACATTAGCACAAAATCCTTTTAAATGCTCAATATATTTTGCGTCTGACAGGTCGTCATAGAGAGTAAACAAATCGATTTTATGGTTTTTCGATAAAAATTTAATCTCATTGAACGCCCTGAGTTTATCTCCCTTATTCGGCGGATACGGTATCCGGTGAGAAAGATATAATATTCTCATGGAAGGTTCCTCGCTATTGAAGGTCCAATCAGATTCGCCGCAAAAACAGGAAGCCTGCGCCACATCATAATAAACAATTTGTATTTCGGGTTAGACGGATTTATCTCCGGCAATTTCGCTCCTTGCGGAAGCCAGTATTGCCAGTTGAGAACCTCAGGCAAAGCGCCCCACTGTTCTTTAAACCGGTACGTGCCGCTATTTAACGAGGACCGCCCGAAATCAAATTTTTTACACCCTTTTTTGCAGGCATATTCAATCGCGCGCCAGTACAAAAGCATATTCGGGCTGAGATTATTGTATTTTCTCAATGACGAAGCCGTCCAAATCTCGGCGCTATCCTTATAGAAAACCAAAAAACCTGAAGCCACAGGCAAACCTTTATGATAAACCATGCAAATTTGTGTATGATCCCCAAACCATTCCAATATCTCAGTGAAAAGGTTTATGCTCCATACGGGAGTACCGAGATCGCGCATATTATTGGAAAAAACCGAATAAAAATCGGCTACAAGCTCTTTAGCGCCAAATACCACATTCATATTTTCACGCATTGGGCGTTTTATCTGACTGCGGAGTTTTGACTTAAAACCTTCCCACATTTTGTTCGGGTCGTCATCAAGCGCAAGAACCATTCTTGCCTTATGGCTTTTTACGGGCACATTATCTATCAGTTTAGAGATATGGCGCAATTCAACGTATGAGGCTTTTTCGCTTCGCGCAATAATACCGCAATGCCCAAACAGGATACCCGCTACCAGATCGTTATCCGCGAGTATACCCCCGTAATTGAAAAACGGAATAGAAGTTAAATACCTGCCGAAAAGAACGCTTGAAGACAAAAACAGCGGAACAATACCGCATATTTTGCCGTTTTCAGAAGCGTAAACATAATGCGATTTCAACCCCATCGACTTTTCGATTATATTTTTCCAGCCGAAAAGATGATAAACACATCCCGCCGGGTGATCGTTCACATAATCATCCCATTTATCACTTATACAACTATCTGCAATACGAATCTCAACCATAATTTGAACCAGAAACCAATTATAATTCGATTTTATATTTGTCCAAAAGAACGCTCTCCAGATATTGAACCCGTTTTTCCCACGTCTCACCGCAAACAGCTTTTTTGCGCAATCGCTTCAACTCAGGGTCGTTTTCGCATAAAGCGAGACCGACTTTCTTTATAAAATCATCGCTGTTTCGCGCAATATAAACCAAATTACCATATTTATGAACGTCTTTCACCTCAACGCTCACAACCGGCAACCCTAAAGCAAGATACTCTTTGAGTTTAAGCGGTGCGCTTTTTCTGATTTCATCGTCAAGAACATAAGGCATTAGCCCCACATCAAAATGAACTGCGTATTTAGGCAAATCCCCAAACGGTACCTGACCTATAAGAACAATATTCTTCTCGTCTTTAAGATAACTTAAATCAATTCCTTGTTTACCTATCAGAACAAGCGAAGTATCAGGATACGACCTGGCAACTTTTACCAGAAGATTAAAATTGATTTTCTCATAAAGAAGCCCGAAAAAACCTATTATCGGATGAGGTACTGTTTTCAGATCGTGCGGGACACAGGACCTGTCGGCTTTCTCAAAATGGCGTAAATCCACCGCATGGGGAAAAAGGTATGTATTTTTATTTAATTTGGAACAATTCTCAAAAAGGCTGTCCGAAGAAGCAAAAACCAAATCGGCTTTTTTCAGAAGCGCTTTTTCCTGAGCCATTATCAAATCCCTGTTGCCGCCCGGCCATAAAGAATAATCATCGGTACAGTTATAGATAATTAGTTTTTCTCCAAGTTTGCCGGCAATACCCGCTACGTTGGGAACGGTTGTCCATGTTAAAATATTTCCGAAACCGAGTATCCGCCTGAAAAATCTTACGCTGAAAATAACCGAACATTTATTGAGCGTATCAATTATCTTGTTACCCTGAAACGGAAGCATAAACGGAGACAACACATAAAGGTTGCCGCCTACTTTTCGCAACGGATGAAACCACGACATGATTTTCTCAACTGATCTTTTTATATCGTACCCTTTAGCAACGCTCGGCACACGCAATCCTACGGTATTGACCCACAAAACTTTTCGTTTGGCGCTAATCAGATTGAAAAGATGCTGACAGCTCGAAGGATGCCTTCCGTAATCATCAGAAAATACAATAAAATTCATATCATTGTTTCTTTATTAGTTTAATCATTTCGGTTTGCAGTAATTTAGCAGTTTTATCCCATGATTTCGATTCGGCGAATTTGCGCAGATAATTTTTGTCCCATTTTTTATCAAGAGCTTCGTTTAGAGCCATCGCGATACTTTTGGCTGTCCTATCCACAAGAATACCGAGATTCCGGTCGTTGCCGATAATCTCAGGTATTCCCCATACTTTGGCGGCTACAACAGGTACACCGCAGGCGATAGATTCTAAAATAACGTTCGGCCAGCCTTCATGCGAACTCGCCAGGCAAAAAACATCCGCAACATTATACCAGCCTGCCAGTTCCTCATTGGACATCTGATCCACAAACATAACGTTATTTTCCAATCTTAGCTTTTTTATCTGTGATTCAAGTTGCGGTTTTATATACGATTCTCCTCCGCGCCCGCCAATAATAATCAGCGATATATCCCTTTTGCCATAATTTTTGCGAAGCAGGCTAATAGCGTCGATAATCAGATTGAACCCTTTACGGGGGACAAGATACCCGACAGATAAAATAATCTTTTTCCGGCGCGCAATATTATATTTAGTCTTGAGTTCATCTTTCTCCTGAGGGAAAAAGATATCACAATCAACTCCATTTGAAGCTGTTATAATTTTATCCAACCGTATTCCCAGCGTCCCCGCCTGAAGGCGAAGAGCATTGGATACGGCAAACACTTTATCCGCTTTGTTAAGCGAATAAACCACTTGTTTTATTCTGACCGGATAATTCACAAGATAATTCACGTCATGCCCGCGCAATGTTATAGTAACAGGAACTTTGAAAATTTTTTTAAGCAGTATTGCGGCAAACCCGTCGGGATACGCAATATGGGCATCGATTAAATCGAACTTGAGTCCTTTGCGCATAAGTTTTTTTATGAATATCAACAGGCAAAAGAACATGAATATACCGTCAAGAGGTTTTAAAAAGTAAGGTATGGAAAAAAATCTCGGATAAAAAACTTCCATATACTTGTTTATCTTTTCATGACGGGGAATCGATTTGCGTATTTTGTATTTCTCAAGCAATGCAACAAACGGAAAATATGGTTGAGGAGCAATTACGGTAATATTTGCGTATTTTGATAATGCTATCAGCCTCCGTTTAACAAAAATTCCGAATACCGGATCGGCTTTGGACGGAAACATTGTTGATATACTTAATATATTCACGGCAAACTCCTTTTATTACTTATCGTAATATCCTGCAAATTTTATTAGATCAATTCTTTTAAAGGCGCGAACCTAAATACGGAAAAAAGCTTTTTGAGTTTAGACTCCATACTGCTAAGATTACCGTAATGTCTGAGCCGGGTTATCTTTGAGCACGCAACGCGAGGCTGAGCAGGATCGATTTCCCATGGATGAAAATAAAATACAAAAGGGCGGTTTTCCGATACATTTATCTTCTTAAGCCCCCATTCGGAAACAAAATAAGGTAACAGCCTGAAATACGCGCCTCCTCCCACAGGAAAATTTTTTCCCAGTATTTTAACCGTTGAAACCGGCAATTCGCAAATCTTTTTACCCGAACTAAGACTGATTACCGTTCGAAATCTCTTAAAATCCGGTATTCCATATCTGTGATGATGAATCGGGAATATACTGCTGTCATATTTGTACCCGCAATCCGCTAAAATATCCATTGCCCAGAAACTAGATTTTGTGATCGAATAACTCGGCGCCCGATAACCGATCACTTCTTGCCCGGCTAATTTCTCGAGAATATCTTTAGTTTTTTTAATATCCTGATAAAACTCGCCGGCGGATAAGTTGTATACCAGCTGATGTCTGAACCCATGACTCGCAACCTCGTGCCCCCGCACGGCTATTTCTGAAATAAGCCCTGTTACTTTCGACGCTGTCCACCCGAGAACAAAAAAAGTCGCTTTTATATTATGCACATCAAGAATATCGAGAATCCGAAGAGTATTGTTTTCCACTCGCGATTCAAAATTATCCCATTGCTCAAAAGATATTTTTTCCTCAAAATTGGAAACCTGAAAATAATCCTCTACATCAATGGACAAACCGTTTATAATGTCGTTTTTGATTTCAGTCATAACTTATTAACAATCCTTAATATTTTATGAACAGCAAAATTTATCTTCGTTTGTGGTTAATATACGTAATTTTTCTTTTTTATGGATGTACGGTTCCGTTTAATATCAACAGTTCGGCATCCGATATAATGCTGAAAATAAACGGGATTTTCTGGAACCCGTATTTACCGCCAAAAGGACTTACATATTCCAAAATCGATATGGCAAGCAATATCTTATTATATTTGCCTTTCGGATTCCTACTGGCTTCTCATTTTAAAAAAAAATTATCGGTTTGCGCAATACTGATCATATCAACTTTATCTTCCCTGTCAGTGAGCGCATTGATTGAAACCATTCAGCTTTTCACAGTAGACAGGGTAACATCCACTACCGATATCTGCAACAATTTTGCCGGTTCGATTTCAGGTTCCGTTTTCTCCCTCGTGTATCATAAAAGATTCCACAATAAAGTAAAATCTTTTTTAATGCGCATCATGGCAAAACCACCTCTTGAGCTATATTCAATAATAATTATTTTCGGAATAATATTTTTCCGGCTGATACCGTTTGATATTTCCTCCGATGTGGATAATATAAAACATAATATAAAATTTTTCATAAAACACACAAATATTATACCGACCACAGAAACCATACACGGCTCAATAAACAACTTACTGCTGTTCAGTATTTCCGCTTTCGCTCTATTTACCGGTTATTTTAGAGGTAAAAATTATTTATTAAGATTATTCTTTGCATTGGGTATAAATTCGCTGGTTTTGTTTGCTACGGAATTTGTAAAAATTTTTATAATCTCAGGACAACCGGCAGTATGCGATATCAGCTTTTCGTATATCGGGTCTTTTCTGGGTATTTTTACGGCAACTTTTTTTATCAATGATAATTACCCGATTCGAAAAATTTTTGCCTATTTTGTGATAGTCTATGCGGTATTTTTTATTTTTAATTATTTGTATCCTTTTGAGTTTTCGCCGCAAATCAGAGAAAAACTCTCTTTTTATTCACTGATTCCGTTTGCTATTTATTTATTCAATATAAATCCTGCAAATATATCCGATATTTTTCTACAGATATTTATGTTTGTTCCGATTGGAATAATACTTATTAGAAACGATAAAACAAGTATCATGAAATCTTTTTTTGCCGGATTTGTTTGCGGTTTATTATTTGAAATTATACAATTGTTCATTGTTACACGTTATTTTGACATAACCGACGCCATACTCGCCGCGGCAGGAACATCCATAGGACATTACTGCCACGTAAATTTCAGGCGTATAAAACGATTTAGTGAAAATAATGCGGTTTAAAATATAAAAAAAGGATAGATTTATGAAAAAATCCGATACCGTAGCCATAATTATTCTTTCCATTCTTTTCATAACCGCTTATGTGCCTATATGGGAATGGATGTATGAAAGGTTTGTTGCCACAGATACCTACTATAGCCACGGTTTTTTGATACCGCCCATAAGCGCGTTTCTTATATGGCGCAAAAGAGATAACCTGAAAGAAGCTATCTCAAATATCAAACAGGGTAAACCTTATCTTCTTATTCTTGGGCTGGTTATGATTTTATTCGCCTCTTTGTGGAGATTCTACTTTCTCGGAGGATTATCGGTTCTGGTAATGCTATACGCAACAACAGAATACCTATTCGGCCAAAAACTTAGAAAATTATTTTTCTTTCCAATATTATTTCTGTTTTTTATGGTGCCTATACCGGAAACATGGATTGCGGTTATCAACCTTAAACTTAAATTTCTCGCTACCAGCCTGGCTGTAAAATTTGTGGATACTCTGGGATTTGTAGTAGTTCAGGATGGAAGCAAAGTCTTTATCGCCGATGGTGTAATGACAATCGGCGACGTATGTAGCGGGCTCAGGTCGCTAATATCGCTTCTTGCGTTCGGTACATTATTCTCATACATGACTAATCTGCCTTTATGGAAAAAGTATATCCTGTTTCTTGCCGCGTTTCCTTGCGCGATAGCTTCAAACGTGGTTAGAATTATCGCGTTATGTTTTGTAGCCGAAGGGTTCGGTGTCCAAACCGCCACAGGAAAATTCCACGATTATTCCGGATTAGGAGTGTTTGTGGTGGCGTTCTGTATCCTGTTCGCTTTGGAAAAACTGTTATCAGGCAAAAAATTACAAGGAATTAAATATGAAAACCAGTAAGATCATAACCACAGCAATATTATTTTTGATTACCGGTTGCCTTTTATGGACAGGGTTTTATTACAACGTTAAATTTTACGGGAAAGACTATGCCCAATCCTTACCTTCACAAATCGACGGGCTGACCGGCACGGATATTCCCATGGACCAGCATACGCTCGATATTCTCGAAACATCCGACGTTTTGTTCCGCGAATATACTGCACCCGGCAATCCGCCATATTACCTGACCGTAATCTTTTCAGAGAATAACCGCAAAGTCGCCCACCCCCCTGAACTATGCCTTTCCGGCGGAGGAAATACCGTTGAGGAAAAAAAGAAAATACTGTTTGATACAGATATAAAAAAGTCATTTGACGCGCAAAGGCTTATCGTAAATCACGGGTACAATAAATGGATGTATTTGTACTGGTACAAAACCGGCAAACTTTATTCGTCTCATTATATGTACCAACAGCTTTTAGCTTCTGTAACACAACTTTTTTATAGAAAAAGCAGTTGCGCCCTGATACGGCTGTCTATGCCTATACCCGACAGCGAGGAACCGCCTTATTTATCGACTCAAACCAAACTGGTCGGTTTTGCAAAACATATCGTCGCGCTTACCGCAAAACATCTGCCCTGAGGTACATAAAAAATGGCGCGAGTTTGAGTTTAAAAACAGAAAGCCCGTTCTTTTTGAAAAATTTTTATGTGTTTTCTTTTAACTCCTGTGCCAGGTTCACCCCTCTACCAAACGGCCAATAAAAATAGCCAAATATATTTGGCCGATCATTGCTTCAACAGTGGCAAACACTTTGGCATAAGTACTTATAGGAGCAATATCTCCATATCCTAAAGTAGTTGATTGTTACCAGGCTAAAATAAATAACGTCTATTTTCTCCATGCCATTATATGAAAAAGATTGGTTGTCAAACAGTTAAAGGGTTGCGTAAATCAAAGACCACGCAGAGCAATTAATATATAAACACTGATTCCCCCCTTTATGATATCAGCATTAATAGATCAAAAGATGGTTAAATTTGTTTTGAATAATTTTTGGAATTTCAAGTATTTTATCATTGATAATATATCCTAAAGGTTTCGGTTTATTATATCATCATTAAGAGGAAAAGACTGTTTTTTATCCAAAAACGGCAAACAGGGAACCGTTGATGATTTAAAACGAGGAAAATTGTTAAAGTTCAAACAACCGCAACTAACCCAAGCGGAATGCGGTATAGGTTATAAATGTAATGACAGCTGGTCATGATGGTAAGTTGCTTCCAGATGACGGCTCGAAAATCAAGCAGAATTCCGACACTCTCATAAGGAAAACGTATATGTCAAACCGGCTTTATAAGAAAACAAAATCATAAACGGATAGGATTTGCTGAAAATTCCGCTAACAAACATCAGTTTAGACATTATTCAGCTTAATACTGCCGGCAAAAAAGAAACGACCGCCTAAACCGTTTTCCCAAATATATTAAATCGATTCCTGCAGTAACTTCTGCGCCTGAATATTTCTGTCGATGCCCCGATTGATTACAGGCTGAGGCGTTTCAGCAGGCATGGCTCCGTTGAGCGCAGGGCTAAACCCTATCAGGTCGCCGCCTAAAATATTACCGCTGATATGCACATCCTGAGTATCGGAACCCGATATCAGAACGCCGGGTCCGATTATTGTACCGTCATGGATTACAAGTTTGTTATCGCTTGAGTTTTCGATTCTCACACCCTCGCCAATAACCACATTTTTGCCAATTACAATGTTTGTTCCGGTAATATTGACGTCGGAATTAATCTTTGTACCCTCACCGATAGGGATACCGGGTACAATGTATGTGTTGGGCGACTCAATTATTTCTACACCCTGTTGCCGTAACGCAGCGAACAATTCTTTCTGCTCGTTTTCGTTAATTACCTGAATCCGATTATACTCGTCAACACGGACTTTAAATGAAGCCAGCCTGACCTCATCCATAGATTTTCGTTTCATAAGTTCGCCGGCGCGCAGTCTCAAATACCTGATAATTCCTTCTCCCACAAACCCTCGCATAACAGGATCGTTTTCCAATGACCGTATTGCCTGAACATATGTCGCGGGAAGCGAAACAATACCTTTTTGCGCGCGTTCTTCTTCAGACATTCTGTATACGTTCTGGGAAATCGGTTCCCTTGCTTTAAGATCGGATTTTATTCCCATAAGGCCTGCGTGAATCATCGCGGCAAACTGAAGATGAGTGGTACCCATTGGGTCAGGCATACGGAACTCAATGCGAGCCGCGCCTTTAGCTCCATCCGGCCAGCCTGGGATCCTGATCATAGCCGACCTGTTTTTAGCTCCCCACACGGGAAGAATAGGAGCTTCAAACCCCGGTACAAGCCTCTCATAAGAGTTCGGATTCTGATTGGTTAAAGGCATTATACCGGCTGCATGCTGTAAAATCCCCTCAACATACGATTCGGCAAGCCTGGATAACCTTGTAGGAGTTTCCTGTAAAGGCGCAAACACGTTCTCGCCGGTAGATACACTTTTTAAAGATTGATGAACGTGCATGCCGCTTCCATTCTGATCCGGAAACACTTTGGCGTTAAACAAAGCTATAAGGCCATTTCGCTGAGCGGCTTGTTTGACGATTTCCTTGTAAAGCATGATATTATCAGCCATCTCCATGGCAACATCTCTATCCATAGGTATCTCGTACTGGCTGGGCGCGACTTCGTGATGAGCATATTTTATCCTGATGCCGATACTCTCCGCTCCGCGAATGATATCCTGAACGGTACGAAGCACATTTTTGTTCCCGCCCGAAAAGACATCATAATATTTATTCTGGTCAACAACAGTTCCATCGGGATTGAGCAGGAAGAATTCAGGTTCCGGTGCGACAATCGGAATGAATCCCATTTCAAGAGCTTCCTCAAGAGCTTTTTTAAGCAACTGCCGCGGATCAGAGCGGAACGGTTTTCCGTTAGGCCTCAGTACATCAGCGTAAATGAACGCTGTTTTCGGCGATCCATCCTGCCAATCAAGTATTTTTAGAGAATTCGGCTGAAGCCTCGCAGTCATCCCTTCAGCGATATCCGTATCCCCGAAATCTTTGAGTAATCCTGCAGGAATTACCACTCCGTCATTAAACGGGCCGGTTCTTCTGAAATCTTTGGCTGGAATCGTGAAAAATTTTAATTCGCCGGACATATCGGTTACTGCAATATTTACATTTTCGATTCCTTCTTTTTCCAGCAACTCAAAAGCCTCGGAACTGTTTGCCGGACGGGGAATTTGTTTTCTGAAATTATACACATTTTCCGTCTGAAGAGTTCTCGGTTTGTTCTCTTCAGGTTTCATCGGAACTGCCCAGATGGCGCCTATGGTCGGTTCTCCGTCTTGAGGCACAAATACCCGCATACTGCTCGGTTCGAGACGGGCAACCATATCGCTTTTTGAAATATAACCGAACCCTGAAATGGACGAACCGTCAAAAGACAACCCTTCTTTAAGAAGCGAGGCAACTTCGCCTTTAGGAGCGTAAACTCCGCGAATCCGCCCTTCCGGATCCATGAATTTTACTTCAATAAAATCCACTTTGGCATCGTTTATTACCCGAAGTACATCGTCTGCAGTTTCCACTTTGCCGATATCCTTCATTTCTCCAAGTTCGTAGTAACTTCTTCGCAATATAAATTCAATCAGATCTTGGCCGAACATTTCTTTTGCCAAAGTACCTTCGTTTAGCCAGCGAACAGCTTGCGGCAAACTTGTGGGAAGTGAATCAACACCCAACGCTTTTCTTTCTTCGTCTGTCATATGGAATATATTTCCTCCTGCAGGGTCATCGGGCATGATCGGGCGCCTGACCTGAAGGTTGTCTTCAATACCTTTCAGTCCCGCGGCAAGCATTGCGGCAAACGTTAGATGAGTGTTACCGTTAGGATCAGGTGTTCTATATTCTATTCTCGCCAATTTTTCGCTTGACCAGCCGGGTATGCGGACAGAAACCGATCGGTTTTTCGCGCCCCACGCTACTGCCGTCGGCGCCTCATAACCGGGTACCAATCTGCGATATGAATTCTGGGTCTGATTAGTCAGAGCGGCGATTTCAGGTGCATATTTGAGCAATCCTTCAATATACGAATGCGCCATTGCTGACAATCCCATTCCGTAAGGGTCGGTGGGATCGGAAAACAAATTTTTCCCAGTATGAATATGTTTCATCGACTGATGCACATGCATTCCGCTTCCGTTCTGATCGGGGAAAACTTTAGCCTGAAAAGTGGCTTTCAAACCGTATTTGTTGGCTACACGGCCGATAATGAGCTTGTAAAGCATCGTATTGTCCGCTACTTCAAGCGCGCTACCTACGCCTACAGGTATTTCATATTGGGAATTGGCGACTTCATGATGCACATACCTAGCATCAATGCCAACGCTTCGTACCGCGCGCAAAATTTCTTTCAGCGCGTTCTGCATATCTTCCCCCAATCCGCCGATTTCGGTATAATATCCTTTGTCATCATATCTTGAACCGTCTTTTTTCAGAAGGAAAAATTCCGGTTCCGGCGCCATAAGAGGAACAGCGTTCAACTGTGACATCGCTTTCTGCTCCATCTTCTTAAGGATATTCCTGTAATCGGTGGAAAGTTCCCTGCCGTTTTCGTCAACGATATCCACAAACAAATAAGCTTCTTTCTGAGAACCGTCGCCGAAATCAAGTATTCGTAACGACGATATATCCGGTATCGCTCTGAAATCAATGGTATCCCTTGTAGTCGGAAGAAGTTTTCGTACTTCTTCGCGCATATTTACGCCAGTTTTTAGGACGTCTCCCCTTTTAATGTTTCGAAGCGAGACTTTCTCAAATAAAAGGTGTCCCTGGTGATCCGCGATTGCAAGCCGAACTTCGGTAATACCGTTTTTCTCAAGTTCCTGCACGAGTTCTCTCTGGTTTCTTGGTTTAAATCTGGGCTGAAACTCGCTTATCGGATATGTAAGTTTCTGCGGAATATTTTCTTCAGGACGCATGCTTGTCGCCCAAATTTCAGCGTAATTAGCCGATCCGTTTTGTCCCTGGAAAATATTTAATGTGGAAGGATCAACCCGTAAAGACATATCGCTTTTAGATATTGAACCGAAACCGGGTATGGACGATCCGTCAAAACCGACGCCTTCTTCAAGCATACTTTTCGTAAACGCCGCAGGCGCGAGGACGCTGTGTGTTTTTCCTTCAGGATCAAGGAACTTAAGTTCGACATACTCTACCTGAAACCGGTCAATGTTTTTTGCCACATCTTCTATTGTTTCTACTTTTCCAATATCGAGTTTGACGTCTTTTAGGCTTCTGCCCCGCACTACCAGGAAATTAATAACGTCCTGGGGCAAAAACGATTTCACAAACTGACTCTTCTCAAGATTGTCGATTGCTTCATCCATACTTGTGGGCAACGAGGTGATTCCCGCTTTTTTGCGTTCTTCAGAATTCATCTTGTATATATTTGTCTCCACAGGAGTGCGCGGATTCATTTTCCGGTCTATACCGTCAAGCCCCGCCATTATCATTGCCGCAAACGTTAGATGAGTGGTACCCATGGGGTCAGGGCACCGGTACTCAATTCTCGCCGCTCCTTTTGCTTGATCAGGAAACCCCGGTATCCTTACAAGAGCCGATCTGTTGCGTTTTCCCCACGCTATAGCCGTAGGCGCCTCAAACCCAGGAGTCAACCGCAAATACGAGTTCGGATGCTGATTTGTCAGCGCGGCAATTTCAGAAGCATGCCTCATCAGCCCCTCGGAATACTGTTTTGCAATCGTAGAAAGACGCAAATCGTCATTTAGGTCGAAAAACAGGTTTTCCCCGGTTTGAACGCTTCTGAGCGACTGATGCACATGCATTCCGCTTCCATTGATATCGGAACGAACTTTTGCCTTAAAACTCGATTTGAGACCATTCTTTTCAGCCGATCTGCGTACAATATCTTTGTATATCATTATCGTATCGGCCATCCACAAAGCATCGTTACTGTACTTCATCGGTATTTCATACTGGCCGCCGGGTACTTCATGGTGAGCATACCTCACATTCATTCCGATACTCTCAGAAGCTGACATAATGCTTTGCAAAGTATTCCTGATATTTGCAGGAACACCTTCGAGATCATAATAGTAGTCTTTGGTATCTGCCGGATCACCTTTTTTATCAAGCAGGAAAAATTCCGGTTCCGGAGCGACGGTAGGCACAAACCCTCTTTCCTGGGCCGTTGCAAGAACCTGTTTCAGAATATGCCTGAAATCGCCCTCATAAGGCCTGCCTTTATCGGTAACCATATCGATATACATTATCGCTTCAGGCGTAGTACCGTCGTTCCAATCGAGGATTCTCAACGATGTGGGATCAGGAACGGCTCTGAGCTTATCTTTATCTCTTAACGTCGGAAGAAGATACGCCAGATCAGCCGGTATCGGAATACCTTTATTCCATACAGTGTCTTTCTTAAGATCCGACAACGGTACGGACACATATTTTAGATGGCCTGTACTATCCACTATAGCAAACCGCGCGCTTTTTATTCCTCGCTCTTCCATTATGCGAATAACATCTTCCTTGGTTTGAGCGCGGGGAGGTTGTTTGCGAAACTCTATCTGTTCCTGCAACTTCTGAGGTTTGTTCTGATCAGGGTTTTTAGGTACTGCCCAGATAGACGCACGAATCGGCCTGCCCGGTTCCGCACGGTAAATTTTTAGCCTTGACGGATCAAGCGAAGCAACCATATCGCTCTGGTAAATATAACCAAACCCGCGTATAGACGAACCGTCAAACGGTATTCCGTTCTCAAGAAGATCATTCATTTCACCTATAGGCGCAAGAACTCCCCGAACTTTTCCCTGCGGATCAAGAAACTTTATTTCTACAGACTCAACATTATATTTTTTAAGTGTTTTCGCCACATCGTCCACAGTATTTATCTGGCCGATATCGATAACGTTCTGGACTTGAGTTTCAGCAAATTCAAACTGGCCTTTAACTCCGGTCAAAGATTGATCCAGCTTGAGTTTTATCGCTTTTAAGAAATACATGTCCTCCGACTCAAATTTCTCAATGAGCCTCTGATACGCCGGAGATTTCTGTTTAACAAGCTCAATAGCTTTTCTAAACCGTTCGTCTTCATTCATTCCCACAAGCGATATCTCTTTGGGATCAAGAAGCGGGGTACCCGCAAGATTAAACATAACTCCAAGAGTCCTTTTCCCGAGTTCCTGATCCATACCGTAACTCTGATACCTTTCTATTTTGCGCAATGTAGCGAAAATTTCAGTAACTGCGAATTTGGCCTCTTCTATTTCCTCTTTAGACATTTCAAGAGTAGTCATTGCACGAATAACATGAGGCTGAAGCAAATTGAATAAAAATCCCTGTTCTATCTGAGCAAACAACAATCCGGTACTTCTTAACGAATTGATATCCAGAAGAATCAGATTCGCCTTCTCGTTAATGGAAGTCATAACATCCGCCTGAAACCCTAACTGAATCCATAAATTGTCGTCTACCCACGGATACTGGTTTCGCAAAAGATCAGTCATCTCGGATACTATGGAACCGTAATAGGTCAAAAATACTTCGAGATACTCTTTATTGTTGCCTTTACGCTCAATCGCCTGCAACCGCGCCTCAACCGCTTTGTTAGGGACATTTCGCCCTATATCTCTAATCACTTCCATCAGATCAAGCCTTTTTGAAATGCGGCTCAGGCTTTTCTGCGTTACGTTAAACATATACCTGCCGGATTTACCCAGTTGCACTTTCGCAACAGGAATGCTTTCCGTAAGGGTTTGAGCGAACTTCGGGGCATTTTGAATAATATGCCTGTATGTCGCCAGAGGCAGTATTTCCTGAACTATCTGGTTTTCCACAGCATAATCAAGTGGAACACGCATATTGGGCAAAACCATTCTCGCGCTGACATCAAGCTGATTGTAGTACGTAAATACCAGCGTCGAATCGGCAACTCGTAACCTGACAAAAATAACCGACCCGATTTTTCGCACTTCTTTAAGCGAAATTTCCGGCGCGTTTTTAACCTGCCAGCTTTCAAGAATCTCGTTAGCCCTGGCAATCGATCCCTTTAAACCGTCTTTGAAAAAATCCACATCCGTTCTCGCAAGTTCAGCAGTAGCGTTTCCTATGAAATTTGCGCTAAAAATCCTGCCAAGCTCCCTTTTGCGTTCCTGATTCACGATTGGAGTATCCGCCATCCATGAAGCGAGCGCCAGCGACTGTTGCGCGGCTTTATTAAAAATCTCCGCCGCAATATCTTTACCGGTAAGTAACCGGAGATAATTGTTTTCCTCAGATACACTGTTTGCACGGGGTGTTATAACCTCGTAACCAATACCTTTTTCCTTTAATACATCAGTCAACCCGCAGGTATGAAATCCGCCGGCCACTAAAATAGCGGTATCTGTTTTTTTGTCATCCATAAGTTTAAGAAGTTTATTTACCATTGAAAAATCTCTTTGCCCGGCTGAAAAATAGAACTGAGAAAGTAATTCCACGCTTTTATCAAGCAATTCAGGATTTTTATCGTATGCGACAGGAATACCCAATTTGTTTGAAGTTCCATCCAAATAAGAATACAGGTTTGCGGCAATAAAATAATCGGGATACTTTTTGAGAAACTCTATGTCCTCAAGAGATAACTCAAGAGTAAAAAAATGACTCAATATGGAAGCTGTCCTAAAATAACGGTAACATTCTTTCTGTTCATCGGATACCAACATAGAATCCGCAATTGCCTGTTCAACGCGTTTGCACTCTTTTATAAGTTCTCCGTAATGCAGGCCGTCTATAATTTTAAGGTATGCCGTATAATTTTTGTAATCGCTGTATTCATCAAGATTGATTTTCAGGCTCGATGATAATTTGTCCAGATACTCATAATATTCCAATTGCGAGATGCGGTTGATTTTTGATGAAAAATCCTTTTCCACAAACTCTTTCTGTTTATCGGCAGGCAAAACCGATTTTATTTTTGCATAAACCTGCTCGAATTCAAGCTGTGCCTTGTAAGTATCGAATTTTTTCTCAAGATCAAGGCAATTCAGATATAAATTAAAATGGGTAAATGAAGTTAAATCAATTCCCTGCTTTTGAGCTTTTCCGTCAAGGAATTTTACATAAGGCTCAACATCATCCTGATTTTCATTTACCCCAAACATATTTAACTGCTTTTCAAATTCCCTGAACGAATCAGGATATAACAGATTGCCTAAAATCATTAATTGCCCTTTCAGGGAATCAACCAGCTCGGCGGCTTCGGTTTTTGAATCCAGAAGAGACAAATACGCAGTCAAATTCCGCTGATAAAGCTGAGCATCGTCTATACCCCATATAATTACGGGTTTTTCGCTGTTGATAGAAAAATATTCTGTTCCTGTAATAATACCTTTTTTTAAAAACATATCCGACACTGAACTCCTCACATTCTTCAACGGAAAACTCTGATAAGCAGAAGTGTCGATTTTATCCGAAACACCCTCCATACCAATTAAAGTAACTCCATATTTTTGCTCCAGATAATCAAGAAGAGACGAAATATTGCGCTGGATATTATAAATGCAATGCGCATCCTGTATGTGAATGATTTTCTTTTCATTTGAACCGCTATACGATTCTTTCAGAATTCCAAGATTCGGCGGGATTGTAAATTTTTGTTTCTGCTGTTGCTGTACCGCGCCGCAAACCTGTCCAGAGAGGATAAGAATCACCGCGACAGAAAAAACAGCCAGTAACTTTGCTTTAGAAAACATAGGTTTGCCTCCTGTTATATAATTTTTATCTATTTTCTATGGATTAGTATATCATAAATCCTCCGGCAAAGCTATTTTTAACTGATTTGCATTAAAATTCTTAAACAAAACCCATACTCGTATTATATTTTAGTTATAAGCAATTTAAACCGGACACGATATTACTCAAGGGTTACGGTCGTCCTAAAAATTAATTTATTTAGTTGACACAACAAGGCTCCATCATTAAAATGTACGAAACTTTTTCCTTTTTTACCTTATAACTCAAACCAAAAGAAAAGGGGGTATGATAATGCCACTTGTCAGTTCAAAAGAACTTTTTAAGAAAGCTTATGCAGGCAAATACTCGCTCGGCGCTTTCAATGTAAACAACATGGAAATCGTACAGGGTATTGTAGAAGCCGCAAAAGAGGAAAACGCTCCTTTAATTCTTCAGGTATCAGCAGGCGCAAGAAAATATGCCAGACACGAATATTTGATACATCTGGTCAATGCCGCTCTGGAAACCGCTGACCTGCCGATAGTTCTTCACCTTGATCACGGCGAAGATTTCGAAATCTGCAAATCATGCGTGGACGGCGGGTTTACTTCAGTTATGATCGACGGGTCAAAACATCCGTTTGAAGAAAACGTAGCTCTTACCAAAAAAGTTGTCGATTACGCTCACGCGCATGGCGTAACCGTTGAAGGCGAACTCGGAAAACTGGCAGGCGTTGAAGACAATATATCTGTATCTGAAAAAGACGCTATTTTTACCGATCCGGCACAGGCAGCAGAATTTGTAGAAAGAACCGGCGTGGATTCACTTGCAATCGCCATCGGCACAAGCCACGGCGCATACAAATTTAAGGGCGAAGCGAAACTCGATTTTGAGCGACTTGAGAAAATCCAGAACCTTATCCCGGGTTTTCCAATAGTTTTGCATGGCGCATCAAGCGTTTTGCCGGAACTTGTTAATACCTGCAACCAGTACGGCGGAAAAATACCCGGCGCACAAGGCGTACCTGAAGAAATGATCGCCAAAGCCGTAAAGATGGCTGTTTGCAAAGTCAATATCGACACGGACTTACGTCTTGCTATGACGGCTACTATAAGAAAAGTTTTTGCTGAAAACCCCGGTGAATTCGACCCGCGAAAATATTTAGGGCCAGCCCGCGACGCTATAAAAGCGGTTGTGAAACGAAAAATAAAACTGCTCGGATGCGATAACAAAGCTTGATTGACATTTATAACAACAGAACAATTTCATCAGAAGCGCCCGCATCATGAAACGTGTAAGGGCGCTTCTGATTAATCCTTGGATTTTCGATTTCGCGGCTTACGATTTATGGTGCAAACCGCTCGGGCTTCTTACTATTGCTTCATGGCTCAAACAGGCAGGCGCAGAAATCCATTTTATCGACTGCCTCGACAGGTTTAACCCAGCTCTGCTTGAACGCAAACCGCGATTCTGGCTTAATCAGCAACGTGAAAACTATTTCTGCGGAAAGTTTTACAAAAAGAAAATTCAGCCTCCGCCCCAACTCGCGCATATCGACAGGCCCTATTTCCAGTACGGACTCCCTGAAGAACTCTTTATTAATGAATTAAAATCGATTCCCCGTCCCAACGTTTGCCTTATCGGATCCATGATGACATTCTGGTACCCGGCGGCTATATATACCATAAACCTTGTAAAATCCATATATCCCGATATTCCAATAGCGGTTGGAGGCATTTATCCTACTCTTTATTACGAACATGCTTTAAAAACACTACCCGCAGATTATATACATTGCGGTCCGCCGGATAAGCGATTGACGGATTTTCTTACTTTGCACCTTGATATATGCCTGAATTCCGATAATTATTCGCCGCTTACTGAACCTGATTTCGATCTTATACACAACAAAAAAAGCCTCTCTATATTAACTTCCGTCGGCTGTCCTTTCGCCTGTACTTATTGCGCCTCAAAATATTTACAGCCCGAATACAAACGCCTGTCTGTCAGAGAGGTTATGCAAAGGCTCTCTAAATATGCGGACTTGTACAGTCCTGAAAACATATCTTTCTATGACGACGCTTTGCTATATAAATCCGAAGAACATATAATTCCAATACTTGAGGGCTGGCTGGAAACGGGAAAAAAAATTAATTTCCATACACCCAACGGACTTCACGCGAGATTCATAACCAAACGCCTTGCCGATCTTATGTACCAAACCGGTTTCAAGAGCATCCGGCTAAGCCTTGAAACAACCGATAAAACAAGACAGCTACAAACCGGCGGAAAAATATATTCCGGCGAAATGCAAAAAAGTATCGAGACTCTTTATAATTCAGGATTTAAACCAGAAAACATTTATATATACCTTCTTGTAGGATTGCCCGGCCAATCTCAGGACGAAATCCTCAACGATATAAAAACCGTCTATTCTATGGGAGCACGAATTGAACTCGCAAATTTCAGCCCAATACCTCATACCTCACTATGGGACAAGCTCAATTCCGGCGGGCTTATCTCGTCTTCCGATCCATTGTATCATAACAAATCCGTTTTTTTTCTCGAAACTGGGGCATTTGACCTTGTACAAATGCGGCGCCTGCGCAAATATGTATCGGGATTGAACTCGAAATTAAAATAATTACATTTTTATAACAATTATGTTGATATTTAAATATTTTCCATTCAAAATAATGATAATTAAGGTTCTAAACCGATTATAATTTAAATAACTGCCTTTTTACGGCAATGTTTATAGTTACAAAAAAGACATTTTATATATACCGAATGCCCCTATATTTATCCGGCGGTATATATAAAAATGAGAGTTCATGCTAAAAAGATTAAAATAATATGGCATTTATTGCGTAAATATGTTAGATATACTCAAAAATAGAGATTACTCTTTATATTTAGCTATTAAACCAGATTTTGCGTAATACAGAGAAAATCAAGCAATAACTTTTTAAGGAGGGTACAATGACAAAACGCGATTTAGTAATGAGGATTGCCAGCGATACCGGTTTAACCCAGCAAACCGTTTATTCCATTATTCAGGGTACTCTGAATATAATTACCGACGCGCTGAATAAAGGGGAAACTGTCGAACTTAGAAATTTCGGAATATTCAAAGTGGTAACCAAAAGAGCGCGCAGGGGAATAAACCCCAACCATCCTGAGATAAAAATAAATATTCCCGCTCGAAAAGCCGTTGTTTTCAAGCAGGGCAAAAAAATGAAAGAAACAGTTAATTGAAATAATTTTTATCTACATTTTGTTTCGAATATCCTATAATATATTCCGCATAAGGTGATTTTTTTTAATTGGAGGAATAAACAATGCCTAAAATATTGATTGCATACTATTCAAAATCCAATAACACAAAAAGAATGGCGGAATATATCAGCGAAGGAATCAAAGAAGTAGGCGTCGAACCGGTAATGAAAAATGTTCAGGAAGTTTCCGTTGACGAACTGCTTGATTATGAGGGAATTATACTCGGTTCGCCAACATATTACGGTTCGCCGGCTTATCAGATAAAAAAACTTATCGACGAGAGCGTGAAATACCACGGCCGGCTGGAAGGAAAAGTCGGCGGAGCATTCACATCGTCGGCAAATATCGGCGGAGGCAACGAAACAACCATTCTATGCATTATAAATGCACTGATGATTCACGGAATGGTGGTTGTAGGTATGCCTGTAGGCGACCATTACGGGCCGGTATCAATAAATACCCCTGACAAACGATGCAGGGAAATTTGTAAAGAATACGGTAACAAACTCGGTATACTTGTAAAAAAGCTCTTCCAGTAGATGGATATTTCTAATAAAAAACGCAAATATATAAAAAGGTGTTATGAAACTAAAACTCCACAGCAATTAGCCTCGGAAACAGGACTTTCCATATCCGAAGTAAACAAAATTCTATCCGAATACGGCATATATGCTTCTCAAGATACCGCCGATACACAAAACATCGAATCCGGTAAACCGGCAACAGGTTTGTTTGAACTTATTGTTATTGCTATGGTAATTGTACCTCTATTTTTTATTAACGGCCTTTACGATATGTACAGCTTGCCAAAATACGCTTTGCTGATAATTTTCTATCCGCTGGCAGGGGCATTGTGGGCGTTGAAAACGTTTTCTGAAAATAAAATTCAGGTTTATCCGATTTTAAAGTTTCCTCTTTTCCCTTTAGCAGGTTTTACGGTTCTTGCGGTATTGTCATCCTTATGGGCAACAAATCCTTATGAAAGTTTTTATCATATCCAAAAATGGGCCTGCGTTTTTGTAGTGTTTTTTGTTTATTCAAATTCATTTAAAGATATAAGCAAAATAGAAATTCTTACCGCAATAATCACATTCACTGCTTCAGCGGTTGCTATAATAGGAATATTTCAGTTTTTCGGGTATAACCCTGATTTTTTATATCAGGCGGCAGTACCAGGCACAACTTTCGGCAATAAAAATTTCGCAACCCAGTATATTGTCAGCGCTTGGCCGTTCAGTATTTATGCCACATACAGTTTTAGGAAAAATAGAATTGGGCTCCTATCCGCATTCTCTTCTTTTGTAATACTTTTTTTTATTCTTATTACCCGTACCAGAAGCGCATGGCTCTCTACGCTATCGAACTTTGTTACCGCGACACTACTTTTTGCGTTGTACGCGGGCAAACATAATATATCTGTATTAAACCTGCTGAAAACAAAATTTAATAAATTATGTAAATTCATTTTACCCGGGTTGGCATTCATGGCGGTATTTACTTTTCTCGCGGTAAACCGGCAGGATACCCCAAAAACTATTAGTCTCGATATAGAAGATGAATTCAAATCCATTACCGAAACGGGAAAAGGGTCGGCTAACTGGCGCCTGATAGCCTGGACAAACACGCTTGAAATGATCAAAGACAATTTCATAAAAGGTATCGGTTTGGGCAACTGGGAATTCAACTACCCTCTTTACGCAAGAAAAGCGCGCATCGACCCGGACTTTAATGAGAAGAGGCAAGCAAAAAGAACTCATAACGATTTTTTACAGATTACCGCCGAACTCGGAATAGGCGGGATAATTCTGTTTCTGCTGTTTATCGGCAATATAATGTATATTTCTGTAAGGTTATTTTTCAACGATTCCGACCGGCGATGGAAACTGCTGGGTATAACCGCATTATTATCTGTAATTGAAGTATTATGCGATGCACTATTTAATTTTCCGTTTCAGGAATCGCTTCCACCATTTATGCTGGCAATCACCGGCGCTATGATTACTTACGGTTATTTCAGAAATCGTAGCCGGATTACCCTGTTTCAACCCTCAAAACCGATTTCAGCAATAGTTCTACTTATATTTATACTTCTTTTCGGATTCAATACCGTATGGGCGTATAGGTTATGCCGCGCGGACTATTTTTTTCTAGAAGGCAAACGATTCAGCAAATCCGAAGAGTTTGAAAAAAGCATAATCCCTTTTAAAAAATCTATTCGGCTGAATCCTTATAATTTCCGCACTTACTCGCTTTTGGGCAGAACTTATAATGAACTTAAAATGTATTATGATTCTGTTCCGGTGAACAAAAAAGCGCTTGAACTTCATCCGAATTACATGAACTGCATGAACAATCTTGCCAATGCGTTGCGCGGAATCCATCATCCCGATGAAGCGATAGAAGTTTACAACAGAGCGCTGAAACTTTACCCTGAATTCGCTGAAGCATACAACAACCTCGGCATCGCCTACAAAGAAAAAGGCGATATTGAGACTGCAAAAAAAATGTACCTGAAAGCTGTGCAAATCGATCCGAAATACGAAAAAGCACTTAATAATCTCGGTAATATTTTTCTCGCGCAGGACAATGTTAGCGAAGCAATCAAATATTACGATAAAACCATAGAACTCAACCCGAATCTGTCCGACGTTTATAATAATTACGGACTGGCGTTGATAAAAAAAGGCGAATACCAGAAATCAATCGAACTTTTTGATAAATGCATTAACCTTACAAACCGCCTGCCGGACCCTTTTAATAACAAAGGAACCGCTCTTAAGGCGATGGGCCGCTTTGACGATGCCATAATCCAGTTTGAAAAAGCTCTTGTCGTAAACAACCAGTATTTGCCCGCTATAAATAATCTCGCGGAAACATACCTTGCACAGAACAAACCCGATCTCGCGGCAGAGCAATATGAAAAACTTCTCCAGACCGATCCGAGCCTGCAAAGCATTTATCAGGTTCTTGTCGAATTATACCTGAAACTGTATAACGAAAAAAAATCCGTCCAGTATATCGATAAAGCGCTACATGTAATTGAAAAAGGACTAAGCTATTATCCGAAAAATATTAATTTCCATACTCTTCTCGGGAAAATATATCTCGATTCGGATCAAAAGGAAAAAGCAATAGACACTTTCAAAAAAGTTATTGAACTTGAACCTAACAAACCGGAATCATATTATAATCTGGGAATAGCGTATCATCTGAACAAGAATTTCGAATCCGCAATTGACAATTATAAACTCGCATTAAGTTTAAATCCGGAATTTTTGTTTCTTCATCTTGAACTGGGTAAAATTTATGAGGCGACGGGAAAATACAAAGACGCCGCCGCAAGTTATAAGTTTTTTATAGATAAATGGAAAGGCGACCCAAAGTATACAGACATTGCCAAAGAAAAACTTCAGCAGATTCTTAACTCCGGCGCAACTGCAAACTAACAGATACATAATTATATTTTTTAGACCGAATAAGGAGTAATTTATGCGTGTAGAAAGCGTGCAGTCGATAAACAAATGCTACAGGGACCTTGTGGTCATACCTCTTTTCGAGAACAACGCAAAGCAAACCGACATCTTGAAAGATTTCGGGGATAAAATCTACACGCATGTGGACAAGGTAATAAAAACCGGCGATTTCAAGGGTAAATCCGGATCGCTAATAAATATTTATTTTCCCGACGACAGTATTAAGCGAGTAATGTTTGTGGGCGCAGGCAAAAAAAAGGATTTCAATCTTGAGAAACTGCGAAAACTGATTGCCGGCATTGACAATGCCGTTCAATCGTTAAATATCAGAGGCTACTCGATACTTCTTAAAGGGCTTATGCCTTTACCCTCAGATGCTTATAATGTGGGAAAAGCCTGCGCGGAATCACTAATACTTTCGCGAATCGAGTTTGACCAGCTCAAATCCGAAAAGGAAAAATCGAAAAAATATTTCGGCGTAGTTTTTTACGGAGCGGCTAAAGGAGCTTTTCAAAAAGGGATCAACGACGGTAAAATTGTTGCGCTGAACGTAAATATCGCGCGCGAAATAATCAATCTGCCATCCAATGTAATTACTCCTGTGGAACTTGCGAACAGGGCACAAAAGATATGCGATGAAACGCCGGGTTTGCGATGCACAATATTCGATGAAACCAAGTTAGCGGAACTGAAAATGGACGGTATTTTGTACGTCGCCAAAGGGAGCGTCAACCCTCCGCGCCTCGTTATTATCGAATACGACGGTACGGATTTGAATAAATCAGAGAATCCGGTAATACTTGTAGGAAAAGGCGTAACTTTCGATTCAGGCGGAATTTCCATAAAACCTGCCGGCGGAATGGAAAAGATGAAATACGATATGTCCGGAGCAGCGGCGGTAATCGGGATAATGAAATCGGTTGCGCAATTAAAATTACCTTTAAAAGTTGTGGGGATAGTTCCGGCTGTGGAAAATATGCCCAGCGGAACGGCATACAAACCTGGCGATGTGGTTACGATGGCATCTGGTTTGACTGTCGAAGTAATATCAACCGACGCCGAAGGCAGAATGATCCTCGCTGACGCATTGCATTACGGCAGAACCAATTACAAACCACAAGCCATGATCGATATGGCAACTCTTACCGGAGCCTGTGTTGTAGCGTTGGGCAACAAAGCCATCGGGCTTATGGGCAATAACCGGCAACTCATAAAAAAGTTCATACAACTCAGCGAAAACTCGGGCGAGCGGGTCTGGGAACTGCCCATGTGGGAAGATTACGACGATGGAATAAAAAGCGATGTCGCAGATATAAAAAATGTCGGCGGACCCGGCGCCGGCACCATTATCGGAGGCGTGTTTCTCAAAAAATTCGTCAAAAATGTGCCGTGGATCCACCTCGATATCGCAAGCACCGCTTGGTTTGACAACTCCGAAAAAGGTTACTTCTCCAAAGGCCCCACAGGAGCTTCTATAAGGCTTTTGTGCGAAGTATTAAAGAAATGGGATTCACAATAAATGCCAATATACGAATTTGAGTGCAATTCATGCACCAACAAATTTGAACTGCTTATATTCCGGTTGACAGATCAACCCGGATGCCCTGTGTGCGGGTCGAAAGATCTGCGCAAATGCGTATCCGTATTCGGTTTTACATCGTCAGCATCATCCGGCGGTTCAAAATCGTGTTCTTCATGCAGTTCAAAGAACTGCTCTTCATGCGGATAGCTTAACTTTAAAAAAAGGACTCTTTTATAATGCGAAAACTTTACCTTCAACCTTCATCTGTTTACGGGCCTCTGCATTCAAGGCGACTGGGCGTATCTTTAGGTGTAAACCTGCTTCCCAGTATTTATAAACTTTGTAGTTTCAATTGTTTATATTGCCAATACGGATTTACCGAAAAACTTGTATTTGACAACCTGCCCATTGACGATTTTTTAAAAAAAAGTTCCATCATACAAGAAATCGAAATCGCCCTTACCGAATTGGCAAAATCGAAAACACAGATTGACTATATTACTTTTGCAGGAAACGGCGAACCCACATTGCATCCTGAATTCAGCGAAATAGTAAAAGAAGTTATCGTTTTGAGAGATACCATCATTCCTTCAGCCAAACTTGCGATTTTATCGAATTCGTCAACCGCAACGGCCCCCGTAATCAAAAAAACACTTGATTTATTCGATAAAAAAATCATGAAACTCGATGCCGGCAATGAACAAGCTTTCAGAAAAATCAATCAGGCGCATAAAAACATAATTTACGATAACCTTGTAGAATCGCTCGCCACATTAAAAAATATTACCATCCAGACACTTTTTATCGATGGAACTTTTTCAAACAGCACAAACGACGAAGTTTTTTCATTGATCAGGCAATATAAAAAAATCTGCCCCGAACTAATCCAGATATATTCTCTCGATAGAGCCCCTGCCGATTCAGGACTGGAAAAAGTACCCGAATCGCGGCTACTGGAAATAAAAAAAATTATATCCGATAATCTCACAACTACAATTGAAGTTTTTTAATGAATAATCCCAATTCATATATTGATATATTAAATAAGGTAAAACGGCCATCCAGATATATCGGAGGCGAGTTCAATTCAACTTGCGATTCCGGCAAAACAGATACACTGAAAGTCCTGCTCGCTTTCCCAGACACATACGAAATAGGAATGTCGCATCTGGGGCTTAAAATACTTTATTATTTGCTCAACAGCCACGAAAGAATCAGCGCACAACGCGTTTTCGCTCCTGCAAGGGATTACACCGCGCTTTTACTGGAAAAAGGATTGCCACTGCTGAGTTTAGAATCAAAAACGCCTATAAACCAATTCGATGTTATCGGATTTTCACTCCAGTACGAACTTAGTTACACAAACGTGCTGAACATTCTTACACTTGGTAACATACCTCTTCGTTCATGCCACCGCTCAGATAACGATCCTTTAATAATAGCCGGCGGACCATGCGTTTTTAACCCGGAACCGATGGCGGATTTTATTGACGCATTCATAATCGGAGACGCCGAATCCGCTTTAATCGAAGTTTGCGAGAAAATAATTTTTGCCAAAAACACTGATTACAGCAAAAACCGTATTTTAAAATTACTCGCTGAAATAGAAGGAGTTTATATACCTTCCTTGTATAATTTAAAAATTGAACCCGGCTCAAATTTAAAAGTAATCGATAAAAAAAGCAATGCTCCATATCCTGTAAAAAGGAGAATAGAATTCGATCTTGATAAACACGGTTACCCGTCTTGTTACCCGGTACCTTATTGTGAGACAGTTCACGATAGAATAAATATTGAGGTTTCTCGTGGTTGTAATTCTGGATGCAGGTTTTGCCAGGCAGGCATTATATACCGCCCAAACCGGCAGAGAAACCCTCAGGGGCTTGTGGATATTATTCGGCAAAGCCTTCTTAACTCCGGCCTTGATGAAATATCTCTAACATCGCTTGATTTGAGCAGTTATCCGAATCTTGAAAAGTTTATCGGTTATCTTATGGGAATTTTCAGGAATGACAAGATTTCCATGTCGCTACCGTCACTGCGTTCAAATGCCCTTACGGAAAACCTCGCTAAAGAAATAAAATCCGTTAAAAAAACAGGCTTCACTCTCGCGCCGGAAGCCGGCACGCAAAAAATGCGAGACATGATCAATAAAGGAATTGAGGAAAAAGATATTATTGACGCCACACAATTTGCGTATTCACAGGGCTGGAATTTGATAAAACTCTATTTCATGATCGGACTTCCCGGAGAAACCGACAGCGATATCCTTGAAATATTTGAGCTTGCCAAACGCGTATCGAAAATTGGAAAAATCCAATCGCATAAATCCGGCAACATAAATCTTAGCGTCTCAACATTCGTTCCAAAACCGCACACTCCATTCCAGTGGCTTGCTATGGACAAACTGGACACAATACGGACAAAACAACTGACCCTACTTGATTTAGCAAAGAAAAACAAGTCCATTAAACTCAAATGGCATGACCCGAAAGCAAGCATTCTTGAGGCCGTAATGTCGCGCGGAGACAGGGATATCGGCAACGCGGTAGAGTTGGCATACCGCAACGGCGCTCTTTTTGACGCATGGACAGACGAAATCCGGTTTGAAGTATGGCTTAATGCTTTTGATCAGCTAAATATCGATATCGCAAAATATATCCATCGGGAATTCCCCTGCGATTCCCTTTTTCCATGGTCGCATATAGATACCGGCGTAAATATCGAATACCTTAAATCCGAGCTTGAAAAAAGCAGGCAGGGAATATTGACGCCCGCATGCGGGCAAACCGAATGCCATTCTTGCGGAACATGTACACCGCAATATATTACAAAAAGAGTTGTACCCTTTGATCAGGTAAACGATCAAACCGAACAAGAGGAGACTGAAGAAAAAACTTTTTTTTCTTTCGAAGGATACTACACAAAAACCGGTTGCCTGCGTTTTCTCTCAAACAGGGAATTATTAAATACGCTGGTCAGAGCTTTCCGCAGAGCGCAAATACCCATCCATCACAGTTACGGGTTCAGCCCTCACCCCCGGTTCTCTTTCGGCCCCGCACTACCTGTGGGAATGAGCGGGCTAAAAGAACCATTGCGGTTTGAAATTACCAAAAATTTCGATATACCGGATCTTACGGAAAAACTAAACGCATCGCTTCCTTTGGAAATACGTATTTTCGATATACAACAAGTGCCTAACAATGAGAATAACATAGGCAAAAAATGCAAAACTGCGGTTTATAAAGTAAACCACAATTTCGATGAATCGGAAAAATCGAGGCATCAAACTGTTATTAACAGTATAACCAATTGCGATAGCCTGATATACATAAAAAAAACCGGATCAGGAGAGAAAGAAATAAATTTAAAAGACGGTATAATAAGTATTACAATGGATTGTGAAAGCCTGTACCTTCACCTTTCAGATACTGTAAGAGTGCATGACGTTCTTGATAAAATTTTTCCCGGCAGATTTAAAGTAAATGAAATTACAAGATTATTCTTTGAGGAACAAAGCTGAAATGGATCTAATAAGCTCAAAAAACGAGATAGAATATATCTTCGATCAAATTTCACGCAAAAGTAAACCTGTACGGCTAGGTTTTACAGGAGTGCCTCCTGAAGATATACTGGTTAATGCGATAAAATTGAGCGATGAAGTTATTGATCTCGATATGCCAATTACGTCAAACCCGATATCCGAGTCGGATAAATTTCTCCCGAAAGTATGTTGCGCAACTTTACGCACAATCATGGCAAACAGCATGCTGATTAAAGACCTCGACTGGATCATTTTAAGTTCAGGTATAGACAAATGCGACGGCGCCAGATTTATCGGCATGACATTACGAAAAATACTCAATATACCTGTTATATTAACTCAAAACCTAAATAAATTACGAAAAGGCAACCCGATATGTGAAAGTAACCTTCCTCTGAGAGATAAGTTTAATAAAATTGTCGGCGGATTAATTTCCGGACAGGAACTTAACATTACCCGATGCGAACCTAAATTCGGGTTTTGGGGCGTGCCTCCGAACGATTTTGACATTCTCGACTTATTTGCGCCTGAAACCCATGTGTTCGGATGGGCGCGATGCTTAGAAAACCGCACGCCTGCCGATTATGATCTTGAAGAATTTATTAACCCGGCAATTCCTACAGTGTATTTCGCTCAGGCGTTTTGCCCGAAAAATTATATAGCATATAGGCTCGCGAAAGAACATAATGGGTTATATGTGGAAGCCGACAGCAAACTTGACCATTCAATAAAAGCAAAAATCGAGGCTTATCTGTATTTATCGGGAAAGAATAAACCGTTATGAATAAACAAAAAATTCTAATAGACAGCGGCACATCATACAGCAAACTTTTTTATATTGACACAGGCAAATATGAGATTATACCTTCAAAACAAATCAGGGAAAAAGTTGAGTCGTTAGATATTGCCGCCGCAACGGGGCATAATGCTAAAAAGCTTGCGCAAACAACTATAAACGAACTTATAGCTCTTGCCAAAGGATGTGAAGACATTTTTCAATCAGGCCGGCCGGCAACAGTTGTGGATTGTGGCTCCAGAGACATAAAATACATCAAATCCGACGGGGGCAACAGTTTTTCTATCGACTGGAATACCGAATGCGGCGCTTTCTGCGGACAGATAGTTGAACTTCTGGTAACACATTTCCAGTTCGATACCCGCAATATCGAACCTGCGCAATCTCCTTTGCCGCTTACCTGTGCAATACTCGGGATGACAAGAATGTTTGACTTGATTTGTGATAACGCTGATCCTGAATCGGCTTTCGCAATGTTTATTAAAGGGCTTGCAGATAATATTTTCCGGTTCGCAGGAAAACCGGATAAAATATACCTGTCAGGCGGATTATGCGACAACCCGCTATTTATTAAAAGTTTCGATAATACTGAAGTTGTTCCGCTCGGAAGATTTATCCTTATTGAAGGGTTGAAAAAATCTTTCTTTGAAACGATTTGACTATGAGACTGACAAATCAAAGAAATTTAGGATCGCTGAAAAAGTCTTTTTTATTGTCATTGCGAAGCTCCGCAGGAGCTATGGCAATCTCAGCTCTGATGGTTTTGAGATCACCACGTCGTTTTGCTTTCGCAAAACTCCTCGTGATGACATAGAAATTAAAGGTTTTTTCAGCAATCCCAATTTAACTTTTTTTTACAAATCGGTTATTGTTATTGAAAATGGTGATATAAATCCTGAACCTTTTTATCATAAAAACCGCATTATTCAACTAAATTAATTAAAAACGTTGTATGCTTAATCTCGATTTGATAATATTTTTAAAAATCAACTGACGGGGAGGGAAAATATGGTTTTGAGAAGATTAATAGTTGTATATCTATTGCTGTTGTTAAATACACAGGCATATTCTATTCCCATGAAACTTGAACCTGTAGATATGGGTAGCCGTTATGAACCGTCTGAACAACAGTCGGAATTGAACAAAAAAATCGCTTCGGCATTTAATCTAATATCTACCGGTAAATTCGAAAGCGCAATGACCATCGCAAAAAGCCTGATCACGGAATACCCTGACAATTCCATGCCCCATGTATTGCTCGCTATGTCTTATGAAGGGTTAGGGCAAATCGACAAAGCCATAGATTCTTATTCAACAGCTATCGCCATTAACCCGCAGGAATTAAACGCATATTCCAGGTTAGGCCAGATTTATCTTTTGAAACTAAAACAACCTGAAAAAGCAAAACAAAACCTGATCAAAGCTATTGAAATCAACCCGAACGATTTAGCATCGCATAAGACACTTGCGATTTATTATTTGTCTCAAGGCGACGAAACCACTGCGCTTGAACATATTAAAAAAGGATTTTCCACCGGTACGGATAAATCGGCAAATCCCTATCTTATGATCGCCGGATACTATCTGGATACCCAAAAGTTTGATAAAGCCATAGAAACCTGCAAAAAGATACTTGCCGAATCACCGGATTCGGAAGACGCAGTAAAATATCTCGCGCGAGCTTATGCTTCATTAAAACAATACGACATGGCAATAGCCGAACTGGAAAATTTGCTCAAAAAGAATCCTGACAATTATGATGTCAACATTCTGCTGAGCGAAATATACCTTAATTTGAAAAACCATGATAAAGTAGTTTACCATCTCGAGAATGCGCAGGGAATCCGCCCGGACAACCCTATGGCATATATCTATCTTGGCAACTATTATTTTACAATAAAAAATTACGAACAGGCCCTCAACGAATACATTCAGGCAGAATCTATCGATAAAACCAATGCGGAAATAAAACTTAAAATTGCATATATCTATCAGGAACAAAACCGGCATGATAAAGTTCTTGAAAAATGCGAGGATATCCGCACTACCAACGGATTCATTATCGGAAACGAAGTTCTCGCGGCTTATAACCTTCAACGTTTAAACAGAATCGACGAAGCTGAAAACATATACAGGGATGTATTAAAGCGCGACGCTAAAGAACCGCAAGCACTTATAGGACTTGCCGATTTGTATGTTCAGACAAGACGAATCGATGAAGCATCGAATCTGTATCAGGATATTATAGATAACAAAACAGACGGCGTTATTGGGCACGACGCATATCTCAAACAAGCTTCGATTTTAATCGATAAAGGCCTTTATGATCAGGCCATAAACCTTGTCAAAAAAGGAATGGAGGCATTTCCAGATTCTTCAATGATGGTTTTAAAACTCGGTTCTATTTATATCGAGAAAAAAGATTATGAAACTGCCAGAGAAAAATTCCGCGCAGGATTAAAAAAGTATCCGCAAGACCCCGCGTTATATAACGCCCTTGGCGTTGCGGATATTCGCGAAGATAAATTAGATTCCGCAGAATCGAATTTCAAAAAAGCGCTTGAATTGAAACCCGATTACTTCGAAGGAATATACAATCTCAGTTCGCTTTACTGGAAAAAAGGCGAAAAAGATAAAACTTATTCTTTCCTTCGGGAAAAAATTGAGAAATACCCTAAATTCGTTGATATAACACTACTTATGTCAAACTACTACAGTGAAGACAAAAATTTTACAAAAGCTGAAGAATATCTTTTAGCCGCAGAAAAAGCCGAACCTGAAAACATCAAAATACTGTATACCATAAGCGATTTCTATTCCCTTAGAAATAACCCGGATCAGGCTTTGATCAGATTAAACAAAATCGCCGATATTCATAAAACCTCAGCCGACCCACTTTTTAGAATCGGTATGGTATATGAAACAAAAGGCGATTTCGCAAACGCGCTTGACAATTACAAAAAAGCGGTTAATATCAGCAAAACCAATCCCGCTCTTCTTAACAATCTCGCATGGCTGCTTGCCACTGAAGAGCACAACACATCCGATGCGCTTATTTACGCGCAAAAAGCATACGAACTGGCGCCAAATAGCGCTCCGATAATTGATACACTCGCTTGGATACTTTATCAAAACGGTAAATATAACAAGGCATTGGAACATTTGAAAAAAGCTGTTTCAATTCAGGATGATATTCCGGTTATCCATTATCATCTCGGCAAAGTTTATTTAAAAACAAATCAAACCGCTGAAGCGAAAAAATCCTTTGAAAAAGCTCTCAAAACCGCTGAAGGCAAAGATTTTGCGCAACGCGCGGAAGTAGAAAAAGAGCTTCGGGCAATAAAGTAAACCGTGAAAGCACAAAAAATATGAATCAAAGTATATTTCATGAAATTTCCATACGAGTAAGGTACCATGAAGTTGACCAGATGGGGTTTCTGCATCATTCCCGTTACCTGACATATTTTGAGATCGGCAGAACCGAGTTTCTGCGTACTTCGGGGTTTACCTACAAGGAATTTGAGGCAAAAGGATTATACCTTGTGGTCGCCAACATATTCTGCAAATATAAGTATCCGGTGAAATACGATGATCTGATCAGATTAATCACAAAACTGGAAAAAATGAGTATCGGGAAAATAGTGCATTCTTATGAAATTTGGGACGAACACAAATCAAGGATTCATGCGGTAGGCGAATCCACATTAGCTTGCGTAGATATGCACGGCCGACTTCAAAAAATACCGGATTTCCTTATCAATCTGAATTATCCTGATTTATCTTCAACCGGATGAAAATACATTACGTGGGAAGCCTATAAGCCGAATTCTGTCGAGGACGGCCATTCATCTGAGAACTGCATTACTGCGGTTCTTAAGCGACTATACCCGAGACAGAGCGGGCAACTCTATGGTCTCCTATTCAGTCTTGCTCCGGATGGGGTTTACCCTGCCGAACCGGTCGCCCGGTTCGCGGTGAGCTTTTACCTCGCCTTTTCACCCTTACTGGAAAACCAGCGGTATTTTTTCTGTGGCACTTTCCGTCGGGTTACCCCGCCTGGACGTTATCCAGCATCCTGCCCTGTGGAGTTCGGACTTTCCTCTCCGGAAAAAAATTTTCACCGGAGCGGCCGTCAAGCTTCCCACATAACTCAAAATTTTAGAGCTGATTATTTTCAATAAGTTCTTTTAAATCGTATTCCGGTATAATATTTTTTAAATCGTCAGACCGGTTAATTCTATCTATATATCCGGGATTGCCGAATTTTATTGCGTTTCTTAAATAATCACCCGCAGATTTTAAGTCGCCATGATGCACCATTAACCTCGATTTCAAAAAATTGTACTCAGGGTCGTTTTTTAAAAATTCATCGTTTAATGAACCGACTATCTTTTCCGCTTTTGCATAATCTCCCATATCGATGCAAATACCTGCGAGTTTCATTTTAACTTTATCGGAAAACGGCCTTAACTGGAGAGATCTCTCAAAAGCAACCAACGCTTTGTCCTGCCTGTTTAAAAGATAATAGATATTTCCAGCCAAATACCATGAATCAAAATTATACGGCATGATTTCCAGCGCCTGATTGCAAAACGCAAGCGACTCTTCATAGTTACCCATATTATAAGTTACTTGCGCAAGAAGATTCCAGAAAACAAAATTCCCCTGGTCTTTTTTTAACGCCTGTTTGATAATTTCCGTTGCACGGTCGTAAATTCCATGATTTTTATAACACAGCGCAAGGCTATATAATACTCCCATATTATCAGGATCAAGATTAAGGGCTTTCTGAAAATAAGAAAGAGCACTAGCGTATTGGCCCGTTCTTTCGTAAGACAATGCATACAACAAATTGACTTCTATACTGTTATCCGACGTTTCTTTGGTTAAACCGAGAAACTTAATAGCGCTTTTATACAATCCCATCGCCATAAGCGCATAAACAGGCTGAAGTTCATTATTAATGTTAGCGCCGGAATAATCGCGTAATTTATTTATCTCTGAACCGTCCCACTGAAGCATATCTCTATAAAGTATTATTCGTTTGTCAAATGGATTAACCGCACACGCCTGATCCAGATAGTTTTTCCCTTCCTCAAAATTTCCATCACGCAGACTAAGTACAGCAAGATAAAGATAACACCAGGCGCTGGGGGGATACTGAGAAGCACGCATCAAAAGCTCACTTTTTATTTCCCGCTTTTGAGATGGGTCATCGGTAAAAAGAAGTTTTTTGTTTTGCGGGTCAAAACCGAAATAAAATTTATCATTGTCTGTATATGACGATTTTACATACAGCACAGTATCATCATCCCAATACGCAAGAACCCAATCGGGAGAATATTTTAATTTTCCGACATATTTGACAAACTCCAAATCATCTACTTCCCTCAGTCCCGGAGTATAACGCATAAGAATCCCGTTCAGATTATATTTTTCCGCAAACCATTTCCATTCTATCTCACCCAACCTTAAACGCATATCGTCAAGTACCGGTTCACCGTCAATAGAAAGCGTCCTGTAATCAATGAAATTTTTATAAGCAGGATAGAGGTTATAAAGCATATAACCTCCGTAATAAAAAGGAGAATATATATTCGGGCCGAATTTATTATTTGATATAAACTCTACCGCTCCGGAAGGATATTGAAACTTATCCATATCCGCTCCCTGCTTGTAAAATAACGGGAACAAATTTCCGGCACAAATGAAAATCAGGTTCAGCGAAATTACAAGACACACAAGAACCGCGTTTATCTGCTTTTTCCTGAATTCCGGAATCCCTGCAATACTTTTGCCGTAAAACGCGCTGAAATATTTTATCGCCAAGATAAATGAATATAAAAAAAAGTAGAGCGAAAACTTCTTAACAAAATAACCGAGCGCAAATAAAGATATCAATACCGCAAAATCTGTAATGTCTCTATTTCGTACCGATACTATAAACATCAACGCTATAACGCCTGCCGGTATAATGATAACATAAAAATCAAGCATTCTGACCGGTTCCAACACATACCAGCCGGCCACACAATACAAAATATTCATGCTGATGTTGCGCAAACTATGTAGCGCCATTTTGTATCCGTAAGGATTAATCAATGTGGCAAGAACAGATAGCAAAACCGTATTTAAAAACCGAAAAACATTATTCCATTTCAATCTGTTGCCCATCCAGATATTGAAATATGCAAATGCGCTTTTTTTGGCAAACTCCAAGAAAACGACTGTAATTAATATAGTAATACCAACAATATATGAGCTATCGACATTTGCCCATAAAAGCATAAGAGGCACAATCTGATACAGGTGCTTTTTATTAAATTCCGATTTAAACCTTATAATCAAATCCCATAGAACAATAAAAAAAATAATCCCCGCAAGTTGAGTTCTTAAAATCCACAACTCTTTATAATAAAATATGAAATATGAGGTAAACAAACCTGCAATAAGCAGATTCCAACGCCGCCGCGCACTAATTGCAAAAAAAAGCAAACAGATCAATCCCATAATCGACATTTTTAAAATTATTAAACCCGCATTTCCGGAAAATTTATAAACCAAAAACAAAATAACCTGATAAAACCAGTTTGAAGCTATATACGGTTTTTCATGAGTCGAGAAAGAGAAAATATCTATTTGAGGAATTTTTAAATTTGACGCGATATATTTACCCACAGCCAAATCTGACCAAACTTGCGTTTCAGCGGATTGATTAAGAATAAGATTCAGGGATAGAAATAAAATCAAAAGCCATATAATATACAAAGTGGTTTTATGCAGGTTTGACAGCAAACGCAATCTGAAAATTCCCCTTTTAGGATTGTTAAAAAACAACTGCAAACAAATTGATGTCTGCGCTACAATATCAGATTATTCTTCAGGCGGAACCCAATATAATATTCTGGAACAATTCTCGCAGAAACATAATGAATGGTTTTTATGGACTTCATTGACATCGCTTGGAGTTAATTTCATATAACACCCCTGACAGGTATCGCCTATCACCGGCACAACCGCCTGCCCCTGCTTGTTATTGAGTATTCTTTCATAACTATTCGCTACTTGGGGCTTTATATTTTTCTTTAAAGCAGACCTTTTATCCCTTAATTGATCTATTTCCTTGTCAACCTGCTCTATCCGCCGGCTGATCTGTTCCTGTCCGGACAAAAGATTGGATTCGCTGTTTTTGAGTTTTTTCTCAGCGGTTTTTAGCTCATCTTCAAGTTCTTCCGCTTCAAGCATCATAGCCAATATTTTATCGTCCAGTTCGCTATTTTTTTTCTCAAGATACTCGATTTCTTTTGACATCGCACGGTACTGATCATTGTTTTTTATCTGGTAAAGCTGGCCTTTGTATTTGAGGATATTAGCCTTGTTGGTCTGGCTCTCAAGTTCCAAAGTTTTCTGTTTAGACTTCAGTTCTTTGAGTTTATCGGAAACAGAATTCAGTTCGTTTTTTTTTGATTCAACGTCTTTTTTGAGGCCGCGCAGTTCTTCCGGCAAATCCTGTGCCAGTTTATTGAGCTCAAATATCTTCAGATCTATATCCTGAATTTCTAAAAGTTTATTTATGTCTTCTCTCATATACCTTCAATATCGTATAATAATGGTGGGCGATACTGGACTTGAACCAGTGACTTCTACCGTGTGAAGGTAGCACTCTACCGCTGAGTTAATCGCCCTTAAAAAAAAGTTAATTTAATCTATTTAATTGATTAAGTCAACTCTTTTATTAATTACGGTTGCAGTGCATCAAGAAACCCGCGCAGTTTCCTGCTTCGGATAGGATGCCTCATTTTTCTCAATGCTTTCGCCTCAATCTGTCGTACGCGTTCACGGGTAACATTGAATACTTTGCCGACTTCCTCAAGGGTTCTCGGAGACCCGTCGCCTATGCCGAAACGCAGAGTAAGAACTTTTTGTTCTCTGGGAGTCAATGTTTTAAGCACATCCTGCATCTGTTCCCTAAGCATTGTGTAACCGGTTGCTTCATCAGGTGAATCGAGCCCTTTATCCTCGATAAAATCCCCGAAATGACTGTCATCGCCATCGCCAACAGGTGTCTGAAGCGATATGGGATGCTGGGCAATCTTTAAAATCGCCCTGATTTTCTCTACCGGTATGCTCATCTCCTCGGCAAGTTCTTCGGGAGTCGGTTCTTTACCTTTTTCCTGAACCAGCTTTTTTGAAGTCCTGACCAGTTTGTTTATGGTTTCTATCATGTGCACAGGTATTCTGATTGTCCGAGCCTGATCGGCAATAGAACGGGTTATTGCCTGCCTGATCCACCATGTGGCGTATGTGCTGAATTTATAACCTCTGCGGTACTCGAATTTCTCCACCGCTTTCATCAAACCCATATTCCCTTCCTGAATCAGGTCAAGAAACGACAATCCCCTGTTAGTGTATTTTTTCGCTATGCTGATCACCAACCTCAGGTTTGCCTCAACCATCTCTTTTTTAGCGTCATGCGATCTTTTTATCCATTTGCGCAGACTCTTTACCGACCGTATAAACTCATCATAAGGAAGCTGAGCGTAAATCTCAATTTTTCTTAATCTGGCTTTTTCATTTTTTATTTTCTTTAATGTGAAATTATCTTTTTTCTTCTCTAGCTTTTTGATGTTCTGGATAATTTCAAATATCTTCTGATAAACCAGCTCTATCTTTTCCGAAAATGACTCTATTGCGGTTTGCTTGAAATAAAATTTCTTAATATATTTTTGCAGTTCAAGATGAATATTCTCAACTTCGCTCTTAAATTCCATTTTAAGTTCTCTGTCATGCGATTTGAGCATATCTTTGTATTTCTCTATCGCCGAATTTTGAATCTCGTCGACCTGAGTTATCAGTTTCGGCAGGATTTTAAGATAGGTTTCGCGCGATTTGGCTTTTTTATCCTGAACAACCCTGTCAAACCGCTCTTTTCCCACAAGCAATTTCTTAGCAAGGATAACAGATTCTCTGTAAGAATAACCGAATTTAAATATAATCTTTTTTATCTGCTGTTCGGATTGTTCTATCCTTTTTGAAATTTCCACTTCCTGTTCTCTGGTAAGCAAAGGGACCTGCCCCATCTGTTTTAAATACATCCGGACAGGATCATCGAGCACTTCAAGGCGCGCGGCTTTTGACCGTTTCTCCACAGATTCTTCTTCTTCCTCAACATCAACCATAAGCCGTGTTCTTATATCACAGTCAATGATTTCTATATCCATGCTTCGCATAAGAATAAGTATAGAATCTATTTCTTCGCTGGATATAACGTCTTCAGGAAGAATTTCGTTTATATCTTCATAAGTAAGAAAACCTTTCTCGTTGCTCAACTGAATAAGCTGTTTAATACGCCGGTTTCTTTCTTCTTTATTGGTCGCGTTGCTGGTCATAAAACCTTTTCACCTCGTTTAAAGTTATAACTCATAAAAAAATAATCAAAAAATCCCCAACCGCACTTTTTCCTGTTTAAGATCATGCAATTGCCGCAAAAGCAAAGATACTTGTTCCCCGCTGGCTGTGCCAAGCGATTCCATACATGATTTTATTTTTTTCTGTAAATATTCTTTCTTTAAACGGTTCAAATAATCATCAAGCATTTTTTCGGGTTGATCAATTGCCGATTGATTTGCAATCAACTCAGTCAAAAAAGAAACAATTTGATCGTCTTCTTTGTAAATATGAAGAAGTTTTTTGCCTAAATTGCTATCAGCACCTAAATTTATACAATCGAATTCCTCAACCTTTTCCCAAAGATGGCATAATATTGTATTCGAAAAATATTCTTTTTTCAAGTTTTTTTTAGCTTGATCAATTAATTCCGATTCCGTTGCGTTTAAAATAATACTCAAAATCTCTTTTTCCCATACAGGAATAGTATCTGACAACACGGGTTCATTGGAAGGTATGGATCTTGACAATTTATTAAGTGTTTTCCTTTGTTTTTTAAAAAACTCCGATCGCAATACTTCTTCAGAGAAACCAAGATTTTCTTCGATTTTTTTTATCCAGGATTCCGCAAGCATTTTATTGGACTGTTTTGACACAATTTCCATCATAGATTCAGCCACTTTAATCCGTCCATACTCATCATCTATGCCATGCTGACTAATCAATATTTTGAGTCTGAAATCAAGCGCCGGTTCACTGGCAGAGACAATTTTTTCAAACTTATCCCTGCCGTGTTTTCTCACAAAACTGTCAGGGTCATCTCCTTGCGGTAAACAAACCACATTGGCTTTGATACCTCCTTCCAGAATAACATCCAGTTTTCGCAATGCCGCATTCACTCCTGCCTGATCCGAATCGAAAGCAAGATAAAAACAGTCTGCAAACCGCGACAATATATTAATCTGATCTTCAGTCAATGCTGTTCCGCAAGGAGCAACAACCGTCTCTATACCCGCCTGATGAAGTTGTATTACATCGAAATATCCTTCGACTATCAGAACAGACTTATTTTCTCTGATCTTTTGTTTTGATTGAAAAAAACCGTATAAAACTTTGCCTTTCTGATAAAGTTTTGTTTCAGGACAATTTATGTATTTCGGCAAAGACGAATCCATCACCCTGCCGCCAAAAGATATAACCCTGCCTTGTTCATCAAAAATAGGAAAAATTATCCGGTTGAAAAATCTGTCCGCCGGTTTCGAGCTTGCCTCATTTTTCTTGAAAATACCGGATTTAATCAAATGATCAACCGAAAAACCTTCTTTTCTCATGTAATCCGTAAGAAGCTTAGCGCCCGAAACAGGGGCAAACCCCAATTTCCATTTGTATATGGACTGTTCGGAAATACCCCGAGAACTAATATAATCTCTGGCTTTTTGCGCCTGCGGTTTCTTCATAAGAAAATCATGATAGAAAAACGTAACCTTCTCAAGACACCTGTACAGTTCTTCTTTCTCGGATTTGGCATAGGGCGCCATGGATGCTTTTTCCTGCAATGCATACCCGCAACGCCCGGCAAGTTTAACCACAGATTCTGGAAATGAGATATTTTCCATATCCATTAAAAACCTGAATATGTCGCCCCCTTTATGGCAACCGAAACAATGATAAATCTGTTTCTGGGGAGTAACTAAAAAAGAAGGCGTTTTTTCGCTGTGAAAAGGACACAACGCTTTATAGTTTGCCCCGTTTTTTTTTAAAGGAATGTAAGACTCTATTAGCTCTACAATATCTATCCTTGACTTTATATTATCTAAATCCGCATCGGAAAAGTTCATACCCATTAATTTTATCTTTTCACCCTGAAAAAACCCGAACAGGGGATTATTTCAAGTTCTTCTTTTTCGGTTATTTTATCAAGAATAAGATTAATGCCGACGTTGTCGCTGGCAATATGCCCTGCAATAATAACGTTGATATTATTTTTCTCAGCTTCCTTAATATGTTCTTTAGTCATATGCATTGCTATGATTGTGCCGACTCCGCTGATTGCGAGTTTCTCATAATTTTTCGTCGACCCTTCGGTTCCACCGGTCATATCCACAAATATTTTACCTGCCCTGCGGTTTTCCGACCCGCAGACAACTTTAGAACCGCAATTATTTTCTTTGGAAACCTTATATTCCGGTATTTCTTCCAGAATCTTTATCACATCGCGAACAATCCTCGGTGATTTTTCATCCATCAATGCCTGTAAATATTTTACCACACAATTGTCGGCGGGAGTATGAATACACATAAAAGGAATATTCAGCAATTTTGCGCAATCCACAGCCCTATGATGGTTTAGAGGCATAATCCCTTTTTCCACTTCTTTTACCCGCTCCTCAATGAGCGCTTCGGCTATATTTATGGGCACTCCGAATTTATGCAAAATATCGGCCTGCATGTACATCACATTATAAAATCCCGCAAGAGCCCTTCCTTCGGGATGATGCGCGATAACAAGATCCAGAGAACCTCTTTTTTCCCGTAACCTGTCCGCAAGCACAAGTTCCTGAGTTTCCACATCTACACCGACCATAACGGATTTTATCTCTGTATCTGGATCGCCATATAATATAGCGGTATCGGCATAAGGATTTCGCAACCTCTCCTTGTCGAAAGTGGCTTTCTGGGAATCGTTGAGTTCGCCGTAAGATTCTTTCAGGCGCGCAAGCTCCTCGTTAACACCTTCTTTACCGCGCGGATCCTGCTGAATGCCATACTCCAAAGCTGTCTCGTATATCTCTTTTAACCGCATGGGTTGTGCCTCCTTATCCCCCCGAATTTCATTTTAAATTTTTATCATTAAGAATATTATAACACATACTCGGTATTTTTTCCCCGAACTCAAAAAAAATTTTTTAAAGTCAATCGGTTTTTGCGTCAAGAAAATTAGCGTCCTGATTTATCTGCATCTGGTACTGATTTAAATCAAACGACTTGATTTTATCCCATACAGAAAAAGTCGAATTGTAAATCGTCGGAGCGACAAATATTATGTATCGTCCCATAGTTGAATTGTTTACTATCATATCCGTCAAGGAAGGGACTCTCAACATTGTGATCAGAAAAAATATGATCGACAACATACAGATTCCTCTTAACGCCCCGGCTATAAAACCGCCGGCTTTTTCAATACCCGCTATAAACGTTACACTCATTATTTTGTGGACAAAAACCCTCACTAAGAAAAAAAATATATACGAGACGAAAAAAATAACCAGAAAACTGAATATCGTAGCGAATGCCGGAGCAATATTCATATTTTTAACCATACTTACGGCAATAATCTCAAAAAACTGATATGCTATCAGGATAGATATAACCAACCCTGTTACCTGAAGTATCTCGCCGGACAATCCGCGTCTGTAACCGCGAAAAGAGTAACACGACACCACAAGCACTATGGCTATATCCAACCAATGCATTACAGCATAACGGGCAACATTACTGTTTAACAGCTGGTTCAATTCCATTTTTATTGATCACTTTCCCATAAAGGTGATCGCCATTAACCGAATCAATTTCTACATTCGCAAACGTGTTATTCAGATTACCGCGATTATCAATGAAACAGACCTGCAGGTAATTCGGGGTAAATCCTGTCCAGCAATTATCAGATAACCATTTTTTCGATTCTACCAGAATATCAAACCTTCTTCCTATAAACTCTTTTTTTATCTGATTGGATTTTTCCGTTGTTTGTTTTACCGCATAAGATACCCTGCGTTTTATTTCTTTGCGCGGCAACTTTGCGTCTAAAAGAAACGCTTGTGTGCCGGGCCTTGGAGAAAACGGGAAAACATGAACTTTGGAAAAACCTATATCCAAAACCGTCTTAAGAGATTCTTCAAAATATTCTTCAGTTTCGCCGGCAAACCCTACTATCAAATCTGTAGACAACAATAAATCCTTTTTTGTTTCTCTTAGTTTTGCTGTTATTTCCTTATATTTATCTACTGTATATCTCCTGTTCATATATCTTAAAACCGTATCTGAACCGCTTTGTATCGGCAAATGCAGATGAGGCATAAGTCGCTGATCGCCGGCAAACAGATCGATAAACCCGTCATCTATATCCTGCGGTTCAATTGAGCTGATTCTTATCCGACTGAGTTTATCGTTTTTCAGCACATTGCGTATAAGCCCAACCGCGTTTACCCCGCTGTCGTTATATTGCCCCAGATGCACTCCCGTCAGCACAACTTCTCGGTAACCGTTTGATACAACATTATTTATTTCAGTAACGACATCCTGCATGCGCCTGCTTCGAGACCGCCCCCTGACAAGAGGAATCGTGCAGTAACTGCACAGCGAATCGCAACCATCCTGAACCTTGATAAAACACCGCGTATGCGACCCGAAACCGGATATACCCGCATGATGAATATAATCCTGATCAATTACGGCTAAATCTTCCCGCAACCCGGATATACGGTTTATTTCTTCTATGATTTTGCCGAACCGGCCGTTAAATTCAATATCCGATGCGAAAATTAAACCATTATCCACAAAATATTTTTTGTGTTTTTCAGTTCCGCATCCCGTAACAATCAAAATTGAACCCGGATTAATATTTTTAAGTTTACGAATAATCCTTCTCGATTTACTGTCGCTCTGAGCAGTTACGGTACAGGTATTTATTATCACAACTCCCGATTTTTCAGGTACGCCCTGCGTAAAACCCGCACGTATAAGCCCCTCGGATATAACCTGAGATTCATATTGGTTTACCTTGCATCCCAAGGTAAGAACACAAAAAGTCTTATTCAATCAATCCTCTGCCACTCGTACTTTAATATTGCCACCGCAGACACAGCGGCTGTTTCCGCCCGCAAAACATTTTCATTAAAATTAAATCGCACACAGTTAGGCAACTTTAAAAACCTATCCGTCTCATTTGCCGTAAACCCTCCCTCCGGCCCGACAACAGCAAGTATTTTTCTCGATTCCCGCAAATGATCTGACACATTTAGATCACCGGAATAATATCTATCTGCAAGAAAAATTCTATCATAATTACCGCAATTTGCAATTAGTTCTTCAAAACCGGCCATATCTTCTACCCGAACAACCGATTTGCGCCCGCATTGTTTTGACGATTCCACAGCGATTTTATTCCACCTGCCTGATTTTTTAAGTATCCGGTCATCCTCAAGATTAACAGCACAATACGCCGATCTAAAAGGTATAATTTCATCAACGCCGAGTTCTACGGTTTTCTGGATTATAAAATCCATTTTAGCCGGTTTTATTAAACTTTGAGCGAGAGCAATTGTCTTACAAGTAGTTGTGTTCGCAGTTAAAATTAAATTTATTTCAAGTTCTGCCTGTGAAGACTTGCAATTTAGTATTCTGGCGCTACACTCACGCCCTGTCTGGTCAAAACAGATAACTTCTTCTCCTTCTTTAATGCGCAAAACGTCTTTAAGATGATGCGTCTGATCGGTATCAAGAAAAATTTTATTTTCTATCCACTGACTTGAAGGAGCAAAAAAACGTCTTTTTTTCAATTATTTACCTTTAAAAAAATTTTTCGCCTTCTGGAAAAAGGAGTTCATCATCGGATATATATCTTCACCGCTGATTTCGGCAAACTTGCGAAGCAAAGCTTTCTGTTCTTCGGTAAGTTTCGCCGGAACCTCAACAATTACCCTGATAAGCAAGTCTCCCTGTCCGTAACCTCGTAAATCGGGAAAACCTTTACCCCTTACCCTGAAAACTTTACCGCTCTGTGTGCCTGCAGGGATTTTCAGGCGGACTTTACCGTCAAGAGTAGGTACATCTTCTTCGCCCCCTAAGGCCGCTTTAGGAAAACTTACCGGCAGGTCGCAAATAAGATTGTTAGCTTCCCGGGAAAAGAACGGATGCGCTTTTACATGTATTACCACATACAGGTTACCTGCAGGACCTCCGTATAAACCATCCTCGCCTTCGCCGGTTAGCTTGAGCCTTGAACCGTCTTCAATACCGGCAGGAACTTTTATCGACAGCTTTTTTTCCTTAACCGCTCTACCAGTACCCCTGCACGTCAAACACGGATTTTTTATTACTTTACCCGTACCTGCACACACATCACAGGTTCTGTTTATGGAAAAAAAACCTTGAGAAATACGTATTTGCCCGTTACCCCCGCAATGCTGGCAGTTTTCTTTTTTCGATCCGGGAGCGACACCTTCGCCATTACAGGTTGAACATGTAGTCTGTTTATTGAACTTTATTTCTTTACTGCAACCGGTAGCGGATTCGACAAAATCAATCTCCAAATCGTAGCGCAGATCGCTTCCGCGATGTACTTTGCGCGATGAACCCGATCTTCTGCCCCCGAAAAAATCGCCGAAAATACTCCCTCCGCCTCCAAACAGGTCTCCAAGAATATCCTCGAAATCCGTATAATGAGTAAAATCAGACCACTGAAACCCGCCCTGGCCGAATGTAGAACTTACACCCTCATGACCGAACTGATCGTAGCGCCTTTTCTTCTCAGCATCGGACAGGACTTCATAAGCCTCAGCCGCTTCTTTAAATTTTTCTTCAGCTTCCTTATTACCCGGATTTTTATCGGGATGATATTTCAAGGCAAGTTTTCTGTAGGCCTTTTTTATATCATCCGCAGATGCGTCTTTCTGTACTCCAAGTACCTCATAATAATCACGTTTTACCATATTTAACCGTAATCTCTCAAAAATTATTTTTTGTCGTCATCGTCCATAACTTCATAATCTGCGTCTACCACATTGTCGTCTTTTTTCTTTTCTCCCTGATCCTGTCCGGTTTTTTCTTCCGAAGGATTCGGCTGTTGCTGTGCCTGCGCTTTGGTAGCTTCCTGATACATTATTTCGCTGATTTTATGAGACGCTTTGGTAAGCTCCTCCATAGCTGATTTTATTGCATTAATATCATCAGACTTAATTTTTTCCTGAAGGTTTTTCAAAGCGGCCTCGGCTTTGCTCTTTTCATCCGCAGGCACTTTATCGCCATGTTCTTTGATAGTTTTTTCAACGGTGTATACAAGAGTATCGGCTTGATTTTTTACCTCAATAATCTCTTTCTTCTTTTTATCCTCTTCGGAATGTTCCTGAGCTTCTTTGACCATTTTGTTTATTTCATCTTCGCTGAGACCACTGGACGACTCTATCCTGATCTTCTGCTCTTTGCCGGTTCCAAGATCTTTGGCAGAAACATGAAGTATACCGTTGGCGTCAATATCAAATACAACTTCGATCTGGGGAACACCCCTCGGCGCAGGCGGAATACCAACTAAATCAAACCGCCCCAAAGATCGGTTATCTACAGCCATTTCTCTTTCACCCTGAAGCACATTTACGCTAACTGCCGTCTGATTGTCGGCGGCAGTAGAGAAAATCTGTTTTCTCTGACACGGAATAGTAGTATTGCGCTCAATAAGTTTTGTGAATACACCGCCAAGAGTTTCTATTCCCAAAGAAAGTGGTGTTACATCAAGCAGAAGCACGTCTTTTACTTCGCCGGCAAGAACTGCTCCCTGAATAGCGGCTCCAATAGCCACTACTTCATCGGGATTGACACCCTTATGCGGTTCTTTGCCGAAAATCTCTTTGACAAGAGCCTGAACCGAAGGCATTCTCGTCTGACCGCCAACAAGGACAACCTCGTCAATATCCGACGCCGAAAGTTTGGCATCTTTAAGAGCCTGAAAACAAGGCTTTTTTGTCCGTTCGAGAAGATCGGATACAAGCTGTTCGAGTTTGGATCTGGTTAAAGTTACCGAAAGATGTTTAGGGCCAGACGAATCAGCAGTAATAAACGGCAGGTTTATCTCCGACTGTAATGTTGTTGAAAGTTCGCATTTAGCTTTTTCAGCAGCTTCTTTCAGTCTCTGTAATGCCATTCTATCCTGACGCAAATCTATACCGTTTTCTTTTTTGAACTCATCGGCAAGCCAGTCGATTATTCTCTGGTCAAAATTATCGCCTCCGAGATGAGTATCTCCGTTGGTGGATAATACCTCAAACACTCCTTCTCCAAGCTGAAGTATGGATATGTCAAATGTACCGCCTCCCAAATCGTAAACCGCTATTTTTTCATCTTTTTTCTTGTCAAGCCCATAAGCTAACGACGCGGCAGTAGGCTCGTTTATTATTCTGAGCACCTCAAGACCGGCTATCTTTCCGGCATCTTTGGTTGCCTGCCTCTGACTGTCATTAAAATACGCAGGAACAGTAATAACCGCCTGAGTTACCGACTGCCCGAGAAAATCTTCCGCAGTCTGTTTCATTTTCTGCAGGATCATAGCGGATATTTCAGGCGGGGTATACTCTTTATCCCTGATTTTCACACACACATTATCGCCTTTTTTATCCACTTTATAAGGAACAAGAGTCATTTCTTCGGTTACTTCTTCATATCTTCTTCCCATAAAACGTTTTATAGAAAATATTGTGTTTTCGGAATTGGTAACCGCCTGCCTTTTTGCCGCCGAACCGACAAGCCGTTCGCCGGACGCCGCAAACCCTACTACCGACGGCGTAGTGCGGCCTCCTTCGGCATTAGGAATTACCACAGGTTCGCCTGCTTCCATTACAGCAACGCAGGAATTGGTTGTGCCAAGATCGATTCCAATAACTTTTCCTTTCGCCATTTCAAACACCTCCTGAATTTATTTTTACGATATCAATAATTTTAGTATTTTCATTTACCTTATTTTTCCAGACCGTTTTTTTCTTCAGCACTACCCTGTTTAGGTTTGGATACAATTACTGTTGCCGCCCGAATAACCCTGTCGTTTAAGATATAACCTTTAGCGAGTTCCTGAACTACCGTATCCTGAGCAGTTTCATCGGTTTCTACAACCTGTACAGCGTGATGCACCGACGGGTCAAAAGGTTTCCCCACAGATTCAATCTGTTTGACTCCCTGACTTTCCATCAGGTTTTTGAGCTGGCGGTAGATCATTTCCACCCCCTCAAAAAATTTGTGGTTTTCTTTGGTTACATGTTCCTCAAGCGCATCCAAAGCTCTTTGGAAATTATCAAGTATCGGCAGGATTTCAGATATTATTTTCTCGTTAGCATATTTGAAAAATTCGGACTTCTCTTTAGTTACGCGTTTCCTGTAATTTTCAAATTCAGCCTGAATACGAAGCATCTGATCGAAATAATCGGAAGAAATTTTCTGAGCCTGAATAAGTTTTTCGTACTCCTCCTTGGATATGGTAACCTGTTCCTCACATACTTCTTCAGGTTGAAACTCGGCATTTTCAGTTTGGATTTTTTCTTTATCTTCGTTTTCGTGAATGGATTTTTCTTTCTTTTCAGCCATTTTTTTCTCCTCTGCCATACCTGTTGAAAAAATTTTTAATCCATATATACTACAATATTGAAAAAATAAAATAAACACCTAAAATAAATTGTCAATATATTTTTTATAAAGAATTACAGCGTGCTATTCACCTCAGTTCCATCAAACATGAATTTGTAATTTCAATTTTTCTTTAAGAGTAAAAGAGTCAGGTCGTCCTGAAAATTTGAAGAACCGGAAAAATTCCGGATTTGAGATGTAATCTGATCGATTATTTCCTTAGGGTCCTTTGAAGCGTTCGCACGTATAGTCTGGGATAAATTGTCTTTGCCGAATTCCTGATTCATCTTATTCTGAACTTCAACCACACCATCAGTGTACATGGTTAAAATGTCGCCTGAACCGATATTCAGTTCATTTTCCTCAATATAGGAATCGAATTCTTTGCCGAACGTCATACCCATCATAACACCCATTCCCGAGAATGCATGAACCGCCTGTTCGCGTTTGGAATAAAACAGTATCGGTTCATGGCCTGCCCTGCTCCATACTATCCTGCCTTCTTTAGGATACAAAATAGCGTAAAGAGCTGTAATGAACATGTCTTCTTTTATTTCTCCGAACAGCCAGTTATTTATTTCGACAAGCACTTTCGCCGGAGACTGGTATTTCACCGCATAATTGCGGAACAAACTCCTGAATATCGCTATGGTAAGCGCTCCCGGCACACCTTTTCCGGATACGTCAGCAATAATAAATCCGTACCGGTCATAATCGAGGTTGACTATATCATAATAATCACCGCCAAGACTCCTTACGGGTTTACTCAAAGCGCCTATGGAATAACCATGTATATTCGGCAACTCTTTCGGAAGCAGTAATCTCTGTATATCGTCAGCGACTTTTATTTCCCACTCAAACTGTTTGCGTTCCGCTAAAGCTATGGATAATTTCACATTGGTAATCGCTATCGACGCCTGTTCCGCAAGCGATTCAAGTATTGTCAAATCCTGCGGTTTAAACCGTTCCCCATACCTTTTATTGACTACCGCCATTACTCCGAGCACTTTACTTTTTACCTTCATGGGAACAACCATCAGACTTTTTGTCTTTAAAAAATCAGATTTGTAATCCGGGATCAGGCCGCTTTCACCTTCTTCACCGGCATCTATAAGCCGAGGCTGGCCGTCTTCCATAACCTTGCCCAAGATACCTTCGCCTGATTTTATCGGATATGATTTAACCAGTTCATGAATATATTTCTGTTTGCTTGTCCATTTGTTTTCGGTATTTGATTTTATCTCCACCAGCGGAGGAAACAACCCCTCGATCGCATGAACGGTCATAACACCATTGGGCTCAATCAGATAAACTGCTCCAGCACTTGCGTCGGTAGCTCTTTTTGCAGTATGCATTACCAGATTAAGAAGATCGTCGATTTTCATGGAATCAGAACTCGCAGTCCCGATTTCACGCAGAAAATCTATCACCGTATTCTTCTCTTCAATAAGTAATGCCTGAGAACTCTCCAGTTCCCTGCATCGCTGAATCAACCGAAGGCAAAAAATCAAAATCACGGCGTTTAAAAGTAAAAGAAGCAGAATAATAACTTAAAGCCTTTCTTTGTATCTTCGCATACCCAAAATAAACATCGCTTCTTATTTATAAGCTCTGACAAAACGACTATTCCGGTTATGCAAAAACTATTGTGTTAAACTATAATATTTTTATACAAATACTTATTATGTATTCAATATATTCATTCATCAGTTTTTTTCTTTTTCTCGACTTTATCGGCAAGATCTTTTTCCAGAGTCTGCTTAACCGCCTTAAACCGTTCAATGTTTTTCTTATCGGCTTTCATAAGTGTCTCATGAGCTTCAAGAATATGCCTGATCTGGCTTATGGCGTCATCAGGGTCTTCGGGCGTATCTTCCACAGACTCAAAACCGGTCTGAAATACGGCGGGATCTTCCTCAATTTCAAAAAAGCGCAGTACACCCAGCGTATCAAGCAATTCACGGTTAGTTTTACTGATATTTGCCAGAACTATCTGTTTTTGTTTCTTCTTCATATTTTTCAAGGTAACACCGGTCAATACGCCGATAAAAGTGCTGTCCATACCTTTGCACTCACACAAATCAACTATTATTTCGGAGTAACTTCCCTCAAGAAGTTCGGTTATCGCCTCTTTAAAGTTCCTGCTGTTTATAAAACAACCTTTTCCCACAACCCTTATAATTGCATTATTGTCCAACCAACCAAGCTCAATTTTATTCATTTAACATAAACCTCACTATACAATTTCATATTTAGAAACCAAATACCCACATCACACTAAATTATACATTTTTCATCATTTAGACTACAGAAATATCACTTTTATCAAAAAATTTATTTTCCCGGCAAGTTAAAGTATTTTCTTAAATAGGCGCATGTAAATGTCAAAGATTTAATAACCCGTTTTTTAAAAGTATATAACGCCTTTTTCTACATTTTTTTTTACAAAAACACAATTTTAATTTTTTTTTGCATATTGTTTTAATTAATGCCGTTTATATAATAAGCAGATATACTATAAACAAATTCACGCTGTTTATAAACAAATTTAACCGTATATTTTTAATTAAAGCGCTTATAAAATGGTTTTTCGAATTTTTCTTCTTTACGTTACCGGATATATGCTTTTGAGCACACTTAACCCTGTTTTGTGCCGCAACCTCATATATGCGTCGCAACCAGAGATGATAGATTTGTTCGATTCCGATGAAGAAACATACAAATCCGCTTTAGACGCTCAGGACATGTCCGATACCGCAAGGGCACTGATTCTTTTTGATCATCTTATACAAAATTATCCGCAATCTCAATATCTTGAAGACGCAAAACAACATAAAGACAATATCCTGAAAACGCTCCAAAACCAGTATTCACAAGACGCATATTATAAAAAGATCAACTCGCTTATACAGACTAACCAGCTTTATCCCGCTTTTGAACTCGGCAAAAACCTGATCAGCTCTTATCCGCCTGAAAAACTATTCGCTGATACAAAATCATTGCTTAAAGAATCCGTTTCCAGTCAGGCTTTGCGTTTCAAAATACATTTTGTTTCTTCGCCCGAATCTTCTCTCGTTTTTTCCGGAACAAAAGAATCCAGCGGTATTCAATATCTGGTTTTTACCTTTGGAAACAGGACTTTTTATAAAAAAACCGGCGATTGCATCCTTTTCTACAAAATAATCAGATACGATGACCTAACCGGCACAATCGAACTTAAACCGATTACAGATCTCCCCTGCAGGTTACTGCAAAACAACAATAAAGAAACATTTATCCATTTTGCAACCAGAATATCCAATATCCAGCAGAACCTCACTTACCGAGCCTACTTTTTCCTCGATTGCGTTGAAACCAAAACCGGCGCTAAAATACCCGGCATCTGCACCGACGAATCGGAAGATAAAATATTTGTGGATTATCCTGTGGGGAAAACTACCATGCGCCTGAATGCGGATAAAAACAAAGTCGACCAGAAAATATCTTTCTCCACTGCAGATACAAAATCCGTTTTTGAAAAAAAATTCGATCCTTCAAATAATGGACAACCGCTTTATTTAGCTCAAATGCGCTATTATATAGATTCAAAACAGTATTCGGAATCGTTACTGAAATATTTCTCCATAACCGATAATCCGTCAATAACCGAACAAGACAAATCTGAGGTTATTAGCCTTTACGGTAAACTGCAGAATGAAATTATCGGATTGACTCTCCCGCAACGCCTGCTGGCAAAAGCAAATTATCTTGCGGATAACAATTACTTTTACTCCGGATTTACCGAACTCGATTATCTGATCACCAACTATCCATCCGACGATTGCGCCGTAAAAGCGCAAAACCTGATTATCGGATTAGCAAAAAAAACGGATAACAACCTGTATATCACATCCATATCATCTATACCGTTTCCATTTACTTTTATGGGCTACACAAAAATGAGCGAATCGGAAGAAATTTACCAGATAAACTACAAAAAAAACTCGTTTTTCCTTTCAAAAGGCCAATCGCACAGCGGATACAAATTTATAAAAACCGAAGAAAAAACAGTAGAAATCTACAATCCCGATTTAAACGTATCGAGCAATCAGCTGGTAAGATGGCTTATTGTGGAACCTGAAACAACAAGGGTTATCCGGTTAAAACAAAACGAATCTTATTCGGATAACGATAAAATATATGTGGAAATGCAGGACAGGCTTACAGGCAAAATATATCCGGGATATATACTGTCCGATTCTCTCAAAACCGCCGGCGGCGAATCCGCGCACGGGTTTGTCAAAGAAGATAAACTCAACAAGGAAATTATATTATTCGATAACGTTTTATCCGATAAATACAGGATATTCAAACAAAACGATGTTGCCGATATTAACAGAAACTCGTTTTTCGATAAAAACGCTTTTTCAGATATCGAAAAATTTCTCGGATTAAACATCATATCCGGTTTGAAAAAATATTACACGCTTGATATAATAACTCAATCAGCAATTCAACCGCCTGAAAACGAAGGGCATTCCGTAACACCGCCGGACAAATCCGCTCAACTCCCCCCCCCTAAAAAAAAAGTTCAAAAACTAACTGAAACGGAAAAAGTAACCCTCGCGGAAAAAAAAGTATCTAAAAATAATGTTTCGCATAAACAAAATATACAAAACGACGAAATAAAAATCCGCGAAGCGAAACTCAAACTTAAACGGCGGGTGATAAAACTTCTTGGATTATTTATTCTTTTATGGTTAATTTATATTGCGTACAAATTGTTCAGAATAATAAAATACTGAATAAAAAATTTATTCACGGGGGATTTTGAATATGTGGGATTACACTCCTCAGGTTAAAGAACATTTTCTGCATCCGAAAAATACAGGCGAAATAGAGAATCCCGACGCATGGGCCAACGTAGGCAACATCACCTGCGGAGACGCCCTGTACCTTACATTGAAAATCGATAAAAATACAAAAAAGATTACCGACGCGAAATTCAAAACGTTCGGATGTGCAAGCGCAATCGCCTCTTCTTCGGTTTTAACCGAACTGATTATCGGAAAAACCATCGACGAAGCAAAAAAAATCACGAACAAAGATATCGCAGATTATCTCGGCGGACTGCCTCAGGAAAAAATGCACTGCTCGGTTATGGGACAGGAAGCGCTGGAAAAAGCCATCGCTCAGTATCTCGGGCATGAAGTCGCGCAGGATGACCATCTTCATCACGAAGAAGGCAAAATCGTGTGCACTTGTTTCGGAGTAACCGACGAACTGATAGCCAAAGTGGTTAAGGAAAACAACCTTATATCCGCCGAGCAGGTTACCAACTACTGTAAAGCCGGCGGCGGATGCGGGCAATGCAAACCTGAAATCGAGGATATTATCCGCAGAGTTCAGGGAACGGTAGAAACCGAACAGGCGTTTAAAAAACCGGCCAAACCGTTGACAAATATACAGAAGATAAACCTCATCCAAACAACCATCGACCGCGAAATCCGCCCTCAAATGGAAGCCGATGGAGGCGGAATCGACCTCATCGACGTTGTTGGCAATAAGGTGCTTGTCGCTCTGCGGGGCACCTGCGTAGGATGCCCGTCAGCTCAGTTTACTCTGAAAGACGCCGTTGAAATGAAACTGCGCGAACTGGTTGACGACCAGATTACCGTTGAGGAGGTTAAATAATGAATCCGATATATTTCGATAATAACGCCACTACTAAAGTCGATCCGTATATCCTTGAAAAAATGATCCCTTATTTTTGCGAAAAATACGGCAACCCGTCAAGCATGCACGAATTCGGCGGCAAAGTCAAACGCGATATCGACTACGCACGACAGCAGGTAGCTGAAATACTCAACGCTCATCCGAAAGAGATAATATTCACCAGTTGCGGCACTGAAAGCGACAACACGGCTATCGTAGCGGCTCTTGAATGTTATCCTGAAAAAAAACACGTGGTTACCACCAAAGTTGAACATTCGGCTATAATGAATATGTGCAACTATTTATCAAAAAAAGGGTATTCGATAACTTACCTGCCGGTTGACCATGAAGGCATGATCAACCTCGATCAACTGCGCGATTCCATCACCGATAAAACCGCTATCGTAAGCGTCATGTGGGCTAACAACGAAACGGGCGTTGTGTACCCTATCGAAAAAATAGCGCAGATTGTGAAAGAGCGCGGAGCAGTGTTTCATACCGACGCCGTCCAGACGGTAGGAAAAATTCCTGTGGATATGGATAAGATTCCTGTGGATATGCTGTCGCTCTCCGGGCATAAGCTCCACGCACCCAAAGGTGTTGGCGCGCTGTATATCCGGCGCGGAACGAGGTTTAAACCGTACCTTTTAGGCGGGCATCAGGAAAGCGGACGGCGGGGCGGCACGGAAAACGTCGCTTCGATTGTCGGGCTCGGATACGCTTGCGTATTAGCTCAGCAGTATATGAAAGAAGAAAACACATCGGTTAAATATCTAAGGGACAAACTCGAAAACACTATTTTAAGTACGGTGCCCAACTCCATTCTCAACGGGCACAAAACATCGAGGTTGCCTAACACGACAAACATCAGTTTCGAGTTTGTCGAAGGAGAATCGATTCTGCTGATGATGAACGAGTACGGCGTTTGCGCGTCGTCCGGTTCGGCGTGCACGTCAGGATCCATTGAGCCGTCGCACGTACTGCGGGCGATGGGCGTGCCGTTCACCGCGGCGCACGGGTCGATCAGGTTTAGTTTATCGCGTTACAACAATGAGGCGGAAGTGGATAAGGTTATCGAAATACTGCCTCCGATAATCGAGAATCTGCGCCAGCTATCGCCTTTCTGGCGCAAAGAAAACATGATCGGCGCATGAAAAATCTATGAGCAAATTAGAACCTATTGAATGTAAAACTTGGGAAGATTTTGAAGAAAAAGCTATTAGTTTAGCTAAAAATCCTCTACATAGCGCACTGCCCACATTATTCCGTGGCCATTCAGATTCAGACTGGGAACTGGAGTCAACATTATACCGGGTCCTTAAGCAAGATTTTCCCGCTGATGAGTATTTCGAAATAACTCAGAATATTCTACAGCCAATACCCTCATTTTATAACAAAGAATATCATATTGATGATGAGATAAAAAAGATAAAGGAAGAAAATCTTTTCTTTTTACATCAATATCCTGAATTAACTTAGTATTTTGGGATTGCCGAAAAAACCTTTAATTTCTATGTCATCACGAGGAGTTTTGCAAAAGCAAAACGACATGGTGATCTCAAAATCACCAGAGCTGAGATTGCCACAGCACCTTCGGAGCTTCGCAATGACAATAAAAAACGACTACTTCAGTAACCCCATTTCATAAGTATCGGAATAAGATTGATTTATTTTAGATTATAAAGGATAAGAGAATTTCTGAGTATGTCGGATCAAGTGCGCAAACGGTATTTTTTGCTTTTCATTTCGAGCAAATATATATAATTTCGTCTTTCTTTAATCCATATTTTTTAATAATAGAATTATCCAATTCTTTCGCACATTCTATCTCAACAGAGAACCCGATTCATTCAATCCGTTCGATTATGTCGTGCCCGTATATTCACACATGGTCTTTCTGCCCGAATATTTTTTCTCTGCCTTTTTCGGCGGTTATGGAGAAATCCTCAATGGTTTTATCCCCGATTACGGGAATCTGCAAAAGCATTTTGCCATGCAGTTTTAATACGCGGAATAACTCTTTCATTGCCGTTTTGTCATCTGCAACATGCTCAAGAACATGAGAACATAAGATCAGATCAAAACAATTATCTCTAAAGATAATATCCGTTATATCCATTTTTATCATTGCAGAATCGGATTCGATATCGGCGCTTATATAGCATATATGCGGATACAATTTCAAAATTTTCTGAATTTCTGTTTCGGGAGCAAAATGCAATACTCTTATTTTTTTCTTATCGGAAAAAAAGCCTGTTTTTTCTCTAAGATACAACCATAAAAACCTGTGCCTTTCTTTGGATTCGCATGCAGGGCATTTTGCGTTAGGCCGTCCCTGAGAGACTGAAAATTTTTTATAACAGCCTGCGCAAATGGGGCATGAGACATTATTCCCTTTATAAATTATGCGCATTAAAAATTTCCAAATATTTTTAGGAATAATCAAAAATATTTACATTTTGATATAAACTTTTTCATTATTTTTTCTTGTGAATTTGACGTGCAAATTATGTTTTGAAATCTATTCGCGTTTTAAATCATAATTAGCCGGAACGCAAAGCATTGCGAAAAAGGTTTTGGTTCTTTTTTCAAAAAGAACGATCTTGTTTTGTATGAAATTTAAATTTTATATAAATGAGGTTATTTGAGCTTATTAAAAGAATACGCCCGATTGGATTCGAACCAATGACCTACGGATTAGAAGTCCGTTGCTCTATCCAGCTGAGCTACGGGCGCATATCGGCAAAAAATGTCCGTAACCGGATTTCCGACATATAATATCAAACCGGAAAAATATTTTCCACAATTTTTATTTCATTTTAGCCCGATTTTTATATCCTTTATAACATAAGACAATTTAACCGGCATACGTTTTGCCCTGCAATAATAAAAAAAGATATCGTTCTTTTTTGAAAAAAAGAACCAAAAAACTTTTTAGGAATGCTACGCATTCCGTTTTTATATAATAATTGCAAACCAAGATCAAAACAAAATTCCTGCCGCAATTACCACCGCAAACAATACACAAACGAGAACCGCCCGAAGTTTATCGTTGCGCACATATAAAATAACCAGCCCCATCACAGAAAGATACAGCACAAGAAAAAAATACGCAATTTCCTCAAAATAAAATTTAATACCGATATTCTCGTAAAATATCTCAGCCAAAAACAATATCAGCCTTATCAGCACAACATTGAAATAGTTTACCGACTCGGATACAAAACCCCACACAAAACCCGCCGCCGATGAGAACATCCCCGCTATAACCACAATATCGGCAATAAACACAACAATGCCTCCCGACAAAAAACCCAATGCGTAAAATATACCCTGCCGGTACGCCGCGAAAGGCGATATCACTATCCACACCGCCAAAGATATCAGCATATACCGCACAAAAATGTTTTCCTTACCGAAAAATCCCCTTAACGCCGGATACACGAATATTATTGCCATAACCGAAAGATATGAGTATTGAAACCCGGCATCATATATCAATTTTGGACTAAACAACAACTGAATAAATCCCGCAAACAGTACTGCAAACTCAGGTTTTCGCTCTCTACCCAATATTCCCGCGAAAACATAGAAAAAAACAGCCAGCACCGCCCTGACCAGCGATACGCCGAATCCGGCAAGAAACAAATAAAAAACCAGAGCAGGAATAAGAAGAATCTCGGCATAACGTCTTTTTAATCCCGCAAATTGAAAAAAAGTTATAAGAACAAACGCCAAACACCCTACATGCAAACCCGATACGACCAGAATATGAATCATTCCAAGCACAGCTAACCGCTCAATAATATAATAATCGACATTGAACCGCTCGCCAAAAACCATCGCTTTAACATAACCCAACTCCTGCCCTGAATCTCCGCCGGCATTGAGATTATCCAGCATTCTCCTGCGAATTTTTGACAGGTACGAGAAAAATTTCGGCCTCGATATCAGCGCCACTTTTGTATAATCGGATTTGGCAATATACGATATCCCGCGAAAATACAAATAATCACGGTAAGTTGTATTCCTGTTAAGACGGTATCGCGACGGGAAATAAAGTTTCGCTTTTATCTCCATTAAATCGCCCAACTGCGCAATATCTGTTTTTCCGTCAGTAGTAAGATGAACTGCAAATTTAGATTCGACCGGCTCGTTCGTCTTGAAATAAAATTTCACACGAACGGTTTTCCCTTCTTTAACCTGCGCAAAACTAACCACTCTCCCCTTGAGCAAAACCGGAACTTTCATCATAACATACCGGTTAAAAGTATCCGAGCGACAATCCATTTTTCTGTCGTATAAATACATACGCCACATTCCGCAAATAAAACAGGCCAGACAAATACCTGAAGCAAAATAAACGTAGCGTTTTTTAGCGCATATACCGAAATAAAGTAACGCCGCAACCGCCAGGAGACAGATCATACACATCGTTTGCGCGGATACCAGATCTTTCCAGAACAAACCGGCGGCAAAAAAAGATACCGCCCATCCGAAAAGAGGGAACCGGCAGGATACAGCGCTTGTTTTTGATCCGGAAAAAAATTTTTTCAGCAACTATTTTTTACCAATGGGATTATTTATATTCTTCTACGGGTTTATTATCGTTTTGAGGGACGAATTCGTTTCCGAGCTGAGTATAACAATAAGATAAAACCTTATTTAATTCCTGATCATCGGGGAACTTTTTCAATCCGATCTGGATTGCAGATATCGCCTTATCGAATTTACCGCTCAAAGCATAGGCGTTAGCAAGCTGGAGATACAGTTCGCGTACTTCGGAATTAATAGTTAATCCCTGCCCCGCAAAATATATTGCCATAAGATATGAATTCTGGCTCATGAAAACATTGGCAATTCCGATGTAGGCATTGACACTTTCAGGATAAAGGCTTATGCACTGAGTATATATTTTTACCGATTCATCGCTATTGCCTTTTTTAAAATAAAAATCCGCAAGTTTGAGCAGAATATTCTCGTCTTTGGGTAAAAACCAGATAGCTGTTTTGAAATTCTCTTCGGATTTTATGTTATCACCCATATTATAATATTTCTGTCCCACAAGAAAAAACAGACGGCCCGCATAAGTTGCAATAACCGATTTTTCCGTTGAGCGGTTCAATATATGATAAATCTCTTCCACACAATATCTTGCAGTATAAACATCCGGTTTGAGCAAATATATCAGATACTTTTTCCAGTTGATTTCGCGTTTCTTTTTTTCGTTTCCCGGCAAAGGTTTGATTACCGTTTCTGTCTGGGCGACAAGTTTGCCCAGATGATGCGCCATCGACGAATCGTCTTCGAGTTTGCCCATATCTTTCCATGTCTGGGTATCAAGTTCAATCTGCGACGCTATCCGGTTTAAAATAGCATCGACATTATTGAGTTTTCCGCTCATTTTATACGCGCGTATTATCGTTCCTTCGGTAGCGTCAACCACCCGGGTAGTTATTTCTATCTCATCGCCATTTACGGCATAATCGCTTATAACAAGCATCTGCGCTTCCACGAGCCCACCGATATACTGAATTATCTTCGGGTTATCCAGATTGGTTCTTATATCGAGATTCCTTTTTATTATTCTGTCGTTTATGATATTCTGGCCGATAACCTGAAACTTGTTGGAAGAAAACAAGACATGCGCCAGTTTTTCACGCAATGAATAATTAAGCACTTCCTGCGCATGATTTTTGGTTTCGCTTAAAAACTGGAATACCGCAACACTGGTTTTACCCGGCGTTTTTATGTCCTGAGCAGTAACGCTAACCGAAAAAAGTAATGCCGTTAATAAAACCTTTATTTTCGTTTTCACCGGATTTTGGTTTCTTCTTTATTTTCTGAATTTTCGTCAAGGCGATCCACAAGAGTATCTTTGAGTTCGCTTATTCTTTGCTGGATTTTCCTGTCCAGTTCATCTATAGATATATTCAAACTTTTTTCAATACATTTGTCTATGGAATTTTTTTGTTTCAGCCCTTCAAGCATACTCACACATGCTTCAATCCCGTAATTTTTAAGTATATAATTCGCGCTTATAAACGATTTTGCGTAAGCGAGCTTTATAGATTTATCAAGTCCTATATCATAATCTGCCCATTTGTTTTTTCCTTCAAAATTCTCCAACATGTTTAGACTGAAAATTTCGCTTTCCAGTTCAAGGTTGGATATGGTAGTAAGATCAACCCCCGATACCGGTGCGGAAAATACTTGCGCAAGCCCTTCGTTTAGCCAGAACGGACAGTTGTCGCCAGTAAGGTATCTTATGATTACGTGGGTGTATTCATGATAAATTATGCTTTTCAGATAATTGCCGTCATTGAGTTTAGGCGATATTCGCACGCGGATTTTTCCATCATACAAACTTGCAACCGGCCCTTGCGCTGATGTGGCTGAAAAAAACTCATCAGGTTCGTAAATTACCGCAATTACTTCGTTCATCGGATAAAAATCAAGTTTTTTACCGATTTCAGAGTAGGCGCTCTTAAGTATCCGCATAATATTTTCGGCAAGTTGTTTGTTGTTTTCGGCGTACATTATTCTAAATGGATGCGATGATATATGTTTAAAGTTCTTCTGAATATTCCATTCTTTTTTAGCCCGTTCGATTTTTTTGTTCAAAGATACATTATATGCCGAATTGGTTATGGAGTTGTCCCAATATCCGATGGCGTTTTCAAGGTCGCCCTGCTGAAAACATACTTCGCCAAGCATAATGTAGACCGCCGGATTGTCCGGCTCGAATATTTTCGATATCTCCAGTTCCCCTTTAGCGGATACATAATCGCCTTCGTTTAGATAAATTGATGATAGAAACAGCCGTGCGTCAACCAAATTTTCCACAAGCGCAACGGCGTTTTTGAGAATCTCTTTTGCGGATTCCGCATCGCCTTTACTTTTCTTCTCAACCGCCTGCCCGATGTATGCTCTGGCGAGATTGTATTTGAGGTCGGGCGATTCAGGACTAAGTTCAAGCGCTTTACTGAAATCTAAGGCGGCAGTATTATAGTCTTTTTCCGTATAGGCTTTTTTTCCGGTCTCGACATAATTCTTTATTCGCCGTACCTGAATTTGATCGAGAGCGCCGCAGTATCCGGCAAAAATCAGTAGTAAAACTAATCCTGAGCAAATTTTTCTCATTATATGTTCTAAAATTTAATCTTTTAAAAATTTATATAATTATTAACGCCGGAATGCGGAGCATTCCGAAAAAGTTTTTGGTTCTTTTTTCAAAAAGAACGAAATCCTTTTATTTTTTTCGCCTCTACAATATTAAAGAATCTCTGAAAATTTAAAATTTGTCATTGCGAGGAGCATAGCGACGAAGCAATCTCAAGATTAATAGAGCATAGATTGCCACGCAAACTTCGTTTGCTCGCAATGACACAAAGCGCTATAGGATAATTTTTCAGAACTTTCTTAATTCCAAAATCAAATCCATATTAGCATTAATCAATTCTTAACCGCTAAAAACCAATACAACCAAATATTATATCACAATTTGCAAAAATATTCACAATATCTTATTCGCTTTATCAAAACCGTATAATTAATATCGAATAATACTGAATATTTTGTTAATCATTATTTTCAGAATTGGAAAAAAAGGAGTAGATACACTAAAGGCGGGTACCGCAACCGGCGCCCGCCTTCTGTGTATAAGTGCAGAGCATTAAAATACGGCTTTAAAGATTCCTCCCACTAACTCAAATGGAAACGCTAACGCTTCGCCGATAAAGTTTACCGTTGTGCCTAAAGGGCCCCTTTCTTTCTCGATAACGACTTCTTTTTTCTCAATGATTGTTTCCGGTTGTTCTTTAATTACATACTCTTTTTTTACTACAGGTTCCTGTTCGAGGATATACTGTTTTTTCTCCACAATCGCCGCAGGGTCGTTTTGAACGGTAACTTCTTTCCTCTCGGTCAAAGTTGGTTTATGTTCAATAACATACTGCTCAGCAGGCTGTTTTGTGGTTGTAGTGGTTTCTTCAACTTTTTTGTATGTAGTTAATGAATAACCTGTTGATGAAATAATCAGGCATACCGTTACAGCCGGTAAAATTAATCGGTTTAATCTGAATGGTTTCATGATCGTATCCTTTCTTTTCTGGTTAACAGGACACTATCATTTATTATCATATTAAATTTAGATTTTGATGAGTTAAGTTCAGTTTATAATTATTGTTCTTTCGCTTAAGAGGATTTTAAATTATTTTTACATTCACATCTCCTCTTCAGTAGCGCAAATTCAGGCATCGCGTGTGGCGGGTAAAAACCTCTAAAAAAAAGCGCGCCCAGCAGGATTTGAACCTGCAACCTACGGATTCGTAGTCCGGCACTCTATCCAATTGAGCTATGGGCGCACAAAATTATGCGGTAAAAACAAACCTTGAAAAAATCACGCCTATATTAGCGCCTTATAATAATAATTTCAACACAAATTTAAAACGCAACCAGATATTAATATCACTTTGCAATCTAAATATTATTTTTTAAAAAAGTCATTGCGAGGAGCATAGCGACGAAGCAATCTCAAGATTAATCGAGCATAGATCGCCACGCTTACTTCGTTCGCTCGCGATGACCTGTCAGGGTTTGTTGCTTTTTGATTGCAACAAACGGTATAACCAGCTAAACGCAATACCAAAAAACTAAAAAGATTTGGTTCTTTTTGAAAAAAGAACCAAAAACTTTTTCGAAATGCTTCGCATTCCGGCTTTTATAATCATTTCAGAATGCCCAATCAAGGCTTTTTACGGTAAATGTCATACTCGAAATTCAAATACCTCAACTTCATGTCCGACTGCCAGAAATACCGTTCCGTTATGATACTATTAAGCCATTCAGGCACATCGGTATTCTTAGGCACAATTATCAGCTCAGGCGGTTTATCCCGAAAATCCGACATCAACTCGGCATCTGCACCCACAATATCCATAAAAAACGGATTGAAATACCGCGACGGCGCAAGACGGTTTGAATAATACATTACCTGATTGTTCGGCTCGCCACTATCCGTACCTCTGCCGAAAATGTAAACGTAACTGCCCGGCAACGTGTTATCCTCTATCCATTTACCGAAATCTTTAGCCTCATTGGGAATCTTAAAAAGTATTCTGTTAAGAACAATTTTTGCCACAGACGAATACGGTATCCATATAACAAAAATAAACAGCAGAATAAAAAAAGCGGTTTTGCGAGCACGATATTCATCCTCAAACAATCTGCGTAAAACCGAATCTATACCCAATGCGCTCATAAGCGCTATCGAAGGAACAATCTGTTTCAACTGATGACCGTAATAATAACCTGAAATATTTGTGCCGATAAAATCGAACAGAAACCACAACACAATACCCCCGAACGGAACGCCTCTCTGAACAATGTCTTTCCTGCAAACAAAAAACAGAAACATAAACGGATAAAAAATTACCAGCCGGCTTGACTGCCATACCCTGAAAAACCCGAAAAACCTTTTCGATGGCTCAAGGTTGATCGATGATTTTCCGCTTTCCAGCAGAATCAGCCAAACGTTTTTCCAGTAATCCACAACAGGTATTTTATACAGATAAAGCGGTATAAAACTAACCACAGTAGCCGTAACAAACCCGATTAAAATTAAAACTAAACCTGTAAAAACCCATTTGCGCGGTTTTAATAAAAAAAAGAACAAAATTATTCCCGCAATACTGAATACCGCCACCTGCTTGAACGAGACCGCAAACCCAAACGCCATGCCTGCACAAAACAGGCAAAATAATCTCAGCATAACTGGGCGAGTTTTTGAGCTCAGCACAATGAAACAAACCGCCATGCACGTAAACGCAACCATAAACGATTCCGTAGCCGCAGGAAGATGAGCATCCATCAAATGCCATGACATCGTAAACCCAAAAAGCGCCATCGCCAATATACCCGCCCGTTTGCCGGATAAGATTCTTACAACCGGATAAATCATGATTGAAGCCAAAACAACGGCGATTACGCCAAGCAATCTCGCCGCAAGGATATTATCGGAGAAAAATTCACAGAAAGCGAAAACAATAAGTATTGCCGGCGGTTTGTTGTCGAGAGCGCCGATATAAGGGGGTATTCCGTAATCCATCCAGACTCTCGCGATATAACTCCATACGCCTTCATCAGTTCCCATATTGAAATTACATGCGGATATGGAAACGAATAACGCTATGGCTACAATCTGTGTAAAAGGATTGAAACTTAACCTGTACAATCTGTCTATGGCTCTGCTCATAAGAATGGTTCCTTTAAGAACTAAATTTCTGTATTTAAACCCCGAATTTAGCGCATCTGAATGCCAGCAAACAATTGCGTTCGTTTATCTTGTTATTATGCAGGCACCGGTACAATGCCCTGCGCGCCCCTACAAGCACCACAAGTTTTTTCGCTCTGGTTACGCCGGTATAAAGCAAATTTTTCTGGAGCAATATATAATGTTCCTGCGCAAGAGGCATTATCACCGCCGGATATTCGCTCCCCTGCGATTTATGAACGGAAATCGCATACGCCGGGTTAATATCGTCAAGCCATAACCGCTCGTATGCAATATCCCTGTTATCGAAATTTATTATAAGCCGGCCGGATTCTTCATCTATATCGGTTATAAACCCGATATCACCGTTAAATATATCGAGGTCATAATTGTTTTTTATCTGCATTACTTTATCGCCAACTTTATATGCAAACCCGCCGTATAAAACCTGCTTTGTGTTCGGATTGAGAAGCTCCTGCAGTTCTGAGTTTAAGTTTTCGACTCCAACCAGCCCTTTGCGCATAGGCGATATTACCTGAATTTCATGGAGAGGATCGAACCCGAATTTTTCCGGTATTTTTTCTTTAACAAGAACTTTTATCACATCCAGAATATCCTGCGAATGGTCTTTGCGGATAAAAAAGAAATCGGAAGCGTTTGGAGTCAGTATCGGATCTTGTCCGTTATTTATGCGATGCGCGTTTAAGACAATAAGGCTGTTTTGATCTTGCCGGTAAATTTTTTTCAGCACGATTTTCGCTATACTGTCTATCGATACCAGATTCTGCAGAACTGCTCCCGGCCCAACTGAAGGAAGCTGATCCGCATCGCCGACGAGAATCAGCCTTGAACCGTCTTTAACTGCCTGAAGCAGGTTATACATGATAAAAATGTCTATCATCGACACTTCGTCGATTATAATATTGTATGAATCTATGGGAAACCCGGCGTTGCGCTGGAAAGTTTCGCCAGCAGGCATATATTCAAGAAGCCGGTGTATTGTGGACGCTTCGCAACCTGTGGTTTCCTGAATGCGTTTAGCCGCTCTGCCCGTCGGAGCAGAGAGCGTAAACCCCTGATTCGATATGCGCAAAATCTCGAGAATCAACCGCACTAAAGTCGTTTTTCCCGTTCCGGGCCCGCCGGTTATAAGAATTATCCGCCGGTTGATTATCTTTGGCAGGTATTCTTTGAGTTCGGCATCAATTTGGATATCGAGTTTTGACGCGATATTATCCAGCATATTTTGAGTTATATTTAGCGGATATTTCGCTTCTTCTTTTATCATTTGCGCAAGTTTACGGGCAGTATATGTTTCGTATTCGTAGAGGTTTTTAAGGTAAACCGGTTTATCCTCATTTTCACAATCGATAACTATTTTTCCATGCGAAGCGATATCATCAATCACTTGTACAACCTCGTTTACCGGAAGCTGTAACTCATGGGCGATTTTCTCAGCGAGTTTGCGGTATGGAGTATATACATCGCCTTCTTCGGAAAAATCGTGGAGATAATAATAAACCGCCGCCTCGATTCTATCCGGCGACGAAGGAGATTTGCCGGCTTTCAGAGCAATTTCGTCGGCTTTATGAAACCCGATTCCGCGCAATTCATACGCAAGACGGTAAGGGTTATCCTCGATTATTTTTAAAGCGGATTCTTTATATTTATTGAAGATGCGCATCGCCAGCGGCTGGCTTAGCCCGAGATCGTTCAATGTAATCAGGATATGACGCGTATCCTTATGTTTGTTCCAGCCCTCGACAATCATTTTGATCCGCTTTTTCCCGATACCTTCAACTTCCTTTAACCGTCCTGAATAAGAATCGATAACCTCCAGCGTTTTTTCACCGAAAACATCCACAATCCGTTTTGCTATCTCCGGCCCTATTCCTTCTATCATGCCTGACCCCAGAAACCGCTCTATCCCTTCTCTGGACGACGGAGTGCATTCACGGCAGTTTTTTAAATAAATCTGCGGACCAAACTTCGGATTGTATTCCCATTTGCCGGTTATAACTACATACTGCCCTTCAACGGCGTTGGGAACAATGCCTACAACCGTAACAGGTTCGGTTTTCCCTTCCTCAATAAATTTGGCGACAATATAATTGTTTTCCGGGTTTCTAAATACAATTCTGCTCAGCGACCCTTTAAGGGCAAGCGTCTGATCCGGTTGTTTATGGGCGGATTGATCGCGATTGATATCCATTATTTATTTATATAGTTACCAATAAGCAATTTAAGTTTATCATACGTTTCCGGTTTAATTTTAGCCGGATTGGTAAGGATTGCGTTTTTCAGAGCCGACCTGCATGAGCAGGCAGTATTCTGCGCGAGACTGATAATCGCCGGCCGGAGAATCTTTTTAGCGTTGTGCACATTTTTTGTGAGGTATTCGATTATCTGGTCTACAGTAACGTGATCGTGCGATTCGTGCCAGCAGTCGTAATCGGTTACCAGCGCCATTGTCGCGTAGCATATTTGCGCTTCTCTGGCGAGTTTGGCTTCGGCCATGTTCGTCATGCCGATAATATCCATACCCCAGCTTCTGTATAATTTCGATTCGGCTTTTGTGGAAAACGCCGGCCCTTCCATGTTTATGTATGTACCGCCTTTGTGTACGGGAACGCCGAGTTTCGACGCGCTTTCATACAAAACTTGAGAGATAATCGGGCATACAGGGTTTGCGAAACTTATATGCGCCACAATGCCGTCGCCGAAGAAGGTACAGATCCGCGCGCTGTTTGTCCTGTCGACAAACTGGTCGGGGATAACCACATCCATCGGATGCATATTCTCTCTAAGACTGCCTACTGCGCTGACGGATATTATCTGGTCAACGCCGAGCATTTTGAATCCGTATATGTTAGCCCTGTAGTTCAGTTCCGACGGCAAAACCGTATGCCCATCGCCGTGACGGGGCAGAAAAACCACTTCAACTCCCTCAAGTTTGCCTGTCGTGTAGCAATCCGACGGATTGCCGAAGGGTGTTTCAAGTTTTTCTTTGCGGACATCGCGTATGCCTTCAATATCATACAACCCGCTCCCGCCGATGATTCCTATTTTCCCGGGCATTATGGTTCTCCTGTGGTATTAAGTTCGGTTTATTGATCATGGTTTAATATAACAAGGTTGGGATTGTTGAAAAACCTTAAATCTCTATGTCATCACGAGAAGTTTTGCGAAAGCAAAACGACGTGGTGATCTCAAAATCATCAGAGCTGAGATTGCCGCAGCTCCTTCGGAGCTTCGCAATGACAATATAAAAGACTTTTCAGCGATCCTAAGGTATTAATATTAGCATATCAGCTTAATGAGATAAAAGAAAAAAACCGATTGATTGATTGATTGATTGATTAATTCAATCTTGCATATTAAAAATATTGTGCAGATATGTATTTGCAAAAGAATTTATTTTTAGTTATCAATTTTTCAGCGANANGNNATGANACAGCCCCCATTTTTAGTACCAGTTATAACTTAGTGTTTTCCTCCGGTTGTGGTTTTTGAATACCGCTCTGNAAACAGAGAGAAGCCGTAGGCTGATCGATGTTTCCAGATATCTCAGCGAATTCTTTCGGCGTTTTATATCCTAATGAACTATGAGGCCGATAAGTATTATATTCAATCCGCCAATTTTCTACAATAATTTGCGCATC
>Ga0067045_1027395_pt1 | contig 168410 bp, 176 predicted proteins | sample TerdegcTABiofilm_FD_59184 | JGI IMG/M metagenome (GOLD analysis project Ga0067045, IMG submission 59184) | Combined Assembly of (Gp0054472, Gp0054536) Wastewater bioreactor microbial communities from Singapore -Terephthalate degrading... | reverse complement strand
CGGGGGCGGGTTCAATTCATCGCCCCCGTCTTCGTCTATCCCGGCGAGGACGAAATGGCAGCCCTTGCCGAAGGCGGCCTGAGGGTGCTGCTGAAGGAAGAAGACGTGAAGCCATACCGGCGGGCCGGCTGACTGTAAAAGTCATTCCCCTGGAGAGGGTGGGCGTTCCTGGCCAGGGGGATACAAAAAATCCCGTGCCCGCTTTCAAAGAGATGTTGTTTTTCATAATCTAAAGTATATAAAATATTTGAGGAATTATTCCGCTCAGCGGGTAGAGATGAGGTGTTTCGAAACGGTTGCCCGATATCCTTCCTCCAGAAGCCAAAGTCGGGGACGAGGGAAGCATGATCAGCCTGAAAACTTGAGTGGAAAGGAGAGGAGCTTGCAACTCGACGATAACGCTCTGCTGGTTTTGAGGGAGAGGTACCTCATCAGGGATGAGGCGGGAACTCTTCTGGAGACGCCGGAGGAGCTCTTCCGCCGTGTCGCCTGCTCCGTTTCCCAGGGAGAGAATAACGACCCGGAGGGACGACGGGCGGAGATGGAGGAAGCCTTCTATGAAATGATGACCGGCCTGGAGTTCCTTCCCAATTCTCCGACCCTCATGAATGCGGGTCGTCCCCTGGGGCAGCTCGCCGCCTGCTTTGTTCTCCCGGTCGAGGATTCCCTCGATTCCATTTTCGATTCAGTGAAGCTCACCGCGAAGATTCATCAGACCGGGGGAGGAACGGGATTTTCCTTCTCCCGCCTCCGTCCGAAAAATGATGTCGTCAAGTCGACGATGGGCGTCGCCAGCGGTCCGGTTTCCTTTATCCGCGTTTTCAACTGCGCGACCGAGGCGATCAAGCAGGGCGGCACCCGCCGCGGCGCCAATATGGGCATACTCCGGATCGACCATCCGGATATCATGGAATTCGTTGCGATCAAGAGGGATCCCGCAGAGTTGACCAACTTCAATCTATCCGTTGCGATTACCGACGAGTTCATGCGTTCCTATGAGGAAAACCGCGATGTTGCACTCATCAATCCAAGAACGAAAAAAGCGGCAGGGAAGGTCAACGCAAGGGAACTGCTGAGGTTTATCGCGGAAGCGGCCTGGGCTTCAGGGGAACCGGGAGTGATCTTTCTCGATGCCATCAACCGGGCAAACCCGACACCCCATGTGGGGGAGATCGAGGCGACGAATCCCTGCGGCGAACAGCCTCTGCTTCCCTACGAATCCTGCTGCCTCGGCTCTATCAACCTTTCTCGAATTGTTCGGAATGGGGGCATCGACTGGCAACGACTTCAAAAGCTGACTCACTTGGGCGTCCGTTTTCTGGATGATGTGGTTGAGGTCAGTACGTACCCTTCAGAAGAGATTCGAGCGATGACCAGTGGGAACCGTAAGATCGGCCTCGGAGTCATGGGCTTTGCGCACCTGCTCATCCGGCTCGGGATTCCTTACGATTCTCCTGACGCGGAGCGGACCGGCGGGGAGATCATCCGGCTTATCGAGAGGGAATCGAAGATCGCTTCGAACCGGCTGGCGGAAAAGCGCGGCCCTTTCCCCAACTTCAAGGGCAGTGTGTGGGACAGAAAGAACCTGCTCCAGCGAAATGCAACCACGACGACCATTGCCCCCACCGGTACCTTGAGCATTCTGGCCGGAACATCCAGCGGCGTAGAGCCGATTTACGACATCCGGTACAAGAGGATTCTGCCTGGCGGGATCGAGGTGGAAGTGGAAGATCCCTTGTGGCGGAAGGCGAAGGACAGGCCGGATGCGGATGAACTGCGGCGGCGACTTTTCCGGAAGGCCTACGAGGTCTCGCCGTTTGCCCATCTCAATATCCAGAGGACTTTCCAGAGCTCCGTCGACAATGCCGTCTCCAAAACCGTCAATCTCCCGGAGACAGCCACGGCCGACGACATCCTCGACATCTATGTGGCGGCCTATCGAATGGGACTCAAAGGCACAACCGTTTTTCGAAACAAAAGCCGCGGCTACCAGATTCTTTCCTGCGGAACGCATCAGATCTGCTGAGGGGGGATTAACGCCTTTTGCTTATATCAGCCTTCTAATCGGGAAACGATAATCTTGTCGACCCGTCTGCCGTCCATGTCGACGACTTCGCATCTCAGTCCGCGCCAGATGAAATGCTGTCCCTCAGCAGGAACGGTGCCGAGCATCGTCATGACAAAACCGCCCACGGTATTCATTCCGGTCAACTCGTCTTCATCCGGTTCGCCGATTTCCATGTAATCCATGAACTCATCCAGGGGCAGACTTCCCGATATGAGCCACGAACCGTCTTCCCTTTCCACGATTTCCTTTTCACCATTGCCTCCCTCTTCGATGTCTTCGAAGACGGAATGCAGAATATCGTCGAATGTGACGAGTCCAAGAATCGCGCCGTACTCATCCACGACAAAAGCGATGTGCATCCCTGATTTTTTAAATAATTCAAGTACCTTGACTGCAGGTGTCGTTTCGGAAACGTAAAGGGGTTTACGGCAGACGCTTTTCAGATTAAAAGGCTTCCCCTCCATGATCAGGGCAAGAAGTTCCTTCGCACGAATCACACCCACAACATTGTCAAGCGTATCGTGGACGAGAGGGTAGAAAGAATATTTATGCTCCGCGATCTTCCGTTGTGCCACCTCCTGGCTTTCATCCAGGTCAAGCCAGACAATCTCAGATTTTGGGGTCATCAGGTAAGCCACTCTGCGGTCGGCCAGACGAAACACACGCTCGATCGTATCCTGCTCGAACTCCTGAAAGGTTCCCGCCTGCGTACCCTTGTCAATCAACAACCTTATCTCCTCTTCCGTGACAACCGGTTCGGTGGAAGGCTGGACGTGAAAGATACGCAGCGTCAGATTGGTTGAAGCGCTCAGCAAGAGAACCAGGGGATGTGCCAGCCGGGAAAGGCGTTTGATCGGAACGGCAACCAGGCGGGCAAGCTTTTCCGGGTTGCTGAGTGCAAGCCGCTTCGGAACCAGTTCGCCGATAACGATTGATAAATAGGTGATGCAGACGACGACGACTGCGATGCTGATTGTTGGAGCGTACGGGGCAAGCATGGGGAAGACAGCAAAATATTCGGTGAGCGGCCCCGCAAGGGTTGCGCCGCCGAATGCGCCGGCCAGAATGCCGACAAACGTAATGCCGATTTGTATCGTGGATAAAAAACTGTCCGGCGTATCAGCGAGTTCCAGCGCGGTGAGTGCCTTGGAGTCACCTTCCTTTGCCAGTCTTTCCAACCGGACCCTGCTGGCGGAAACAAGAGCAAGTTCCGATAAAGCAAGTAAACCATTAAGAATGATCAGGAAAACGATGATCGAAATTTCAAACAAGATTGTGTTCATGAAGGGTTACCAGAAGGTAATGTTTTGCTTCCTTTCCGAATTTGAAAATGTTGTCCAAAGCTCATGATGTTTTTTAATCGTTCAGGGTCGTTTCAAATACATTATTTATACCTTCGAGATAACCGATGTGCAAATAATTTATTTAAATCATTGTTGTGGCCATGATTTACCCGGGGTAGAGAACTTCGATAACACGGGGTAATCGGGCATTCAAGAAATCCTGCCGTTGATCCTCTGGAATAAGTTAATTTTCAGCAATCGATAGTCAAGTCAGCCTGTCAACTGAATTCAAACACTTTCAAGACTTCATTCCATTTCACTGAGACGATTATGAAATGATAAAGCAAATCAATGTCTCGTAAGTATATGATTATTATTAATTATCTTTTTTAACAGAATAAATGGGGTTCAGGAACGGGAAAAAATATTGACGATTGTACATTTGTCATGTATTTTTTAGAAAAGTTATTAAATAATAATTGTTATAATTTGAAACGCATGAAGAAATATAAAGAATTCGGTTTGAAGCTGACGCCGCAGCGTCTGGCCATTCTGGAATACCTGAAGGATAACAGAGATCATCCTTCGGCAGCGGATATTTACGCTGCCGTATCGGAGAAGTTTCCCACCATGTCCTTCGCCACCGTATACAATACTCTGAAGGCCCTGAAGAAAAAGGACAATGTCATCGAACTGACCATCGATTCGGGAAGGAAGCGGTATGACCCGGATACCGTCCGTCATCACCATCTCATTTGCACAGTGTGTCGAAAGATCGTGGATATTTATCTGGAGTTCGATCTGAAACTCCCGGGAGCCGACCGGCATGGATTCGAGATTACTGAAAATCATGTTGATTTCTATGGTGTCTGTCCCGAATGCAGAAAGGGCGGGGATGTTCGGCAACAAAAGACTCAACTCAAAAGGAAGGAACCGCCCGCGGCATGTGAAAAGAATCCCTGATGCAGGATAAAGTTCCCCATTCGGGAAAGAAGCGCCGGGATCACAATGCCGGCGGCATGGTGTCCGGCGCAAAAAATCAATTCAATTTCAGGAGGAGGTACAATTTATGGCATTATTGAAAGGAACGAAGACAGAACAGAATCTGCTTAAATCCTTTGCCGGGGAATCGCAGGCAAGAAACCGTTATACCTACTTTGCTTCCCAGGCCAAGAAGGAGGGGCTCGAACAGATCTCCTGGATTTTCACCGATACGGCCGACAATGAAAAAGAACACGCAAAGCGGTTCTTTAAATATCTGGAAGGTGGGATGGTGGAAATCACGGCATCCTATCCTGCCGGGGTGATCGGAAACACCGCTGAAAATCTTGCCGAGGCCGCGGCAGGTGAATACGAGGAATGGTCGAAACTTTATCCTGAATTTGCGGATATAGCCGATGAAGAGGGGTTTTACGAAATCGCGGATTTATGGAGACAGATCGCGAGGGCGGAGACCAGTCACGAAACCCGATACCGGAAGCTGCTGGCCAATTTGCAGGAGGGTAAGGTTTTCAAGAAAGACACCCCGGTGAAATGGCGATGCCGGAATTGCGGTTACGTTCTCGAAAATGAGGAAGCGCCCGAAAAATGTCCTTCCTGTGATCATGAACAGGCGTATTTCGAAGTGCTGGCTGAAAACTATTAAACAATTAAGAACCCTGATTCATTCAGTATATTTTTTGTTGAATGTGTCGATAATCTCTAAAAACTCCTGAGGCAGCCTTTTCCTCACTTCCTTAACAATTTCCGCGGGAATCTCCTTATAAAAGGCCTGGGCGATCCCGCCGGCGATACAGGCAAGGGTGTCGCTGTCGCCGCCCAGGGAGACCGCTTTTCTAATCGCGTCCTCATAATCTTCGGAATCGAGAAAGGCAAGAATGCCTTCGGGAACGGATCCCTGACAGGAAACATCAAACCGGTAATCGGGTCGAATGTCATCAATCGTCCGGTTGAGGTTGTATTTGAATTTTTCCTGAATTTCTTTGCGAATGTCTTTTTTCCCCGCCCCTGTTCGAGCGAGAAAGACAGCAAGGGCGACTGCCTGCGCGCCTTTGATGCCTTCCGGATGATTATGGGAAACTTCGGCGCTCTTCCGGGCTTCCGACAACACGGTTTCCCTCGTGGAAAAGGCATAGCCGATCGGACTGACGCGCATGGCCGAGCCGTTTCCCCAGCTGTGGTACGGTCTGCTTTCAGGGGCAAATATCCATTCGAAGAAGGCCGGGCCGTAACCCGCGTTCGGATATCTGCGCCCGAATGATTTCATCGATCCGGCATAGTTCTTCTCGTGAAGGATGGCATGAGCAATCGCCAGCGTCATGACTGTATCGTCGGTATAGCGGGAGTGCTTCTGGAATAACTGGAAATTCATTGTTTTTATGCGGGTAAGCTCATAAACGGAGCCGATGACATCCCCGGCAATTGCACCAAACATATGAGACCATCCTTATGCTTCTGTGAAAGACGGTTTGACTGCTCTTTTGTGTACTATCAATTAAGAACAAGCAGATCACAAGGCTCATTCTTCCCGCCGATGCTTCAAGATTGAGGTTTCCTGGTAGCTGTGAACAGGAACTTTCATAGTCAGTCAAAAGCCTTGCTGTCCAGCAAAATTTGAACATGACGGCTTCAAATAATGATCGGCGGGCTGCAATTCATCCTTCTGTCACAGTTTAATCCTGTTATAGCGTCCGTAATCAATCCGTATTGCATTACTTTTCAGTTGTGGCATCATGGCTCCACATAAGCGGTGCAGGCGGCATGTTAGCCTCCGACATAAAATAATGAAGATAACGCACGGAACATTCATTTTGGGATAAGGAGCGGTTATATGATTTCTAAAGGAATTCGATGCACATGCTGTGGATATGAAGGGCTGAGCAAATCGATGGGGCCGGAATCAGCTGAATTCCAGCCGGACGTACCCAGAGAGCAGAGACTTGATCCCTATTCCGAAAAACTCCATTTCCGTTGTCCACAGTGCGGTTTTCTCGTTGCCGTTAAACTCACCTCCTTCCTGGCGGCTGATACCATGAATGAATTTCCTGTCTTTCCGGAAACTCTGGATACCAGATTGATGAAGACCAGAAATCTCATGTCGGTATGGGGGGATGATTTTATCGATCCCGTCTGATCAACTCATTATTTCCCACGGCAAAACATCTGCTTGAATTATTGATCGAAAAACCGGCAGCAGCGAAATTAAAAAAATGAGCGGGAGATTTCAGGAGGTCGCTTCTCAATGCTGACGGAAAAACACTATGTTTTCACGCGCTGCTTTTGCAGATTTGTTTAGGGGGGGGGTACGGGATTTCAATTTCAATAAAGGGTCTTCTTTATCAGAAGCTCTTATTTTCGTCCCGTTGAGTGACATATTTCACATTGCCCCTATTGACAAATGTTCAGCGTTAAGTGTAATTCAGCATCATTACTCCGGCGATGAAACGTTCTTCTCCTTATTCCCGTACTCTTCTGGTTCAATTAGTAATCAAGTTTATTTATTATAAGTGGCATAAGTGGATTCCATCCTGAGCAAAACCGACAATAACGATCCATTTTATTGCCGGGGTAATTTTCCAATTAATCATACCAATTCTTTTTTCTGCATTAGAGTCAGGTCTTTTCCGCCGCCTTATCTTCCGTTTGGACCAAGTCTTTAAAGTTTTAGTTAAACTGATTTTTTAGTCCCGTTTTTGAATAATCTTCGAGTTGCTTTGTAATTCGATTCGGAGATTTGACGTGTTGCCTGCGTTTGTACCGACCAGGGCGTCGACCAAAGGTTGCGGTAAATCAACAAATTGAAAACAAAGGTGAATCAGCCATGGAAATTGAGAAGGGATCAAACTGAAATGCCGATTCACAGAGAGAAAAAGATATGAATTGTTGCTGGTTTAGAAAATTGAGAGGGAAGATACAAAGATGAAAAGAGAAAACGAAAAAGAAGATTTAAACTCTGGCAGTGACGCTCCCGGTGGCAATCCCCCCGGTGAAGAGATGGCGGCCATACTCAAAAGTTGCCGAACCATCGCTGTTGTTGGGCTTTCAGATCGTCCCGACCGGGCCAGTTATCGTGTGGCCGCCTATCTCAAAGGGAAAGGATACCGGATTATTCCGGTCAATCCGACCAGGAAGGAGATTATGGGAGAGAAATGCTACCCCAACCTTGCTTCGATTACCGAACCGGTTGATATCGTGGACATCTTTCGTGATGTGGATGCCATCCCGGAAGTCGTTGAAGAAGCGATTGGGATCAAGGCGGGGGCCATATGGATGCAATTGGGGCTGGTACACAACGAAGCGGCAAAAAAGGCCCGTTCAGCAGGGATCTGTGTTGTTCAGTCGAGATGCTTAATGGTGGAGCACAAGAACTTGGTCGGATAGGTTTCCCATCCCGGAACTGAATGGCATGACCCGGATTCAGGTTGCGTTCTGAGATCCTTGCCATTCTATATATTGAATGAGAGGTTCAGTCTGATCCTGTAATTGGGCGCTGTTTTTTGAGACAAGAGAACATCCGATAATTGGGAGGTATGCGCAGAAGAGGGGAAGGGATTCAAAGGTGAAGCTGATTAAAAGGACTTAAGAATCCTTTTCCTGTTCTTCCTCTTTTGCCAGTTCTTCCAGCAGCCTTTCCATACCGTCTATGACTCGCTCCAGCGCCGGGTTTGTACGCCTGAGAGGAGTATGCCCATCGGTTTCCTCGTCGTTAAGGCATAGTTTTTTGATAAAGTCTTCTTTTGATGTCATCATGGGAAAGGCTGCTATAATATTTTTTCAAAATTGTCAAACACAAGAAACCGGGCAAGGAAATACGGATAATAAAGGTTCTGTCTGCATCGCCTCTATGAGTCTCTTCTGTTTAAGGACCGGGTCGCAGCGGCGAACAGGGCAGCCTTTTCTCCAGAGACGGGGCTGCGGGGTTCCGGATAGGGATTCAAATAAACCGTCGTATTGCTCAGGATTGAATCGCTACAACCGAACAGTCTCATCCTCCGACTGCGTGGGATTTTTTTTTCGGTGGATTTTGTCAAGGTTGCCATGTTCTTTTTCCACTCTTTCAATATGTGTTGAAGATGATCTTTATTCGTTTCGCCCGGTGATGGATGCCTGAAACCAAATTTCGAGTTCTTTACGGGAAAACAGCGTACCCGCGCTTCAGGTCATGATCGAAACGTAGACCGGGGTGCATTTCCGTTCGCAATATATCTTTTATCGAGCCGTTCCCTGGGCTGCTTCCGGGGCTTCGCGCCAAGAAAGTACAGATAGGCCAGCTCCTTTCTTTTGATGGTATCGACCATCGCCGTTATTCCCGGATCTTTGTAAACATCGGAGCGCAGATATTTCCGGACGGTTTTGGGATCTCTTCCCAACCTGACTGCAACCGCATTCGCTGTCAGGCCCACGTCACTGAGTGCCTTGTATCGCGCGAGTTCTCGTTTCGTTGGTGTTATCCTGCTTTCCATTTTCTTATCCCCTTTCTATCTCTGTATTCACAATACGGTCAGCGCTGTTCTGGATATCCTGTGCCTCCATGCGTAACCTTAAATAAGGATCGACCAGGGAGAAGAGGGGGATTTTGAGCATTCCATGGTGATCATGGTGGATGACCACAAAATCATCCTGCACTTCAACGAGATGGGCATTCTTGAGCCGGGCGTCTGATTCATTGAAGCGAAGCGTGTAACAGGATCCATCCTCGGGCATGTCCAGTGTTCCTCTTCTTCTGATCATCGTTTTCAAATATTCTTTGTAATTCATGGTCAATCCCTCCGGAATATGAAGCGTCATTCCTGCGTGTCCCAACTTTAAGAGCTTATTTAGAATGCTCCTTTATCCGCCTTTCCTGTTGACTATTTTATTTGCGTCACCCATTCATATTCAAGAGGGGCAGAGTGATATGGATCACTGATATTTCATGGGAAATTGGTGATAATGTTCACTTTGGAGGTTTGGAAAAAGAATTTGTCGAAACGGTTGAGAAGGAGCAATCCGACTTCGATTTTTTCAACTTTATTGTTATGGTGCGACTGGAAATCCTTTTGTTTCCAAAAGCAAGTTGAAAAATGCGGAATGAAGATTTACTCTTTCTGCTCTGTAACTGAACAAAAATATTGGGTCAGGGATATCCAGGCATTGGATCGAGGGGACCGAGATGGGGAAAAAGGCTGAGGAAGCAGTTCCCGCTCCCGGGCAAAAGTAAAGGCCTTTCCGCTCTTGAAATTCTCAAAAGGGGACTCGGAAGTTTGAGTCTCCTTTTTTATCAAGGATGAAGAAAGACCTGCTGATCGATGCTTAGCAGGGGGCAGGGTGGAACGGCCATCATGACTTGCCGGATTTTCTGGTGAAATAAAGTGAACTGGTTTTTTTTGACAATTGTCTGTTTCTTCCTCTATGGGATTCAGCGTTTCCTCTACAAGGTATCGGCGGAACGGAACTGCAACACCGCCTGGACGACCCTGTCCTTTATGGGGACGGTGGCACTCTTGAGCACTGTTCTCTGGTTCGCCTCAGATGAAGCGCTGAGAAACCTGAACTGGCTGCTGGCCCTGGCCGCGATCAACAGCCTGACCTTTTTCGTCGATACGGTCGTGACCATCGAGGCGCTCCGTTATCTGCCTACGACGATTGTCTATCCGATGACGCGGATGAGCGCGGTTCTCGCGGTCCTTTTCTCCATTTTCTATTTTCAGGATTCGCTGAACGGTTATCAGATCGCGGGCATCATTCTCGCCATTGGCGTCATCATGACTTTGACGCGGTTTTCCGAGGAAGAAAGACAGGGGAACCGAAACATCCGCAAGGGGCTGATTCTGATCGGGCTGGCCGTCCTGTCCGGAGCCGTGGCGGCGGTTTCCAGCAAGTTTGCCGCCTTGTATACGAATTCGCTTGCTTTCATCGCTCTCACGTATTCGCTCAGCATGCTCTTTTCCCTGGGGTTCCGGAAGCCTTTCGAGAAAGAGGGGGCCAGCCGCCGCTACGGAGAAGCCCTGCTGATCGGTTTTGTCTTAGGGCTGGTCAATTTCGCAGCCTTTTTTATCCTGCTTCGGGCCATGGAGACAGGACCCCTGTCCATCATCGTTCCCGTGGTGGGTATGAATTTCGTCATCGCCAATATCCTGGCGGTTGTCATTTACCGGGAAAAATTGACGGTGCTGAAAACGGCGGGAATATTCATGACGGTTTTATCCCTCCTGCTGATGAAACTGGGCCAGAACTGACGGGTTCCGCGCCCTGCGATGTCGCCCCATTAAGGGCTTTTTGCAGGAGTGGGGTCGTGTTCCGGTTTTTTTGAGTACCTCCGTTACCGGCGATGACCTTCATCGTTTTACACTCCTGTCATATCGAACTGTTTCCATGTTCCCTTTTCTCAATCCTTTCTATTCGCTCTTTTTTTGGTGAAGCATATCACTGTACACCCATTGAATATCGGTGAAGCTTATCACATTGCCCCCATTGAATGTCATCAATGACGAGAATAAGATGATAATCAAAAAAGACGGTCTGAGGAAAACAAAGAATTTACCGGTTATGGATGAGACAATGGGAGGCATTGAACATGAATTATAATTATAAAGATTACTTGAAAACGTTGATCGGGAAAAAAGGAACGCTGGACATGCCGAGAATGGGGTGCAGTTATTACGTTCTCTGCTACAATAAATCCGATGTCCAGATAGGGAATGCGCAAGTGACAGACGTGCAGGATGATTTTGTTGTCGTCCATCACGATGTCCATGGGACGGTAAAAATACCTATGTCTCATTGTCTGTAAGGCGGAGCTTGCCAAACCCCGTTCGGGCCCGGTCTGAACGGTTGATGAGAATTGCAGACAGGCATCACAATATCGTGAAAGGCCCGGTTGTGATCGCCTTGGTTATCTGGTATCTGGTACCTATGGATATAAGAAAGATCCGCCTGGAGATTAAACGAAGACATCAGGGGAGGATGAATTTTATGACCGGTACGGATTTGAGCGCCTTGGAGCCCTTTGAAATCTGCACGATTCGACCTCCTACCGAAAACGCAAGCCTGACCTTTCGCCTGACCCGCAACTGCTACTGGAACAAATGCAGATTCTGCCCTGTCTATAAAATGGGCGCTGTTTTTTCCAGGCGCTCTCTCGACGAAGTTCTGAGAGACATCGCAAGAGCGAAGGCGTTGGATGATCTGATGCGGGAACAGGGGATCGGCAGTCCGAAATATACCCAGTCTGATTACAGCAAATTGCCGGGGCTTGCCGATGAGATTCTCCAGGCCGCGAAGAAAGCCGGTCATGACGTCCAGACACGCCGGGCTGCCGCGGAGCTTTCCGCCGATGTCGACCCGAGACTGGCCTGGTTTTTCTCCTGGTTTAACGACCAGACTTCACTTCAGGACAGCCTCACCCATGTGCTGACCTGGCGCTTGGCCGGGGGCGAGACCTGCTTCCTTGGCGATGCGGATGGCCTGATCCTGAAACCGGAATTTCTGGCCACGGTCCTCAATGAAATCAAATCCCGTTTCCCCTCCATCAAACGCTTTACCGTTTATGGAAGGACAAGAACAGCGGCTCGACAGCGAAGCCTTGCTGATCTGCGGGCCATGGCCGCAGCAGGACTGAATCGGGTGCACTTCGGCGTTGAAAGCGGAAGCGACAGGGTCCTGGCTTTCATGAATAAAGGGGAAAGCAGCGCGGAGCACGTGGAGGGCTGCCTGAAGATCAAAGAGGCCGGTCTTTCCTGTTCCGTTTACATCATGCCCGGCCTCGGTGGTACAGGATTATCAGAGGAGCATGCCACTGAAACGGCACGGGTCATCAATGCCGCCGCCCCTGATTTCGTCCGGTTGCGGACGCTGGAAATTTTTCCACAGACCCCCCTTGAAAAGGCTTTAAAAGACGGTGAGTTTGAGGAGTGTCCGGAAGAACAGATCATCAGGGAACTGAGAATCATGATCAGTGGAATTCATGTAAAGACGGAACTCTTGAGTGACAGTGCTTCCAATCTCCTTGATTTATATGGGAAACTGCCGGAGGACCGGGGCAGGTTTCTGAAAATCATCGATGACTACCTTGCCCTGTCTGATCGGAATAAGCGGATCTTCAGTTTCAACGCGCGGCTTCAGTCCTTTCTTGGTCAATATGGGGGGCTTCCTGAAGATCTGTACGAAACTCTGAGCCCTTATCTCAGAGAAGAAGGGATCAACATGCGCAGTTGCCCGGATGACATTCTGGAAAATATCATCCGCGCAATCCGGTCCCGACTGATGCCTTGAGCGCAAAAACGCCGGACCGAGACTTTTGAGCCTCATTGACCCGGCGCGATATCTCTTTCCCTGCTTAAGTTGTCTTGCTTTCTTCTTTAAATTCAATTCCCATGAGGCTCACATCATCGGGAAATTTCTCTCCCCGCGCGAAACGCTCGATCGTCAGGATGATCTCGTCCAGAACTTTACCGACGGCCAGCCCGCTCAGGCTTTTTACAAGAGGATAAAACCGTTTCTCCCCGTATAATTCCCCCTCGTCATTCGTGAATTCAAAAACCCCATCCGTATAGAGAAGTATTTTATCCCCTGGGGAAAAAGCCTTCTCCTCCTCTTCAAAGGGGAGAATGCCATCCATGCCGATGATGGTTCCCCCTTTTTCCAGTAGTTCAAAAGTTCCATCGGCGTGGAGAAGAATGGGAGGAGGATGAGCTGCGTTGCTGTAGATCAGACGACCGCTGCGGATATCCACGATGACATAGATAATGGTCAGAAATTTCTCGAAACGTTCCCAGGGATATTCCGAATCAAGGGCCTTCAGAACCTCGCCGGGAGGTACGATTTCATAATCCGGGGAGAGGCCGGGTCGTTTCCGGATGGTGTAGCCCATCTGGGGCTGAAGGGCCTGGGAAATGGAAAAGGTTACCAGGGCAGAGGGTACCCCGTGTCCACTGACATCGATCATGTAAAACCCCAGATGATCCTCATCGAGGTGGATGATATTGAAGATGTCACCGCCGATCGTTTCGCAGGGCATGAATTTCCAGTCGATATCCACATTTTCAAATTTCGGTCGTTTCTCGAGTTTCCGTGGCAGGAGACACTGCTGGATTCCAGCCGCCGCCTTGAGATCTTCGTCGAGTTTCTTCTGCTTTTCCATCAATCTGGCATTGGCCATGTTGTGGAAATAGTCGCTGAAAGAGAAGATGGTGTGACTCATGCAATTATTGAGACTTTGCAGGGCGCTGAGCAGGGCATCGCCTCTCAGTTCTTTTACAAGGATCGGAATCAGGAGCGTTCGATAAATTTCAAAGGCCTTCTGGACTTCCGATAGAGAAAAGCCGCCCTCCAGACGCAGTTTGCTGATTCTGGCGATAAAGGCATCTATCTGGGAGCAGTCGTGGTGCACAATCGCGGCCAGGTATGCTTCGCCGGCCTGTGATGTCGTGGCTATGAGCTCTTCAAGAGGACGTCTGGCGTAAAGTTCGCTGACCTCCTGATGGAGGCATTCCGCCCATTGCCTGGCCACCTCTTTGCTGTATTTATGAAGTACTTCTGTAAGATTCGCAGTCATTGAAAACGTCCTTCCAGTCAACTGTGAAGATCATCCCCCTGGACAGCAAGATAAGCAAAGCACACTTTTCTGTTTTGCTTGCGAATTGCAGTGCAGATAACCAATTCCAGGATGCCGCCGCAAAAAAATACACAACAGCCAATACCGTGACGGTTTGTAAGGGCGTTTATCTCTGAAGTAATTCCGCCTGAAGAAGCAGGGGTGTCTGAAAGCCTCTGCAAAAAAGGGATTTGCAATATTTATATTGGGTTTTGTGCCGGCATGCAATAAAAACATTGACAAAGCGGCACCCGGCGACCGAGGGAACGATCGCCGACATTCACTGCCGCGGCATCGTCTTTCTGCGAAAAATCAGATTCCGCCCCGGATCATTCCGTCATCGATCAGTGTGCAGAAGTTTTCATGTAAATGACATTTTAAGGTTCGTATTTTTTCTTGGCATGAAAGTCAATACGGCCATGGAAGTTCTGCTGAATGCCAGGGAAAAGGGCAAGAATGAATTAAAGAAAAGATTTTTAACCCCTCCCTTTTTATAGAGACGGCAGATGAAATCAAGCACATTCCGATCCCGTTCAATCTCGGAGAGGTACTTATTGACTTTTATGAGAATGTATTTTAATAAAATATTATTCTGCTGTTTTACTCATTAAATCACTATCCTCTCTAAATCATCTTTATTTTTCGCGCGCTCCGGTTTTCCATTTGTTTTGTCTGGCCAAGAACGACGAATTTAACAGGGTTTACCATGAAGAGAATTTGCAGAATTGTGGCGATGTTCTGCTCGGCGGTATTTCTTCTTGCCCCCTTCGCATCCAGGGCGTGGGCCGAAGATGCCGGGCCATTTTATGCGGGCATCCTCAGCAGCTATGTTATTGCCACTGATCTCCGGTCGGAAGGAGCCGTTTTTCCTGAAGAGGTCAAGATCGATAAAAGCTGGGCTCTCGGGGCTAAAAAAGGTTATGTTGTTCCTGCTGCCCGGTGGCTGGGTGCCGAAGTGGAGTATGCCTGTCTGGAAAAGCACGATATCGATGAGCCGGAAGCCGATTTCAGGGACAAGACGCACAACGTGATGGCCAACTTTCTGCTGAGATATCCCAGGGGGCGGATTTATCCTTTTGCGGGGGTCGGCATCGGCTTTTCATGGGCTGAAATCAATGCAAACGTACTTGAAGAATCAGATAACGCCCTTGCATGGCAGCTTATAACCGGAATAAATTATGAAATACTGCCGAACTGGTCGGCCGATCTCGCCTATCGGTATTTAAACAGCAGATATGAGAACGAAAATGTTGACGCTAAAGATGAAAACCATGCAATCGTGTTAGGCGTCAATTACCATTTCTAAAACAGTCGGGAATGTTCCTCGAAAATCCTGAAAAGCAGAAAAATTGTCGGCATTGATGCCATGCCCTCTTTTAAAGTAAATTTCCCTGATCAGCTCCTAATCTCGCGGCTGCAAGCCTCGCGTCTTGACACACAATTTTTTTCCTCATATACTCCCTTCGTGAAAAGCATCGCCTAATCAATAAGATTGCCGACATACTTGTCATCCGACTGCGTCGGAAGAAAAGGAGCGGAAACCATGCGACGGAAATTTGTTTCAGTTTGTTTTTTATGGGTCGTGTTCTTTGCGGTTTTTGTGTCCGGATGCGCTTCGCTCATGTGGATGGGGGAGAAGCCGCGCGTTGATATCGTGAACATCATTCCCACGGAGATGCGGCTCATGGAGCAGACTTTTATGATGGAGCTGCGCATCCAGAATCCCACGGAGACGGACCTGGTCATCAACGGGCTTTTCTTCGATCTCGAGATCAACGGGCAACCCTTTGCCAGGGGGGTCTCCAATCAAAGCTTCAAGGTGGAGCGCCTGAGCACGAAGATTGTCAAAATGGAGGCTTACACTGGACTCACCAGTATCCTCCGGCAGCTTTCGGAGTTAAGAAAAGGAAACTACGACACAGGATTCAGGTACAGGCTGAAGGGCGGCCTTTATTCGGGATCCCCCTCCATCCGTATCCCCTTCGACGAAACGGGTGAATTTAAATGAGAAAACGAAGCGAGCGGATCAAGTTGCTGATTGACTTCATCTGCCATTTCGAAGACGGCGCCGCTCAATGGTTGCCATCGCATGAAAAAAACCAAGAATCGGCCTTATATGATAATGATGCAAGCAGAACTCAGCTTCAGGAAAGGAAACCGGTAAATTCGTGAAGGCAAAAATTTTTCTGACAATCGCGTTGGTCCTGGTCATATTTTCAGTCGGGTGTCAAAAACCCAGAATTCTGGCACTGCCGCATGAACCTCAAAAACAGGCGCCCTCAAAGCAGCCGCCCCTGGAACCTCAGGAACAGATATCCACAAAAGAGTTGCCACCGGAGCCTCGAAAAGAGATATCCTCAAGAGATCTGCCGGCGGAGCCTCAAAAGCTGAATTACTCAAAGCAACTGCCTCCGGGGGAACTTTCCCTGCGGAAAATAACCGACCCTGCCGATATACCGGACTTTACCGGGGCCTGTGAGGACCTGTCCAATCTGGAGGCGGCCATTAACAACAGTCTGAACTATCTCAGCAAACCCTCAAGCAGACAGTTTTTCCCCTACGGCGATATTCAGCACAAACAGGCGGAGGACAGCCTGAAGGCATTTGCCGGGCTGATCGCTTCCGGTTACAGAGGCGCGCAGCTCAACGCCCTCATCCGGGAACAGTTCGATGTCTATACTTCTGTCGGCTGTGATGACCTGGGAACCGTGCTCTTTACCGGCTACTACACTCCGACATTTGAAGGCTCCACAGACCCTGCCGGGCGCTTTAAGTATCCCTTGTACAGTCAGCCCGATGATCTCGTGAAAAGTCCGGACGGCGTCACCCTCGGCAGACGCACGGTCAACGGCATTGTTCCGTATCCGCAGCGTGCCGAGATCGAAAGCTCCGGGATGTTGAAGGGCAGGGAAATCATGTGGCTTGATGATCCCTTCGAGGCCTATATCGCCCATGTACAGGGCTCGGCCAGGATACGGCAGCCCGACGGTTCGTTCGTCGGAATCGGTTACGCCGCAAATAACGGACATGCGTATGTAAGCGTCGCCCAGAAGCTGGTCGATGATGGAAAGATATCGAGAGACCAGATGAATCTATCCTCGATGATTGCGTACTTCAAGGCCCACCCGGAAAAGGTGGCGGAATATACCGGAATTAATCCCCGCTTTGTCTTCTTCCGAATCACAGACGGTATACCGAGGGGATCGATCAATGAACCGGTGACGGCTTTGCGCACCATAGCCACCGACAAATCGATCTATCCCCGGGCGTGTCTGGCCTTTATATCCACTATCCTGCCACGGGCGAACGGCAATGTGGTGGCTCAGGAGCCGTATCAGGGGTTTGCACTGGATCAGGATACCGGTGGCGCTATCCGTGCGCCAGGCAGGTGCGACATCTATATGGGGCAAGGCGATACTGCCGGAAGGCTGGCAGGGCAGACCTATAAGGAAGGCCGGTTGTATTATCTGTTTATAAAGCCCGAATATCAGGGTGCCGTTTCGGATGAACCGCCCGCGGCGGAATAGAAGAATGAAAAAGAAGTACCTGCACGGCAACAGCATAGAATGGAGGACCATGGAAAATGACATTTGGCTTTGTCTGTGTGAGACCTATCACATTGGCCCTATTGTAGAAAATCTATAATTAAGATATCTTGAAATCGAACAAAGATGCCTTGAAGAAGGGCAGGATGTTCGGAAAAAGCGCGGTTCGTCTAGATAAAACGGCGACGTAGCCAAGTGGTTAAGGCAATGGCTTGCAAAACCATATTCTCTGGTTCGAATCCAGACGTCGCCTCCATTCAGAAAAAGACAGGGTCAAATCGGTTCTGTCTTTTTTTTGCATACATGCCGTGCGCGCAAAAAATAAAAAAAGGAGGCCTTAGCGACTCTCCTTTTTTTAAATCCATTTTCAAAGGTATGTCAGTTTTTAAAAGTGAACGTTGAGGCCCAGGGTGAACAGATGATCCTCCGCTTCAATATCATAATTGATTATGTCGTATTCACTGTAAAAATATTTGTAGGCGAGTTCGGCGGAAAGGTTCGGTGCGATTTCAAAATTGACTCCAAGAATAAACTGGGTCGCGAAGGCCGCGTCATCTTCATCGATGTCGTATGAATCATATAACTGACCATTAACCTCGCGTGTTCCTTTTTCTGTAATATTGCCCATCGACAGGCCGAGGCCGAATCCCACATAGGGGTGGACCCTGCCATACGGATAACGGAACAGGAGGTTGGCCATCACGTTGTGGGCGCTGAAATCGCCGTCGTAGCTATCTATGACCTGATCGCCGTTTGATCTTCTATAGGACCATGTCTGACCATAATCCTGGTCTCCCAGACAGGTATACTCCAGTTCGAAAGCCATGTAGCTGAGTTGTGGGAATATATATCCAAATTTGACTCCGAGCGCCCAGCTTTCATCGGGGTCTTCGTCGTAACCCCAGTCATCGTAGTAGTCACCCCATCCCCACCGCAGATCATCAGGGATTGCAAGCCCCCCGAATACCCCGATATACGGCCCTGGTTTCTGTGCCGACGCCGCTGGCGCCGTGGCTAAAAGAAGGAAAGCAACTAAACCGAATAAGACCAGTAATCTGCAAATTCTTTTCATAGTCAGTCCTCCTTGAATAAAGGGTATGCAACAATTCATTTTTAGCACGGGGATAAAAGATTGAAAAGAGATATTGTCAACGGCTGTGGAGACAGCCCGGGGCCTCACCGTAGACGGAGTGCGCTTTCCACGATATCGCCGATTTCCGCGGGATTTCTTACCACAATGACCCCGGCATCCTCCAAGGCCCGGATCTTTTCCTGAGCCCCTCCGCGGTTCCTGGAAATGATGGCCCCCGCGTGGCCCATGCGCCGTTCCGGGGGGGCCGTCACGCCGGCGATGTAGGCGATCAGGGGTTTCGTCATCGTCGTTCTGAAGAATTCCGCCGCCTTTTCCTCCATACTGCCTCCAATTTCGCCGATGAGGACGACGGCCTTGGTCCCCGGATCTTCCTCGTAAAGTTGAAGAATATCGACAAAAGAAAGTCCGACAACAGGATCACCCCCAATGCCGAGACAGGTCGACTGCCCGATTCCCTTCCGGCTCAACTGGTGAACGGCTTCGTAGGTCAGCGTCCCGCTTCTGGAAACGACCCCCACGGATCCCTGACGGTGAATATATCCGGCCATCAGGCCGACCTTACACTTGCCCGGTGAAATAATGCCCGGTGTATTGGGGCCGATAAGCATCACCTTTCTTTCTTCAAGATAGCGGCGGGCAAGAACCGTATCAAGCACGGGGATTCCTTCGGCAGGGCAGACCACCAGCTTTATCCCCGCCTCCGCAGCCTCCATGACTGCATCGGCGGCGTAAGGGGCAGGCACAAAAATCACCGAGACGTCGGGGGCCGTCTCCTGTGCCGCCTCCCGCATTGAATCAAAAACCGGCACGCCGTCATGGACAAGTCCGCCTTTTCCCGGTGTGACGCCGGCAACGACCTTAGTCCCGTATTCGATCATCCGGCGCGCGTGAAAAGCGCCTTCGGTTCCTGTAATCCCCTGCACTGCCACGCGCGTATTCTCATTGATGAGAATGCTCATCCCGCCCTCGCGACCTCTTCTCCGATCCGCAGTACGGCTTCCCTCAGGTCGGTTACCTGGATAAAATTGAGCCCTGAGGAGGATAGAATCTTCAGTCCCTCATCCCTGTTGGTTCCCTCCAGTCGGATCACCACCGGAACGCTGATGGACAGGTCTCTTACGCCCTGGGCAATACCCTCGGCGACGGTGTCGCAGCGGAGTATGCCGCCGAATATGTTGACGAAGAGTATCTTGACATTCCTGTCGGCAAGGACGATTCGAAGCCCCTCTCTGATCCTGGAAACGCTCGCCCCTCCTCCCACATCGAGAAAATTCGCCGGCTCGGCGCCTGTCATCTTGATGAGATCCATGGTCGCCATGGCCAGCCCGGCCCCGTTCACCATGCAGCCCACACTGCCGTTCAATTTGATGTAATTCAATCCCAGCGCCGACGCGGCGGCTTCCAGGGCGTTCTCCTCTTCCTTCTCATGCAGGGAGGCCAGGGGCGGGTGACGGTACAGGGCGTTGTCGTCTACATTGACTTTGCCATCCAGGGCGACGGGTTCTCCCGATGTCGTGAGGGCGAGGGGATTGATCTCCACATCGGAACAGTCCATTTCCATGAACAGCCTGTAGAGGCTCAGAGACAATTCCGCGCAGCGGGCTGCTGAAGCAGACGGAAGCCCAAGGGAAAGAAAGACGCGTGAAGCTTGAAACGACCGCAGGCCGTAAGCAGGATCAATGGATTCGCAGAGAATCTGTCCCGGCGCTTCGCGGGCGAGTTTTTCGATATCAACACCGCCTTCGCCGCTGACCAGAAGAGCCGGCCTCCCTGTTTCCCTGTCCACCAGAATTCCCACATAGAGTTCCCGTTCGTGGTCAATGCGTTCTTCCAGGAGCAGGCTGTTGACCTGCTCCCCGGCCGGTCCGGTTTGAGCTGTCACCAGCCGGCTGCCGAGAAGATCAATTGCCTGCAGGCCCGCCTCTTCCAGGGTGTTTGCGGTCCGGATTCCCCCGGCCTTGCCTCTGCCTCCCGCCTTGATCTGTGACTTCAGGACAACCGGCATGACGCCGAGCGATCGCGCGGCGGTGACAATTTCATCCGATGTCTTTCCTGCAGCACCCCGGGGTGTGGGTATGCCGAAGCTGCGGAAAAACTCTTTTACCTGATATTCATAAATCTTCATTTTCCCATGCAATCCGTCGCGTCGCACCCGCCGCTTTCCGTGCAGCCTTTCGCGCGGCAGCCATGCCCGCGCGCATGGCCTTTAAGTTGAGATCCTCGGCCCCGGGCAGTCGTTCCCGTATTGCCCTTTCAAGAGCCCGCGGTGATACGATTCCGGTAAGGATGGGAAGTGTTCCGATGGCGATCATATTTGCCGTGGATTCCTGATTGAGCTTTTCCCTGGCGATTCTCGTAAAGGGGATGACAAAAGCCCGCGAAACAGGCAATTGGGTCACAAAGGTGGAATCGGCGATCAATAAGCCTTCAGGCTTCAAATCCGTGTAATACTCATCGCACGAGATCTGATTCATCGCAAGAAGCAGGTCCAGTTTCATCGCCTCGGGATAGTCTATTTCTTCATCGCTGACGACGATTTCGGCTTTGCTGGAGCCGCCGCGCGACTGCGGTCCATAGCTCTGCGTCTGGGCCACATGCTTTCCATCATAAACGCCGATCGCTTCGGCGAGCACAATTCCCATGACAATGATCCCCTGGCCTCCAGATCCGGAAAGCCTGATATCGTACCTCATCTACTTTTCCTCTGCTTCTCTGGCTCGCTTCCTGATTTTCTCGTACTCCTCCTCGTAAGCAGGCATATCCCGGTCAGCAAGCACCCCGATGGTGAATTTGTCCGGCGGAGGCGGCATCGTTCTTCCTGAGTCCGACGCCGAACCAGCAGGACCTGTAAACCAGGGAACAAACCTGGAGGATGAATATCCTGCGGGTTCGCCATCCAGAGGGGCAAGGCCGGCCGCGCCGATCGGGACGGCGTGATCCCGCTGCCATTTGAGCATTTCTACGGCATCTCCCATTCGGTTCAGTTTTCCGTAATAGGTATGGCAATGGGAGACCACTTCAACGACCGAGAATCCCTGCTTCATAAATGCTTTCTCCATAAGGCTGTCGAGCATGGCGACATGGAACACGGTGCCTCGCCCCACAAAGGCGGCCCCGGCGGTCACCGCCAGTTCCGCGATGTAAAAAGCATGCTCGATGTTTGTGTAGCGGCTCGTCGTCGAAGTCATTCCATAGGGGGTGGTTGGCGAATACTGCCCGCCGGTCATGCCATAGATGCCGTTGTTCACGATGATTGCCGTAAGATCGATGTTCCGTCTGGCCGCGTGAATGAAGTGGTTTCCTCCTATGGCCACCGCGTCGCCGTCACCCATGATGACAATGACCTTAAGCCGGGGTTTGGCGAGCTTGATGCCGGTGGCAAAGGTCAGTGCCCTGCCGTGGGTTGTATGAAGGGTATTGAAGTCGACATAAACAGGAAGCCTCCCGGAGCAGCCTATGCCGGAGACAAGAACGACGTCATTCTTTTCCAGGCCCGTTCTGTCTATGGCACGGATGAGGGATCCCAGAATAATGCCGATTCCGCAGCCCGGACACCACACATGGGGAAACTTCTTGTCATGCCGGAGATACTTGTGGATCAGTTTGGTCACTTCAGTGGTCATACAATCTCCATGACCCTTTCGAGGATTTCGTCGGGCGTGATCAGGGTGCCGTCCATCTTGTTCACTCCCACAACCCGGGCCCTTCCCTGATTGACTCGCTTCACTTCCCGCGAGATCTGGCCCACATTCATTTCAGGAACCACCAGTATCCGTGCCGTGGGGAGCAGACTTTCCACGGCTTTTCTCATGAAAGGCCAGAGCGTGTTCAATTTCAACAATCCGGCTTGAATTCCTCTTTCTCTCAAGATCCGGACGCTGCGCCTCGCGGTGCGGGCAACGCTTCCGTAGGCGATAATGACGATTCCGGCATCTTCAGTCTGATAGAAATCCCCGCTGTGAATGTCCGCCATCCTCTGACTGATCTTTCCGAAAAGCCTTGCCATGAGCGGCCCGATTTCGTCCGGCCTTTCCGTGGGAAACCCCCTGATATCATGGGCCAGGCCGGTCACGTGGTATCGATAGCCTTCTCCGAAATCAGCCATGGCGGGAATGCCTGCAGGGGTGTCCTCGTAGGGAATATACCACTCGGGCGGAACCCGGGGGCGCGGCCTTTCAACGGTCAACGCCTCACCTTCGGGCGGAAGCGCCACCTTCTCGCGCATGTGGACCACAATTTCGTCGAGAAGAAGAATGACGGGGATTCTGAACTCTTCGGAGAGGTTGAAGGCACGGAGGGTGAAGTCGTAGCATTCACGGACTGTCGATGCTGAAAGGACAAGAATGGGGTGGTCTCCATGTGTGCCCCACCGGGCCTGCATCACGTCACCCTGAGACGGCATGGTGGGGAGCCCCGTACTCGGTCCACCGCGCATGACATTGACAACGACGCAGGGGATTTCGGCCATGATGGCATATCCCAGGTTCTCCTGCATGAGTGAAAAGCCGGGCCCCGAAGTGGCGGTCATCGATTTCGTGCCGGCAAGGGAAGCCCCGATTATAGCCCCCATGCTGGCGATCTCGTCTTCCATCTGGATGAATGTGCCATTGACGGCCGGCAGCCTCACAGACATGATTTCCGCGATTTCCGTTGCCGGTGTAATGGGATAGCCTGCAAAAAAGCGGCAACCGGCCCGCAGAGCGGCTTCCGCAACAGCCTCGCTGCCTTGAAGCAGCCTTTCTCCGGATCTTCTGCTTTTCAATCTATCCCTCCACCGAAGCCCCGGTCTTTTTTCCCACCACGGAGATGGCAAAGTCAGGGCATCTCATCTCGCACATGCCGCACTGAATACAGGCCTCAGGATTCTTCGCGTAAGAATGGCCGTTTTCATCGAGGGCAAGCACCTGCTTCGGGCAAAAGGCGACGCAGATGCCGCAACCCTTGCACCACTCCCTGAAGACGTCAATGTGCGACGGCCCTTTCTTCTTACTCCTGTTCTCTGTTCTGTCCGTCTGTCTTTTATGAAGTATAACACCTGAAACCGAATTACTGCCAGTTTTCTTCTTCCCGGTGCTTTGCATGTTTCAATCGGCCCCCTGGATAAAACATTCTCTGAATCCTGATGCGCAAACTGCTATCTATTTCTTTTATATTGATATAATTATAAATAAAATAATCTGTAATAAAATATAAAAGGTGGGAAGAATGAAAAATACTTTCCCTTTTGTCATTACAATCAGCCGCCAGCTGGGGGCAGGCGGGGCATATATAGGACAACAACTGGCAAAAAAATTGAGTATTTTTTACGCGGATCGTGAAATCATCGGACAGGCGGCGAGAAAGCTTTCCGTGATGGAGGAAGAACTGGAACCACGTGATGAAAGAAGTCTTTCTCTCTGGCAGTTCCTGATCCAATCCTGCGCCTGCACGCCGGAAACTTCCTATATACCGCCACAGATTACGGTACCGTCAGATCGGGAATTATTTAAAACGGAAAGCGAAATCATTACTCGCATTGCACAAGAACATTCAACGGTTATTATAGGAAGATGCGGTTCTTATATCCTTCGTGAACATCCGAATCATGTCAGCATGTTTTTGCACGGGGATTTATCCTTTCGGAAAAGTCGCATTCAAAAAATTTATCATGTATCAGAAAATGTTGCCGAGAAAATGATCGTACAAAGTGATGAAGAACGATCTCAATATCATTATAAATTTACAGGGAAGGATTGGGCGGATGCGAGGCAGTATGGCCTTTCCGTAAATACGGGCAGAACAGGTGTCGATAAAACTGTAGACTGCATTTTGACATACCTGGAATTAATTAAAGTCAGGGACTGTATTCCATAATAGAGACAGATACTTCGACACGGTCCGTGGGGTGTGCCAATCGTTTTGGCTGCAGACAACGGCCGCATGGCAGTTTTCAGGAAAGGGACATTCATTCAATGAATACATATCGACTCTTTCTTGTCGCATTTTTTATCTTATGCCTGGCTTCCGGAGCGGACCAGAGGACTGCTTCCGCCGAAGATTGGCGGTCTGCTGACCATTCGAAGTTCGATGCTTCCAGTGTGATTCATATCTCTCCATCTGTCGTTCATGTCCGGCAAAGAGTCATACTTTCCGAAGAAGCCCTGTCTAAATTGCGGAAAGACCGGGCTCATGACTACTCCAATTATTCCCATACCATTAACATGAAGCGGATTAACTGCAGGAAACGAACGATCGGAGCTGCCGGGTCCACAGACTACGATTCTCGCGGCGGCGTGATCCAATCTTTCGATGAAAAAACAAAATTAAATAACATCCAGATGTTGCCCGTGGTGCGATGTTCTGATGGCGACGCTTTTATTCAGGCCGTTTGTGAGTATGTGAAAAAAGTTCCCGCGAAAAAGCTGAAAAGAGAAGGGAGCAGGCTATTTCAGCCGGATTCTTGCTCTCCGTAAAAACCGGCGGTCAGTGTTACGCGGGACCCTGTAATTGACATCACCCATGCGTCATCATCCCCTTTGAATGCAGCATTCTGTGGGCCTTTATTATTGACAAACAAAACTGCCAGTCTTATACTCAAACCATAATAAAATGACTTATCACAGGTCATAACGCAAGCAGTACGCGGGGCTGGTGGGGTCAGCAAGCGGAGTGTCATCAGGAGCGCAGCCCGGTTTTTGCGAAGGATATATGCGGCCGGGATTGCGCAGGGTTGCAAACTCATCCATAAAAAACGATATGAGTCCAGAAAAGGAGGCTGCCATGTCGGATCGAGTCTACAAGAAAGTTGAAATCGTCGGAACCTCGAAAAAAGGCTTTGATGACGCCGTTAACAACGCGATTGAAACTGCCGCAAAAACTATCCGAAACGTCGACTGGTTTGAAGTGGTCGAAACCACCGGGCACGTCGTTGATGGCAAGGTCGCCCACTTCCAGGTCACAGTTAAAATCGGTTTCAGGGTCGAAGAAGACTGATGAAAAACCATATGGCGCCGTCCGGGTTTAACCCCAGGCGGCGCCAACCTTTATTCGTAATCCAATTCTCTTGCCTGCTCCTGTCCACAGAATTTCTTTCTCTGAATTCGACACGGCCTTACCCTACAGGGGAAAGGGACTCCAGCCATCATGACGCAATACTGTTTCAAACCCGGAACCTCAACCTGCGGTCACCAAAACAGGAGGGGAAAGTCGTTGAGAGCTGGATGGACTTGTGCCGGCCTGTCGTGAAGAACAGCCGGCGTCGACAGTGGCTTGAATCCCGGAAGAGAGGGAAAAATGGAGAAATACAAGTGTTCAGTCTGCTTTTATGTTTATGACCCTGAACGCGGAGATCCCAAGTCCGGCATCCCGCCAGGCACGGCGTTTGAAGATCTCCCCGATAACTGGACCTGCCCGATGTGCCGTTCGGCTAAATCCAAATTCAGTCCCTCTAAACCACGGCATTTCAGCCATCCTCCGGGATCGTGATTCTGGCGGATCAAAGCCGGCGGGGCCTGATTGCTTCGTTTTTTTTGAAATTACAGCAATGCTTTCAGCCCTGTGAGAATATCTCCGGAATGATGGGCAACATAGTCTGGGGACACGTTTTCGTAAAATTTTTCTCCCTGGTTGGAATCGATGAAGATGGTTTTTATTCCAAATCGTTGAGCTCCATGGATGTCCCGGTACATATCGTTTCCCACGTAAATCACCTCCGCCGGTTTCAGCTTCATGAGGTTGAGAGCCTTTTCGATGAGCCTTCCGTCCGGCTTCCTGAATCCATAATGCGCGGAAATAATGATGGGATCGAAGCAGCCTTCCAGTCCCACTGCTTTGATCTCCGGCAGGATGTAACAGGGCTGGGCGTCGGAAACAAGGGCTAAATGGTATGTCAGGCGCAGTTCATCCAGCACTCTCTTCACGCCGGGGTAAAGTCTGAGGCGTTTCCGGGAGACGGCCCTGTACATCTGGGCAAGAATCGTGGACAGCTTCTGCCGCGTTGTTCTTGATTTTACACCTTCCTGCAGGAGAAGTCTGTTCCAGATGACCTCTACGTCTATCTCGGGATATTCCTCCTGCCGCTCTCCTTTCTGCTGCTTCAATATCTTATGGTAACGATCCCGCACGGCCCACCGGTGCATATAGACTCCATGATAGGTCAGAAAATGGGCGATGGTGCGATAGATGTCTTCCCGGGATTCGTCGGTCCTGATATCGATCAGTGTTCCGTAAAGGTCGAAGAGAATTCCATGAATGGCCATAAATAATCTACCTCAGTGTTTTCCTGGCTTCATCCAGCAACTGCCGGCGGTATGCATCGGATATCCAGGGATTACGGGCAATGCGCAGAAGGGTCATTCCCATGTGAAACGGAATGCGGCGAACGATGGACCGAAAGGCTCTGTCCCGATCCGGAAAGTGGCAGGCATATTCCCATAAGAAGTGTCCGATAAAGGGTTCCGCCTGCGTCCCGTTGCCGGCGTGCTGCATGAAGAAATGCTTGATCTCGGCGGCCACCCGGCCCACATCGAAGACCCGGTCGGCTTTTTTCATCCGCTCCAGATCGATGGCGATCACCCCGAGGCCATCACCGAAAAGGATATTGGCCGGTGTCACATCACCGTGGACAAGGACTTGGTTGTCTTCCCACATGCATTCCTTTTTTCGCCACTGCTCCTTCAGCAGGAGGAAGTCTTCCGCCTCGCTCCATCCGACATGTCCCCGATTTTTGAGAAAATCCACAATCCGGTCGAAGTAGACGCAGTCCTCGCTCATGTCCACCTTTTTTCCGGTTGCGGTCCGATTATGCAGCGTCGCAAGAAAATAGGCGAGGGCGGTGAGCTTTTGAAAAAGACATTCCCGCGCCCCCTCCCGGATGGCCTTGATGATAAAATAGTCAAGCGAAAGGCCGTGACAGAACTCCTCTATCAGGACACAGTTGAGACGTGCATTGCAACCGAGGGGAGGGGCGATGCAATGAGGGTGGCAGGTGAAGCCGATGCCTCTCAGATGCTTGAGGTTGTTGAATTCCCGTTCCATGTGACGGAAGGCGATTTCTGGTGAGCGATTCTTGACGCCGTTGAAGAATTTTCCCACAAGGTTTATCCGGTTTTCCTGATCTTCGTAAAGGTAGACATCGTTGGAGGCCGGTATCTGATAGACCCGTAATACGGGAGAGTGGCCTGAGGCGCTGAGCCGCGGGAGAATGTCATCGCTCAGATATCCGTAAAGAGGATCTTTTATGGGAAGATGTCCGAGGTATCTCATGAGATCTCGATTTATTCTTTGTTTTTAAAACGCGGTATGAGGGTGATGATTTCAAGTCACTGTGCATCCCGGCCTGTTTGTCTGTCGACGCGTGCGAATTGAATGGTGAAATTTTACTGACGTACAGGTGGGTGGAGGGACCTAACAGTTAAAATGTTCCATATTTTCAGCAAGGGATTCGAGTTCCACGATATACATATGATGTGCCTCGTCGTCAAAATCGGCTTTTTCAATTTCATTTTCCGCGAACTCATTGATCAAATCCAATGCGGAATAATATTCTCTGTGTATGGGATCTTTTTCGCCGAAATTTACCTCATAACGGTTGTAATTATAGGTAATCTTAATATAATCTCTCTGCTGTTCCGTTAAATTCAATATCATTTCTCTTTTCCTTTTTGTTTTGTTCATTTCGGTTGATGTTTATTCGGCATATTTCCGGGTAATCGTTATTTTTTATATCCGCCGGTCAGAAACCATGTCAACAGTAAAAAGTATGCATTCTATGCGGCTTGGTGTGGAAATTCGACCTGTTATCCGTGCATTGCCTGTGCTGATCTTCAGGTTCTGGATGATGGCAATAAAAAAAGCCCCCTGAGATCGGAGGCTTCTTAACGTAAAATGAATTCAGCTCTCAGAGCTTGCGAACATTTTCGGCGGAAGGTCCCTTGGCGCCCTGGACAACGTCGAAACTGACGCGTTCGCTTTCTGCCAGCGTTTTAAATCCTGTTCCCTGGATGGCTGAATAATGTACGAAGACATCATTGCCGCTGTCCTGTGCGATAAAACCAAATCCTTTTGAATCATTAAACCATTTAACTGTTCCTTCCGGCATCATTATTCTCCTTTATAATTATGTTGGTCTTTTCAATATGAGATCTGATGGGTCAATCGGTTTGCAGAAATAAAATCAGCAGAATATTTGTGTAATGAGGATCAAAACCGCGAGTCCCGCGTACAGCCCGCCAAGCATTGTCATGAAGTTCTGTGTTCCGGTCAGTTTTGCGGCCTCAGTCGGAGAAGGGTAGCCGTTCATGGTGTAACTTCCCAGAGCGTCGTTTGGATCAACGGTAATGACGACCTTGCACCGGGGGCAGCGGAAATAAAGTTTCGCGGAATAGGGATCATGTCCTTCTGATGTGAACGCATCGCCTCTTGATTCAGCAGGTTCTGCCCCTGTAATTTCTCTTGGACCTTCATGCCCACAGCATGAACACCATATTCTTTTAGAAATCATTTAAGGCTTCCCCCTTTTTTGGTCAAGAAACATTCGGTTCGTGCTCATCTGGATTTTGTTAATAAGGAATCCACATCGCCACAGTGTGGGCTATAATGCCATAGTTTAAATGTAATGCAATACGGATTGATTACGGAGGCTATGCCAGGTGCAAACTGGCATAGAGAAAATCGGGAGTGCGCTGGTTAGTTTTTTGATTAAAAGAAAGAATGTTTATTCGATATAAAAAGGCGGCCTTACAATTCACAATGCCCTTTTGGGGATTATCTTTTGAAAATCAGCCAATACGTCAGTGCCGGGAACGCCGTAATTCCGGCGACGCTTATTAGAGAGATGCCGTACCGAAGATAGGAGAAATCCGCTCAGAAACCGGTTGACTGCGATGCTGATAATCTGTGCTCAGGGACGATCTGTTTTGAAAATGCCAAAAATCCTGTCCTTCCAGCCTCTTTTCTTTTTCTTCGGGGGTGCGTTGACATGATCGCAAACTGATTGAACAATATCCTCTTCGTGAGAATCAGGAACTGCTTTTTGCATTTTAATGCCTGACCGCTCGAAATCCGCGTCATAGATCACACGGCCGTTCGAATTGTAATGGGTGCGATGTACAATTCCGATTGTTTGTTTCCTGCAGTCGATCTGAAACCTGAGGAGAACACTGAAAGTCGGATCTTGCGGGTATCTTTCGGGGAACACCCTTTCCCAGGCGCGAATGACCGATGGAGAAACGCGAGTGATTCTGGAGGCATCGAAGAACGAATTCGAATCTTTAATGGGACGCCAATCCTCGGCTGAAGCGGACTGTCCCCCGACAAGAAAAAGGCATGAGATAAAAACTCCTGTAAAAAACATTCGTTTTGGATTCATTTTATTTCCTTTCCTGAAAATTAGATTATTTGTTGGCTGTGGCCTGCAGCTTTCTAACTGCATAGTGGACCATTTTTAGCCCCCGAATCGCAACCGGCGGGATCATACATGCAAGAATGCGATTCCGAGTAGACGAATGCCGGGCATCGAATTCGGTATGCTACATAAATCGGCAACTGACTGTCAAACCCTTTCCAAATTTCATGGGATGTAAAGGAGAAATTCCTCTCCTGCCTCTTTGCTTATCCTCAAATAAACCAAAGGAACAACGCAGATCCGCTTGACCCTCATTATCCCAGTATATGACTGATATAGTGACCGTAATCACACCGTATTGCATTGTTTTTTTTTGCCATGGCATTATATGGCACGCTTCCAGGGCGGGAAGAATAAACCGTAACATTCATGTCCACTGAAAAGGAGAAAGTCATCGCAGGGAGGGCCCCATGTACTTTATTACTTTATCCAGACAGTTAGGTACAAAAGGAACCGAAATAGCGAAACTTGTGGCAAAAGAACTTCATTATGACTTCTATGATACAGAAGCCATCGAAAAAAAAGCGGGAGAAATGGGATTCCTGGATGATATCCGCAAGGTAGATGACAAGCCGCCTTCTCCTTTGAAACAGCTTTTTTCATGGCAGACAGAAACCTGCCTCGAACACCTGTACACAGTAATTTACGACCTTTCACGTTATGGGAACGCGGTCGTGCTTGGACGGGGAGGTAATATGCTTTTTCGTCCCATCCCTCATGCGCTTCATGTCCGGGTAATCGCATCGCATGAAAAGCGTGTTCAAAACCTGCTGGAGAAGGTTTACAGGAGGGAAACCGCCGTCATGATTATGGAGAAGAGCGATCAAGAGCGCTCAAGTTTTATCAGGTTTGCTTTCAATCGGGACTGGGGCGATCCCGAGTTGTATGATATGGTACTCAACATGGACAACATGACGGTAAGGAGTGCGGCTGATACGATTTTACGCGCGGCCCGTCTGAGAGAATCCCAGTGCCCTTCCCGCGATGGGATGAGCCCTCTGAATCTTATGGAACTTACGGCAAAAGTAAAAGCGGCGCTTGCGAATGCAGGTTTTCCATCGAATTACGCTTCACCGTTCGTCAATGCGCCGGGAAAAGTCCGGTTGACGGGGATTGTGCATGATCCCCGGGAAAAACTGGCCGCGGAAATGACCGCACTGAAAGTGGAAGGTGTTGAGTCTGTAGAAAACCGGATTCAGATAGCCGGAAGTTAGAATCCGGTCATCCATTGCCGATTACAGGGTTTGTACCGACTTTTTATCAAAATGCCGTCCTGGGCCTCTTCATCAATTCAGCCTCTAACGCATTCAGAAGCAATCAATCCGCCGATATAAATTTCAAGTGAAATTCTGGAATAAAAGCGAGCAACACTGCTTTTTTGTTAAATCAATGGTCCTTCCAATTCCAGAATCTTCCGGTTCAGCGAGGCGAACAGGATATCTCTGAATCTGGTCATGGGGTTGTGATCCGAAATCATCATGATATCTGCCAGAGAATCAGCATGGACAGGGCGGAGACGACGACGGTCAGGGGGAATCCTGCCTTGAAATAGTCCCAGAAGCCGATGCGGATCCGTTCGCCTTTAGCGATCTCCGCCACAATCAGATTGGCAATGGAGCCTGTAATCGTCAGGTTGCCCGCGATGGTCGAAAAAATGGCCAGCGCCGTCCACCAGACATCCGAACTCTGCTGGGGCATAAAGTACTTCAGGAGCATGACTGCCGGAACATTGCTGAAGATGTTGGATAGAACAACCGTTGCCGCGCCGAAAACAGCAAGATTACCGAAATCGATAAAAGGACTCTTCCCTATCAGCCACTTCATGAGGCCGGTGTGTTCAACCCCGCCCACAATGACAAACAGTCCCGTAAAGATGACCAGCAGATTGAAATCAACGCTTTCATAGACCCTGTTGGGAGAGACTCGCCTTGTAATCAATAGATAGGCCGCACCGATGCTGGCGGTGACGGCCATGTCCAGAGAGAGTAGAAAACCTGTCAAAACCAGGGTCAGTGCCAGAAGGGATTTGCCCACGACATAGGAATTGTATTCTGTACTTTCCGTTTCCCCATGCTCGAGACGACCTTCAAGGTGTTTTCTGAATATGAAGGCAATGACGATATAAGTTACAAACAGGCTTACAACAGCAACAGGCGCTGCCATCAGGAAATAGGAGATGAAAGACATGCCGGAAATGCTGGCAATCAGAATATTCTGCGGATTGCCTACCAGGGTCGCGGCGCTGCCGATGTTTGAGGCCATGGCGACTCCCAGGAGGTGGGGCAGCGGAGGGGCCCCAGATCGGCGGCAGACGGTCAGGACTATGGGCGTCAAAAGCAGACAGACGATGTCGTTGATGCACAGAGCGGAAAGAAGGCCGCTCATCATCACGATCACCATGAGCAGCTGCCGTCTGCTGGAAGCGGCCCGGAGCAGAAAATCACCAGTCTTTTCAAAAAAGCCGCCCAGTTTGAGATTAGCGGAGATGATCATCATGGAGAACAGGAGGACTAATGTCCGATGGTCAATTGCCTGTGCCGCCTGGTCGAAACTCAGGGCTCCCGCGGCGATGGTTGCGGTTGCTCCGATAATGGCCGCCCCTGCCCTGTCGATGCGGAATACGGGACTTTTTCCGACAGCAAAGACAAAAAGGGTCAATCCGAGGATGATTCCTGTGGTGATCATTATTGATCCTATCGCTTAAACGGTTTCAGTAAACTTGATTTTTTTTCAATCCCTGATTGATTTAGATTCAATTATTTCGAGTCGTCTGGTTACAGGCGATGTCGCGGTATTTCAAGACTTTTTTATTACATGTTACCCCCCTCTTTTTTGTGGCATTTTAATAAATTGTATCATAGAAAGTAGATCGCTATGGCTTGACAGCTTGTCATCAATTTTATTGTTCTGACCGGGGTAATCTCGAGTCATGCTGAAATTACGTTTTTAGGATAGAAACATTTAAATGAAAATATTCAAATTTGATAAAAAAATAATCAATCAAACTTGCTGGTCAGTGAATTGGCTTTCCGGCTTTCAACCCCAATTGAGAAGTCAGGAAGCAAAAAAAAGTTCATTTTCCGATTTATCTCCGGATATCGGTTTGAAACTGAATGTCATGAGTTTTAATATCCGGCGCGGAACCAGGCAGGACGGCAGAAATCACTGGATATATCGTCGCAATCTGGTGCGAGAAATATTGAATCAATATCGTCCGGACGTTCTGGGCCTGCAGGAAGCGTTAGACTTTCAAATGTCTGAAGTCTGCAGCATGCTTCCCGGGTATGAGAAAGTCGGCATTGGAAATTTGGGCGGCAGCAGAGGATTGCATAATGCCATTTTCTATGATGCCACGCGGTTTCTGATATCTGACGAAGGCACTTTCTGGCTGTCCGACGCACCCGATATCCCGGCGTCGAAAGGATGGGGGAACATCATTCCACGAATCTGCACCTGGGCGCGGCTGGTTGAAAAAAAATCTCAGCAGGCTTTTTATTTTTATAATACCCATTTGGATCATATTTCTCTTCGTGCGCGTAAAAAAAGTGTCATATTGCTGACCCGGCACATCCATGAGCGGCCTTTTACGGAGCCTCTTGTTCTTACAGGGGATTTCAATTCCCGGGAAAGGAGCGCTGCCATACAATATTTAAAAGGTGAGGTTCCTTTAAAAATTAAGATAAAAGCCAAAGTATTAAATCCTGTTCCTTTGATGGACACCTTCCGGGTGAAATATCCAGACAATCGAAATATTGCTACGTTTCATGGCTATCGCAGCTATTTTTTCCGTTTCAAGATCGATTATATTTTTGTTTCCGGTTCCGCACGGGTCATAGATGCGGAAATTATTCAACGGCGATGGGGAAAGTGTTACCCCTCCGACCATTTTCCGCTGCTAGCCCATGTCGATTTGCCTGTAAATGTGGGCACACCGGATGCACGTTCATTTTTTGAAGAGGCAATTAACTATTAATTTGAGAGAAATTCCAGAATATATTAAAAATAAGATGTTCCAAAAATCATGGAAGAAGGAGGCAAAGAATGAAAAAAATCATCTTTATTACATGTTTAGGCATCATCATGGCTGTCGCCAGCATGGCAATGGCTGAATCGAAACCGATACAGCTGAGTCTCACTCCGGACATTGCCGTCTTCGACAGAGATACAGAAATCAGAGGGTTGACGCTCGGCATATGGGGCGAAAATCCACAGACAGCACTGGCCATTGGAATTGTCAACGGATCTAAGGGCAACAGCGCCGGCTTAAGCTTTGGCTTTCTCCTCAACTACGCAGAAAGTTATAAGGGGGTACAGTGGGCGCCGGTTAATTACACGAAAAAAAGCTTTCTTGGATGGCAATCCGGTATCGTCAACTACGCGGAAGGCTCAGTGAAGGGTCTGCAGACTGGTGCAGTGAACTATTCGGATCATCTTACAGGCGTTCAGTTTGGTTTCGTCAATTATGCCGCAAAAGCGACAACAGGGGTTCAGATCGGGCTCATCAATCTTATTCCCCAAAACCAATGGTTCACCAGATTTCCTGACGAGCTGGCCCCCGGGATGGTTTTTGTCAACTGGCGTTTCTAATCGCCTTTTGTTTTCTGACGGCGCCCGGTGCATCCCGCGTCAATTTTGAAAAAGAGACTTAGAAAAACGCGCGGACGGATAAATGCCCGTCCGCGCGAACTTTTTTTACGGCCTTTTCATCTGTGCCGTTATGAGCTGCCGCTGAGTTGACTCAGTTCCGTGCATCATCTTCTCCAGCCGCTCCAGACAGGAAACCCGTTTTCATCCCGAAGCTTTAATACATCTTTACCTTTCTTAATCTCCGCAGCAATGATTGCCGGCTTTCCATTAAAAGTTACCCTTGAGCCTTTAACTTCGACCTTGTCCCCGTTGTTGATATTTACATCCTGATTTTCAATAAACCATCCTGGTCCCAGGTGAATGGAGATGACTTCCTTATCCGTTTTTACCGTCATGTGAACGCCATAGTTCATACCTCTAAAGGGAGTAATCTTGTCAATACCGGTGACCTCTCCCGCAATCGTTTCAACGGTTGCGGGATTATATATCCTGCCATAGGGTGTTCCCGTTCCCCAGCCGCCGCTGCCTCTCCACATCATTCCTGTTTGGGCGAAAGACTCAGAAACAAGGGAGAGGCTAATGACAAAAATCATCGCCGTCAAAAAGGTAAATTTTTTCATTTTTCCATCCTCCTTTTTTTATTCCTATTTTATGCTTGTTCCATTAAAATTCAACGAATATCACTGCAAATAAAGTTGATTCCGAATGATTCATGAATTAATTTTCAGGAATAATGATAATGATTTGCATAATCACCTGACTGATCGCTGTATCTTCGTCTAAGTAGCTTATTTATATCAGTAAAAGGATAAATAAATTTCCATGGACGACAAAGAACAAGACCAAGGCGCAGCTCATCAAAGAACTGGAAGAGGCGAGAAAAGCTCAGGACAGAGCTGAAGAGAATGAAAATATCCTGAATGCCATTATGAAGAATATACCCGCGGGAATTACAATTGCTACCATCCGAATATTAATATCAGGATGGTCAGTCAGAAATTCTTGGCGGAATGATTAGTGAGATGACCGCGAAAGAAGTGACGGATCACGTTTGGGATAAAAATTTTGGCCGAAACAAAAGTACCAGAAAGATTGACACTTGACACTGTTGATCCTGGTTTCGTATTGCTTCAAAAAAGAGGCATGAAGGATTATCACCTCATGCCTCTTTTTTACACAGAAACCAAATATCAAGAGATTATTTTGCAGCTGGAGCAGCCGGGGTGGCCGGGGTGGCCGGGGTAGCCGGAACAGCCTTTTTCTCTTCGGCCGGTTTTGCGGCTTTCTTTGCGGCCTTCTTTACTTTTTTTGCCTTCTTCGGGGCAGCCTTCTTTACTTCCTTCTTCTCCGCGGCGGGTTTCGCCGGCTCAGCCTTTACGGCGGGTTCTGCCGGGGTCGCTGCCGGGGCAGTCTTGTCAACTGCAAACGCCGATGTCGAGAACAGGAAAACCAAACCAACAACAAACAACATAGCCTTCTTCATAATCTTTCTCCTTTTACCACTTTTTTAATTTACCATCTCCTCAGGGAGTGGTTACTATCCATGACAATTCATGGAAAAACTCATTTCAAGGGAGCCGAGCCTTTTAAAGGCGGCAAATCGGCCGATTTTACTCGAGGTTGCACCATTTCTTTTGATGAATTAAGCTTCCGCTGCGGCATTATCTCTTTCAAGATGTTTTTCTCATCTTTTGTGATGTACCTGACAACAACTTTGTCGCCGACCCTGAATTTTGTTATTGGTTTTTCCAATTGAAATTCAAATGGTTCAACGGTTCCTTTAATAACACGTTCAATCTTCAGCGTGGTGTCCGTAATATCAATGATCCTGCCCGTTGCCCTCATCTTTACAACCTTCAGGATTGCTGACTTTGCCGGTTCAGATTGTGAATGCACTTTGACTGCCCGATCCTCAGCAAAAGCCAATGAACAGAAAATAAAGGTTATAAAAATAATACTGATCGCAACTTCTCGCATGTCTATCCATGAATGATTTTTAACGGTAATGAGCATTTTGTATGCCATTTTCTTTAAAAATTCATGGAATTAAGTAACATGCTGCAACTGCGAGTAATTTGGGATTGTACAGCAGAAGGAAGATTGAGAAAAAGAGGAAGGATTGGGGAATTTCTCCCCATCACCTGTGGAATAATAGGCCGGGAAACAGAACGGCGATTTTGCCCCCGCCTTGCTCAATAAAGCCGTGGAAACAGCTGGACCATTTATCTGTTCCTTGCGGCATCCCGAACTCTTTCTCCTCAAGGGATTCCGTCAGGGGACAGGTTTATGGTTCATCGTCTTGTTTCAAAGTGTCATAAATAGTGGCTTCTCCAATATTGAAATCGCTGCTGTTTTTCATACAGGGGAGCAGAAATACCGTTTTATTCCTGAGTATGGAATCGTTTAAACCGAAGTATCTAATCCTGCGGAGTCTTGGGATGGCTTTCTTTTTTATGGATTTTGTCATAGTCATGTTTTCCCGTATTCAAAATTCCTGACATTAATAAAATGTTTATCCCGTTGAGAGATACCTTAAAATCAACGAGATCTTCTCGTCTGCAGGACGGCAATAGCCTGCAAAGCCGCTATGGATCGGGTTTCAATAATGAATATCAGGGACTTAATATCATTTCTCCCGCTTGTAACGCCTTCGTTCAATAAATAAGTGAGGTGCTTTCTTCGCACTCGGAGAGGATGGTTTATCTGCCCGCTCAATATAAGCAGCAATGACTCTTTCTCTGCGAAAACAGCCTGAATCCCAGCCGCTGGTCCTGATTTTTAAAGTGCCGATATCGGTTTGAATACGATCCGCCATTTCGTGAATTTTTTCATTGCCGGAGTTTAATAAGGCCAATAGAGCATTCTTGCGGGGATCATCATTCAACATTTCCTTGATGGCTTTTTCGAGAGGACTCATAGCAAATTTAACGTAAGACTCTGCATCCCAGGTCCAATCCCGCACTTCATCCATTTGTTTAGCCAACTCTATCAATTTCATGCTTGATTTCCTCCGCTTGCTGTTATTTTCCAGTGAGCTGAAATTCCTTCAAGGAATAGACCTTCAGTTTATTATGTGAACGCGGCTCTGGAGGCGCCGCCGTCAGTAAACCGTTCTCTCTGCTGCTGTCTGGATTTACTCCCAAGGAAGTACAGGTAAGCGATTTCCTTCTTTTTGATCTTGTCGACCATTGCCTTTATTTCCGGGTCTCTATAAACATCAGAGCGAAGATATTTTCTCACGGTTTTCGGATCTCTTTCCAACCTGACGGCAACGGCATTCGCTGTCAGACCAACGTCAATCAGAGCCTTATATTGGGCTAATTCCCGCTTCGTGGGGGTCACCTTTGTTTTCATTTTCATTGTCTCCTTTCTATCCCGATGCTGGAAAGAAATATCTATTCCTCATCCAGATTCCATCGAGGCAATTCATCCTGTCGCTTCAATGTTTGCCCCTCTTGGAAATCAACTTATTACCGATGGTGAACATTATCAATAGGGCCAGAGTGATATGCTTCACAGAAAAGCCATGGCAATATTGTGATATGTTTCACCTTGATGAACCGTAGCTCGATTTTACGCGGATATTATTGGGAATTTCCGAATCGCCTGGCGGATAATCTTGTTTTTTAGGCGGTCATCCGAAGGCGAATGATCATTGAAGAAGGTATAGCTGAGACAATCATTGAAGGATGATTGAAGAAAACTGGAAGCGATGTCCTATAGAAAACCCTGAAGAATCCGACTTAATTCAATATAACATAACCTGATCCCATTTTGCGGATGAGGTCGTTCCTGTAGTCAATCTGCATTGTTTGCTCTCAAAATGTGACATCAAATTTGTTTAAATATTTTTTCTTTGCAGGCAATCGTGCAAGTGCAAAGCGACTTTTATTTATTCTGTAACTGTAAAAAGCTTTTCCAAAACAATCTTAGGGTGACTTTCCGGCATACAAAGCATGTCAATCAATAAGCAAAGCATTCATGGCGACAGGGCGCGATACAATGGGATCCGGTGAGCAGGAGAAAATCCGAGGAATCTCCCGATCAGTGGCGGAGAACGAATGGCTGCGACGAATTCATCGTTCTGCTTCGCGAGACTCCGCATTATAGCGTTGACCATATTGATTTTCTTTCAAAAATCCTCCATTAACCGTCCTGTTTTGTAAATTCCAGGAAATTTTGAATTGTGCTGATCTTCCTGATAAAGCCACAAAATCTCATGTTTGATTTTTAGTGCTATAGCGTCTCTGATGGAAAGAATGCACAAACCGGGTGTCATTTTCTGGGTTGATTGCGCAGAAGTCGGATCACTTCATTGTTCTGCCGAATCAACTCATTATTCTGTCTAATCATTTCACTGTTCTGCCGTATTATTTCACTATTCTGTCGAATCAGCATCCGGGAGTAATCCATTTGTGCTTTCCCTATAATCTGGTAGACCTCATCGGGGGCGACTGCCTTATTGATGCTTTTTCTGGTATCGCCTTCAATCCGATCCGCCTGGCTGTTAAGAGCTTCTGTATCATAACCCGGTTCTGCTGCTATGCCGGCGCCGGTAAGGGCAACCAAAGCGATTCCGATCAGGAATAACTTAACCATGACAATACTCCTTTCAATTTCCTTCCATCATAATATGGAATTCCAACCCCGCGCCTTCATGTTGCCGATGACCCGGCATGTCACGGGGTCATTTTCAGCAACATGATTTCGCTCTTTTCATTACTCCTGCTTTCTTGATCTATGGCAAGATTACGAAGACATGGTTACAGTTGCGGGAATTTTTGCATCATGCGGAGAAACCAATTTTCAGTGCCTGTTCGATTTCGTTGGAATCGGCTATTTCGGGAATAAGCATCACTCCTCCATAGTTGCGAATATACCGCTCCGGTATCGAGCTGATGCCCCCATCCTGCCAGACCACGTCAAAGAGGGCGTTTCCGCCTATTCTCAAATCTTCCTTCATTTTCGAATATTTATTGAAAACATGCAACACCACAATGCTTTCCGGTATTTGTTCGCCTTCTATATTGAAAATAATTCCAATCTTTTCTCCGCCGTCGTCAAATAAACCGGCAGAAATTTTCTGCCCGATCATCAGGGGCTTGTGGCGCATTGCTATCCAGTATTGGTAACATTCCTCAAAGTCGTATTCTCCCATCATCTTTTACCTTCCCGATGAGCAGATTTCTTTTCGTAAGTGTCCAAGGGTATTGAAGTGCTCAACTTTTTGTGTCTTCTGACTTATATATACAAGACGACATAGAGGCCTGCAATCGGGTCAATTCTGATTTTTTACTGCGAAAATTATTACCTGGAATAATAATTTGCCGAAAGGGATAAGAGGAAGGATTAGTTGTTCAAATTACAGTTCCGGCACTTCAATTCCCAGATGATCATAAAACCATTCGGCAATGACCTCCCGATGACAGAAGTTTCCCTGTTTACAAAAACACAGGATTGTAGTGTCCTGTCCCAGGTCCTGATAAACCTTTTCAGGGTTCAACTTGCTTAACACCTTTATATGATAACGAATCCGATATTGCTCATCTGATATTTTCCCGTTCAGATAGTCCCAATACAAGTCTTTGGGAGGGTAAAGTGGTTTATATGTACGGATTCCCCTCAGCCAGGGGCGGGAAAAATAAAGCCACCACGGAGGAATGTTTGATACCCTGACGAGTTCTATCCCCCAGTGCACCCGATCAGATTTGTAAAATGATGTGTTCAAATGTTACCCCCCTGCAGTTGCATTCTTATGCGTTTTCCGGCGAACTGCACAAAAAATGATCTGTCTTTTGAATTGAGCTTATCCTTTTCTTTTATTTTTTGCGGGATAGTGTAGCGTTACCGGAACAGCTTTACAACACGCAATTTCTCCTCGAATTTTACATCGAACATTTTAACTGCCTTCTGCCTTTCAAGAGATTGGATTAAAGAAATGATCGACAATAAAGGATCATTTCTGTAGATTCTTATTATCAAAATTGAAGACAAGAGGAAAACAGGTTTCATGATAGATCTTCACTGCCACACCACTGCTTCAGATGGTGTGGTGACTCCATCCAATGTTATCAGACAGGCGTCTCGAGAGGGCATTGCCGTTCTGGCCATTGCCGATCATGATACGGTGAACGGCCTTGACGAGGCGGCGGGAGCCGCGGAAAAAGAGGGCATATGCCTCATTCCTGCCATAGAGTTATCCGTAGCCTTTCCAAAGGGGGATTTTCATCTTCTTGGCTATGGAATTCAATATAAAAATGAGAATTTCAGAAACAAGCTCGCGCAACTGAGAACCATACGCGAAGAGCGGATATTCCGGATTATTGAACGATTGAAGAGATATGGGCTGAATTTAACCCATGAGGACCTCCAGAACGAATCGCAGGGCGATGCGCCCGGCAAGGCTCATGTGGCGGCGCGCGTCCTTGTGAGAAAGAGATATGCCTCCAATTTTAACGTCGCCTGTAAAACATATCTAAATGAGGGCATGCCGGGATATGTTACCAAAGAGAAACTTTCCCTTGAATCGGCATGCGAGCTTATAAACAATGCGGGCGGCTTATCCGTACTGGCTCATCCTAAATCTCTGAATGGTGAAAATCACGAAGAATATGAACGAATCATTCAAATGTGTGTAAGTCACGGACTGGCTGGCATCGAGGTTTATGCGTCCCTGCATGACAATCAGGATGTAAGACTGTTTCTTGAATTGGCTCGACGGCATCGCCTTATCGCAACGGGAGGCAGTGATTTTCACGGGGATAACGGCGCATGTCTCGGCTATTACGGTCACCGCAGACTGGTGCCGGAAAGTTGTTCTCAGCCGCTTCTTCAGAAAATTTCTCAAAACAAAACTTGATCGACGCTGTGATCAAGGAGGCAAGGAGGAAAGTCATGGAAGCTGAGTTTCAAAAAAAATTCATGCAAAGCTGGAGCAGATATTTCCCGGGCGCTGAATTACCGATTGGATTTTATTATACCGATTCGGCGGAAACAAAATTTATGGCGAAACCGCCCAAAAGACATCGTTGCATCATTGGAGATCTGGCAAAAGTCAGGAAAGGGAAACCGCAGTGTTTTGACAACAACGCCATCGGCTGCTTTGGGGGTAAACGATACCTTGGTTTCGAAAGTAAGTTGACGCCTGATTTCGAATACTTTCTTTCCTGTGGCATCCCAGGGAAAATAGAGGGAGAACGGTACAAGAAATCTCCGGAACTTGTTAAAGAACACTTGAAACATCAGCAGCCTTTGAAGGCGCCGGGGAATTATATCATCTTCAAAAGGTGGGATCAGATGGAGAACGCGGACATACCTTCAGTCGTCATCTTTTTCGCTGCTCCGGATGTCCTTTCCGGGCTTTTTACGCTGGCTAATTTTGATGAAACCCATCCTCATGGGGTCATTGCTCCTTTTGGTGCAGGATGCGCGTCTATTGTGGATTATCCCTATAAAGAACTTAACTCCCCTGACCCCCGTTCCGTATTGGGAATGTTTGATGTCTCGGCGCGTCCCTGTGTGCCTTCGAATGTATTGACCTTTGCTGTTCCCTGGCCGAAATTCGTCAGAATGGTTGGCAATATGGACGAAAGCTTTTTGATCACCAGGTCCTGGAATAAAGTAAAGACAAGAATAAAAAAGGAGCATGCTAAATCAAACGATAAATAACTTCTCATCATCCCGATTGTCTCTCCGCTTTAATGTCAGTATTTCGCTGTTATAACGTCCGTAATCGATCCGTATTGCATTGCTTTTTTCTTATGTCATTATAGAGCCGCTGAAGCGACAGGAACAGGTCGCGATGTGCGTTATGCTGAAAACCACAGCCAATTCAACGTTTAAGGGGATGCGCTGTTTGCCGCGGTGATCAGGCGCTTTAACGAAAACGGTTCATGGTTACCGTACTGGAGGGTTGATATTGAATTACAAAGAATATTTGAAAACGTTAATCGGGAGAAGAGGAACACTTTGTAGGTCTGAGAATAATGTCCATTACAGTCTTCGCTTTAATGAGCCAAATGTTCGAATGAGAAATGCCCATCTTCTCAAAGTTCAGGACGATTTTGTGATTATTCATCATGATATTCATGGGGTGATTAAAATCCCGCTCTCTTCCCTCTGGTAATTCGTTGATTTGAGGAACACTCTGCTGAAGAAGACAGTGAACAGAATGTTTATTGTCAAAAAGCAGGAACCTTGGAACCTTAAATGATTTCAACAATAATTCGCTGTTCATGCCGCGGGCATGAGCGGTCGAGGAAAATTATCGGGATTGTCTGCTCCAAGGCCACAGCGGATATGTTTCCCGACCGTGGACATGACCCCGATGAGGGAGAAATTTTATTTCCGACAATTTTTTCTGATCCCCTGTGTGAAAAATATCACCATCCCACCTGAAATATCAGTGAAGTTTATCACACTCCCCCTATTGATCGTAATGACTTACGGTAATAAGTTGCCCGTCGAAATGTACGATCTTGAAAGCAGCAACATACATTGTCCCAACAGTGGTCTCAACTGCAAAAGGCTTCCCTGCTCACAGTGACGAAAGCCCTTCAACAAAAGTGACCTGCCGTGGACATGCTGAAGAGGACCGGGCAGAATGTTTGCTGTCATGAGGAGGAGTGGAATCTTTAGATGATTTCAAAAAGGATTTGGTGTTCACACTGCGGCCATGAAGGTTCGAGAGAAATTCCCGGGACTGAAACTACTGAATCGATTGCGGGTGTATTTACCCTCGAAGGACGTGACCCCCGTTCCGGAAAACTGTATTTTCGCTGTCCCTGTTGCAAGGTTGTCATTATGGCCGATCCGGCCGATGCCCCGGAAAGTTATACTATGAACGGCTATCCAACACCGACTGAGTCTGTCAGGCTTGCCAGGACACAGAATCTCATGACGATGGCGGGCGGGTTGTACATGGGAGTCATGGTATTGATTATGATTGCGAAAATCTTATCTTAATTTACAGGAATAATTTTTATTTCTCTCATTTTCATTTTACGATCAAGGGCATCTTCATTCCTGTATTATTCAACGCGAAAAAAATCAGCGAATCTCTTTCATCGTCTGGAGATAAAGGCGGGTGAGTTCTTTGTATTGCTTGATCCCTGCGGTTACATAGGCCTCCAGTTCCGGTGAAACGTCTTTTATGATCCTTGCGGGATTACCCATCGCCAGTTTAGCAGACGGAATCTTCATGCCCTGAGGCACAAGCGATCCGGCAGCTATCACGACACCCTTCTCGCAGACCACATTCGATAACAGCACTGCTCCCATTCCGACCACACATTCATCATGGAGTGTGACATCGTGGAGAACGACGTTATGACCGACAATGACATTCCGCCCGATTGCAACCGTGCCTCCCTCATTTACATGAATCGTTGAATTATCCTGGATGCTTGAACAATCGCCAATGATGATTTGTCCGAAATCACCTCGGATAACGGCACTCGGCGCTATGTAGCAGGAACTGCCTATTGTGACATCGCCTATGATGGCGGCAGTCGGATGTACAAAGGTATCAGAGGCAATGATCGGTTTTTTCCCCGCAAATTCATAGATCGGCATGATGAGTTCACTCCGGAAGCGGCAAATTTCTAAAAATTATGGGATTACATCGTCTTGGTTTTCACGCTGTTTTTACTCGCTTTCTTTTCCTGAAACAAACTCTGAAATCGCACCAAAATAGAGGCCGGGATCAGAAAAAATGGTGGAGTTGTGATCGGCGTCGGGGATAACGAGGAGTTGTTTTTGAGAGGAACCCAGGGCATCGTAAAGCTTCCTGGCTTCCTGAAAAGGAACCAGAGTGTCCCGATCGCCATGGATCACCAGAGCGGGCAGAAAAATTCTTCCCGCCTGTGCCAGCGCTTCCTTTTCGATTCGTTCGGCGAGACCTTCATCATCAGGAAGCAGAGTACTAAAAAGATGCCTCAAAATCGAAACGATGCTCGCGAAACCGCTCTCAAGTATGAGGCCCTTAATCTCGTCAGGAGATGAAGAGGCGAGTTCGAGAGCGGAAAGGCTGCCCAGGGATCGGCCCATCAGCCAAAGCTTTCCGGTATATCCCCGCTGGAAAAGTTCCTTGCGAACAGAAGAAAAAATCGGGTGACAATCCTTCAACAGATCCATTAGAGTGGGCGTTCCGGAACTCAAGCCGTAACCGCGGTAATCCGCCACAACCACATTGAGATTCTTCTGTAGATAAAATGGCGCGATGTCATCATAATCACTGGATATCTCCCCATTGCCATGAAAATAGAGAATCCAGGGGTTCGCGGAATCGCCGGAATAAAAACGGCAGGATATGACGATATCATCGGCAACCCGGACAAGCGAGTCAGACGCATAAGACGGGCAGGCATCCATTCCCCTGCGCGGATAAAATATCAGGGCTCTTAACTCGGGATTCCCGTCAATCTCGGTATAGTCAATCATGATTTTCCTCTATTTCTGACTTGTGTTAATAAGAGTTTCGGTTTTTCCAAGTATAAATTTTTATTTCCGTTTGGGGAAGCATCTTGTTCGAATATCTTGATTGAACTTACAAGGTGATGAATCCCTCTTATGTTAAATTTAAAGAATCTTTCTTTCCCGCAATCTTTAATATTGAATTTCACTGGAAAAATATGGAATCGGCAAGGGAGTTGCGGGACGATTTCCGGAAAAAAGTCGAGCGGACCATGGACAGGGAAAAAAATGAAATGGAAAAGCCTCTGATTTCGATGCGGGGCATCACGCTGCGCAAAGGGAGTGCCTTTCTTCTGCCCGATACGTTCTGGGAAATCCGCGCCGGTCAGAACTGGGCGATACTGGGTGCGAACGGTTCGGGGAAATCCGTTCTGGCAGGAGTCATCAAAGGGAATGTCCCCTATGTCCGGGGAGAGGTGATTCGACATGTGCCGGAAGCGGTGGCGGAGAGGATAGGTTATCTCTCCTTCGAGCTTCTGGAGGAACTCCTGTTGCGTGAAGACTGGTTCGAGTATACCCGCTTCTTCAGCGGCAAAGGGCATGCCATGACAGCGGGGGAGATGCTGGGCCTTGATCTCGAAGGAGGAGGTGCGGGGAAAGATTTTGACGACATCATGGGCATCCGGCCCCTGCTGAACCGGAGCATCAGGGCCCTCTCCAACGGGGAGATGCGCAAAGTGCTGATCACCAGTGCCCTGCTGTCCGCTCCAAAGATTCTGATTCTCGACGAACCCTTTGCGGGTCTCGACGTCGCGAGCCGCGAATCCCTGGGCCGCGCGATCACCGATCTGATGGCAAAAGGAACACAAATCGTCCTCATTACACAGCGCCTGGAGGAGATCATCGCCGGCATTTCCCATGTCCTTTTGATCCGGGATGGACGCGTCTCCGAAGTCGGAAGGCGGGAGGAGGTCATGGCCTCCGAGTCGATGAACCCCTTTTCCGGGAGCCCGACAGAACTACCTCCCCTTGCCCGGCCGATTCCCGCGGCGGCGACCGGGACCGGTTCGAGCGCCGACATTCTCATCGAGATGAAAAATGTTCATGTCGCATACGGCGATGTGGTCGTTCTGGACCGGCTGACATGGAGCGTCCGGCGCGGTGAGAAGTGGACTGTCGTCGGACCCAACGGATCAGGAAAAACAACCCTCCTGTCGCTGATCACCGGAGACAACCTTCAGGTTTACGCCAATGAAGTCAGATTTTTCGGTCATAAACGAGGCGAAGGTGAAAGCATCTGGGAGATCAGGCGCAGGATCGGACTGGTTTCTCCCGAACTCCAGCTTCGGTACCGCAAATCGGTTCGCGTCCGGGATGTGGCGCTGTCCGGATTTTTTGACTCGATCGGCCTGTACAGGAAGGTGACCGCGGAACAGTCAGCCCTTGCCGACCAGTGGCTGAACTGCGTCGGGATGAGTGATTACGCCGAAAGGCCGTTCAATCAGCTTTCTTACGGGGAGAAGCGCCTGATCCTCATCGCGCGGGCTATGATTAAATCGCCCGAGCTGCTGATTCTTGACGAACCCTGCCAGGGACTGGACCTCTCAAACCGGCAGATGGTTCTGGCGCTTATGGAGGAAATCGGCAGGAAGACCTCGGCGGCGATGATCTATGTTACCCACCAGGAAGCGGAAATGATTCCCTGCATTCAGCACGTCCTCAGGCTCGGCAGGGAAAGATGGGAAATCCGGGCGTAATCGGAATTTATCCTGAAACATCTCTCTGCTGGAAAAATCTGACCGGATCATGAAACGATTTACAAAGGAGTATCAGCCAGCTTCCCTCTGGACGGACGGTGGATGACTTTCGGCGCATCCGTAAAAACAAACCTTTCATAATCCCGTAATTGTCATCTCAAATTGAAGTGGGAATGCCGTCGGCCTGATGATATACAGGGATTTGATTTCCATGGAAATTCAGGTAATTTGCAGGAGCAAAGCGCCATGAAGCCCTTTCGTATCGTGACGGAGTTCAAACCTCGGGGAGATCAGCCCCAGGCGATCGAGAAACTGGCGGATGGCTTGCGGCTGGGCCTGCCTCACCAGGTTCTGGTGGGCGTGACCGGATCGGGAAAAACCTTTACGATCGCCAACGTGATCGAAGCGGTGCAGAAACCGGCCCTGATCATCGCCCCCAACAAGACCCTGGCCGCCCAGCTCTATGGTGAGTTCAAAAGCCTTTTTCCGGATAACGCCGTCGAATACTTCGTCAGTTATTACGACTATTATCAGCCCGAGGCCTACATCCCCAGCACGGACACCTACATCGAGAAGGACTCCTCGATCAATGAGGACATCGACAAACTGCGCCACGCGGCGACCCATTCCCTCCTGGATCGCCGGGATGTGATCATTGTGGCCAGTGTCTCCTGCATCTACGGACTGGGTTCTCCCGAGGCTTACCAGGGCCTGCTGCTGGAACTGGAGGCAGGAATGGAGCTGTCCCGGGAAACGATGCTGAGAAGGCTGGTGGACATTCAATATGAGCGGAACGATGTTGACTTCCATCGGGGCTCTTTTCGCGTCCGGGGCGATGTGGTGGAGATTTTTCCGCCCTATGAAGAAGACCGGGCGATCCGTGTGGAATTTTTCGGCGATGTCGTGGACGCCCTGTCCTTCGTGGATCCTCTGCGGGGGAAGAAGCTTCATTCCCTGGAGCGGATTGCCGTCTATCCGGGGAGCCATTATGTAACCACGCGGGACAACCTCAACCGGGCCATTGCGGCAATCCGGGAGGAACTGCAGGGCAGACTGGCAGAGCTGCACGCGGCAAACAAACTGCTGGAGGCGCAGCGCCTGGAACAGCGTACGAATTTCGACATCGAGATGATGGAGGAAATGGGTTACTGCCAGGGCATCGAAAATTATTCCCGCCACCTCACCGGCCGGGCTCCCGGCGAACCGCCTCCCACCCTGGTGGAATACCTCCCGAAGGACGCCCTGATCATCCTCGACGAGAGTCACGTTACCGTTCCCCAGCTGATCGGGATGTACCGCGGTGACCGGTCCCGAAAGGAGACTCTCGTCAATTACGGGTTCCGCCTTCCGTCGGCCCTGGACAACCGGCCGTTGAGATTCGAGGAATACGAAAAGTTCCCCCAGCAGCGGCTGTATATCTCGGCGACACCCGCGGCCTATGAAATCAAAAAGGCCGGGCCCCACGTGGTGGAACAGATCATACGGCCCACGGGGTTGATGGATCCGGAGATTATCGTCCGCCCCGTAACCGGACAGGTGGATGATCTCCTGACTGAAATCCGCCGGCGAGCGGAAAAGAAGGAGCGGGTGCTCGTGACCACCCTGACCAAGCGGATGGCGGAGAACCTGTCGACCTATTACGAAGGATTGGGGGTGAAGGTGAAGTATCTTCATTCCGACGTTCAGACCCTGGAACGGGTAAGCATCATCCGGGATCTGCGACTGGGGGAATTCGATGTCCTGGTCGGCGTCAATCTCCTGCGGGAGGGGCTCGATATCCCCGAGGTGTCGCTGGTGGCGATCCTGGACGCGGACAAGGAAGGCTTCCTCCGTTCGGAGCGCTCCCTCATCCAGACCAGCGGCCGGGCGGCGCGGAATGTCGGCGGCCAGGTGATCATGTATGCAGATACGATCACCCGTTCCATTCAGGCCTGTCTGGATGAAACCCGCCGCCGGCGGGCTCTTCAGGAGCGGTATAATCGGGAGCATTCCATCACCCCCGAGTCCATCAAAAAATCCATCGACAACATCCTGAGCTCCATCTACGAGGCGGATTATGTGTCGGTGCCGGTTGTTTCCGAGGAAAAGCAGGTTTATTTATCGGATACGGATCTGGAGAAGACGATTCGGCAGTTGAAAGGGGAGATGAAGGAGGCGGCGAAAAGACTGGAGTTCGAAAAAGCCGCGCGCTTGAGGGATCAGATCAAGGCCCTGACCGATCTGAAAATGGAGATGGGAAACCCTGCGGTGTGATCTTGACCGGCCTTACCGGGTCATGATGAATCGCTGTTCCGGAGCAGGGACGTACCACTTGATGAAATTGTGGCCGATGCCCAGGGGTGCCAGTTCAATGCCCCGGAAACGGGCCTGAACGATGGGCAGGGCATCAGGAACATAAAGAAAGGTGTAAGGCTGTTCTTCCGCCAGGATTTCCTGTATCCGGTCGTAGCACCTTTTGCGTTCGTTCAGATCGAAGGTGCCGCGTCCCTTTTCCAGGAGGCGGTCCACTTCCTCATTCTTGAATGACGTGAAATTCAGTTCCTGGGGACCGGTCTTGCTGGAATGCCAGACGTCATAGAGATCGGGGTCCAGAGGAATCGTCCATCCCAGAATGGTGGCGTCAAAGCGCCGTTTGTTGATAAAGTCGTTGACAAAGGCGGCCCATTCCACCACCCGGATCTTGACGGAAATGCCGATCTCGGCCAGACGGCGCTGGATGATTTCAGCGCACTTGGCCCGGACCTCATTGCCCTGGTTGACCAGCAGTTCAAAGGCGAAGGGTTGGCCGTTTCTGTCCAGGATGCCGTCGCCGTTGCGATCCAGCCAGCCTGCTTCGGCCAGCAGGGCGCGGGCCTTTCCGGGATCGTGGGGGAAGGTCGGGACATTCGGATTATAGGCCCAGGTCCCCGGTTTAAAAGGGCCGGTGGCAGGTTTCCCCAGGCCCAGCAGAACACCCTGGATGATTTCCTCCTTGTCGATGGCATAAGCCAGGGCCTGACGAACCCGGCGGTCAGCGAAAAGGGGATTTCCGAGGTTGTAGCCGACAAAGGTGTAGGCAAAGGAGAGATAACGGAACTTGTTGTAATTCTTGCGGAACAGGGGGTTTTCCGTCTGCCGCGTATACTGGAGCGGCGTCAGGCCCATCCGGTCGATGCCGCCGGCGCGCAGTTCCAGGAACATGGTGGCCATGTCGGGGATAATCCGCAGGATGTAGCCGTCGATGTAGGGTCTGCCTTCATAGTAGTCCGGATTGGAGACCAGCACGATCTTCTGTCCGGCCACCCATTCCTTGAATTTGTAAGGGCCCGTTCCGACGGGTTTCCGGGCGAGGGGCGTCCTTGTGATGTCCTGACCGGCCAGGAGATGCTTGGGCATAATGGCGCTGCCCCAGCTCATCAGGGCGGGGGCGAAGGGCTTGTCGTAGGTGACCCGGAAGGTGTGGGCGTCGAGCACTTCCGCCTTCTTTACCTTGAGAAAGTCTCCGGCGTAGGCCGTGGGCGTTTTGGGATCGATGGTAAGCTGGTAGGTGAAAAGGACATCCTCGGCGGTGAAGGGATGACCGTCGTGCCAGCGGACATTGTGACGGAGATGGAAGGTGATGATCAGCCCATCGGGGGAAATTCCCCAGGATTCGGCAAGGTCACCGGTAATTTTCAGATTTTTGTCGTATTTGACAAGGCCGTTGTAAACCAGACCGGCGATTTCATGCGAAGTTGAATCGGAGGAGAGCAGGGGGATCAGGTTGCTGGCGTCCCCGATGGAACCTTCCACGATGATGTCGCCATAAGCCGGGGTGCCTGGCGCCTGCTGTCGGGCCTGCTGGGGACTGCTGTCCGTCTCGCCGCATCCGGTAAACCCGCCGACGAGAAGAATACCGATCAAAAGGAAGCGGAAAAAAGAGGATTTCATGGATGGGGAAAGTATCTCAGAGCCGTTTTTTTTGCAATGGAATTCAACAGACTCCGTCATTTCCTTTGCCCTGCGGCTATCCTCATCCGGAAGCGATCCGAAAGAACAGGTTGCCGTATTGACGGTGTGTCTCATCCCTCTGGATGAGCTGAATCCGAACCTGTGACAGGCGGAATTTATCCTTATTTGTCTTGACAGTTATGTATTAATCATGCTATCGCCACAGCACTTCGAGAAGGAAGGAGATACGAGCATTGACTAAGATTCTGGAAAAAGTAGATTTGTCGGAGAACGTGGTCAAGATGGTCCTTGACGCTCCAGCGATAGCACGGAAGAGAAGGGCCGGTCAATTTGTTGTCCTCAAAATCGATGAAAAAGGTGAAAGAATTCCGTTGACTACCGTGGATGCTGATCCTGAGAAGGGGACACTTACGATTATCTTTCAAGTGGTGGGCAAGACAACGGCCAAGCTGGCTGCAATGAAGGCGGGTGATGAACTGATGGATCTGCAGGGACCCCTGGGCAGGCCGACCCACATTGAAGGCGTTAAAAATGCCGTCTGCGTCGGCGGAGGCGTCGGGGTAGGTGTTGTCTATCCCATTGCCGCGGCCCTGAAAAAACAGGGCGCCAAGGTCACCTCCATTATCGGTGCGCGGTGCAAGGATCTGCTGATCCTGGAAGATGAAACGAGAAGTATCAGTGATAATCTGATCGTAACGACCGATGACGGGAGTTACGGTGTTCATGGTTTCGTCAGCGATGCCCTGAAGAATGTGATTGAGTCCGGGGAAAAGATCGATGAAGTCTTTGCAATCGGCCCAGTTCCGATGATGAAAGCCGTGGCTGCAGTAACAAAGAATTACGGCATCAAGACAACGGTCAGCCTGAATTCCATTATGGTGGATGCGACGGGAATGTGTGGCGCCTGCCGTGTGGCAGTTGGCGGAGAGACAAAATTTGCCTGTGTCGATGGTCCCGAATTTGATGGTCATGCCGTTGATTTCGACCTGCTGGCAAGCCGTCTGCGAATGTATATGACCCAGGAAAAAGAATCGATGGATAAATACAGGTGTGAATGCCATGGAAAATAAAGAGAAGAAAGAAAAATTACCGCGACACAAGATGCCTGAGCAGGATCCGAAAGTGAGGATCCATAATTATAACGAGGTTCCTTTCGGCTATTCTGAAGAAACAGCCATGAAAGAGGCGAGCCGCTGCCTCCAGTGCAAGAAACCGGCATGCCGTACCGGTTGCCCGGTAGGGGTCGATATCCCAGCCTTTGTCAAACTCATTGCTGAGGGAAAGTTTATCGAGGCTGCCTGGAAACTGAAGGAAGACAGTGCGCTTCCGGCGGTGTGCGGGCGAGTCTGTCCGCAGGAAGATCAGTGTGAAAAATTCTGCATCGTCGGTAAAAAAGACGAGCCGGTGGCTATCGGCCGGCTGGAACGTTTTGCCGCGGATTATGAGCGAAATAAAGGAGAAGTCAAGATCCCGGAGCTGGCCCCGAAGAACGGCAAGAAAGTGGCTGTTGTCGGTGCGGGTCCGGCCGGTCTCACCGTTGCAGGTGACCTGATCAAACTGGGTTATGATGTGACGATCTATGAAGCCCTTCATAAGCCGGGTGGAGTGCTGGTTTATGGTATTCCCGAATTCCGTCTGCCCAAGAGCATTGTGGAAGCCGAGGTCAATTATCTCGAAAAACTGGGCGTCAAGATTATAACCAATGCCGTCATCGGCAGGCTTCATACGATTGATGAACTCTTTGCGGAAGGATATGACGCGGTCTTCCTTGGGGTGGGCGCCGGTTCCCCTGTCTTCATGGGCATCCCGGGTGAAAACCTCAGCGGCATCTACTCGGCAAACGAGTACCTGACCCGTTCCAACCTGATGAAAGCCTATCTGTTCCCTGAATACGACACGCCCATTGTCCGTGGGAAGAATGTCGCCGTCATCGGCGGCGGCAACGTGGCAATGGACTCCGTGAGAACCGCTCTGCGGCTTGGTGCTGAAAATGCGTATATCATTTACCGCCGCAGTGAAGTCGAACTTCCGGCAAGAGCGGAGGAAGTGCATCATGCCAAGGAAGAGGGCGTTCAGTTCAAACTGTTGACCAATCCTGTTGAGTACATCGGCGATGAAAACGGGTGGGTCAAAGGGATTAAATGCGTTCAGATGGAACTGGGTGAGCCGGATGAATCCGGCCGCCGCAGACCGATCGAAAAGAAAGGGTCGGAATTTGTCATCGAAGTGGATACGGTTGTGGTGTCCGTCGGAACCAACGCCAATCCCATCATCCCCATGACGACTCCGGGCCTGGAAACCAACAAGTGGGGCTATATCGTAGCCAAGGATGAATCCGGCTTGACCAGCCGCGAAGCAGTTTATGCCGGTGGCGACATCGTGACCGGTTCAGCGACAGTCATTCTGGCCATGGGAGCAGGCAAAAAGGCTGCCGCGGCCATCCACGAATATCTTTCCAAAAAATAGGGAAAAGCAGAACAAAATCTGACTGCCATCCCAATCGCAATTCAACCCTTCCCCCACGTTTCATTGGGGGAAGGGTTTTTATTTAAATCCACATGCAATTACGCAAAAAAAGACCCTCCAAAGGAGGGCCTTTTTCATTCAATGGGAAAATCAGGATCTATGACTGATTAATGGCCATGACCAGCGTTTGTCTTTTCTTCTCCAAACACCACCAGTTTTCCTTCCTCTTCCATTTCCTTGAGCCACTTGGGATGCTGTTTCTTCAGCCAGGCTCGTGTTACCCAGCCGTTCAGCATAGCCGGCAATGAACCGGGAGAACCGATCGTTCCCAGATAAAGGTGGATGAAGAAGAAGGCGAAAATCGCCACAAACCCAGCGGCGTGGATCAGATACATCAGTCTCACGAGGGCGGCCGGGATATTCAACGGGAACAGCATGATCAATCCTGACAGGACCATGGCCGCTCCGCCGCCTGCTACAACCAGGAAGAACATCTTCTGTCCCGGATTGTACTTGCCCACCTCTGGAACCTTGTCCACATGCCACAGATATCCGCCCGCGCTCTTGATCCAGTCCAGATCTTCAGGAAAAACGAAAATTCCCGCTTCCTTCCACCACATGCGGATGGTGAAATAGAGGGACAGGATGAAAAAGAGCGCCGTGAAATTGTGAAGGTACTTCAAAGACTTCAAACCGCCAAAGGGAGTACCGATAAAGTTAAGGGAATGGAACATCATTCCCAGGCCCGTAATGCACAGGATCAGGCAGGAGATCGCCAGACACCAGTGCACGATCCTCTCAAAGGAGTCCGTCGCTTGAATCAATCCTTTTCTCATGGTTATTCCCCTCCCTTCGGTTCTTGACCCTGTTCTTCATCTGGAAGTTTGGGCCCGTGGATAATGTAATGCAAGAATGAACCGGCAAGGGCGCCGCCGGCCGCCAGAAGGCTGAGAGGCTTCATAATGTCTTTCCAAAGCGTGACGGTGATTGGCACTGAAGGATTTTTCGGCAATTTCTCATAAACAGAAGGTTTTTCATCCAGAACATACATGACATGGGTGCCGCCGACAAACTTGTCCCCATAGACATTGGCATCCCCGCCCAATTCCTTGACCCGCTCATGAGCCTTCTTGATCATAGCGGACTTCTCACCGAAGGTAATGGCTCCCGTTGGGCATGCCTTTGCGCAGGCGGGAATAAGATCGGCCCTGATGCGGCTCAGGCAGAGGTCGCATTTGTAAACCTTGTCTGTCTCCCGGTCATACCGGGGAATGTTGAAGGGACAGGCCGAGACACATTCCTTGCAGCCGATGCAAAGCTCATGGTTCAAACCAACCGTTCCCACCTCTGTATAGTGAAGCGCGCCGCTGGGGCAAACCTTGACACAGGCTGCGTTCGTGCAATGCATGCATCCGTCTTTCCGAAAGAGCCACTTGACCGTGTCCTTTTCCTCGACTTCCTGAAACCGGATCAGAGTCCAGGTGTTGGCCTGAAGGTCTGGAGGATTCTGGTAGGTTCCATAATTCACGGTCTGTTTCGCCTTCTGCTGATTCCACTGTTTGCAGGCCAGCTGACAACCCCGGCAGCCGGTACATTTGGAAACATCAATAAGTTTTATATATTCTGCCATTTTTGTTTACCCCCTTACTTCTTGACCACATTAACCATGAAGGCCTTGCTTTCCGGGATCGTCGTGTTGGCGTCCCCGATCGTCGGCACCAGGAGATTGGCCGCGTCACCCCATGTGAAGACCTCTGCCTTCTTGTCACCGGGGTTGTACTGCCGATCCTTCGTCGTGATCCACCCGAAATGCCAGGGGATGCCGACCTCATGGAGGATGTTTCCGTTGATGTTAAACGGCTTGAAACGGGGTGTGACAATGGCTACACACTCCACTTCGCCTCTGGGAGAACTGACAATGACCTTGTCACCGTTGGAGATTCCCCGCTCCTTCGCCAGCTCCTTGCTCATCTCGCACCACATTTCCGGCTGCATCTCGGAAAGCCAGGGGCACCAACGGGTCTGGAGGCCGGTCTGCCAATGCTCGCTGATGCGGTATGTCGCGCAGATGAACGGGTATTTGGGATCGCATGAATCGATGCCCGAGTACACGTCCACATCGGAACCCACACCGGGTTTGTCGAACCGCTTGATTGTCGGGTTGCTTTTCTGGGGTGACAGGAAATTCTTCTCCACTGGACATTCCAGGGGTTCGTAATGCTCGGGGAAAGGCCCGTCAGCCAGACCCGGTCCAAAGAGGCTCGCCACGCCGTCGGGCTTCATGATGAAGGGAGGCCTGCCGGATCCGGGATCGCCCACACCATCCGGAACATCTCCGACCCATTTGTCGCCGACCCACTTGATGACCGCCTTCTTAGCACTCCATGGCTTTCCTGACGGATCGACAGAGGCGCCGTTATAGATGATCCTTCTGTTGACCGGCCATGCCCATGCCCACTCGGGGTAAAGGCCGATGCCCGTCGGGTCTTTCTTTCCGTCGCGGCGGGCGGACATGTTCTTGTCCGTGTAGGAGCCGCAGTAGACCCAGCAGCCGGAGGACGTGGAACCGTCATCCTGGAGCCAGGCAAAGGTGGGAACGGGATCGCCCTTCTTGAACTCCTTGAACTCACCCTTCTTTGTGGGATTTTCCACCGTTTTATCTTCAAGGAAGAACCCGTTGATTTCCTTGGCCACGGAATGGGGATCGAAGTGATAATGGCCGTCGAAGGTCTTCGTACCGTAGTTCCAACTCAGTTTCGTGATGGCCTCCATGTTGGGGCCGCCTTCCTTTTCGTACAGTTCTTTGACCTTGAAATAGATTTCCGAGCATATGTCGCCGTCAGGAAGAGCGACGCCCGGAGGATCAATGGCTTTGTAACGCCACTGGTTCCAGCGGCCGCTGTTGATGATGCTCCCCTCTTTTTCAATTGAGGCGGCGCAGGGCAGCATGAAGACTTCCGTCCTGATCTTTTTCGGATCCATTCCAGGACCGCGCCAGAAGGAGCCGGTCTCGTTGTCATAGAGATTGACATTGACCATCCAGTCCAGCCTGGTCAATGCCTGGCGGACCTTGTTGGAATGGGCTCCGCTGCATGCGGGGTTCATTCCCCACGCAAAGAATCCCGTGAACTTGCCCTTATACATCACATCGAAGAGGTTGAGCCAGGAATAGTTGGCGCCGTCGTCGATTTTGGGAAGCAGATTGTATGCCTCGTCCAGAGAGGCGTTCGTCCCGTACATGGCCCGGAGAAAACTCGCTACATACTTGGGCTTGTTTTTCTGCCAGTTGAGACTGTTGGGTTCCTTTGTTGTCGGGGTCTCTTTTTCATTGTACGCGGCCAGAGTCGCAAGAGACGCCTTGGGGGTGTTGAGATAGCCGGGCCAGATGTGGAACAGAAGACCATGATCCGTTGATCCCTGGACGTTGGACTCGCCACGCATGGCTGCCACGCCGCCGCCTGGGATGCCCATGTTGCCCAGGAGAAGCTGAATGATGCACATGGTCCGGATATTCTGGGTGCCGACGGTATGCTGGGTCCAGCCCATGGCATATAGCTCGTTTCCTGCCCGGTCCGGAGTTCCCGTCGAACCGTAGATCTTGTAGATTTCAATCAATTTGTCTACAGGTGTCCCCGTGATTTTGTTGACGACCTCCGGCGTATAGCGGGAATAATGCTTTTTCATGAGCTGGAAGACGCAGTTGGGATCCTGCATGGTGGGATCCTTTTTGATCCTTCCATCCCCTTCGGTCTGGTATGACCAGGTGGCCTTATCGTATTTCCCATCCGTAAGTCCCGAGAAGACACCGTTGTTGTCGCCGGGCAGCTTAAATTCGGGATTCACGAGGAAGGTCGCATTAGTGTAATTCCTGACGTACTCCTCGAAGTAGAGTTTGTTTTCGATAATGTACCTGATCATCCCGCCGAGGAAGGCGATATCCGTCCCCGAACGGAGAGGTGCGTAAATGTGCGCCTTTGCCGCCGACTGCGTGAACCGCGGGTCCACGCAAATCACCTTGGCCCCTTTTTCCATGGCGGCGGTGATCCATTTGAAGGCAATGGGGTGGTTGGAGGCAGGGTTGCTGCCCATTATTAATATCACATCACTGTTACGGATATCGATCCAGTGATTCGTCATTGCGCCGCGTCCGAACGACTCTCCCAGAGCCGGTACAGTCGGGCTGTGTCAGATACGGGCCTGGTGCTCAATATAGACCAGACCCAACCCCCGCAGAAATTTCTGATAAACGAAGCACTCTTCGTTGTCGATGGCAGCGCTGCCGACAGAAGCGATTCCTTCCGTCCGATTCACCAACTCACCCTTGTCATTGGCGGCCCGGAAGCTCTTGTCGCGGCTTGTTTTGACATTTTTCGCAATCCGCTCAAGGGCCCACTCCCAGTCCACTTCCTTCCATTCCGTGGCGTAAGGGGCTCGGTAAAGGGGTTTGCCCAGCCGGTTTTCGTTGTTTGCCATCTGATAGATGGACCCCCCTTTGGTGCAAAGGGAGCCGCGATTGATCGGACTGTCCGGATCACCCTCCGTATTGACCACCTTCCCTTTGCGGGTCGACACGATGATGCTGCATCCCACAGAACAGTATGGACAAATCGTAGTCGTCTCTTTGGCATACTGAATCTTCAGGGGCTGGGCATAGGCGGAAACGGGCTTCAGACTGATTCCGAGCCCGCTGGCCGCCAACACCGCTCCGGATATCTTCAAAAAACCTCTCCTGTTGACATCCACCATAATTAAGACATTCCTTTCACTGAAATAAATTCAATCATCTCCGGTCTTTCCTTCATTATTCCGGTTATGCCGGTATGCCCGGGCATCAGTTCTTTCCGGAGAAATTTCTCGGAAGCCGAAAGATTGTACATCGCTTGATTTCAAGAGGGCTGGCTCGCGATATCCTTTGAAATGTAAACAATAAAATCGAAAATCCGGGCGCAGCCTTTTCCACGTAAACCTTAAACCGGCTACGATATATATGTTTCTGAGATATGTGTCAATAACTTAAATAATATCAAATACATATGTCATTATTGACATAGAATTGCCGCGTTGGCGGTATAATTTATTTTATCCTGAGGCGGTTGAAGAGAGGGGTGCTGAAGAGGGCGATCATGGGGCGGCCAGACGCCGTCCCATGCAGACGCTTCTCTGAATGAAAGGATAGTACCGATTTTGTTGTCAAAAGGGAGAATCAGCAGATCCTCGGGACCAGCTCTCCCAATGGCAGATCCACAACGCGGGAGCCACCGACGGATGTGTTCAGAATGAGCCCTTCGCCGTTCCTCTTCCCGACAAAGCCGATGAGGGCGGCGTCGCGGCCGTACTCATGGTTTTTCATTTTGTCAAGGATCAGGCAGGCATCGGCAGGGGAACAGAAAACGGCCACCTTGCCTTCATTGGCTAGAAAAAGAGGGTCGAAGCCCAGTATTTCGCAGATCCCCCTGACTTCTTCCCGGACAGGCAGTTTCGTTTCCTCAATCGTGATGTGGAAACCGGATTGTGCGGCAATTTCGGCAAGGATCGCCCCGAGTCCCCCACGGGTGGGATCCCGCATGCAGTGGACATTCGGAGAGGCTTCCAGGATCGACCCGATGAGGCCGTTGAGCGGCGCCGAATCGGAGCGGATTTCTGATATCAAGCCCAGTTCCCGGCGTTTGCTGAGGACCGTGGCTCCGTGGTCGCCGATCGTCCCGCTCACGATAACCGCATCGCCGGGTTCGATGCTTGCCACAGAAAGGGGCGAAGGGTACTCGATGATGCCGACGCCGGAGGTGTTGATGAAGAGACCGTCGGCGGCCCCGCGGGCCACAACCTTTGTATCGCCGGTCACGATGGAAACACCGGCCTTTTGAGCCGCTTCCGCCATGGAGCGGGAAATACGGCGGAGATCCTCCATGGGAAACCCTTCTTCGAGAATGAAGCCGGCGCTCATCATCAACGGTTTTCCGCCGCAGACGGACAGATCGTTAATGGTTCCATGGACCGCCAGGGAGCCGATATCGCCGCCGGGGAAGAAGAGCGGATCGATGACGTAGGAATCCGTCGTGAAGCAGAGCTTCCTGTCGCCCAGGGTGATAACGGCGCTGTCTTCCAGTCGTTCGAGACAGGCATTCCTGAAAAGGGGAAGAAAAATCCCAGTCACGAGTTCGTGGCTGAGCAATCCTCCCCCACCATGTTCCAGAAGAATTCGATCATGATCCATCGGGCTATAACCTTTTTCCTTTATTGCGTTTTTGTATTCAATGGCCGTTTCCTGTTTTTACCGTCCTGCCTCTTGCCTTTCCATGCGTGCGGCGGCCGCAACGGCCTGGCCCAGGGCAATGCAGCCATCGTTCGGCGGCAGGTCTCTGTGGAGGTAAACCGCAAACCCTTCCTGCTCCAATTCCCGAGCCACACTGTCGAGAAGTATCCGGTTCTGAAAACAACCGCCGCTCAGGACTGCCTTTTCAATTCCGGTCCGCATGCGGATCTTTGCCGTCACGGCCGCCAAAGCCCGACTGAGGGTCCGATGGAAATCGGAAGCGATCTTCTGCGGCTCTCTCCCTGACAGTTGTTCCTGGACAATGGCGCGGATCAGAGGTCGGAGATCGAGGACGATCCGGTCCCCTTCAAAAATATCGAAGGTATAGGTTTTTTCTGCAGGTGCAGACGCCATGGCCTCCAATGCCATGGCCGCCTGTCCTTCGAAGTTCACGACCTGGCGGATTCCCAGAAGAGCGGCCACGGCGTCGAACACCCGACCGAGGCTGGATGTTGGGGGACTGTTCAAACCGTGGGCCATCATCTTATCCAGAAGTTCGAAGTGCGGTGCATGGTCCTTCAGGGGGAGATTTCCAGCGATTTCCCGCCAGAACTCTCCATAGCTTTCCCGCAGGAGGCTGACCGCCGCGCGCCATGGCTCCCGGACCGCCCTGTCCGAACCGGGAAGCGGATAGGGCCTCAGGTGTCCCGCCCGCTGAAAGTCCACCTCATCCGCCAGGAGGAACTCGCAGCCCCAGGCCGTTCCGTCTGTTCCGTAACCCGTTCCGTCCATCGCCAGGCCGATCACCTTGCCGGTGAGGCCGTTTTCGGCCATGGCGCTGACGATATGGGCGTGGTGATGCTGGATTCGGAGAACAGTCCGGTGGGGTAGCTCTTCCGCCAGGCGGGTCGTGTAATAGGCGGGGTGAAGATCGCAGGCGAGCACATCGGGTCGACACTGGGCGATCCGTTCCATGAGCTGGAGGCTTTCCTGGTGGAATTTTCGAGCCTCCGGGGTGTCCATGTCGCCGATATGGGGACTGAGATAGGCAAGATTTCCCTTGAGAATGCAGAGCGTTGTCTTGAGCTGGGGGCCGAGGGCCAGCACGTTGGGACAGGAGCGCAGAAGAGGAATCGGCTTCGGGGCATAGCCGCGGGAGCGGCGGATCATGAAGGTCTTCCCTTGAGTGACGGTCGCCACGGAGTCATCGCAGCGTACCAGGATGTCCCTGTTGTGCAAGAGATAGGCGTCGGCAATCCCTTTCAGGCGTTTCAGGGCTTCGCGGTTCCCGATGCAGATGGGCTCGTCGCTCTGATTGGCGCTGGTCATCACGAGGGCGGAGAGCGTATTTTCCAGAAGCAGATAATGCAGGGGCGTGTAAGGCAGCATGATGCCCCGGTCAGGAACCCCCGGCGCTACGGAGGGTGCGATTCTCCTTTCCCCGCTTTTGCGGCAGAGGACAATGGGGCGCTGCGGAGAAAAAAGGAGCTCCCGCTCCCTGTCGCCGATTTCAGCGATTTTCGAAGCCGCTTCAAGGTCACGCACCATCACGGCCAGCGGCTTTTCCTCACGGTATTTCCTGCTGCGCAGGCGCCTGACGGCCTCCTCGTCTGTCGCATCCACGGCAAGATGAAAACCACCGAGTCCCTTTACGGCCAGGATTTTCCCCTTGCTCAACAGTTCAATCGCCTTCGCGATGGGATCGTTGAAATCGTCCGAAAAAGGGGTCCCGTTTTCATCGGTGAGCCAGAGTTTCGGTCCGCAGGAAGGGCAGGCATTGGGTTCGGCATGGAACCGGCGGTTTGCGGGATTTTCATACTCTGCGCGGCACTGTGGACAAAGGGGGAAACAGGCCATGGAGGTCTTTTCCCGGTCGTAGGGGACATCCCGGATGATGGTCAGGCGGGGGCCGCAGTCCGTGCAGTTGATGAAGGGATAGCGATACCGGCGATCCCCGGGGTCCCGGAATTCCCGCAGGCAGTTTTCGCAGACGGCAATATCGGGGGCAATGAGGACGGCTTTATTGCCCTCCGCCCTGCTGCTGATGATCTGGAATTCGGTTTCTCCCAGAAGGGAGACATCCGTGTTTGACAGCGCAGTCAAGGCGGCCGCGGGAGGGAGCTCTTTCGGGACTGCGGAGAGGAACGCTTCAATCTGCGGAGCAGTTCCCTCGACCTCGGCAACCACCCCTTCCGGGATGTTGCACACAAAGCCGCCGAGACTGTAGTTGGTCGCCATTCTATAAATATAAGGGCGGAATCCCACTCCCTGGACGATGCCGGTGAAGAGGCAGCGGACGCGCCTTGTCTTTCTGATCATGAATTGCGAAAGGCCTCGATCTGTCCGGCAAGCCATGAATACCAGCCTTCCAGGCCTTCGTCATTCCTGCAGGAGACTTCAAAAATCTTTAAATCCCGATTCAGGGACAGGGCGGTGCGCTTTGCCCTTTCCAGGTCGAAATCCACGTAGGGGAGAAGATCCATTTTGTTGAGGATCAACACAGAGGATTCCTGAAACATCAGGGGATATTTGGCAGGCTTGTCCGCTCCTTCGGGGGTGCTCAGGATCATCACCTTGGCGTTTTCCCCGATCTTGAACTCTGCTGGACAGACAAGATTGCCCACATTCTCGGTGATGAGCAGGTCGATCTCATCCAGGTTGAGGGCGGGGAGGGCGTCCCGGATCATGTTGCCGTCAATGTGGCAGGATCCTCCCGTATTGATCTGGACGGTGGGAATCCCCAGAGCCGATACCCGGTCGGCGTCGCAGGTGTCCTGAATGTCCCCTTCGATGACGGCGATCCGGTACCTGTCCTTGAGAGCCAGAATCGTCTTTTCCACAAGAGATGTCTTTCCCGCACCGGGTGAACTCATGAGGTTGATGACGTAGATTTTTTTTCTGTCGAAGAGCCCGCGGTTATCATTGGCGATCCGCTCATTGGCATCGAGAACATTCTTGACGACGGTTACTTTCATGGATTTTCTCCTTTATTTCCGTAATGGAATTCCCGTTACGATTTTCGGTTATGGATTTCATATTTCAGGTATGCCGCGCAGGTCCCCTCGCTGGATACCATGCAGGGCCCCACCGGAGTCGCCGGTGTGCAGACTTTCCTGAAAAGACGGCATTCCTCGGGGAATATCACGCCCCGCAGGATATCGCCGCAACGGCACGCTTCAAATTCGACGGAATGGATCTCCGGCAGGTTTCCTTTCCTTAGCGCGTCGAAATTTGCGTACTTCTCCCGAATGAAAAGACCGCTCTGGGGGATTCTTCCCAGTCCCCTCCACTCGCCCTCCCTTGTTTCGAAGACCTCCGCCATCAGTTTCAAGGCCTGGAGATTTCCCTCCCTGTTTACCCCCCGGGCATACTGGATGGCGACCTCGAACCGCCCTTCCTGAAGCTGGCGCAGGATCATGAGGATGCCTTCGAGAATGTCCACCGGTTCAAAACCGGTGATCACGGCAGCCCGTCCTGTTTCCGGGATGCTCTTATAAGCATCGACGCCGGTGATGACGCTGACATGGCCGGGACAGATAAAGCCGTCAATGGAGAGTTCGGGATCCTCGATAAGGGCGGAGATCACCTGCGGGACGGTCTTGTGTACGGAAAAGACGGAATAGTTGTTCAGCCCTTTAAGCCCGGCTTTGCGGATAGCTGATGCCACGGTCGGCGCCGTTGTTTCGAAGCCGATTCCCATGAAAACAACCTCCTTTTCCGGGTTCTCTTCAGCGAGGCGAAGGCTGTCCAGGGCCGAAGAGACAATGCGCACATCTGCCCCTGACGCGCGAAGCCGCTGGAGACTTCTGCCGCCCGTCCCGGGAACGCGGAGCATGTCGCCGAAGGTGGCGAAGACGACATGAGGCCGATCCGCCAGATACAGGGCTCGGTCAACGTCATGGATGGAGGTGACGCAGACGGGGCATCCGGGGCCGGAGATGAGGTGGATGTTTTCGGGAAGGAGCCTGCGGATTCCAAAGCGCCCGATGGCGTGCGTGTGAGTGCCGCAGATCTCCATCAGGCTGATCCGACGGCCGACCCGGGCTGCCAGCGCCGTCACGGCATCGAGAAGGTGCCGAACGAGATCGGGATCCCGGTATTCGTCAATAAATTTCACGATCGATAATCTCTTTCAGCAAAGCAAGGTTCTCCAGCGCCAGATTTTCGTCGATCCGATGGATGGCGTACCCGGCGTGGCAGATGACATAGTCGCCCACGATGACCTTTTCATCGACGATATCAAGGCAGACCTCGCGCCGCGTTCCGTTGATGTCGATCACGGCGAAATTATCCTGATCGATGGTCAGAATTTTACCGGGAAAGGCGATGCACATACATAAATCTCCAAGACATCTTTATATTAACCTGCAAAAAAACAAATAACTCTCAATAAGGGGAAACGGATCAGTTAATATATTAAAAGAACTTCGAAATCCATGCAGAGCTCAACCCGTTTCCGAAAAGTCTCCCGAACTTCCCGTTGAGTTTTGTAAACTATTTTTATCACAGAACGACGGGTCAATCCACGTCGAGTTCAAGAAGACGAAGTTCCTCTGTCCCGCCTGCAAGCAGCACATTTTCAGAGCCGCATTCCGGACAGGAGGCCTCAACGTATTCCACCTCGGTGTCTTTTCCGCAGTTCAGGCAGGAAATCACAATCGGCAGGAAATCGATTTCGAGGGTTGCTCCTTCGGAGCGGGTCTCCCTGGACAGCACCTCGAAGGCAAACCGGAGGCACTGAAGATCTACACCGGACAGCCTGCCGCAGGAAAGACGCAGGTTGTTGACGCGTCGAAAACCGTCTTGTGCCGCATAATCCTCGATGATATCCAGAATCGATGAAACGAGAGACAGTTCATGCATGAGTTTTTATCGGCCGAATGCCGTGGCGGCCGGGTTCCTCACCTCATAACCTTTTTTAATAACGTTCATAATCAGGAATTAATAACGGGAAGCTGCTCCCGGCTCATGGGGGATCGTCCCGAATTTCTTTTCGGTGTGTCGACCGGATAGATCTTTCATGGCAGATCAGGATCACGGACTACAGGAGCAGGCGCAGGCGGTGGGAATTTCAGGTCGATTCTTTACCGGTTCATCATACCAGAGTTAGGCGGAAACATGAACAAAAATAAAGAGGTGAAGCTCATGGCTCACAATACAGGATAAATCTGGTCTTTGCCGGCTAAACGCAATCAGATTGTCTGTAGGCTTCGAAAATTATGCCGACGCCACTTGACTGAATGAACAGAATGCGGGAAAAGCTCGACGCAGGGAATGGTCCATCCGGACCTTGCAGTTTTCCAATAATGGTTTATATTAAGAAAAATTACAGAAATCCATTTTCCCCATGAAACTCTTTCCTCGAGAAAAGCAGCTACTCTTGATATTTAAAATACAATCTCCTCTGTTAAACAAAATTTCGACCACTTTTTCTTCACAAAAATATCAGGCAGAAATCGTCAATAGTAATTATGATGTCAATCATGTAAAACAGACTTTATTTTTGCGGAGAGGAGGAAGAATTATGAAACGTTTCTGGTCCTTTTATTTGTTGTGGCTCGCTCTTTTCCTGACGATTGTTGGAGGCCGGGCTCTTGCGGTTTCTCCGCCTCAGGTCGGCGGGGCGCTGCCGGACTTTGATCTGGCTGTACCAAAGGATGCCGCGGAAAAGAATTATCTGGGGCTTTCCCGCGGTCTTCCGCTATTCGGAAAGGAAACCTTCAAGATTCAGCAGATTAAAGCGGATGTTGTCATTCTGGAAATCTTCAGCATGTATTGTCCTCATTGCCAGGCCGAGGCCCCCAGGGTGAACGACTTGTACGCAAAAATAGATAAAAACCCCTCCCTGCGGGGAAAGATCAAGATAATCGGGATTGGAATAGGGAACAATGTTTATGAGGTCGAGACATTCAAAAAAAAGTATAAAATTCCATTCCCTCTGTTTACCGACGAGGACTTTTCCCTCCATAAAAAGTTCGGCGAGGTCAGAACGCCCTATTTTATTGTGATCCGAAACTATCCCAAAGGATCATACCGGATTGTCTATTCTCAGCTCGGAGCTTTCGGGGAGGTCGATCAATTTTTAAGTCAGGTCATCAAACTGACGGGCATTAAATAAGGCAGGGGGTGAACTATGAAAAGATATATCTGCGGATTTTCTTTGTTTTTTGCTGTAGCCGCATTGTCCTTTTTCAATGCTCCCACGGCTTACAGTATTTCGGATGTTTACAAAGGAAATATTTATAATCCAGGCATTCTGAAGCCCGTAGACAGCGTACTGAAAGTCAAGATCGGAGATGTGGCTCCGGATTTTACTCTGAAGGCGGTTTCCGGCGAGACCATTTCCCTGAAGGATTATCGGGACAGGAAGAATGTAGTGCTTTCCTTTGTCCCTGCAGCCTGGACCCCCGTCTGCTCCGATCAGTGGCCCGGCTATAACATCGTCAAGGATCTCTTCGACCAGAATGATGCGATCCTGCTCGGGATCAGTGTGGACAATCTTCCGACACTCTTTTCCTGGACCAATCACATGGGAGTCTTGTGGTTTCCCGTTCTTTCCGACTTTTATCCCCACGGCGCTGTGGCGTCCTCTTTAGGAATCCTTCGTTCCGACGGGATGGCTGAAAGGGCTCTGTTTATTATCGACAAGCAAGGGATCATCCGGTATATCTACGTTCGTGACATCAACATCAGACCGCCCCTGGATGTCATAATCAAGGAGTTGGAAAAGCTGAAAGAAGCGTCATGAAGAAAATATCGGGAAAAGCGCGGCAAAAAATACGTCAGGACCGCATCTCAAAAGGATCTTGTGAAATTTAATGCAAAACAGAGGAAGCATGGCAAAAGTTCTTGTGATCGATGAGGATCGTTCAACCCTTGCGAGACTTGAGCTCCTGCTGACGAAGGATGGGTACGAGACCGTTACGGCTTCGACCGGGACCGATGGTTTGAACCGCTATGTGGAAAGATATCCCGATCTGGTCATACTGGACGTTTTTCTCTCTGATGTAGGCGGATTTACGGTTCTTGAGGAATTGCTGGAAGAAAATGAACAGGCCATGGTGATCCTGATGACAGCCCAGCTCGACATGGAGACCGCTATCCGGGCCATGAAGCTGGGCGCCTTCGATTATGTTCCCAAGACGGCCGATATGGCCGAACTTTTATCGGTCGTTCACAAGGCCTCGAATACGCTGGAGACTGACCGTCAGCAGGGCGGACTGTCGGGAGAAGCCTTCCGGAACTACAAAGCCGGGGATATTATCGGCGCCGGAAGGGAAATGAGGGAAATCTTCAAAATGGTCGGCGTACTCTCCAGGAGTCGGGCGACGGTCCTGATTGAAGGCGAAAGTGGAACGGGGAAGGAACTGGTGGCAAAAGTCATCCACAAGCATACTTCGTCCAATGAGCCCTTCATTGCCGTCAACTGTTCCGCCATTGTCGAAACCCTTCTGGAATCGGAATTATTCGGTCATGAGAAAGGCTCCTTCACCAGCGCCTTCAACCGGCAACTGGGGAAATTTGAGCTGGGACGATACGGGACGGTTTTCCTGGATGAAATCAGCGAAATGTCCATCAATCTTCAGGCAAAACTGCTCCGTGTTCTTCAGGAAATGGAATTTGAGCGTGTGGGGGGCAAGGATAAAATCCAGGTCCATGCCCGGATCATCACGGCGACGAACAAGAATCTCCGCACGCTGGTCCGGGAGGGGAAATTCCGAGCCGATCTCTATTATCGGCTCAATATCGTTTCCCTCAAAATTCCTCCCCTGAGGGAGAGACAAGAAGATATCCCCCTGCTGGTCAATCACCTGATTGCCAAGATTGGCAGGGACCTGAGCAGACGGATTTCCGGCGTATCGGAAGAGGTGATGGAGGCCTTTCTGCGGTATACCTGGCCCGGGAATGTGCGTGAACTGGAAAATCTGCTGGTCAGAGCCGGCGTGATGGCCAAAGGCAGGATTCTTGATAAAAGTGATTTTCCCGAACTTTTTAAAGAATCCGGGAAGATTGGTGCAATGAATGAACCCGGGTCGGATGAGTATGATGATTTCGGCAGGCTTCTGACTCTGGACGATGTGGAAGAACGATACATAAGGAAGGTACTGCAACTGGAAAGGGGAAAGAACAAGGGAGAACTTTGCGATATTCTGGGAATATCCCGTCCGACTTTCGAACGGAAGCTGGAAAAATACGGGATTTCCTTCGAGCGTGACGGAATCGATCAGGGTCTTTCAGCGAACCTTTCCGAAGTTGAGGAAAAGATCAGGCAATGAAGATCGTGACCGTCGAATTTGTCAAGAGTGCGACTTTGCCGTCCGGCTATCCTCCGGGGAGCCTGCCGGAGGTGGCGTTTGTCGGGAGGTCCAATGTAGGGAAATCCTCGCTGATCAATACCCTTCTGCGCAGAAAACAGCTTGCCCGGACAAGCAATACGCCGGGGCGAACCCAGCTTATCAATTTTTTCAATGTCAATCAGGAACTGCTGTTTGTCGATCTTCCCGGATACGGTTTTGCCCGGGTACCCGAGGCGGTCAAACGGGAATGGGGACCCATGATCGAAACGTACCTGAGAGATCGGGAATGCCTTAGGATGGTCGTTTTTATTCTCGATATCAGAAGAGATCCGTCGCAGGAAGATCTCGCGTTGAAGGGGTGGCTGGATTATTATGGCCGCAGGACCCTGTTTGTCCTGACGAAAAGTGACAAACTGTCCCGAGGGGAGAGTAAAAGAAGACAACGTTCTGTTCAGGAATCGCTGGCCCTTCCTGAGATGCCGCTGATCTTTTCAGCGAAAACCGGATTGGGACGGGAACGAATCCTGGAGGAAATCAGAAAAGCAAAAGGCGAAGCACGGTCCTGACTGACGCCTGCTGCCCGGATTGCATTTCCGAAGATACCGGAACTGCAGGGAAAAGCCGCCGGGACGATATCGTACCGATTTCGGAATGCATCTTCCGATTTTTTCAGATCGGCTTTAAAAAAGTGAAAGGGACAGGCTTGGGGGCCTGTCCCTTTCTTTATGAAAATTTTACAGAGTTGTATCGATGGTTGGATCGACGAGGTCTTAGTGCGCTTCCTCCATGGCTCCGGCGATATACATCATGGACAGGAGCATGAAGACCAGGGTCTGGATGAGGGAAATGAAGACTTTCAGGAACAGAATGGGCACGGGAACCAGAAAGGGTGCCAGCAGGAACAGCACGGCGACGACAATATGTCCACCCTCGATATTTCCGAAGAGTCGAATGGAGAGTGACAAGGGACGAACAAGATGGCTGATGAGTTCGATGGGGATCATCAGGGGGACCAGCCACCATACGGGTCCCATGAACTGCTTGATATATTTTCCGCCATGAACCTTGATTCCCACATAGTGCGTCAGAATGAAGACCACAACCGCCATGGCGGCGTTGGTGTTCAGATTCGCCGTGGGGGATTCAAAGCCGGGGACAAGACCAAGAAGGTTGGATACGAGAATGAAGAGGCCGATGGTGGCAATAAGGGGGAAGAACTTCTTGCCTTCATGGCCCATGGTATCCGTCACCAGGGAATCAAACCCGCCAATAACCACTTCCATGAAGCTCTGGAATGAACCGGGCAGTATCTCCATGCCGCGCCTTAAAAGCAGGCCGCACAGGATCAGCAAAGCCATGATAAACCAGGCATACACCACGTGCGATGGTACGTAGGGATTTGCAAGAAACGACAGAGAATGCATTGTTTAACTAACCTCCATAAAATTTTTTTTATGAAACGCCATGATGACGGTGAACACGATATTGATAACCACGATGGAAAGACCTAAAAGCAGACCGATGACATCCGCCACCTTATAAGCAATGATGAGGTAAAGGAAAGCAGCGGTCACGGCAAGCCGGATGCAGTATTTGAAAAGGATGACTGCTCGGGATCCATCCATAAGGCGTTGAAACGTGTTGCGGAGGTCCTGATGAAGCCAGTAAAAATTGATGATGCTGATCATTCCTCCCAGCAGCACTCCCAGTGAGAAGCGAAAAGACTGCAGGGCGGAACTGCCAAGAAGAAAAAAAGCCAGAACCACCCAGTTGGTGATTTCAAGTTTTTTCTGGAGGGGGTTTTTTTCTATCGGATTCACTCTGTATGCCGTCCGTATCTGATTTTTCATCAGCGGAAAACTTATTAATGACGTAGATGAGATTTCGGAATCCGCCCGCGATACCGAGAAGCAGGAAAACGATTGTAAAAATCAGCCCTGTTCCGAACTTATGATCCAGGTATCTGCCCAGATACAGACATCCAAAGATGGCCAGCACCATCGCTATGCCTGCACTGCTGGCATAGGCGAACTGGATGAGCATTTTCTGGGGGCCTTTTCCTCTTTGCGGTGTGCTACCTACCATGATTCCATTCCTGAAGTCAACCAGAAAGCAGAGAATAAATGATATAGGTTTAAATTTTATTCCTGCATATTTTTCCTACAGAATCAACTTTGTGCCGAGTTCCCGGCTCCTCTGTTCAACATACCAGTCGATGGTTTTTTTCAACCCCAGGCGAAAGTCGGTTTTAGCCTGAAATCCGAATTCTTCATAAGCCCGACGGGTGTCCAGCATCCGTCGGGGCTGACCATCCGGACGGGAGCTGTCCCAGACGATCCGACCCGTGAATCCGGTCAATTCCGCGATGAGCGTCACCAGGTCACGGATGGATATTTCAAAACCGGCGCCGATATTGACCGGTTCACTTTTATCGTACTTTTCCGCGGCCAGAACGATGGCTTCCGCCGCGTCTTCGACATAGAAGAATTCCCGTGTGGCCTGTCCCGTTCCCCAGACCATGATTTCCTCTTCTTTTTGCAGCCGGGCATCAACACATTTTTTGATCAGGGCCGGAATGACGTGCGAGGACTGGGGGTCGAAGTTGTCTCCGGGCCCGTAAAGGTTGACCGGAAGCAGGAAAATGGCGTTGAAGCCATATTGCTGCCGATAAGCCTGAGCCTGGACCAGCATCATTTTCTTGGCGAGTCCGTAGGGGGCATTGGTTTCTTCCGGGTAGCCGTTCCAGATATCCTCTTCTTTAAAGGGAACGGGGGTGAATTTGGGATACGCGCAGATGGTTCCGATGCCGACAAACTTTTCAATTCCCTGAGCCCAGCCTTCATGAAGCAGTTGGACGCCCATCATCAGATTTTCATAGAAAAGGGTTGCCGGATTGGCCTGATTGAACCCGATTCCCCCGACCTTGGCAGCGAGATGAATCACGATATCCGGCTTTACCTCACCGTACATCTTCCGGATATCATCCTGATGAACCAGATGATATTCGGGGAGGTCCACGATGATGATTTGACGACAGCCTCGTTCCTGCAGGCGGGAAATCAGATGCTTTCCCAGAAATCCCTTGCCGCCCGTCACCGCGATGCGCTTATCCGTAAAGTCTGTCGGCATGAATCCTCCTTTATTAAATGCAGAGATGCGGGTTCAGATTGCAGGAGTAGCCGGCGTCCGTCAGCGTTTTCTCCCGCTGAGCGAGTTCCAGGTCCGCGGCGATCATCATTTCGACCAGTTCATCGAAGCTGACACGCGGCTTCCAGTTCAGGAGGCGTCTGGCTTTGGATGAGTCGCCGAGCAGAACGTCCACCTCCGTGGGGCGGAAGTAGCGGGGATCGATTTCCACATACTGATGGTAGTCGAGATCCAGCTTCTGAAAGACCTTCTCGGCAAACTCCCGGACGGAATGGGTTTCCCCCGTGGCGATTACGTAGTCGTCCGGCTTGTCCTGCTGGAGCATCAGCCACATGGCTTCCACATAATCGCCGGCAAAGCCCCAGTCTCTTTTTGCTTCCAGGTTGCCCAGATAGAGCTTGCCCCGAAGACCAAGCTTGATCTGGGTAGCACCCCGGGTGATCTTCCGGGTGACGAAGGTTTCACCCCGCCGGGGGGATTCATGGTTGAACAGGATTCCATTGCAGGCAAACAGCTTGTAAGCGTCCCGGTAATTCCTGACGACGTAATAGGCATAGACCTTGGCGGCGGCGTAAGGGCTTTGCGGCTGGAAAAGGGTCCCTTCATGCTGTGGAGGGGGGGCGGCCCCGAACATTTCACTTGAGGAAGCCTGATAAAAACGGGCCTTTACGCCGGTTTTCCGGATCGCCTCCAGGAGCCTGAGGGTTCCGAGGCCGGTGACGTCTCCCGTGTATTCGGGCATGTCGAAGCTGACCCGCACGTGGCTCTGGGCGCCGAGGTGATAGATTTCATCGGGACTGATGTCGTAGAGCATGTCAGTCAACTGACCGGAAACGGAGAGATCTCCGTAATGCAGATAAAGCCTGGCCTGAGGATCGTGGAAATCCTTGTACAGATGGTCGATGCGGTCCGTATTGAAGGTACTGGAGCGCCGGATCAGGCCGTGGACTTCATAGCCTTTCCCGAGGAGAAATTCAGCCAGATAGGAGCCGTCCTGTCCTGTAATGCCGGTGATAAATGCTTTTTTCATGGGTTACCTCCCAAAGTTTTTATGGTTTCAGCGCAGGCCTGCAGCGTTTTCTCTAAATCTTCATCGGAATGGGCAAAGGAAACAAAGGCCGCTTCGAAAGCGGACGGCGCAAGATAGACGCCCCGATCCAGCATGCCCTTGAAGAAGCGGGCATACCGTTCCAAGTTGCAGTGACTGGCTGTTTCGTAATCGAATACATCGGAATCCGTAAAGAACACCGTGAACAGGGAGCCTGCCCGGTTGATGCGTACAGGAAGCTCCGCGGTCCTGAAGAGTTTTCCCATGGCGGCGCAGAGGTCTGCCGTGCGCCTGTCCAAAGCGGCGTAGTCATCCCTCCGGCTGCGCAGCGTTTCCAGGGTGGCCAGCCCGGCCGACATGGCCAGGGGATTGCCGGAGAGGGTGCCCGCCTGGTAGACGGGTCCATTGGGGGCCAGAAAGTCCATGATTGTCCGTTTGCCGCCGAAGGCGCCGACGGGAAGTCCGCCACCGATGATCTTCCCCAGGCAGGTCAGGTCGGGTTCGAGGCGGCAGAGTTTCTGGAATCCGCCATAGGCAAGGCGAAAACCGGTGATGACCTCGTCAAAGATGAGGACGATCCCGGCCTTTCGGGTCAGTTCCCGGAGGGTTTCCAGAAATCCCGGCCGGGGGTTGACAACGCCCATGTTCGCCGCGACGGGTTCCACAATGACGCAGGCCAGTTCTTTGCCGTGGCGATCCACGGCTTTGCGGAAGGCTTCGTTGGAATTGAAAGGGACGGTGATCGTCAGTTCGGCGAGGCATGCCGGCACGCCGGGGCTGCCGGGGATTCCCAGGGTAGCGACTCCGGAACCGGCTTTGACCAGGAGCGAATCGCCATGGCCGTGATAACAGCCCTCGAATTTGAGAATTTTATCTCTGCCCGTGAATCCGCGGGCCAGGCGGATGGCGCTCATGACGGCTTCCGTGCCGGAGCTGACCATCCGGATCATCTCCATGGAGGGAAAGGCTTCAATAATGGTCCTCGCCAGGGCAATTTCTCCGGGGGTCGGAGCGCCGTAACTGGTTCCACGTTCGACGGCCTTCCGGATCGCCTCCACGACCTGCGGATGGCTGTGGCCAAGGATCATCGGACCCCATGATCCGACATAATCGATGTATTCCCTGCCGTCAATATCATAGATCCGGGAACCTTCTGCCCGGTCGATAAAACGGGGAACCCCTCCGACAGCCCGGAACGCCCTCACGGGACTGTTTACCCCGCCGGGAAGAAGACCTTCCGCGGTTTCAAAAAGTTGTTCCGATAAGGATTTTGTCATGTGAAATAGACCATGCTGCTTTTTTTATACTCGGTTTCGCTGACGAGGATCTGATAATCGTCAAGATCTGCCGCCTGCGCCATCTCCCGCACCTGATTCGCAATATCCGGATATTTCAGATGAACCATGGTAAAGAGATTGTATTTCCCTTCGAAAGAGGGCGTTCGTTCATAGCAGTGCGACACTTCGGGAAAAGAGGCCAGAATCTTTCCCGTAATCTCCATGCGCGATTCCGGAACAGACCAGACAACCATGGCGTTCTGCTTAAATCCCGCCTGACGATGCCGGAGAATGGCACCGATTTTGCGGATAATCCCTCGGTCGGCCAATTCCTGGATAATCCGGATCACGGTGTCCTCCGACAGGTTGAGGCGTTTCCCTAAAGCGGCAAAGGGTCGGGAATGCAGTGGAATATCACCCTGCAGGGCTTGAAGGATTTGCTGCTCGTCCCGTGTCAGCACTATCCTTTCCCCTCGTTCCTTCTGATTTTCCGTCGGGAGATTTCGCTCCCCATGTCTGTCACGCATCCTCTGTTCCAACTTTTTCCCGGAGTTTCTTTCTTTCAGACTGCCGATGCTTCAACTCAAGGACTTTTTCCTGCGCCCGTTGCGAGCGGCGTCTTTTCTGTCTGCGGATTTTTTCGATCCGCGCCTTCTCCGCGGCGATCCGCCCCGTCTTCAGCCGTTCGATCCGATCGAGAAGCAATCGCCTGGCCAGCAGACGGTTTACGGTTTGAGAGCGGTCCTGCTGGCATTTAACGGAAAGGCCCGTGGGCAGGTGAACGAGATAGACGCAGGTTGCCGTTTTGTTGACATTCTGACCGCCGGGTCCTGAAGAGCGGATAAAAGTTTCCCGTAAATCGTCCTCTGAAATTCCAAGGCGGGCCATCCGCTGGGCGACGGCTTTTTCTTTTTCCGGTGAAATACTCATCTGTAAGGATATCGCGTCCCGGAATTCATATCTTCTCGATCTGGGAACTGTCGAGTTTGATGGCCACGGACCGCTGGAGCAGTTCGATCGTGACGACAAAAAGATCCTTGTCGTAATCCGTTTTGATCACTGTGCCTTCTATGCCCTTGAATGGGCCGCCGACAATCCTGGCCGCTTCTCCCACATGCGGATACTGGAGATTCTGAACCTCAACCCTGGAATCCACGATGCGGCGAATCGCATCGATCTTGTCATCAGGGACGGGGATCGGGGCCGATCCGGTGGGCTTGCCGAGAATGCGGACAACGCCGAAGGTCTTCAGCACATCCAGCTTCGCCTGATTATCGAGACAGGGCATGTCAACGAATAGATATCCCGGGAAAAGGGGGGTCATAATCCTTTTCCGGCGATCTTTTCTTTTGCTCCAGACCTCGATCTTCGGTAGAAACGTGGTGATGGATTTCTGAACGAGACCGGTAAAGACTTTGTCTTCGTGACGGCTTCTTGTGTGAACCGCATACCAGGACATAACCGCATCCTCTAATTACATCATATTCCAAAAAAGACAAACCCAATGATCGACATGGAGAGAGCGGGCTGCCCGGAACAAACCCGCTCTTCCTTGTTTAATTTATGATATATTCAGCCGGTGTTTCCTTAAGAAAGGTCCACTCCGCAAGACTGTTTTCCAGAAATCGACTGCCGGTTCATTTCGGGCTGTCGCAGGGAATTCATCCTTCAAAGTGACTTCACCTTAATATAACACTTTATGGCAGCCAGAAAAACAATCTGTTTTATACTTGCATCGAGGCAATCTTTATAACAAAAATGCCTCCTTTTCAATGAGGAACTGGATTATGGAGATAAAAATCACAGATATTCCGCTGGCTCTGGGCGACGAAGAAAAAAAACTGCCGGCCGCGGCGGCGGACATCCTGGGCATTTCCATGGAAGCGATTTCCCACGTGAAAATTCTGCGGAAATCCCTTGACGCGCGGCGGAACCGACCTCCCTGCTTTGTCTACGCCGTGGTGGTAGACCTCCCGGATTCGATTGATATACCGAATATCCAAGACAGTCTGGTTACGGTGGGTTCAGAAACGCCGGTCGTGAAAGAGACTGGAAAGCCTCTCCGGCGGATCGAGAAAAGGCCGGTGATCGTCGGTTCCGGTCCGGCCGGCCTTTTTGCATCCCTCGTTCTGGCCCGTGCCGGTGTGCCGGTGCTCCTGATCGAAAGGGGCAAGCCGGTGCCTGAACGTCTTCGGGATGTTCAGGATTTCTGGATCAGGGGGCATTTCCATCCGGAGAGCCATGTCCATTTCGGAGAAGGCGGCGCCGGCACTTTTTCCGACGGAAAGCTGACCAGCCGCGGGAAAAATCCCCGGACCGCCTGGGTCAGGAAAATCTTTGTTGAAATGGGCGCGCCTGCGGATATTCTCATCGAGGCGAAGCCTCATATCGGAACGGACCAATTGCGCAAGGTGGTTGTTCAAATGCGGAAGAATCTTCAGTCTCTCGGCTGTGAAGTCCGTTTCGGGGCAAAAATGACCGATCTGATCGTCCACGATGGAGTCATCTCCGGTCTGGTGATCAACGGCAGGGAGGAAATCGAAACCGGGCACATTCTCCTGGCTATCGGGCAGAGTGCTGATGATTCCTATCGCGTTCTCCATAAGAGGGGTATCCGGCTTGTTCCCAAGCCCTTCGCCGCGGGTCTGAGGATCGAACATCCTCAGGCGCTGATCAACGAGATCCAGTATGGTCCCTGGGCCGGACATCCGGAGCTGCCTCCTGCCGAGTACGTTCTGACCGCCCGGATTCCCTCTCTCGACCGCTCGGTTTACACCTTCTGCATGTGTCCCGGTGGGCAGGTTATCGGCTGCAGCGCCATGGAAAAGGGCGTGATCACCAACGGGATGAGCAACTCCCGGCGGGACGGTCCCTTTGCCAACAGCGCCGTCGTGGTGAATATCCGCATAGAGGATTTCGCGGGGGAGTCGCATGATCCCCTGAGCGGGCTCCGCTTTCGGCGGTGCTGGGAAGAGGCGGCCTATGCGCTGGGCGGTGGAAATTATTATGCTCCAGTGCAGCGTCTGACTGATTTTCTTTGTGGTCGGTTTTCAACAGGAAAACTGAACACCAGTTTTCTTCCCGGTGTTACCTCGGCGTCCCTGGATCGGGTTCTCCCCGGATTTGCCGTTGAGGCGCTCAAGCAGGGGCTGTCTATTTTTAATAATAAAATGCCGGGATTTATATCAGGAGAGGCGGTTTTGATCGGAGTGGAAACCCGGACCTCATCGCCTGTGCGCATCCTTCGGGGTGAAGACGGCCAGAGCGCTTCTGTCCGGGGGATTTTTCCCTGCGGCGAAGGCGCCGGGTACGCGGGCGGCATTGTCAGCTCGGCGCTGGATGGCATCCGGGCGGCGGAAATGCTGCTGCGTTCCTTACCTTAAAAAGTGGTTCTTTCGGAGGGTGAATTTACCGGAGGGGGGTGATCGGTTCATCGGGGGTTTCAGGATGTGACGGTTCTGCCGGCCTGCGGAAACGGCTGTCAATGATGAGGTCATCGCCTTTGCGGTAAATTTTCCTGAAAACCAACCCGATGGCCTTTTCCATGCTGGTTATGTTCAGTTGCCCGACGGCTTCGATCCCCCGGCCTGAAATCTTGGGGGCGATGATGGCGATCAGGCGATCGGCAAGGTTCTGCGCCATCAGGGCGGTGAGAATTCTGGAGCCGCCTTCGACCAGCACCGAAGCGATGCCGCGGCTTCCCAGTTCCCGGAGAAGCCGGTTCAGGTCAATTCTTCCTGATGACTCTACAGGCAGAATGAGCGTTTCGATGCCGCGGTCGTTCAATTGGGAAAGCTTTTTCCTGTCCGCGTGATCGGTTGCCACCATCAGGGTTTTTGCCTGATCCTGCTCCTGAAGAATGCGCGCCGTCAGGGGTATCCGGAGGCGGCTGTCCAGAACGATCCGCAGGGGATTTGTTCCCCGAACCAGGCGGACGGTCAGCTCCGGGTCATCCGACAGAACCGTGCCGATGCCGACCAGGATGGCATCGTGGGCATGGCGCAGACGGTGAGCGAACCGTCTTGAAGGGGGTGAACTGATCCAGCGGGAATGGCCGGTTGACGTCGCGATCCTGCCGTCCAGGGTCTGGGCGTATTTCAGGGTCACGAAGGGGATTCGGAACTGGATGAATTTCAGGAAGGATTCGTTGATTTCCCGGCAGACCTCTTCGAGAACCCCGACGGTGACTTCGATGCCGTTGCGTTTCAAAATCCCGATTCCCCGGCCCGCTACGAGGGGGTTGGGGTCCGTCGTGCCGATGACGACCCGCTTCGGCCGGCAGGCGACGAGACGTTCAACGCAGGGCGGCGTTTTGCCGTAGTGGCTGCAGGGTTCGAGGGACACATAGATGGTCGAGCCCTCGGCCGATTCCTTTGCCCCGTTCAGGGCATTGATCTCCGCATGAGCCTCTCCGAATTTTCGATGATAGCCCTCTCCGATGATACGGTCGTTTTTGACGATGACCGAGCCCACCATCGGGTTGGGACTGACCCACCCTTCCCCTTTCCGGGCAAGCTGAAGGGCTCGCTTCATATAGAATTCATCGTTCAAACCGGTTTTCCCCCGCGATTCTCATCTTGCTTCGCACGACATAACAAAATCTTATGTCCCGTTGATTTTCCTCAGTTTTATAGGCTAACCCGCCGATGAAGTCAAGGATTCAGAGTTTTTATTGTTGAGGAATCACCAATATGATATAGGGCAGCGCTGTTGAAGTTCAGGAATGCTGAGGCAGGTTACGTGGCAAAAAACCGCGGCGAACAGAACCGGAAAGATTGCCTTGATCCGGGAAGTGAAGATCGAGCTGAGAGGAAGCGGCAGGCCGCGAAAATCGGCGGCGGTCAAAGCCTGTGAACGAAAGGCAGAGAGACCGGATACAGGGGAAGGCTTTAAGGAGAGAAACGATGATTGACGGCGTTCAAGTGAAAAAACTCCGGGTGATTCCCGATGAGCGGGGCCGATTGATGGAAATCCTGCGGGCCGATGACGGGATGTTCAAGGGGTTCGGTCAGGTTTATATGACGACGGCCTATCCCGGGGTCGTCAAAGGGTGGCATTACCACAAAAAGCAGTATGACAACATGGCGGTGGTCAAGGGGATGATGAAGATCGTTCTGTATGACAGCCGGGAAAATTCGCCGACGCGTGGCGAGGTCAACGTCTTTTTTGCCGGGGAATACAATCCCGTTCTCCTCCATATTCCACCGTTCGTCTATCATGGATTCAAATGCGTTTCCACGGAAGAGGCCATCGTCATCAACACGCCGACGGAGGTTTACAATTATGGCGAGCCTGACGAATTCCGCGTGCATCCCCACAATAACGACATTCCTTATAACTGGGATCGCGAAGACGGTTGAGATCCATACCGCGTGGAAGGAAGCGGGGTCGCAGAGATGAATGGAGTCTTTAAAAAATGACGATGACGGAGTTGGGGGCGATATTTGCGTTCATCCTGGGCGCCGTGGTGGGAAGCTTCCTGAATGTATGCATCTGGCGGATTCCGGAAGGTCTGTCCATTGTCAAGCCCGCCTCCCATTGCCCGGATTGCGGCCATCCCATCCGCTTCTACGATAACATCCCGCTGATCAGCTATCTGATCCTGAGGGGCCGCTGCCGGGCCTGCGGCGGAAGAATTTCACTGCGCTATCCCTTTGTGGAAGGACTGACGGCCCTGATGGCCCTGTTCCTTTTCTGGAAGTTCGGCCTCACCCTGAAATTTCTTGCCGCGTTTATTTTTGTGAGCGCCTTGATCCTGATCACGTTCATCGATATCGATTACCAGATTATTCCCGATGTCATTTCCCTGCCGGGCATCCCGATCTGTTTTCTCATGGCGGTGTTCATCATGGACCTCTCATTCATGGACGCTCTGCTGGGGTTGCTGATCGGCGGCGGTTCGCTTTATCTGGTGGCCGTCCTCTATGAACTGGCGACAAAGCGGGAAGGCATGGGCGGGGGGGATATTAAACTGCTGGCTCTCATGGGCGCCTTTCTGGGATGGAAGTCCCTGCTGTTTATCCTGCTGGTCAGCTCACTGGTGGGGGCCGTTGTGGGCATATCGATCATGCTGGCTAGAGGGGGCGACATGAAATACGCCGTGCCTTTCGGCCCTTTTCTGTCTCTTGCCGCGGTAGCCTATCTTTTTGTCGGCGAATATGCCACCAATCTGTTCCTCTACCACCAGTTGTAAAGACGGTTAACGGGTGCGGCGCTTCAATCGATCGAGATCCTTTATGATGATCGCATTTCTGGAGGTCGTCACCATCCCTTTATCTTTCAGGATTTTCAATTCCTTGTTAATGCTTTCCCGAGTAACGCCCAGCATGGCGGCCAGTTCCCGCTGGGACATCTGGACGCGAAATTCCCCGGGTTCCTCACCCTGAGTTTGAGTCGGCTTCGCCAGTTCAAGAAGGCGTTTGGCCAGGCGGGCGGAAACCGTAAGAAAGGACAGTTCTGCAAACAGATCATCCGTTCTCCGGAGGCGCATGGAAAGAGCACGGAGGATGGAGTGAACGGCGTTTTCATTCTCAATAAGGAAGGGGAAAAAATCATTGCGGTTCAGAACATACAGGATGCTGTCTTCAAGGGCTATGGCGTCGGCTGACCGGGGTTGTTCGTCCAGCAGGGCCATTTCTCCGAAAAAATCCCCGTCTCTCAGCAGGGCAAGAGTGACTTCATCTCCGAGTTTGTTGGAAACCCCGATTTTAATCAATCCTTTTATGATGATGTAAAAGGTCGAGCCGATATCGCCTTTGTGGAAAAGAATTTCTCCTTTTTCAAGGGAACGGCGCTGAAGCAGCGACTCCAGCCGCCGACGCTCCGAATCGTTCAGGGATTCGAAAAGAGGGATCTGCTTGAGTAGGTCCGTTATGCTCATGGCATGTACTCCTGAATTAGTTTCATTTACTGAATTAGGTTGATACTTGCAGCCAATTGCATCTTGTTAACAATGATTTAATTTCACGATTTGAATAAATAGTCAATGTTCTTTACCGCGGCACGGGAAATTTCATGAGAAAATCGGGTTGAATTCAGTAAATGAAGAAAATAAAAGGTGAACAGAATCACACATTCCCGCACGGATAGAAGTTGACAGGCATTTATTTTTAAACATAATATATTCTGCTTTTTAAAATGATCGTGTATGCGGGGATGTTTGTGAGTTTCAGGGGGAGAAAGATGACGCGTTATCGGGAACGGGGTTTCACGCTGGTCGAACTGATGATCGTCATTGTCGTCATAGGCATCCTGGCCGCCATAGCCGCCCCCAACTACCAGTCTTTCATGGCCCAGCGTCGACTGAACGGCGCCGCCCGTCAGATCATGTCCGATCTGATGGCAGCTCGGATGCAGGCGGTGAGTCAGAATCGCAGCATTAAAGTATCTTTTCCCACCACGGCGGGCGGTACGTACACCTATGATGCTGATGACACAAACAGCCCGACCTATGCTGTAAAAAATATCCAAACGGCCTATGGATATTATGATGTAACAGTTTTGGCGACCAACAACATCATTTTCCTATCCAACGGCACCGCTTCCCCCAGCGGTTGTGGGACAGCCACCGTAACGAATGCGATTGGGTCCCGTGACATAAAAGTATCGAGCGCAGGGAGAGTTCGAATTGATGCGACATCGCCTTGAGATTCTTTGCCTACAATGTCCTGATGAGCTTTCGGTTTTGGATAAAAAGGAAATGAAAGGCTGAGTATAAAAAAGGTCCTGAGTCAATCATCCTGTATTCAGAAAAATTGAAAAATTATTTGTGAGCAAGCCGTCAAGGTTGGTCCAGAGAGGCAGCAAAATTGAGCTTTAGCATTGAATGCAAAAAAAAAGACTCAGGTGAAACGTCTCAAGGTAATTCGCGCGTTAAAAGTTTCCGTGCAGGGTTCACTCTGATTGAGGTCTTAGTGGCAATTTGCCTTATAGGTATTGCCCTGTTGAGCATGACCAGTTTAACGACAATGGTTATCAAAGGGAATGCTTACAGTAAGACCCGGACAACAGCCACGACGCTGGCTAAGGATAAACTGGAGGAACTGAAAAATACGTCTTATTCCAATTTACCCAGCAGTGGCACTGATTATGCGGCGAGCACGGGTGCGGTTCAAGCTTCAGCTACAGGCGCTTACTATACGAGAGAATGGGAGATTGAAGACTCTGTGGCCAATGTGAAGAACGTTACAGTAACTGTGAGTTGGCCATGGCAGGGAAGTGAGCGGAATGTGGCGTTAAAAACAATGGTGAGCAGATAGCGATTTCCTATTTTTGTAAACTCAGGAATGGATTTCTATGCACGGATATTCAAAATATTTTAAGTCCTCACATGGTTTTACCCTTATCGAGATACTGATTGCCATGGCAATAGGTCTTGTCATTCTGGGTGCGTTGTATGGCGTCTTTACGATGCAGAATAAAACATTGAGCAATCAAGAGCAGATTGTTGAAATGCAGCAGAATGCCAGAGCCGCCATGGATCTGCTGACCCGAGAGATCAGCATGGCAGGATATAATCCCAAAAACATCAGCGATACAACCAGCCCCCGGATCAGTGCGGCAACAGCGAATTCCATCAGCTTCGTCGTTGATCTGAATGGCGATGGGGACACGGCAGATTCCAATGAAAACATTACCTATGACATTTACACATCCAATGGAGTGAAGTGCCTGGGGAGAACGACGAGCGGATCAAAGCAGCCGGCGGTAGAGCATATCGAAAATATGAATTTAACATACCTCCTGAGTGACGGGACCGAGACGACAACTCCAAACTCGACACAGCTTGAGAGTATCGTAAAGGTTAGAGTATCCGTAACGGCAGTGTCAGCCAAGCCGGACTCCAATACGGGTAATTATATGACTTACACGCTTACCTCAGAGATTGTTCCCCGCAATCTCGCGTTGAGCGGGGCCAATCTCGCTTTTTCAACACCGTCTTCATCGGGTTCCGGAGGTTCAGAAGGTGGAGAATCGGGATCTGACAATGGTGGTTCCACGGATGGCGGAGAATCGGGATCCGATGGCGGGGGGGCCACGGATGATGGAGGCTCAGAGGGTGGAGAATCGGGAGTTGACGATGGTGGTTCCACGGATGATGGAGGCTCAGGTTCTGATACCGGCAGCTTGACCGATCCAACCATCGCCAACATTTCTCCTGTTTCCGGTGGGGCGGTAACAAAAGGAACAACGGTATCATTCTGTGCAGACATTACGCATCCATCCGGTGTGGATCATGTTACTCTCTGGGTGGGGGAGGACAGCGCAACAAACGATATCGCGACGACCGGCAGCGGCGATCGATATTGCGGGTCGTTTAAGGTTCCTTCTGGAAAAGGCAAAATCGTGATCTTCAAATTTGTGACGGTTGATGACACCGGTGCTTCACACACCAGCAGTGAATACAGCGTGACGACCAATTAATTGGGTGATTTCGTTAATTGCAGCAATTTGATTGTCAGGAAACCTTATGAAACCGAAAATAACCGTAAAACCGTTGGCAGATGAAAAAGGGATGGTTCTTGTTGTGGCTCTGCTGCTTATTGCTGCTTTAGCCGTTCTGGGAACAACGGCTGTATTAACCAGCACGACGGACATGAAAATCAGCAGCAATTACAAAACAAACAACGAAGCTTTCTTTATTGCGGAAGCAGGGGCCGAACGGGCAAGGGAACTCCTGCGAAACGATACCGCGGATGGCACGGAGACTCCTGTATCTGAGCTATTAACGGATCTTTTAGAAGCAAGAGTAGGGTCCAACGGAACACTGTCTGACAGTGATGCCTTTACAAATTTCTATGCGGATGGGGCGTGGGTGAGTGACGATGTTCCCTATATCTCGAATACGAATTTCGGGTCGGGATACTACCGGGTTTACCTGACCAATAATTTCAACGATGGGGTGACATCCACAGCGGATACGGACGAAGAAGTGACCCTTACCTCTTTCGGATTCGGTCCCAATAATTCCCGCGCCGTGGTTCAGATTAAAGTCCGAAAAGTGACGACCCCTGATCTACCTGGCGCCGTCGTTCTTCCCGGTCCGAATGTGAATTGCGCGGTGGGTTCCAGTGGCGCACAGGATGTTGACGGGGGTGCAAAGCCGGGCATTGCTGTCGGAACAGACGCGGCATTAACAAGTGTGAAAAACGGTACCAGTAAACCTGGGAATATTACAGGCAATCCATCCGGTATTGCGAAAGTGACTATGGGAGCCCCCTGGAACAGCAAAGCGGACATCCTGGCACTATATCAATCTCTCAAACAAGTGGCAACATGTACCGGTTCTTCCTGCGCCATGGGATCGAGCGCGAGCGATATTGTGGTTATTGACGGAGATGCCGGATATACCGGTAATGATCATGGATATGGAATACTGGTCGTAAACGGGAATCTGACTCTCGGCGGCAACATCGATTTTGATGGATTGGTTCTTGTTTTAGGTACAGCCACCCTTGTGAGGAATGGCTCAGGTAACGGCACGATCAGCGGAAGTCTTGTTGTCGCCAATACCAATACAACGGACAACAGCCTGGGAGTGCCAACCTATACCACAAACGGTGGAGGGAATTCATCTATCGAATATAATTCCGGGGCATTAATTAATTCCCTTAAAAATTCTCCCTTTGTCAAGAGTGCATGGCGTCAATCCGGCATGTAATGACCAGTGCATTTACCGCGACTGCAGAAATCTGGAATTGGTGCTTCTTGAGTGCAATTGACATAAAGAGCAGGTGAATTCGGTCCATCCCGATTAGAGACCCATAAAATGTCTTGACTTCAAAAGAGTATAAAGATAGTTTAACCGCAACCTTGAAGCGGGTTGCGGCACTATTTCGTTGTGATCCTGCATCGCAGATTATTCGTCTGAATCGGACTCACTTCATTTTTCTGTCATCCGTTGAAAAAATGGATTTTCTTCATTAATTCTGAGTATGTAACAATGGTTCAGGCCGTAACGGGAGGGTCTTAAAATGTCGGAAAGGAAAATCTGTGCGATCTGTGCATGGAGAGCCAATTGTCAGAAACGATTCAATGTGGTTACAGATTCTATGGGGAATGTCCGTTGCCCGGATTACAGCCGGGATCTTTCCATCAAGGATAAGGATATTGATGAGGCGGAAAAGAAGGATCGCAGTTCCTGAGCAGGCGTAGCCGGGAGCTGGGCAAATTATCCGCTCAGGCATATATTTAACCTGTTGGCGGTATCCGGGAAATGCCGGATGCCGGGAAGTTGGCCTTCATGGCCAACTTTTTTTAATGTTTAGAACTTCAATGAAAGAAAAGTCCTTTTGGGAATAAATAGTAAGGTCGCATGCAAATTATGATTGGCAGCTCAATAAAGCATCGATTGACGATGCTGGTAAAAAACGCGGTGGATGGCTGTGTCGCGGAAGGTCTGCTGGCCGGGGGAAATTTCCCTCCTGTGGAGATGGAAATGACGAAGGACACGGTTCATGGGGATTATGCTACGAACTTTGCCATGGTCATGGCTTCCCACGCAAGGATGAATCCCCGTAAAATTGCCGAAATGATCAGCAGTCATTTTCGGGATGGGGAGCAGATTCTGGAAAAAACCGAGATTGCCGGTCCCGGATTCATCAATTTTTTTGTCCGGGAAAACGTCTGGGCCGAGCAGTTGAAAGATATTGAAAGCCTGGGAAATCATTACGGATCGGCAGAAACAGGCCGGGGGAAGAAAGTCCAGGTTGAATTCGTCAGCGCCAATCCCACGGGGCCGCTGCACATCGGTCATGCCCGGGGGGCCGTGGTCGGTGATGTCATTGCCAATATTCTTGGGATGTCCGGTTATGAAATCTTCCGTGAATATTACATCAACGACGCGGGCAACCAGATGAACAACCTGGGAAAATCAGTCTGGTACCGCTACCAGGAATTGTTAGGAAGATCCGTCGAATTTCCCGATACCTGCTATCAGGGGGATTACATCCGGGAGATCGCCGGAGACATTCTGAAAAAGGATGGAGACATCCACCTGACAAGGAACGAAGATTCGAACATCCGGTTTTTTACGGATTATGCCGCCGGGATCATCCTTGAAGAAATCAAGCAAGATCTGAAAGATTTCGGTATCGTCTTTGACAAGTATTTCAGCGAACGCGAGCTTTATGTCAATGATGGAGTCGCCAGGCTGCTGGCCGATCTGGAAGAAAAAGGGTTTATCTATCGCGATGATGAAACCCTGTGGTTCAAGACCACGGATTTCGGGGATGACAAGGACCGGGTCGTCGTTCGTAAAAACGGCGAACCCACCTATTTTGCCGCGGATATCGCCTACCACAAAAACAAGTATGAAAGGGGGTTCGACTCGGTCATTGATATCTGGGGTGCGGACCATCATGGCTATATTCCCCGGATGCATGCCGGGATTCAGGCCCTGGGGCACTCGAAAGATGCCCTGCGCGTCGTACTCGTGCAACTGGTCAACCTTCTGCGGGACGGCAAGCCCGTGGCGATGTCCACGCGGTCCGGCGAGTTCGTCACAATGAAGGAAGTGGTCGACGAAGTGGGACGGGATGCGGCGCGGTACAATTTTTTGATGCGGCGTTCGGACAGTCATCTGGACTTCGATCTGGAAGTGGCCAAGAGGCAGTCCAATGAAAACCCCGTTTATTATGTCCAGTACGCTCACGCAAGGATCTGCAGTATTCTTCGGATGGCCAAGGAACGGGGAATTGAGCTTCCCTCCTTTGAAAATGTGGAACCGCAGCTTTTGCGAATTCCCGAAGAAATCGCCCTGATCAAGACCCTTACCCGCTTTCCAGAGGTAGTCGAAGGAAGCGCCCGGACGCTGGAGCCCCATCGCATCACTTTTTATCTGAATGATCTTGCCGGTCTGTTCCACAGTTACTACAACAAATACAAGGTGATTTCGGACGATGAAGCCATGACCCGGACAAGACTTTTCCTTGTGAAATGCATTCAGACGGTTTTGAAAAACGCGTTGACCCTCCTTGGCGTTTCCGCCCCGGAAAAAATGTAGGGTATCATTTTTAAGGTGGTATGGGTGAAACATGGCTGCCGATAACGTCAAACGTTTTGAAGTCCGGTTGGGAAAGTGGGGGTTGGGCATTTTCATTGCCGGGATGTCTCTCCTGATTTTTTTCTCTTTCCTGTTTGGTGTAATGATCGGCAAGGATATCGATGCCAATCCGGAGAAGTATTCCTGGGGGATTGCCCGGCATGTGCTGGGTCCGTCGATTCCGGCGGAGAATCCGGTAGCCCCTGAACAGCAGAAAACGGTGGCAGCCGTAAGGGATGTCGGGAAAGAGCAGCCGACTAACGAAAACTCCGAATACGATATTTCCGACTACGACACCCTGTCAAAGAAAAGCAGCAGCCTGAGGAATTCGAATACCGGAAACGCAGGCGCAGATCAACTGGCTGACGAACCGGCAGCACAGGTGGGCGAGGGGATGCCTCTGGCAAAGTCTTCTCCTCCGGTAGTTTCTGCAGCACCGGCAGCCCCACCCATTCCGGCAGTTCCTGAGGCTGGCCTTTACCCCGTGAGTAGGCCGGGGCTGGAGAAAAAAGAGGAGAAAAAGATTGCAGAGAGAAAAACGGCATCGGAAGCTCATCCTCAGCGCTCTGCCCTTGTTTCCCCAAAAGAAATCGAGAAAAAGCCGGTTGTAAAACTGACTCGTGAGAAAGAAAGAGAGATCGGACTTTCGATTGCTGAAAGAAAGAATGTCCGTAAAGAAGAAAAACATATCACTGCTGAAAAGAAGCCCGATCCAAGGGTAGAAAAGGGTGTCATCGCGGCGAAGAAAAACAGCCTGAAAGTTGAAAAAACCCTGGCTGCTGAAAAGAAATCAGATAAGGCCGCAAGTCCGAAGGAAGTCAAAAAAGAGGAAAAGATTCAAAAGCCGGAAGGGAAGAAATATATCGCTCAGGTTGCATCCTATCAGGACAGGAGAAAAGCCGATCAGGTCGCTGGAAAGTTGAAGTCTATGGGATACAATACCCGGGTTGTGCCTATGGATTTGCCGGGGAAAGGACGTTGGTACCGATTGACGATCGGTGGTTTGTCCAGCCATGAGAAGGCAAAAGAAGCAGTAGCAAATATCGAAAAGAAAATAGGGGCTTCCAAGGGGTTTATTCGCCCGGAGGGAGAATAGGCGAGCTGTTTATCCAAAGTTTGTCCCGGATAAGAAAAAAAAGACAACTTGTCGGCGAAAAAAAATAGTACTGGGAAAAAAGCAAGGCATCCCAACGGGCAAATGCACCCGGGGCAGTTTGAATTAAAATACAGGAAATTTATCCATGTTTGAGAATTTAGCGGAGAAACTCGAAGGGGTTTTCAAAAGACTGAAAGGTCGGGGACGCCTGGATGAAGAGAACATCAAGGAAGCCCTCAAGGAAATCCGCATGGCTCTGCTGGAGGCGGATGTCAACTTCAAAGTCGTGAAAGACTTTATCGAGGAAGTGCGTTCCCGGGCCGTAGGACAGGAGGTTCTGGAAAGCATCACCCCTGGCCAGCAGATCGTAAAGATCGTGCATGACCGACTTGTAGAACTGCTGGGCGGTACGAGCAGTCAGTTGAGATTCGGGAGCCGGTTCCCCGCTCCGATCATGCTTGTGGGTCTTCAGGGGTGCGGTAAAACCACGACAGCCGTAAAACTGGCCAAGGTCTTGGCAAAAGGCGGTAAGCGGGCAGGACTTGTTTCCGCTGACGTATACCGTCCTGCAGCCATGGAACAGTTGAGGGTGATGGCGCAGAAGATCGGCGCCCCGGCTTTTAACGCGGACAGCAGTCAGGATCCCGTAAAGATATGCGTGCAAGCCGTTGAAGAGGCAAAGAGGAACGGCTATGAGGTGCTGATCCTTGATACCGCCGGTCGTCTGGCCATCGATACCCAGATGATGGAGGAATTGAAGCAGATTAAAAACGCCGTTAATCCTTCCGAGATCCTCTTTGTCGCCGATGCCATGACCGGTCAGGACGCAGTCAATGTTGCCGCGAAGTTCAACGAACTGCTGGGCATCGACGGCGTCATCATGACTAAGATGGATGGTGATGCCCGCGGCGGCGCGGCACTTTCGCTAAAAGCGGTCATGGGCAAACCCATCAAGTATGTGGGTATCGGGGAAAAAATCGACGCTCTGGAAGTTTTTCATCCGGAACGCATGGCTTCCCGCATCCTGGGAATGGGCGACATCCTCAGCCTTGTCGAGAAAGCTCAGACGGTCGTCGATGAGAAACAGGCCCGTGAGCTGGAGCAGAGAATACGGAAGAATGAATTTACCCTGGAGGATTTTAAGACGCAGTTGCTGCAGATCAAAAAAATGGGTTCACTCCAGGACATCATCGGGATGATTCCCGGTTTGAACAAACTGAAATCTTTGAAACAGGCTACGCCGGATGAGAAGGAACTGGTCAGGATCGTTGCCATCATTGATTCCATGACGAAAAAGGAACGCCTCAATTATCAGTTGATTGACGGGCAGAGGAGAAAACGGATCGCTTTGGGAAGTGGAACGACTGTGCAGGATGTCAATCGGCTGCTGAAAAATTACGCGGATGTAAAAAAGATGATGAAGAGGATGACCTCCAAGGGAGGCATCAAAGCGTTACGTCGAGGCAATTTCCCCTTTTAAAAAAGAAAAACCTGTGTTAAAAGTTAGGCTCAGATAATTTTAAAATTAAATTATATCATTGGGAGGTATTTAGCAAACAGGATGGCAGTCAAGATAAGATTAGCGCGTATGGGGGCAAAGAAGAAACCATTTTATAGAATTGTTGTATCTGATTCTGAATCTCCCCGTGATGGCAGATTCCTGGAAATTGTAGGCAATTATGATCCAGGGAAGGATCCCGCAGAAGTCAACGTTAAAGAAAGCAGGCTGTTGGAGTGGCTGTCCAAAGGGGCCAAGCCGACTTTAACGGTTTCCCAGCTTCTACAGAAAAAAGGGATCAAGGTTGGTGCTTAATCATAAAAAGTGCCTGTGAACAGATAACCTCTGCCGGTATGTGTTTTTGAGTATGGAACAACAGCGACCCAACGGTGAAAAGGGATTTGCAGCGGTTTTGTAAGGCTGTAGCCTTTTAAACAGGCACAGTGAGCTGGAAGAGGATTGCCGTAAAAAGTCGATATCTGCAAAAGGTTTTTTCGAGGATATTTCCGTGGAGGTTACGACAATGAAAGATTTGATCAAGTACATCGCTCAGGCATTGGTGGATAACACCGATGCGGTGGAAGTTTCTGAGGTTGTTGGCGAGCAGACATCTGTGATTGAACTTCGGGTGGCAAAAGAAGACTTGGGCAAGGTGATCGGCAAACAGGGCAGAACTGCAAAAGCAATGAGAACAATTTTGAGTGCGGCTTCGACCAAACTTCGGAAGAGGGCTGTTCTTGAAATAATTGAGTAATCAGATTAATGAAGTTCTTTGAAATTGGGGAAATTGTCAAATCTCATGGCCTGAAAGGGCGGATGAAAGCGAAGTCTTATGTTGAGAATGGTGAAGACCTTTCTTCCGTGCATGAGGCTATGATCGTTAAAGGAAAAGAGGAACCCAGAGGATATAAAGTCAGGAAAATTGTTCTCCATAAAACTTATTTCTTCCTGGAACTCGAAACGATTGATACTGTAGAGAGTGCGGATTCTCTTGTCGGAAGCACGGTCCTGATTCCTGAGGATGATCGGGCGGCACTTTCAGGAGATGAATATTACTGGCGCGATTTGCTGGGACTTCAGGTCGTTACGGAAGAAGGACGCTTTCTGGGACGTATCGAGAGCATTTTTCCGACAGGAAGCAATGACGTTTATGTTTGTGCCGGCGGATCACGGGAAATTCTCCTGCCGGCAATTTCGGATGTGATTCTGAAAATTGATCTCGAAAAGAAGGAAATGGTTGTCCGTTTACTTCCAGGACTTTAGGAAAGTGGTATCATGCTCCGATTCGATATTCTTTCCACCTTTCCCGAGATGTTTGATTCTCCCTTCAGCTGCAGTCTTCTCAAGAAGGCTCAGGATAAGGGGCTGATTGAAATCCGCCTGCACAATATCCGCGATTATACGGAGGATCGTCATCGGATGACTGATGATGCTCCCTATGGAGGCGGTGGCGGAATGTTAATGAAAGTTGAGCCGGTCGATAAGGCTCTCCGGTGCATAGAAGCTGACCGAGACCATATCCCGGTTGTTCTTTTGACTCCTCAGGGGCAGGTATTCAATCAGGAGGTTGCGGAAGAGCTGTCAAAGCATTCCCGAATCGTTCTCATCTGTGGACACTATGAGGGTGTCGATGAGCGAATTCGGGTGCGGCTGGCTAATCGGGAAATTTCAATTGGTGATTATGTCCTGACCGGCGGGGAACTGTCTGCCATGGTGCTGGTTGACTCAGTTTCTCGCCTTGTGCCCGGGGTTTTGGGAAACGTGGATTCCGCTGCCTTGGATTCATTTTCATCAGGGCTTCTCGAATATCCCCAATATACAAGGCCAAGTGAATATCGAGGGTGGAAAGTTCCGGAAGTTCTTTTGTCCGGCAATCACAAAACAATCGATTCCTGGCGCCGGAAGGAGGCGCTGAAACGGACCTGGTTGCGCAGGCCGGATCTGATCGAAAAAATGGTTCTTTCGGAGGAAGATAGAAAATTACTCTGTGAAGTGATACAAGTCGATTCGGAAGTGAACAACTGTTGAGCGAAGAAACAAGGGTAGGGGATCCGCCTCCGTATTATCTCGTTCTCCTGCATTATCCGGTTTACGATAAGAATGGCTGTGTGGTAACAACAGCCGTCGCGAATATGGATGTTCATGATATAGCGCGGGCTGCCAGGACTTATGGCGTTCAGCGCTATTATATTGTGACCCCGCTGGAAGCGCAGGTCTCGCTGGTGGAGAAGATCATCGCGCACTGGAAAAACGGATACGGCGCTGTATTCAACCCGTCGCGGCGGGAAGCCTTTCAAAGGGTCTGCGTTAAAACGAGTCTGGATGACGTTCTGGAGAATGTTGCCGACCTGTCCGGTAAGGAAGTTCGTCTGGTGGTTACTGGCGCCGGTTTATCGGATAACGTCATCACCTGCAAGTCTCTGAAATCGATGATCGAGCAGAATGAAGTGGCCTGCATCATTGTCTTCGGTACCGGATCAGGGCTGGCAGCGGAAATCCTTGATCGTGCCGATTATCGACTTTCGGCCATCAAAGGACCTTCGGATTATAATCATCTTTCCGTCCGCTCGGCAGTATCAGTCATTCTGGACCGGGTATGGGGGAGGATGGATGAGAGTTTGGAATAAAAACTCATTTTTAGTGAAATATTCAACAATGCATAAATATCAAGGAGGATTTGTCCTATGAATGTGATAACCATGCTGGAGCGAGAACAGATGCGCGGGGATATCCCCGATTTCAGGCCGGGGGACACGGTACGCGTTCATATCCGCATCATTGAAGGTCAGAAGCAGAGAATCCAGGCTTTTGAAGGGATTGTCATTCGCAAAAAAGGAGGTCTCTCGCAGGCAAGTTTTACGGTAAGAAAGATCTCCTATGGAATTGGTGTTGAGAAGACTTTTCCGATCCATTCACCGTCCATTGATCGAATCGATGTGGTGACCCGGGGGCGCGTGCGGAGAGCCCGTCTTTATTATCTGAGAGGTCTGCAGGGCAAGAAGGCGCGAATTAAGGAACTCAGAAAGGTCTGATCTTCCGGCAAACGATAGAGATATGGATTTTCTGATTCGGATGTACGGATGTGAATATCGGTAAAGCATGACCTGAAGAAATCCACATCGAACTGTTGGTCAACTTCTCCTTTTCTGTCTGTGATCGGGATGGACCATTTTGAGCGGGAAGCATATGAGGACGGCTATCGGGTAATTGCCGGTGTTGATGAAGCCGGGAGAGGGCCGCTGGCGGGACCGGTTGTAGCTGCGGCGGTAATCCTTCCTCATGGGTATTCGCACCCGGAAATCACCGATTCCAAAAAGCTTTCAGCCGGGAAGAGAGAAAAACTGTATGAGGTGATTAAGAGAGATGCCCTTGCCATCGGTGTCGGTGTTGTGGAATCGCCTGTCATAGACCAGGTCAATATTCTGCGGGCCACTCTGAGGGCGATGGCTGAAGCGGTAGATGACCTTTCAATAAGGCCGGATTTTCTTCTCGTGGATGGACTGCACCGCATTTTCCTGAACATTTCGCAGAAGACCATTGTTAAAGGAGACACATTGAGTGTCTCCATTGCCTCTGCCTCGATCATCGCCAAAGTTTCGCGGGATCGAATCATGGAAATTTATCACCGTCAGTTTCCCCAGTACAATTTTCTTAAAAATAAAGGGTACGGCACGAGAGAACACCGTGAAGCCATCCAGAATTTCGGGTTCTGCAAAATCCACCGAAGATCATTTAAGGTAAAAAGTACGAAACCTCAATCCCTGCAGACTGTTAACCTCTTTGATTTTTAGGATGACGCAAAACCTTCGAACCGGAAAACTGGGCGAACAGATGGCTGCGGCTTATCTGGAGGAAGCCGGTTACCGCATCCTTGAGCAGAATTATCGATGCCGTTTCGGGGAAATCGATATCATAGCCAGGGATGGGGATACGATTGTTTTTGTGGAAGTGAAAAGCAGGCGATCCGATAAGTATGGGTTGCCGCAGCTTGCCGTTGGTCCTGACAAACAGATGCGGATATCCAAAATCTCCCTTTTCTACCTTCAGACAAAACGACTTGATTCATACAATGCCCGCTTCGATGTTGTTGCCGTCAGTCTGAAGCCGGAGGGATATCGTATTGAATTGATTAAAGACGCCTTCGAACTGGCCTACGGACGGTAGCTCTTTTCCGCGGGATTGTCCTGCTCTATAAGGAGCGTCGCTTCTCTTTTTTTCCAGCTTCATCATCAGAATCAGTGTGTGTGCCGTGGCGGCTTCGTTATCGGTTCCTCTCCGGTTGTGCTGGGTATGTTTTGCCCGCGGGCATAGCCCTCCTGCCGTGAAGGCCGGATATCCTCTCGAATCTGGGAAATGGAAGATAATCAACACGGCCTCAATCGAAATCATTCTTTGATAAAAGACGAGAAGTAAATTATTTGATGAGCCGCTTATGCATGGAAACAACGGAAACCGGGAAAAGAATCAGGCAGAAAATGATCAGATACAAGAGCCCCCAGAGAAGAGAGGCATCATAATGACCCAGCCCCAGGGAACGGACCAGGTTGACAAGATGGGTAAGGGGCAGAGTCTGAGCCAGATAACGAGCCCAGAGGGGGAGATTTTCCAATGGGAAAAACGTGCCGCTGAAGAGATACATCGGGGTGATAATTAAAAAAATCGGTATGTTGAAGAGGTCGATGTTTTTTACCTTGCTTGTGAATAACATACCCAGCGAGCCGAAGGCGATGCCGCCGAGAAAACCGAGAGGGATAATCAACAGGGCGTGGGGGTAGTGGAGAACGCCGAAAAAGCTGACGACAAACAGCATGATGGCGGTCGCCATCACCGATCTTGTGGCTCCCCAGAAGATCTCACCCGTGATGATTTCTTCGAGGGTCAAAGGGGTCGCCATCATGGCGTCAAACGTTTTCTGGTAATACATTCTGACGTAGGAGCTGTAAGTATTTTCAAAGAAGGCGTTATTCATGATATTAATGGCAAGAAGTGCGGGAGCGATGAACTGGACGTATGTAATCTGCTGATTGCCGTAAGAAATGCTGCCGACCAGACTGCTGAGGCCGATTCCGAAGGCGAGGAGATAAAAAAGCGGTTCCAGTAACGGAGGAATAAAATTCACTTTCCAGTTCTGACGGTAAACCACCAGATTCCTGTACCAGACTTTCCATAAGCGGGAGGTTATGACTTCTGTGGTGAAGGGTTTCATTCTCTCAGTTCCCTCCCCGTCAGTTTCAGAAAAACATCCTCCAGTGTAGCCATGCGCAATATGCAGCCTTCATGACTGCAATGTGCGCTGATTTCGTGATAGAGCACGTCGCGGTTGTTTCCGTAAATGATGAGCCGGTGTCCAAGGTTTTCATATTCCAGATTCATCCCGGCGACGAAATCCAGGAGTGCGGGCGCCGGTTCGGCCACTTCAATCACATCATGTCCCACATGCGTCCGGATCAGTTTGGCGGGAGGGCCCTCGACAAGAATACGGCCATGGTCCATGATGATCAACCTATCACATAACCAGGAGGCTTCATCCATGTAATGAGTGGTGAGAAGTATGGTCAAACCGCTCTTTTTCAGTTCCTCCAGGCGCTGCCAGACCTGGTGACGGGATTGCGGATCCAGTCCGGTTGTGGGTTCATCGAGGATCAGAAGATCAGGGCTGTTGATCAATGCCCGGGCAAGAACCAGGCGCCGCATCATTCCTCCCGAGAGTTCAATGACCTTGTCGTTGCGCCGATTGCTCAGGGCGATAAAAGACAGAAGCGACTCGGCTCTTTCACGGCTGAGCATCCGGGGCAGGTTGAAGTAGCCGGCAAAGATTTCCATATTTTGGAAGACCGTCAAATCGGGGTCCAGATTATTTTCCTGCTGGCAGACGCCGATGCGGGCCTTTATCGAACGGATATCCTTTGGCACATCCAGCCCGAAGATCCGAAGCGTACCCCCGGTCATGGGCGAGAAGCCGTAAAGCATCCGGATAGCTGTTGTTTTACCGGCCCCATTCGGACCCAGAATGCCGAAACATTCACCGGGCGGAACCGTAAAGGAAATGTCGTCAACTGCAGTGAAGGAGCCGAAGCTCTTCCGCAGGTGTTTCGCCTCGATAATCGGTTGGATCGATGAAGAAGACCGGGCATCCATACTCGTCATGGCCTGATCAATTCAAATGCGGAAAACTGGATAAGATTTGATAACAATAGATAACGGAATGCCTTTCCTCGGCTTGCTGCGACGGATTTTACGCAGATTCCTCGACCTGAGATCAATGCGGCTGCGTCGAAACCTCCATGCAGCCCTGTTGTCCTGTTGAATGCAAGTAGTTGAAAAACATGAGAATGCGAATGGCTCGGAATAACTGCCCTTCTGGTGTTTATGACAGCTGTTGAAAAAATGCATGCGGGACGCGCCGGGTTGTGTCTTTTACAGTGTAACCAGACCTTCCCTGATCGCATATTTGATCAACTCGGCCGCCCGGTTGATATTCAATTTTTGGGCGATATTCCGTCGGTGTGTCTCTACCGTCTTGACGCTGACAAAAAGATGAGCCGCAATTTCCTTGGCTGTCATTCCTTCAGCCATAAGCTGCAGCATTTCCCGCTCCCGGGCGGTCAGAGAGGGAGCGTTTTCCGTCGTTGTCTCCGGGGATTTGTTGATATAGCTTTTCACGACGATATCGGAGATCATGGGACTCAGATAGGTATGATTAGTCACGACGGTTCGAATGGCCTTGGCGAGTTCTTCAAAAGCGCAGTCTTTCAAGAGATACCCGGAAGCCCCGGCGGAAAGCATTCCCGATACGAACCGCCGGTCGGAATGCATGGAAAGCGCGATAACCTTTACCCCCGGAATGCTGTTGACAATTTCCCGGGTTGCGTCGATACCGTTCAAATCGGGCATGGAGATATCCATGATCACTACGTTGGGTTGAAGTTCTTTTGCCAGTTTGATGGTTTCCCTGCCATTTTCCGCTTCGGCGATGACCTGCATGCCTTGTTGTGATTCAATTAGTGTTCGCAGCCCATCACGAATGATTTTATGATCGTCGGCGAGTATGACGGTAATAGCCATTTTTCTCTCTCCTTTTAATTGCCGTCTCTGGTGTTATGGGGAGCGATAAGGGTAAAATGTGTCCCCTTTCCGCGTTTTGAGCGAATCTGGAGTTCACCCCCGAGATTCTTCAATCGTTCATGAATGCTGAAGATACCGAAACCTCCTCTCCAGTCTACGGGTGTTCCGATTTGTGATACGTCAAATCCTGAACCATGATCGATGACATCGATCTGAATCTGCTTCCTGTTGGCTTTTAGGATAACTTCCGCTTTTTCCACACCGGCATGCTTTACGACGTTCATCAGGAGCTCCCGCGTCGCCTGCAGAAGAAGAATTTGAATATCCTGTTTCAGCGATAAATGATTGCTCATTCCTTTATAAACAATCTTCAGGTTATGCTGTTCGTCGAAGTGCTGGACCAGCCATTCCAAAGCGGCCGTCAAACCGAGTTCGTAAAATACCGGAGGGCTTAATTTTGTCATAAGGGAACGGGTTTCCTGGATGGCCTGCTTGACAAAACCTTGAATTTCCTCCAGCGCTTCGGCAAAACCGCTGTATGACGCTAACGCATGCAGCATCTCGAGCTTGATCCGGGTAACGGCCAATGTCTGACCGATATGGTCGTGAAGCTCTGTGGCAATGAGTCTTCGTTCTCTCTCTTCGGTTGTAATCAAGTCAGATGTCAGTGCCCGGAGCTGTTCATGACTGGCGAGAAATTTTCTCTGTGTTTCCTTGTGTTCCGCGATTTCTTCCCTGAGAGTTTCATTAATCCTTGCCAGTTCAGCTGTGCGCTCACCGACCTTCTGTTCCAGTTCGCTGTGAGCTTTCAGCAACGCTTCCTGAGTTTCTTTCTGCTCGGTTATGTCACGGCCCGCAGATTGATATTCCACAAACAGCCCTTTGCGGTTATAGATGACCCTGTGAATCCAGCGATGCCAGCGGCTTTGCCCATCGGGCATCACCACGCGGTGTTCCACGGTTTTTATGGGGTTGGAAGAATTCAGTGAAGCCAGCAGTTCCTTTACTTTTTTCCGATCCTGTTTGTCGATGAACTTGACAAGTGGCATCCCGATAAATTCGTCACGGGGTGTCCCGAAAACATTGCACATGGCTTCGTTGACAAAGGTGATTTTCCAGTTCCGTAAACAGCGGCAGATCATTTCCGTATGATCTTCCACGATATGGCGATAACGGGCCTCACTGCGTCTCAAGGCCTCTTCCATCTGCTTGTGTTCGCTGATGTTGGTTATGACGGAGAGAAAAAAAGGTTTGCTCCCAGGATCAGCGTCATGGAAAACGGTATGAATCTGCACGGGAATGTGCGGCTGACGATTCCAGGTTCGAAGGTGAACTTCTATGTTTTCATTCGTTCCGCTTTCGGAGCAGCTCTTCAGATGCGCAAGAAACATGAGGCGATCTTCCCTGGAAATAAAGCGTAAAAAAGATTTTCCCTGAAGCTGGTTTATATCGCTGCTGTTCAACATGGCAGCGCCGGTTCCGTTGATATGCCTGATATAGCCCTTTTCGTTGATGATGATGCATCCCACGGGGGCGGAATCAAAAAATACTTTATAACGATTTAATAAGTTTTCATCAGAAGGAAGATTTTTCCTCAGCTTCCGTCCATGTTCCCTGCTGCGGATATTTTCTGAAAAGGCTTTCTTCAGAAGGGGATGAATCTCATCCTGTACCGAATTCAGAGCCGGCTGCTGCGATGAGCGCACTGAGCAGCTCTCAGAAAGTAAGGGCAGTCGGTATGTTTGGGGATTTTTCATCATCATTTCAACTTGCTTAATTAGGCTGAACTCTGAAACACGTCATGAATCTCGAGAAATACACAGTCAACTCGCGATAATGAATGATTCAAACATTTTTATACTCAACAGGTATTGCATCGATGATGCGAAAATATGAACTTCTCAAGAGAAGTGACTGTTAAATGGTAAAAGAAAGATTCTTCAAAAGGCATACATCTGGATATCAGGGCAAGAGTCGAACGCTCATAACATCAGCTTTTTCCGCTGAAGGTCGCATTTTTTCGCTCGAAAAAATTATTGATGCCTGATTCGATTGTGAATCGACATACGTGTCAAAAGAACAGGAAAACATCAGAAGTTATTTTTCTTCACTGTATTAAGGAAAAACCCTAATCTTTGCAAACGAGGTTAATTATTAATCATGTCATTGAATTCAGTTGACTTCTGCGGAAAATCAGACAAATTGATATTGTTCTATATTACTTAAATATTACCGATGGTCAAGACAATTTATAAGGGATTTTACCTAAGTGTGAAGTATTTATCTTTGAATCTGCTTTCTGTATTCGGTCGGGAGCATCGATAAAAAACAGAATCGGTTACACCTCGATGAAAGGCCGAAATCAAGCATTCCTCAATAAAAAAGGAATAGTCAGGAAAAAACCGGAGGGCTGTGCTGGCTGGGAATGCGGATTGCCTGAAGTTTGTATGGAAATGCTGGGCTGTGTCTATGGCTGTTATTTTTTGCCGGCACCACATGCCGGATCGTAAAAAAAATGCTGAACACAGCCTGGATTGTCGGAGTAATGCATGCAGAAAAGACATTGCCGGCTTATTGGCTGATGCGTGCAAGCAGGATTCCTGAAAAAGGTGGGTAAATTGTCGTTAATTCGAATTCTGCTGCTGTTTGAGCAGCTGAATTTCCGCCATGAGTTCCATGCGGTTTTCCGTGCTTTGCTTCAGCATTTTGAGGAGTTGAAGTACCCTGTCATCCTGTTGCTCCCGACGGGAAAAAAGGATGCTCAAGCGCTGATTGATATCCGTTACGACACTCTCCAGCAGCTGAAGTCGACTTTCCACCGATTGAATAAGCTGACCCGTTTCAGGTTCAATCTCTTTTATTTGTCCGGGAACGGGAAACACGGCATTTGCTTCTTCCGCGGCGTAATCCTGAAAAATTCCACCCACTTTTCGCTCAGCGATCACTTCATCGATGACATGCTTCTCGATGTTCGTAAGTCCATCGGCAAAGCCATAGACCAGTGCCGCGTCACACAGGATATTGATCAGACGGGGTATGCCGCGGGAATATTCATGAATGACCTGAATGGCTTCCTCACTGAATATGTCCGATTTTTCCGCGCCGGCGACCTGAAGACGATGATGGATATACCGGGATGTTTCTTCTTTGTCCAGACCGCTCAAATGACAATATACCGTGACTCGTTGAACAAACTGCTCCAGTCTTTTCTGCCGCAGTTTGTATTTCAGCTCAGGCTGCCCGACCAGCATCATCTGAATGAGGTGGTGTTTTTCCGATTCCAGATTCGAGAGCATGCGGATCTCTTCCAATGTGTTATTCGGAAGGTTCTGGGCTTCATCAATGATCAGGGTAACCCGCTTTCTCCGCGCAAACTGCTGTAACAGAAAATCATGAAAAAGATCGAGCAGTTCTGCCTTGTCCCGGGTATCGGTGGGAAGTTCGAATTCCTGACAGATCATTTTGATGAACTGTGTCGGCTGAACCAGGGTCTGGTTGATCACCCCCACCTGGATGCTCTGTTGGATTTTGCTCAACAGAACATTGATCAGCGTCGTTTTCCCTGAGCCGATCTCTCCCGTAATCACCACGAATCCCTTGTTTTCCACAACAGCGTATTCCAGATGGGTATAGGCTTCCTCGTGGACCCGACTCATAAAGAGATAGGCGGGATCCGGCGTAAGATGAAAGGGATTTTCCTTTAAACCGTAGAATGACTCATACATGAGAATGATCCCTTAGTCCCTGGACTTGTTGAGCAAGGTTCCGATAACCGGTTTATCCCCCAGCATTTCGAAGGTCCGTTTCAGGTCACTCCGGGTTGTTCTTTCTGCTTCCACGACAATGAGAATCCCGTCGATGAAACGTGAGAAAACGAGTGCGTCGGCACAGGTCAACAGAGAGGAACTGTCGAAAATGATGAATCGATCCGGGTAACGTTCCTTCAATTCCTTGACAAGGGCTTCCATTCGAGGCGATCCCAAAAGCTCACTTGAGTTGGACATGGGCTGGCCGCCGGGCAGAATAACCAGCTTTTCAATGCCGGGGGAAATCAGCAGATCACTGATCGGTGTGCCCTCTTTCAGATAATCGGAAAGACCCCGACTGGCTTCAAAACCAAAGTAGCTGTGAATGGAGGGTTTTCGAAGATCGGTATCCACGAGCAGGGTGGTTCGATCCATTTCATGGGCGATGCTGATAGCAAGATTGATGGCTGTCAGCGTCTTTCCTTCTCCGGGATTGGCACTCGTGATCAAAAGGGTGTTCTTTCCCTCTTCTGTCATCCGGCTCAACACCTGAGTGCGAAGAATCTTAATCCTGTCAGCCGCCGGGTTGCCATGACAAATGGGAATGATCCGGTTTTGTATGAGCTGATTGAAATCCACGGGCAGTTTGCGTGTCTGGAAATAGACAGGAGCGGGAATTTCCTGCCTTTTCAGGCATGCTACAGAACCTTTATCAGACGCTTCGGGAACCTCCGGAACAAGAGTCAAACTTTCCAGGGAATCTCCCCGGGCTTCCTTGGCCTTTTCCAGTGCTTTCTGTAATTTGCTCACGGCTTTCACCTCTTCTTGGTTAACGGTCTGATCTGAATTATATGCACGGCTGCATTCACGTTGTCCCCTTTGCCGAAGCTTGCGGATTCAATGGGGTTCCCTTTTTTGAGCTCCGACTGATCTGCTTCCTGTTCGTTATGAAAGGAATTACGGACAATACCGGGGATTTGGCGACCCTGGTCAAATCATCCACCGTTTTTATGGACTGGTCCAGGGATTCCTGGGCAGCGACAAGCACGATACCGCCGAACAGAGACAGGAAAAGGCCGGTGAGGATAATTTTCAACCGGTTTGGTCTATCCGGTTTTTCCGGAAAAGATGCCGGTTCAATAATGGTGAAGCGTTCCGCATGCTGTGCTTTCTCCATCCCCTGGGTAACCTTGGCCTCCATCAGCTTGTTCATGAGGTCGTTATACTTGTTTCTGGCATTCTCGTAATCTGTTCGGAGTCTGTTATAATCCCCTTCTATCATTGGAGCACGGTAAAGCTTGCTCTGATAGGAATTCAACTGGCTTCTGACCTGGCCGCCCTGTTGTTGGAGGGAGCTAATTTCCATGGTCGCCGTTTCAATCTGGGTTTTCAGATTGGTATAGGCGGGATTGACGATTTTCTTTCCAGGACGAATGTCCGTGCCAGACCCTGTTTTTCTTGCATCGGCCAGCTGTTTTTCCAGTTCACGGATTTCTCTTTTCAGGCGAATTATATCCGGATGCTTATCCGTAAAGGTTGTCTGGCGGTTGATCAGTTCATTGCGAAGAGAATCCAGCCGCTCATCGGGATGCATTTCCGTTTCTCGTGGCGATCTGTCGGGGATGTATTGTTCGACGGAAGCCAACTGGCCGATGAGGTAAGCTTTTCTTTGCTGGGCGGCGCGGAGCTGGGCATTGATCTGGTCGAGGTCGCGACTGAGCCGGTCGATGGCCTGCGTGACACTTACGTTCTGCTCCGGCAGTTCGCCCATGTGCGCGCTTTTCAATGCGCTGAGCTTATCGGCGGCATCATCCATCTGCTTTTTGACTTCAGCAAGCTGCGAATCGAGAAAATCCGCGGTAACCGTTGCCCGTTCACTCCTTGTCCTGATATTTTCCTTCAAATAAAGAGAGGCCAGGCCATCGGCCACTTTCTGCACCGTGACGGGATCGCTGCCTTCATAGGCAAGACGAAAGGCAACGGTGGTCTCCCTTGATCGGGAAGAATTGGACATGCCGGGAGTGTTTTTGCTGAGATCGAAGGTGCTGATCGTTTCCAGTTTAATGTCGTTGCGCATTTTTTCGGAGATTTCTTCAATTGAGGATTTATTGCGACTGTCCGGATAGAGGTTGAACTGGTTGATGATTTCCATGAGTTTGGAACTGCTGAGAATCTGCTGAGTGATCGTGGACAGTCTTTCCTCTACGTAACTGGAACCAGAAGTTCGGACATATTCATTGGGGATCTGCTGTGCTTCGATAAGAATCGTTGATTTCGAAACATATACAGGTGGAAGAATGTAAGCGACAAGAATTGCCAGTGACAGAATGGAAAAGAACGCGACAAGAAATGTTTTTTTTCGTCTTTTGAATAATTGCACGATTTCTTTAAAATCCTTCTGCTTTTCCATGGCGCTTCACCTTTGCTTTATAAAGGGGTTTTGTTTGTTTTTCTTTATTCTCGACGATGTGGCTGTCTTACCAGGTCTTGGGGAAGTTGAATGTCAGAAGAACCCAGATTCTGTTCCGTTCCGCTTCGTCGTCCTCCGTCAAGGTCTTGTCGTAATCGTTGGCATAACTGTATCCCACTTCCAGCCGGTGATCCCGTGTTATATTGTAGTAAAGGCTGGGAGTGACTTCCCAGTAACGTGTATCTTCATTGCCTACCTCATCGTCGGATTTGGAGAAGTAAAGACTGCCGGTCAGGCTCACGCCGAATCGCTCTGTAAGATTTCTGTTGGCTCTTGCATAAAAACGGTCCACGTTGATCGGCTCGCCCTGATCGCTGTAATACAAATCTCGCCCGTAACCGATGGTGGCGGACGCCGTTTCCCAGGACTTCGTTGCCGCAATATTGGCCGTCCAGTCCCAGTTGTCATCTGTTGTGCCCAGATCATGGTATTCCGCGTCGGAGTATCGGACACCCAGTGCGACATCCATCACCAGGGTCTCCTGGAGGCGGTGGGTCAATCCCACGGAGAGACCGTAGTTGTCCGTGGTGCTGGTATCGGAGTCGTAACGGGAGTAGAAAGGCGTAACCGTTACGATATCGCGGCGTTCACGAAAGAAGTGACGATAGGCCATACTTACGGTATCTTTTGTAGAGTCTACTTTGTCCTCCTCATCATAGTCACTTTTTGAATAGGCGTAATCGAGACCCAAATCCGAAATTTCGGTCAGGTTATAGGTAAGCCCCGCTCCAGCCCGATAACTATGGCGCGTGGATTTCCTTGTAATCAAGCCGGTTTCCTCCAGATACGAGTCCGTGGTTGTATCGCGGATATAGCCGGCGTTAGCCCTTATGCCGAGCTTTTCCAGCAGCATGTGAGAGGCATTCAAGCCATATGTCTGATTCACGGTATTTTCATCGGTTTCATCCAGATATTCGACTACATCGATTCTTGCCATGGCGCCAAGGACCGTTCGTTCGGTTTTATAATCCAGCTTAAGGCCCGGGCTGATGGTGCCGATATAATCATCCCGTTCATTTCCATGAGAAAAATCAATGTTGTCATTGTACTCCGCCTTGACCCCGACCGAGGGAGTAATCGTCCTTTCCGCGGCTCGGGCTTGCCCGGTTAAAAGCAAACCGGACAGGACGAGAGACAAAATGAAAATGGACAACTTGCTCGTGCTTCGGAGGCCGCTAGAAGGGAGGTGTTTTGTATTCATTGTATCATTCCTTTCATAAAAATTTTCACCATGAGCATGGAAACGAATTCGTCCGGAAACTCAGGGGAAAAATATAAAGTGTACAGAAAACATATTTGAATGTCAGGTTGTTACGGAACCACAACGACGTCGCCGCGTTTCAGGTAAATATTTTGCTCAAGTCTTTCAAACCGCTTTACTTCATTATAATCGAAGGGGATTTTTGTGCTTTTCCCCTTTTCATGACGAAGAACGAAAATTTTGCTGCCCGCGGCATAAGGATTCAGATCTCCCGCCATCGCGAGAATCTGCAGGACGGTGGTTTCTGTCGTGATAGGAAACTGACCGGGCTTGTTGACCTTGCCCATGACATAGGCTGTCATGCTTGGGGTTTGGAGAAGAATGACCGTGACGTTGGCGTCGGGTACATAGGCAGCCAGTTTTTTGGTAACTATGTCTCGAAGTTCAGGAACGGTAAGATTGGAGACGTCCAGATCCTTGATCAGGGGGAAGGAAATGAAGCCATCCGGGGGGACGACCAGTGTTCGGGTGAGACTTTGATCTTTCCATACGGAAATTTCAAGAGAGTCTCCAGGACTGATTTTGTATGTGCTGCTCGCAGCAAAGACAGTCCCTGCAACAATGACGAACAAGACAGAAACCAGACAGCAGATGATCCCTTTGCCGTTTTTTTTCATCGATTCCTCCTTATTGATCTGTCTTCAAAGGATTAAGAGCCGCCTTTCGGCGGCGGTTTACGGCATTGCCTTTGTTGCTCTTTTCGGCAGTTTACCGTCAATCAGGACTTGAAGGAAAAAACCGCCACCATTACATTTTTATAAGGAAATTTGACTTATATATAAATGAACTTTTTCGACTGAGCTATAAGGGGAACCCTGATTTATGGCTTCCAAAATCCTTATTTTGCATCCGCTTGCATGCAGGTGATTTCCTGTGCCGGGGCAGGGAATAAGCCCTCAAATTGCAATATAGCCGGTTTCCCGGCGAATTGCCTTGCGCATGTAGTCATTATTTCCTGGAAAGCGCGATGTTCAGAACTTCAAGCATGTCATTGACGAAGACGAAGTTCATTTCTTTCCTTACTTTTGAGGGTATTTCCTCCAGATCTTTCCGGTTCCATTTGGGAAGAATTATGGTTTTGATTCCCGCGCGATGAGCAGCCAGCACTTTCTCCTTGATTCCTCCTACGGGAAGTACCAGCCCTCGCAGAGTAATTTCTCCCGTCATTGCCAGATCGTTTTTTACCGTTCGATTTGTGAGCAGGGAGGCCAGCGCGGCAAGCATGGTCACCCCGGCGGAAGGGCCGTCCTTGGGGATTGCGCCCGCGGGGACGTGTATGTGAATGTCGGTTTCTTCAAAAAAGTCGACCGGGATACCGATTTTTACCGCGTTGGAGCGGATGAAACTGAGCGCGGCGCTGGCCGATTCCTTCATGACCTCTCCCAGTTGTCCGGTCAGGGTCAGGCCTTTTCTGCCCTTCATGGCGGTCGCTTCAACAAACAGCAGGTCGCCTCCTGTAGGAGTCCAAGCCAGTCCCATGGCAATGCCCGGTTTGGATATCCGCTCCCTAGCGTCCGAAATCATTCGGACAGGTCCCAGGTACCGATGAATATCACGGGCGCTGATGAGCGCCGATGAGATTTCACCTTCGGCAATCTGGCTGGCGACGCCACGGCAGACCGCGGCGATTTCCCGTTCCAGGTTGCGGACGCCCGCTTCACGGGTATAGCCGGAAATGATCAGTCTGGCGGCGCCGCGGGTGAACTTGATCTGCTCCGGAGTCAGGCCGTTGGCCTCCCTCTGCCGGGGAATCAGATAGCGTTCCGCGATCCGCAGCTTTTCATCCTGGGTGTAACCCGGCAGTTCGATGACTTCAAGGCGATCCCTGAGGGCGGGCGGGATGGTGTCCAGGATGTTTGCCGTGGTGATGAAAGTCACATGGGAAAGGTCAAACGCAACACCCAGGTAGTGATCCATGAAGGCGAAATTCTGCTCCGGATCAAGCACTTCCAGCAGAGCGGAGGAGGGATCTCCCCGGAAGTCGCTGCCCACCTTGTCGATTTCATCGAGTACGAAAACGGGGTTGCTGGATTCAGCCCGGCGAATTCCCTGAATGATGCGCCCCGGCAGCGCGCCGACGTAAGTCCGGCGGTGACCGCGGATTTCCGCTTCATCGTGAACCCCGCCCAGAGAAATCCGATAAAATTTCCGTCCCAGAGCCCGGGCAATCGATTGGGCCAATGAGGTTTTTCCTGTTCCCGGCGGCCCGACAAAGCAGAGAATCGGCCCTTTCGTGTCCGGCTTAAGCTTGCGGACAGCAAGATATTCGATGATGCGCTTTTTGGCCTTATCCAGGCCGTAGTGGTCCTCGTCGAGGATTCGACGGGCCTGCCTGATGTCCTGGTTGTCCTGTGTCCGTTCATTCCACGGAAGCGACGTGATCCAGTCCAGATAAGTCGTCGCCACGGAATATTCCGCCGAGGCAGGATGCATGCGCGACATCCTGTCCAGTTCCCGGAAGGCTTCCTTCCTGGCCTCTTCCGTGAGCATTTTCTCTTCGATCTTTTTGCGGTATTCCGCGACTTCGATCCGGTTTTCGTCGGACTCGCCCAGCTCTTCGCGGATTGCCTTCAATTGCTGGCGGAGGTAGAAATCCCGCTGACTTTTATCGATATCTTCCTGGACCTGCGACTGAATTTTACTGCCCAGTTCCAGAATTTCCAGCTGATGGTTGACGATGAGGGTGATTTCTCTCAGGCGCTGCCGGATATCAAGGGTCTCGAGGATTTTCTGCTTGTCTTCCACAGAGGCGTTGACGATGGAAGCAATGATGTCGGCCAAATCGCCCGGCTCCTGGATGGATTTGGCCATGGCTGCGAACTCCTGGGGAAGAAACGGGGACAGCTTGATAACACGATCAAAAAGAGTGGAAAGATTGGCCATGAGGGCTTCGATTTCAAGATCCTTGATGAGGATGTCCGCCTCGATCTTCTCGATGCGGGCCTGGATGTAAGGTTCCTCTTCAAGGAACTCGACAATCCGGAAGCGGGCAAGACCCTGGACCACAAGCTGGGCCTTTTCACCGGCCTGTTTGGCCATTTTCAGGATGGATACGCAGGTGCCGACGCGATGGAGATCCTCGCACTGGCATAACGGTCCCTCGGCGGACGGCGCTTTTCTGGTCAGCACCAGTCCCAGCAGCCGGTCCTTTGCCATGGCTTCATCTACCAACTGGATGAAACGATTTCCAACGATATCCATGGGAAACATCATCTTCGGGAAGGCCACGGTATGAAAAATAGGCATGATGGGAAGGATTTCAGGCAACTTGAAGATTTTGGAATCCTCGTTGATCGTGCTTTCCGGCATGGGAACCTCCACAGCAATGTGGTTTCCTTAAGGGAATTTTTCCTGTCAACGATGCTGGAACATGATTTTATGGACTTTGCTCAGAGGAAGTTTGGTCATGCGAATCTCCAGAAGGCCGTCGGCGTAAACCGCTTCCGCGGAGTCGGTGTCTATGGGGGCGGGCAGCACCAGGCTCCGCTCGAAATAACCGAAGGGAATTTCCGCGAGATGGTAACGGGCGTTGCCGATTCCGGCGCCGGTGGTTCGTCTTCCATAGACCTTGACGGTCCGACTGCTGATTTCCAGATGAATATGCTCCCGCTTTACCCCGGCCATTTCCGCGAAAATAATGAGCCGGTCGGGGGATTCGTAGATATCCATCTGGGGCCGCCAGGTGCGTTGGGAAACGGAATAGCCTGAATTGATCATGTGAAACATGTCGTCAATGGTTTTTTCAAACTCACGGGCCGTTTCCGTGATCTCATCATCCAGACTGATTTTGATGTAATTCATGGGCATCTCCTTCATGGGGGAACCCTTAGAGGGTTCAGGGATATGCGGGTCAGGCGGACCAAAGTGTGTGGAAGAAGGGGGAAGGGAGACGCTGAAAAAAGATGGACCGTCCTGATCAATTCCGCAATGGTAATTTAAATACCACTGTATAGACTGTTTTGTAAAGTTCCTTTTTTGTTAATGTTTTCCATTACAGTCCAAGATAGGCCTGTCGGACGGCTTCGTTGTGGAGAAGCTTCTCGGATGTTCCTTCCATCAGAATTCTGCCGTTTTCCAGGACGTACCCCCGATGGGCGACCTGAAGCGCCATATGGGCGTTCTGTTCTACCAGAAAAATGGTTGTTTCGTTTTCCAGGTTGATTTTGCGGATGATCTGAAAGATGAGACGGACCATCATCGGGGCAAGACCCAGGGACGGTTCATCGAGGAGTAGAAGCTTTGGCCGGGCCATGAGTGCTCGGGATATCGCCAGCATCTGCTGTTCGCCGCCGCTCAGCGTTCCACCGGGCTGATGGCGGCGGTCGGCAAGGATCGGAAACAGATCGAAGACATAGTCCAGATCGTTTTTGATTCCTGATCGATCCCTGCGAAGAAAGGCCCCCATGTCGAGGTTTTCCGCAACGGTCAATTGGGGAAAGATGTGCCGGCCTTCCGGGACCTGACAGATTCCCAAGGCCACGATGGCATCGGGTGTCCGGGTGTGAATGGGCTGTCCCTCAAAGAGAATCTCCCCCCTCCGGGGAGGAACGAGTCCGGAAATCGACATGAGAGTCGTGCTTTTCCCTGCTCCGTTGGCGCCGATCAGGGTGATGATTTCTCCCGGGCGGACCTTGATGCTGATGCCTTTCAGCGCCTGGATGTTCCCGTACCAGGTTTCTACCTGACGCAATTCGAGCATGATCAGATATCCTCTCCCAGGTAGGCTTTGATGACAACGGGGTTTTCCCGGATTTCCCGGGGCGTTCCCTCGGCGATTTTCTGGCCGTAATCGAGAACCGTCACCCGGTCGCAAAGGCTCATAACCAGCTTCATGTCATGTTCGATCAACAGGATGGAGATCCCCTCCTGATCCCGGATCTGCCGGATCAAGCCTTCAAGTTCTCGTGTTTCTTGAGGATTCATTCCAGCGGCGGGTTCGTCCAACAGGAGAAGAAATGGTTCCGTGGCCATGGCCCGGGCTATCTCCAGACGCCGCTGCGCCCCGTAAGGAAGATTCTTCGCCGGCAGATTGACCACATCGGCGAGGCCGATCTTTTCCAGGATGGCAAAACTGGTGCGCACGATGTCCCTTTCTTCAAGTCGGGTCTTTCTGTTTCGGAGCACTGCACCCAGAATTCCGGAGGAACTTCGGCAATGGCGGGCCAGCATGACGTTTTCCAGAACCGTCATGTTCTGAAAAAGGCGGATGTTCTGGAAGGTGCGGGCCAACCCGCGCTCGGTCACGGCATTGATTTTCAAACCGTTGATCCGTTCCCTTTGTTTGCCGGGCGGGCAGATGAAGATATCGCCTTCTGTTGGATGGTACAGGCCCGTGATGCAGTTGAAGAAGGTCGTCTTGCCGGCGCCGTTGGGTCCGATCAGGGCGACGATTTCCCCCCCCTTGACATGAAGTGTGGCAGCGTTGAGGGCGCGCAGACCGCCGAAATCCATCGTCAGGTCAAGAACCTCCAGGGCGGGATAGGGCGTTTCGGAAGTCACGAATCGTTCTCCTTGTACTGATAGGTCCGCCGGACGGCCGTGATCATGCCCTGTGGCCGGAAGACCATCATCAGCACCATGGTGGCTCCGAAGAGGAGCATCCTGTAATCCTTGAAGACCCTCAGGTATTCCGGAAGAAGCATCAACAGCAGGGCGCCCAGAATCACGCCGGGGATTGAACCCATGCCTCCCAGCACAACGATGGATAGAATCATGGCCGATTCCAGAAAGGTGAAGCTCGCCGGATTGATGAAGGTGGTCTTGGCGGCCAGGATCACCCCGGCCATGCCGGCCCAGGTGGCTCCCAGGGCAAAAGCGGTCAGTTTCGTTCGAGTTTTGTCAACCCCCATGGCTTCGCAGGCCAGTTCATCCTCCCGAAGAGCGATCCAGGCCCGGCCGATACGCGAATGCTGGAGGCGGTTAACCACCAGAATGGTGAAGAGGCAGAGGGCGATCATGAGATAATAGATATAAATTGTGGCGTTTTGCAGGCTGAGTTCGATGCCGAAGAAGCCAGGGCGAGGAATGTTGGAAATACCGCTGGGGCCAAAAGAAAAGGCATTCCAGTTTTCGAGAATGAGACGGATGATTTCTCCGAATCCCAGGGTTACGATTGCCAGATAATCCCCCCGGAGCCTCAGGACGGGAAAGCCGAGGATAACGCCGAAACAGGCGGCGAGCAGGGCGCCGATGGGCAGCGCGGTCCAGAATCCCACGCCGAAGTGGACATTGAGAAGGGCATAGGTGTAAGCGCCTACGGCATAAAAGGCCACATAGCCTAGATCGAGCAGGCCCGCAAGTCCCACGACGATGTTCAGTCCCAGTCCGAGAACGATGTAAAGAAGAGCCGTCGTCATGATGCTGGTCTGATAACTGGAGAAAAGAAAGGGAAAAACAAGGGCGAACAGTCCACCGGAAACAAGGATCGACTTGTAAATCAACGGTTCATCGAGAATTTTTCGGGAAAAAAAATGCAGGTATTCATTTTTCTTTTCAGCCGGTCCCGGACCTGATCCCTTTCTGGCCTGCATGTATTGCCAGAGAAGCGACATAACGAAGGTGCCGATTCCGACGATAATCATGTTTTTCCAACGCCATTCCACAATGTTTTCGATCGTGTTCACCCGGATCGCCAGTAGAGGAAACGTGAGAAACATGAACCAGAGGGAGGTCAGGACGGCATTCTTTACCTTCTTCATGACTTATACCTTGCGGGTTGGAGATCGCCCCAGAAGGCCGGCGGGTCGGAAAATCAAAACGAGCACCAGCAGCAGGAACGCAAAGACATCTTCGTAATCGCTGGAGACATAACCCGTGGCGAAGCTTTCCGTCCATCCCAGAACCAGTCCGCCGAGGACGGCGCCCGGGATGCTGCCGATTCCGCCCAGCACAGCCGCGGTAAACGCCTTGATCCCGGCGATAAAACCGATGTAGAAATTGATCCGGCCGATGTGGGAAGCGATGAGCACGCCTCCGATAGCGGCCAGGGCGGAACCCAGGATGAAGGTGTTGGAGATCACGCGGTTGACGTTGACGCCGGTGAGCATGGCCATCGTGCGGTCCTGGGCGGTGGCGCGCATCGCCTTTCCCATCCGTGTAAATTTGATCAGCAGGGTGAGGAAGATCATGATCAAAGCTGTCGTGGCGACGATGAACAGTTCGGTCGAACCCATGATGTGAGCATAGGGGGCCATGAAGTCAAACTGGGGCAAAAGATTGGGGAAGGGGAGGAAATCGGAGGTCTGGGCAAGGAGGACGTAATTCTGAAGAAAAATGGACATCCCGATGGCGCTGATCAACGGCGAAAGCCGTGGCGCCTGACGCAGCGGCTTATAGGCGATTTTTTCCACGGTAAACCCGTAGGCGGAGGCGTAAACCACGGCAAAGACCGCCGCCAGGATCAGAACGGAAATTCCTGAAAATCCATTAAGGGTGAGCACGCCGGCGACGATCAGCGCCGTGAAGGCCCCGATCATGTAAATCTCGCCGTGAGCGAAATTGATCAATTCGATGATGCCGTACACCATCGTGTAGCCGAGGGCGATGAGGGCGTAAATACTGCCGCGGGTCAGCCCCCCGACCAGAAGCTCCAGAAAATAGTCCATTTTACCTGACTGATTGAACTTATTTAACCTCGACGTAGGCTCCGTTTTTTACTTGATACATGGCAAAACCCACGCCCAGGGCATCCCCACGTTCGTCAAAGCGGATCTTCCCCAGGGGGGTATCCACGTCCTGAGAACGCAGGGTCTGTTTAATCTTTTCAGAATCCGTGGAGCCGGCCTTCTCGATGGCGTTGAGCAGCGCCTGGGTCGCCGCATAGGCATTCAGATAGAAGGCTCCGGGATCGGAACCATAGGCTTTCTTGTGTGCTTCATTGGCGGCAATGGCCAGGGGATTGGAGGATGTGTCCCTGGGACCGGTGGCATAGACGCCCTCGGCATAGGAGCCGGCTACCTTGATGAATGTGATGTCCTTAACCCCGTCATCGGAGATGAACCAGGTTTTCATGTTTTTCTTGCGCATCTGCATGACAATGGATGACGCCTCCGGGTGATAGCCGCCATAAATAACGGCATCGGCGTCAGATCCTTTGATCTTCTGAACGACTGCTGAATAGTCCACCGCCCCCGGGGTTACGCCTTCGAAGAGGACAACCTGAGCCGCGTTCGATGACTCGATGAATTTTCTGGCGTATTCGGCCAGGCCCTTGCCGTAATCGCCCTTATCATGGAGAACCGCGATCCTGCGGGCCTTCAGACTGTTGATGGCAAAATCCACCTGCAGCCTCGCCTGGGCGTCATCCGGGGCGATGGTCCGGAAAAAGTTCGGGTACTGCCCGCTCTGGGTCAGCTCCGGGTGGGTTGCCGAGGGGGATATGGCAATGATCCCGGCATCCTTGTATATGCCGATGGCTGCTTTCGTCGCGCCGCTGCAGATGTGACCGATGACGGCGTCGACCTTCGAGGAGACCAGTTTCGCCGCGATGTTGGCCGCCATTTCCGGTTTGCAGGCATCGTCTTCGACAAGCAGTTCAACCTTTCGGCCCAGAATGCCGCCTTTGGCATTGATGCCCTTAACCACCAGTTCCGCCGCCTTGACCGTGGGCAGCCCGTAGGAGGCCAGATCGCCGCTGTGAGAGCCGGCGACGCCGATCCGGATGGCTCCTGCCGCGGTTTCTTTCTTTTCTCCTCCCGCAGGCGCTTTCCCCTGGTCTTTACCGCATCCTGCAAACGAAACAATGAAAAACAGGATCAGCAATCCTGAAAATAAAAGTCTGAAAGAATGAAATTTTCTGAAACGACTCATTCTGCCCTCCTGAAACATATTCTATGAGTTTGATGTGTAATGGCGATTGTCCGTCGATTCCTGTTTTGAAATCTATCCTTACTACTTAAAAAGTCAGGGGGTGTCAAGATGAAAACAGGCCGGGCGTCTTGAGATCATTCCTGATCCGGAACGGTAATCATGAACCGATATTACGATGCTTTCTCCGGAAGACGAGCCTTATGGGAACCGTAGTGAAACCTAAGGCTTCCCTCAGGGAGTTAATCAGGTAACGTTCGTAGGAAAAATGGATTTCAGCAGGCTTGCCGACAAAAAAGGCAAAGGTGGGAGGCTTGATGGACACCTGGGTAACATAATTGAAGGGATGCGCCTTTTGCTGATACTGGGGCGGCGGATTTTTGGACACAATCTCCATCACTTTCCGGTTCAGCTCCCCCGTGCTGATCCGGGTCGTGTACTGACGATAAACCTCCTGCACCAGAGCGAAAATCCGCGTCACCCGCTGACCGGACAGGGCGGAGACAAAGATGATGGGGGAAAAATCCATGAATTTCAGCCGATCCTTAATGTCCCGCACGTAACGTCCCACCGTGCTGTTGTCCTTGGCGACGAGGTCCCATTTGTTCACCACGATAATGACGGCTCTGCCCTTTTCAAAGGCCAGCCCGGCGATTTTGGTGTCCTGATCGGTGATTCCCTCTTCCGCGTCGATGAGCAGCAGGGCGATATCACATCGGTCCAGGGTCTTCAGTGCCTGAATGACGCTGTATTTTTCGAGACTCAGGCTGATCCGGCTCTTTTTGCGGATGCCGGCTGTGTCGATCAGCAGATACCTGTGACCGTCGAATTCAAAGGGGGTGTCGATGGCATCCCGCGTGGTGCCCGGCGTGGGATTGGCGATGGTCCGTTCGTAGCCCAGGATTTTATTGAGCAGTGATGACTTGCCCACATTGGGCTTGCCGATCAGGGCGATCCGGATCCGGTCCTCCTCTTCTCCTTCTTCGCCGGCAGACGCTGCTTCCTCAGGGAGACAGGCCGACAGGTCCTCCATCAGTTCATCGATGCCCAGGCCATGCTGGGCTGAGATGTCATGGATACGGGAGACTCCAAGACGGTAGAATTCCGGCAGGAGGCCCTCATGCCGGGGACCGTCCACCTTGTTGACGGCATAAAAAACCTTTTTCCCTCCTTCGCGCAACAATTGCGCGATTTCAATATCGGCAGGGGTCAGACCGTCCCGTCCATCCATCAGGAAGATGATGATGTCGGCTTCTTCAATGGCCAGATGAGTCTGTTCCCTCATCTGAATGAGAATGGTTTCCGTGGATGCCGGTTCAAATCCTCCCGTGTCGATGAGGGTGTATCGTCGTCCATGCCAGGTGCAGTCCGCATAATTCCGGTCCCGCGTGGCTCCCGGCACGTCAATGACGATTGCCTTGCTTTTCTGTGACAGTCGGTTGAACAATGTTGATTTGCCCACGTTGGGTCGTCCAACAATGGCAACTATCGTGTTTCTTTCCAAAAAATACTCCTTATGAACGATTCATCCAGCAGTTCCTGTTAAGGGTGGAAGGGGAATGTCCCGTGAAACAGGGCTTCTTGCTGAACGAAACGGACGGGAAGAAAAAATGCAAATTTTGATATTGATCTGCGTTTCCGGACTCTTTGAGTAAGCGGCTGTCTGTCACAACTTTTTATCCATTTCAAGGAAAAAGTTTTCCCGTGAAATCATGCCTACTCGTTATACCCGAATTCCCGCAGCATTCTGGGATCCTTTGTCCAGTCTTTTCTGACCCGCACAAACAATTCCAGGAAAATCCGGGTCGCGAAGAACTTTTCCATATCCACCCGTGCCCTTGTACCGATCTCTTTCAGCATGGTTCCCTTTTTGCCGATGATGATTCCCTTTTGTGATTCCTTTTCCACGTTGATCGTGGCCGAAATTCGGATGAGATTTCTGGCTTCATCCTCCTTGAAGGCATCGACGACGACGGCGGAAGAATAGGGGATTTCCTTGTGGGTGAGCAGGAGAATCTTTTCCCGGATGATCTCCGCGGCAAGAAATCGTTCGCTCTGATCGGTCATCATGTCGTCGGGAAAATATTGGGGGCCTTCAGGCAGGTATTTCCAGAGTTCATCCAGAAGAAGGGGAATTCCCTCTCCCGTCAAAGCGGAAATCGGGATCAGTTCGGCAAAGGAATGCAGATTGCGGTAGGCGTCCATCAGCGGCAGAAGCTGCTCCTTCCGGATCAGATCGATTTTGTTGAGAATCAGAAAGGAGATGGTCCCGCTCTCTTTCAGGGACTCGATAATGGGAAGGTCTTCCGGGTGGACCGCCTGTCCCGCTTCCACAACGAGAAGAAGGATATCGGAATCGGTGAAGGTTTCCGTGGCCGTGCGGACCATGAGCCGGTTCAGGGGAGTGCTGGCCGAATGAATCCCCGGGGTATCCACAAAGATAAACTGGGCGTTGTCCGCGTTTCTTATCCCCATGATCCGATTCCGTGTGGTTTGGGGCTTGTGGGTGATGATGGCCAGTTTCTCGCCCAGAATACCGTTGAGAAGTGTTGATTTTCCTACATTGGGTCTGCCGATGATTCCGATGAAACCGGACTTGAACATGATGGAGCAACCTCCTGAACTTTTTCTGTCCATAACATGGATTTCACCGGAGCTGCAACCGGAACAATACGATGGCCATACAGGATCGCGCGATAATCCGGGCAGGCAAAATTAAAAAATTTTCCCGGACTTGACGAAAAAATCCGGCGGATGTAGAAGGCCGTTGTCATATGTATAGGGCATGGAATTCCAGTTCCGGATCAGAGGCGATATCGAGGCGGAAAGACAGAGACAACGCAGGCCTGCCCGGAGCGACGGCCGAGATGCCGGCTGCGGATCCGACGATGATCGCGTCCTGGTGACATGGAAGGGGAATCAGCCCGTTTTTCATCTGGAGGATTTATTGATGTTCAGAGGTTGGAGAATTTCAGCGGGGCTTTTTCTGATTGCAGCCATTCTGATCGGAATCGCCGCCTGCGGTCAGCCGGAAGCGGAACAGAGTGTTGACAAAGCCGCGATCCGCGTTTACTTCAGTCCCGGCGGGGGGGGCACCGAGGCGATCGTTCAGGAGCTGGATCGGGCATCCAGAGAGATCAAGGTGCAGGCCTATTCCTTTACGTCCCGGCCGATTGCCGGAGCGTTGCTGAACGCGCACAGACGCGGCGTGAAGGTGGACGTCATCCTGGACAAATCCAACGTGTCCCCGAAATACGGCGCCGCCGATTTTACCGTCAACAGAGGCATCCCGACATTTATCGACGATCAGCATTCCATCGCGCACAACAAGATTATGATTATCGATCAGGAAACGGTCATCACCGGGAGTTTCAATTTCACCAGGGCGGCAGAGGAAAAAAACGCGGAAAACCTGCTTATTATCCGGGAGCCGGGGATCGCCAGTCAGTATCTGGACAATTGGGAGCGCCACCGTGCCCACTCGCAGGTTTACCAGAAACGGCCGGACCATTCATGAAAGGATGGGGCGGAGACCGGTGCGATGCATGGAGATGCTGCGGTCTCCGATCCGTAGTGTCAGCCATCCCCGTGTATAATCCGGATCGTTGGTGACCTCGATCTTCAGGGGGCGGAAGCGTTCTGCAAGTAAGGAGAGGTTTTCCCCTTTATGCCCACGGAAGTCCGACACATCCCGCGGTGACAGGAAAAAAGAAACCGCCCGCCCTTCAGACCTTGCTTCGGAGAGCAGGGTTGTGGCCATGTCCCGAAAGATGGCGGCGTTGACCAGTGAGCGGAAGGCCGGATGATAAGGGCCGGCGACGATATTTCCCGGCAGTTCCATTTCCGGGGTGCTCTGAAGGCCGAGTCTGATGACGGGGATTCCCCCCTTTTCCAGACGGAGCAGGGCGTACCGTGACAGTCCCACGGCTTCATTCAGCGAGAGGGGGGAATATTGTCCCCTGGCGTAAAGGGTCGCGAGGACCGTGTTCCGGAAGACCAGGGTCGGGTGAAGCCTGACCGTGTCGGGCTGAAGATCGAGAGTCCGGTCGATGGTGGCGGCAAAAAATTGTGGACTGTCGCCGGGAAGTCCCATCATCAGATGGATCCCGACTTCAAAACCTTTTCTCCGCAGCCGTTCCACCGCGGAGAACACATCTCCCACGGTATGGCCCCGCCGGGAATGCCGCAGGACTTCCTCCACAAGCGACTGAGCACCCAGTTCCACAGTCCTGACCCCGTGGCGCCGCAGGAAATCCAGAAGGTCTTCGTCAATCTCATCCGGCCTTGTGGAAATCCGGAGGCTGTCGACTCGTCCTTCTCTGATGTATGGCTCGGCCAACTGCAGGAGCCTGGTCTGTTCCTTCCGGTCCATGCCGGTAAAGGTCCCGCCGTAAAATGCGATCTGAACCGGGCTTTTCCCCCGTTTCTGATTTTCCGAATAAAGTGTCACGGTTTTTTCGAAAGCAGCCTCGCTGAACGCAGCCGGGAATGTTCCCGTGGTAATGCTTTCGTTGCAGAAGATGCAGCGTTGCCGACAGCCCTGCCAGGGCAGAAAAACGGGGATAATCAGGGGGGATGCCACGGAAAATTCACTCTCCTTCATGGGTATTCTTCAGCAGTTCGTCCAGCGCTTTGTGTGCCGCGTGCTGTTCCGCTTCTTTTTTGCTCTTTCCTTTTCCGGTTGTTTCGATGATCCCGGGAATGGAAAGGCCGCTTTCGAAGAGTTTGTCATGGTCGGGGCCGTATTCGCCGATCAGCCTGTATCGGGGAATTTCCCTGAAACGGTTCTGGCTGAGCTCCTGGAGGGTCGTTTTGTAATCCTTATAGGTGGCGCTGCGGTTTCCTTCCTCGATGAGGGGGGTGAAAAGGCGACGGACGAATTCGTAGGCCCGGTCAAACCCACCGTCCAGGAACACCGCGGCCGTGATGGCTTCCATCGTATTGGCAAGGATCGATGGTTTGGAACGGCCGCCGGAACTTTCTTCCCCTTTTCCCAGGAGAATAAAACTGCCGATTCGGCATTTTTTGGCCAGTTCGGCTAGAGGCTGTTCGTTGACGACAGAGGCCCTCAGCTTGGACAACTGCCCTTCAGAATAATCCGGAAAAGCCTTCATGAGCAGGTCGCTGATGCACAGTTCGAGAACAGCGTCTCCCAGGAATTCCAGCCTTTCATTGTCCGCGAAGGACAAGGATGGATTCTCATTGACATAGGAGCGATGGACCAGGGCGTTATCAAGCAGAGTGATGTCGCGGAACGCACAGGAAAGATGTGATTCCAGTTTCTTCAGGGCCGTTTGTCGTTCTTCCGTCATGGGGTCATGATCCTTCCAGAAATTCTTGTGCCATCGATGTTTTCAATCTGAACCTGCACCAGTTGATTGACCTGCGAGGCGTCGGCATTGGTCATGAGAATGGGGAGGTAATTGCCGGAAAATCCTTTTCTCAGGCCACTGCTCCGCTCTCTGCGCTCCTCCACAAGAACACGCAGGCTGCGGCCGTGAAACCGTCGGGCGAAGACTTCCCTTTTGCGGGTTCCCAGCGTTCGAAGAATTTCCGCACGCTTTTTCTTCTCGTCCGGGGAGACCTGGTCCGGCATGGCGGCGGCCGGGGTGCCTGGACGCACTGAATAGGGAAAGACATGAAGATAGGCCACGGGAAGGGACTCGATGAGCTCGACCGTGCGCTCAAAAGCAGCCTCGCCTTCTCCGGGAAAACCGGCAATCACGTCGATGCCGATCGCCAGATCCGGAATCGCCCGGCAAAGCTTTTCAAGCAGGTCCTTGAAGAAAGAGGTTGTGTAATGCCGCTTCATGCGAGTCAGAATGGAGTCATCGCCACTCTGGAGCGGGATGTGCAGGTGCGGACAGAGCAGAGCGGATTGCCGCAGCAGGGCGATGAAGTCGTCTGAAATCTCCGTTGGCTCGATGGAGCTCAGGCGGAGCCGCTCCACAGGATGCTGTTCCTCCACTTTTCTCAGGAGATCGACGAGGGAGGACTGCGGAGAAAAATCCTGTCCATAGGCGCCGAGGTGAATTCCCGTAAGAACGACCTCCCGGTAGCCGGTCCGGCCCATGTGGGCGAGCTGCTCCAGGACGCTGCCTTCCGCGAGGCTCCGGCTTCTTCCCCGGGCGGATGGGATGATGCAGTAGCTGCACCAGGCATTGCAGCCGTCCTGAATTTTCAGAAAGGCCCGGGTATGGTCCTTAAAACGGGTCGCCGCCAGGGAAGAGAATTGCCGGGTCTGCCCGATGTCTCCAACCCGGATTTCCAGCCGTTCTTTCAGCAGGCGGGCAATCAGATCGGGAATCTGATCTTTTTCCGCGTGTCCGGCAATGAGGGTGACTCCAGGAATTCCGGCGATTTCCGCGGGGGCGGTCTGGGCGTAGCACCCCGTTACAACAATGACGGCTTCCGGGTTATTCCGAATCGCCTTTCGGATAATCTGCCGGGACTGATAATTGGTCCTGGCCGTAACGGTGCATGTATTGATGATGTAGCAGTCCGCTACCGAGGAGAAGGGAACCATCGTGTAGCCCCTTCTGGCGAGGGCCTCCCCGAGACCCTCCGATTCATACTGGTTGACTTTGCATCCCAGTGTGGCAATCGCTGCCTTAATCGAGAGGGATTCCCTGTTCAATCCATCCTCCTCCAATAACCCGGTCATCGGAATAGAATACGGCGGCCTGGCCCGGTGCGACAGCCCGCTGAGGTTCCTGAAAGCGGATTATCAGCCTGTCTCCGGCTTCTTCATGATCGGCCGGCCGTCCGGTTGCCGGGCAGATTTCATCCCCGGCGGAAAGGGGGCAAACGACCGAAGAAACGCCGCGATGGCGGTATCGGATCCGAACAAGAGTTTCAAAAACTTCTTCCCGGGGACTTTCTCCATCAATCCAGGATACGCCGGAAACGATCAGACCTGAAAAACCTTGTTCTTCCTCATGGCCGACGACGATCCGGTTCTTTTCCCGGTCTATGGCCAGAACATAGTACGGGCGGGGCGCGGCGATGTGCAGCCCTTTCCTCTGTCCGATCGTAAAGCTGTGAATCCCGTTGTGGCTGCCCAGGAGCCGGCCGCTCCGGTCCACGATGTCGCCGGGGATTGCAGGGGAGGAGCCCATATGCCTTTCGATAAAGGTCTTATAATCATCATCGGGAATGAAGCAGATTTCCTGACTTTCCTTCTCTCTGACGGCTTCCACTCCCATGGTCAGCGCCACAGACCTGACCTCCTTCTTGGTCAGTTCTCCCAGAGGGAAAAGAATTCGGCTCAGTTGTTCCTGTCCCAGCAGAAAGAGAAAATAGGATTGATCTTTGGCCTGATCCAGACCACGCAGAAGGGCATACCGTCCTGTCTGCCGGTTATGAAAAACCCGCGCGTAATGCCCCGTGGCCACAAAATGGCAGGCCAGGCGGTCGGCATAGTACAGCAGGGTTTTGAACTTGATTTTCCGATTGCAGACAACGCAGGGATTGGGGGTCCTGGCCACCAGATATTCCCGGGTCAGATACTGAACGATTTCTTCGTCGAAGGTTTCGGTCACATCGGCAACATGGAGGGGAATGCCCAGCTGGTGGGCGGCATGCCGGGCGCGGGCTTCCGATGAACCGGAAAAGCCATTGAAGATATGGAGCCCTTCCACCGTAAAACCACGATCTAAAAGAGCCGCAGCGGCTATGGTGCTGTCTATCCCTCCGCTGAGTCCGACGAGTGCCTTGAAACGGGTAATGGATTTTATCCTCCTTGCAGATCCTTTTCGTGGGCACTCTTATCATCCTGAAACGGTTTGTCAAGACGAAAGGAGGACTGGATTTTAATCGAAAAGCAGGATAAGGAAAAACGACATTTATCGAGGAGGCTTCCATGGATACCTTGATTGCCTGGCTTTCAACTCATAACATCGTTCTGATGCTGGTGATTGCGGTTGCCGTGATGATCGCTTATTTTATCTTCAAAAGGCTGATGAAACTGGCCCTGCTCTGTTCTCTGGCGGCTCTGGGGGTTGCCGGGTATTTTTATCTGAAACAGCCGGGGAGAACGTGGAAAGACGTTGACGAAGCCTGGCGGAAGACCAGGACCTCAACGGTCAAGGTCGTAGAGACCGGCAGAAAAACCTACGAGAAAGGAAAGGATGTCTATCAGAAAGGGATGAAATTCTCCGACAGTCTGGATTCGCTGATGGGAAAAGAATCAGGCAAACAATCGGAATAAGAATCGGGATTTCAGGGCCGCATTCAGAATCCCAGGTTGATCTCCATGGCCCTTGCCGGGCAGGCGGTGACACAGATCCCGCAGCCGTTGCACAATTCCGGATCAAAAACGACCTTCATCGTTTCCCTGTCCATATGCAGGGCATCGGTGGGGCAGAAAGCGGTACAGGCGCCGCAGTGCACGCATTTGTCCGTATTCCGGCTCACGCTTTTGGAAAGGGGCTCGACGCGCAGTCCCTTTTCCTGCAGAAAGCTTATCCCCTGATCAAAGTTTTCTTTTTCTCCGCTCAGTTCCAGAACGATGACGCCCTCCCGACGGGGAAAGATCCTGGCCTTGAGAATATTGAATACAAGGTCATATTTCTTGACCAGTTGATAGATGATCGGCTGATCGACCACGCCGGCGGAATATCGGATGATAACCTTCTTGGAATACATGTCCCCGCGTCTCTCCTGAATTTGAAGTGGATTGCTTTATTGAATAATTCCCTGATTCTGTCAAGAGAATCATTGCCGGGTTGGGGATGATTGCCCCGAGCCGGCAATGCTCGCTTTTAATCCTGAAAAAAAAGAAATTTTGATGCCGGTCCTTTCCTACACCTCGAGAAGGGCATCCCAATCCATCGTGGAAAAGGTTCCATGCAGGGAATGGTCGTCATCGACTCGGTGATAGGCCAGGTTGAGAAAAACCTGTTCGGCGATCTTCCGGACGGGTTCCGGGGGGACAACCTCATCGCCGCTGCCGTGAAAGACGGCTGTCGGGATGGGAAGGTGCCGGGCTAAATACGGATCGAAATCGGGGAGACTCAGTGCCGGCGCCAGAAGAAGAAGCTTCCTGACCCTTGTTTCCTGTTCGCAGGCGAAAATGGCGGCCATGAGTCCTCCGTAACTCGATCCCACCAGGATCAGATCAGATTCGCCCTCCAGTCGTTTATACAGGGTCTGCATTCTCTCCTGGAGGGAACCTGTGTAATCGCCGATGATCATGTCGGGATAACGCTCCCGGAAGTAGCGGCCTTTATCGCCCTGACCGCTGCTTTCCAGTCCGTGAATGAAAACGTGTTTCATGGCTGCCGTATCATCCTTTCTTTCTGTTTCGAACAAAAAATTTTTAGGCTTATTGCCCAACGAACTCTTATCCGCCCCCTCTTAGCACATACATCTCTTTTTCGCCAATATCTGGAGCCTCGCCAGGGAAAAGTCCCGTTTTTTTCCACCTCATTCACCATCCTTCCTTTCCCGGTGGAGATCTTTTATGTATCTGTATTTCGTAATTCTTTACATCTTGACACATCTGCCGCCGTACCTTATTCTGGTTTTAAATCTTACCGGCCGTATCGTGAAATCAGGGGACAGGAAAAAGGCTCGCGCCAGCAAAGGCAGGGAGGCGATTTCCTTACCGCCGTACCCGAGGGAAAGGGTAACCTGATGTTCACGGAATTGAGGGACGTTCCGAAGCTTCCCGTTTTTTTGAAAAAAGGGAGATTTCATCGTGTTTCTCGAACTGGGCCACATACCCATCGAAGAAATTGCCTGGGGGCGCAAGACCCTCATTGAAGGCAAAGTCCTTCAAATTTCAAGGGAAGAGCTTATCGAAGAAACAAAAGGGGACGATTACCGCATCGCCTCCGTCAGGGCGGATCTGGCCTGGCCCGACGAGAGTGTGCGTATCATTCCCGTCAAGGATGTCGTTGAACCCCGGGTCAAGGTCGAGGGGAAGGGAGGAGAGTTCCCCGGCTTGATTTCCGGTGTCGAGACCGTGGGAACCGGGCGGACCCATGCGCTCCGGGGGTGCTCCGTGGTCACGGCTGGGCAGATCGTGGGCTTTCAGGAGGGGCTGATCGACATGAGCGGTCCGGGAGCCCGATATTCTTCCTTTTCCCGACTTCTCAATGTCGTTCTGTCCATCGACGTCATCGTCGGGATCTCACCGCATCAGCACGAGGAAGCCCTGCGTCTGGCCGGTTTGCGCGCCGCCGTCTATCTGGGAGAGGCGGGTCGCGGTATCCGCCCGGACCGTATAGACCGGTTTGAACCGCGCCGGCTGTTTCAACGGCCGGGCTGCGCCTCCGATCTGCCAGGCGTGGTTTATCTCTATATGCTGTTGAGTCAGGGTCTGCTCCATGACACCTACCTCTACGGGCGCGACGTGAAAACCCTCCTGCCCACTCTTATTCAGCCCACGGAAGTCATGGACGGGGCTGTCGTCAGTGGAAACTGCGTTTCCGCCTGTGACAAGAACACAACATATCATCATCAGAACAATCCCATCATTTCCGAGCTTCTTCGTCGGGACGGCATCGATTTCCGTTTTCTGGGAGTCGTCGTCAGCAACAGCAACGTCACGCTCCGGGACAAGACGCGCTCCGCGGACTATGCCGTCAAACTTGTTGAATTGCTTGGCGCCGAGGGTGTGATCCTCTCCAAGGAGGGGTTCGGGAATCCCGATGCCGATGCCATGATGATATGCTCCGGACTGGAGGAAAAGGGGATACGGACCGTCATGATCACCGATGAGTTCGCCGGAGTTGACGGCGCGTCCCAGTCGCTGGCCGATGCGACCCCTCACGCCGATGCCGTGGTGAGCGTGGGCAACGCGAATGAGCGGATTTTGCTCCCGAACATGGATAAGGTGATCGGCGATATTCCGGTCATTGAAAAAATGGCAGGGGGTAAGAGCGGAAGTCTTTCCCGGGAAGGAATCCGGGTCGAACTGCAGGCTATTGTCGGCGCCACGAACGAACTGGGATTCGGGACGCTGTCCGCGCGTGGGGAATAGGAGACTGTCATGGCGGAGAGACGGAAAGCGGTTCACTATCTGAATCAGTTTTTCGGTCAGATCGGGGGAGAGCACAAGGCCGGCACGGAACCGCTCGTCAAAAGCGGCCCTGTGGGCCCAGGCGTCCTTTTTCAGGAGCTTCTCGGCGCAGAAGTGGAGATCGCGGCAACGGTCGTCTGTGGTGACAATTATTTCGGCGAACACATCGATGAAGCCACGGAGAGAGTGCTTTCCCTGATCAAGGGCTTCAACCCGGCTATCGTTGTTGCGGGTCCGGCGTTCAATGCGGGGAGATATGGAATTGCCTGTGGATCGGTCTGCGCGGCCGTGGTCGATCGGCTGGGCATTCCCGCCGTGGCGGGGATGCATCCCGAAAATCCCGGCGTGGACGCTTATCGGAAAACCGTTTATATCGTGGAAACGAAGGGCACGACGGCGGGGATGAGGGAAGCGGCGCTCAAAATGAGCCGGCTCGTCCTGAAACTGGTAAAACGGGAGCCTCTTGGCTCTCCCGAAGCAGAGGGATATTTCTCCCGGGGGATTCGCCGGAATTTTTTTGCCGGCGAGACCGGGGCTGTGCGGGCGGTGTCGATGCTCCTGAAAAAATTGAAGGGGGAGTCTTTTTCCACGGAATATCCCATGCCCGTTTTCGACCGGGTCAGGCCACCGCCTCCCGTGGAAAAGACAGGTGAAGCTGTCCTCGCCCTGGTGACCAGCGGCGGGATTGTGCCCAAAGGAAATCCGGACCGCTTGGAATCCTCCAGTGCAACAAAATACGGAAAATACGATATCAGTGAGCGATCGCGGTTGACACCGGAAACCCATGAAACCGCCCACGGGGGGTATGATCCCACCTATGCCAACGCGGACCCGAATCGGGTTCTGCCTCTCGACGTGGCGAGAGACCTCGAACGGGAAGGGAGAATCGGCAGGCTCTATCCTTACTATTTCGCGACGGTGGGAAACGGCACATCAGTGGCCAGGGCGGTGCAGTTTGCCCGTGAGATCGCTGGAGACCTTATCCGGGACGGCGTCCGGGCCGTTCTTCTTACATCCACCTGAGGGACGTGCACGCGTTGCGGGGCAACGATGGTCAAGGAGATCGAAAGAGCGGGAATCCCCGCCGTCCATATCTGCACGATTGTACCCATTTCCAGGACGGTGGGGGCGAACCGGATCGTTCCCGCCGTTGCCATTCCCCATCCCCTGGGCGATCCCGCCAGGTCCCGGGAAGAAGAAAAGGCCCTGCGGAGGGCTCTGGTTGAGAAAGCCCTGCGGGCGCTGGAAACAGAAATCGAAGAGCAGACGGTTTTTTGAGAGGAAAGCGATGCCCGATCCCGTGATTCAGGCCTGTTCCTATATTCTCGTCCATGTGCCCGGCTTTGTCCGCTACGGATCGAAACCCAGCAGGGAAATCGCCGACAGTCCCGGCGCTGCCCTGTCCGTTCTTGAAAACCATCTCCGGATTTATGATGACGCGGTGGCCTATCCCCCTAATCAGGTTTTTATCGGCAATCTCCGCCCCGATAGCCTGAACGGCATCGAGCAGCCCTGGTACCGCCATCCTCTTTCCGACGCCTCCCGCTATGGCGTCTATGGCGAGATCATGCCGCAGGAAGAATTTCTCGGCCTGATGAAGCTCGCCGATGACTTCGACCTGATATGGCTTGAGAGAGAAGCCGCCCCGCTGCTTAGAGGGGCGCTTCATTCTCACCCATTCTGGAAGGATTCGGATTTGGGAAAAATCGACGGTGGCGTTGATATGGAACACATCCATGAGCGGATTGAAAATAAGGGCTCGCTTCCTCTCTATTTTCGCGGAAGGATTGCCGGCTGCATCCACAGGCATCACGATCAGGACGACACCCTCAAGGCCCAGGTCCTGATGGAAAATCTCATGGCCAAGGCTTCAGGGGCTCTGGCGTTGAAACATCTCCTGAAAAAGGCGGATCTTCCGGCGAAAAACGTCGAACTTCTGCTCAACTGTTCCGAAGAGGCTGCAGGGGACCGGTATAACCGAGGCGGAGGCGGCATGGCCAAGGCCATCGGCGAGCTGTGTGGATGCGTTTCCGCCACAGGCTGCGACATCAAGGCTTTCTGTGTCGGTCCGCTCTATGCCCTTCTTTACGCGTTCAGCCTGGTCAAGGCGCGTGTGTTTCAGCGGGTCGCCGTGGTGGGAGGAGGATCGATGGCCAAGCTGGGGATGAAATTCAAGGGGCACGTCGCCAAAGGCATGCCCATCCTGGAAGATGTCCTGGGAGGAATCGCCTTTCTCGTGACCGGTGATGACGGCGAGAGCCCCCTGGTCCGTCTGGATGGCATCGGCAAGCACGACATCGGTTCCGGTTCGTCTCAGCAGAACATCATGGAATCGCTGGTTCTGAAGCCGCTCGACCGGATGGGGAAGAAGATCACCGCTGTGGACAGGTATGCCGTTGAACTGCAGAATCCGGAAGTGACCGTTTCCGCGGGAAGCGGCAATGTGCCCCTGACCAACTACCGGATGATCGGCGCCCTGGCAGTCTTGAGGAATGAAATCCAGCGCGGGGATATCGACCGATTTGTGCTGAAACACGGCATGCCGGGTTTTTCCCCTACTCAGGGGCATATTCCGGCGGCTGTCCCTTTCCTGGGGCATGCCGTTGACGCCATCAAGCGGGGGGAAATGAACAATGCCATGTTTATAGCCCGGGGCAGTCTCTTTTTGGGAAGGATGACCCAGCTTTCGGACGGCCTGTCCTTTTTCATCGAAAAGAATCCCGGGAAGCAGAAATCGACACGTTCAGAAAGGAAGGGATGAAAATCATGTTCAAGGGAAAAAGAGTGATCGTCTTCGGGGACAGGGATGGGGTTCCCGGTCCCGCCATCGCGGCGTGCATGAGGGCAGCCGGAGCAGAAGTGGTGATGGTTGCAACGGAATGTTTCGTCTGAACTTCGGCGGGTGCAGTGGACATGGAGATGCAGGCCACGATCAAAAAACTGGTGGATGATCTGGGAACCAGCGATCTGGTGGTGGTCATCGGGGCAGCCGATGCGGAGGTGGCTCAGGTTACGGCGGAAACGGTCACGTTCGGCGATCCGAGTTTTGCCGGTCCACTGGCAGGGGTCTCGTTGAGACTCCCCGTCTATCATATTCTGGAACCGGAGGTGAAGCAGGCCATTCCTCATGATATTTACGATGAACAGGCTGGATTTCTGGAACTGGTGGCCGACACGGAGGAGATCGGTAAAAGATTCAAGGAAATAAGGGGCAAGATCGGAATGGTCTGATGGGCGCTCCCTTATGTTGAAGATATTTCCGGTCTGATTTTAAAAATGGCGCAGTCAATGAAAGGAGGAAACCATGGGTACGTATGTCATGTTGACGAGGTTGTCGCCTGAGGCCGTAGCCAGACCGCAGTCGTTGACCGAACTCAATGAGCAGGTTGAAAGCCGCATTAAAAAAGAGTGCCCCGAGGTGAAGTGGATTGCCAATTACGCGGTTCTCGGGGGAGTCGACTACATCGATTTCTTTGAGGCTCCCGATGCGGATTCAGCGACAAAGGTCGCCCTGATCGTCCGCTCATTCGGTCACGCGACAACGGAGACCTGGATCGCCACACCATGGGACCGTTTCGTGAATCTGGTCTCGACCATCAAGACGTAGGGTTTCCGGAATCGGAAATTCCGGCCGTCATTTTAAGACATGTCTTCTGAAAAAGGAGCCACAGAGCGAAAAAACCGGGAAGTCGAACTCTTTCCCGGTTTTTTCCCCACCATGGCTTCTTAAGTGAAAATTCTTTCCTGTCAGTCGACAACGATGACTGACACATTTTCCGCGTGATTGATTATCTTGCTGGAAACGCTGCCGAACATGAACTGTTTGACTCCCGAGACGCCCCGTCTCCCTGCAACGATGGTGTCATATCCTCCTTCCCCTGCCTCCATGAGAATATCACCCGCGACGTCAGTCTGCTGTCTGCGAAGGCAAACGGTGATGTTTTCGGCTGGAAATCCTGCGTTGACAAGGGCTTTTTTTGCCTCATCCAGGAAGCCTTCCATGGCCGCTGTTTTTGCTTCCTCGATAACGCACAGATCCTTGATGTTCTCCTTCAGCAGGGGGTGCACTTCCGAAGGATCGCGCAGCTCGCAAGCCGCCGCGATATCCGGAACGATGCTCATCAGTGTGATCTGTGCGGCACAGTTTATGTTGTCAGCTACGAATTTGACCGCTCTCAAGGAGTTGCTCGATTTATCCAATGCCACCAGAAATTTCTTTGCCATTGCTTGTCTCCTTTCATTTATGGTCTTCAACACATCGTCTGCCAGTCCAACCTTTTCTTCCGGGCTTCCGCTGCTTCTAAATTAACGAATAATTTTCAACTATTCTAATGGATCATGAGCGGGTGTTCAAGACGAAATTCCCTGTCTTTCGCCAGAGCGGGTTTTCAATTTCCGGGAAGAGGAATATTTTTAATAAAAATCAACAGCCCGTATTCAGGCAGATATCTCAAAGACAGGTGTGATTGGCCTGCAATAAAAGTGCGGCTATAAAGAAAACAGTATGACGATGTGAATTCCTTCCTGTGAGACAGAGTGACCTGCCGGGAGCTGTTCTGGAATTTGAAAAGATACTAATGCCCGTTTACAGCTGGAGATAACGTTTGACGATAAGCATGCCGACGATGATTGCCGTCAAATACAACGTCCAGTCAGGAATACTGTTCCAATAGAGAATTATCGTGTTGACAATCTCTCCCGTTGTTCTCATTTCTTCACCTCAATAAGAAAAATGAACTCGAAATCAACTTACGGTTATTCAATTACTGTTGTTATTTTATTTTGACCCGTCGTTATATTCAAGAGAAACAAAGTGATATAATTCATTTATTTTCACCGGAAAAGGGTGATGGATTTCGCTTGTCGCGTTCGTGACTTTACGCCAATTCCTTAGATGATAATACAGATTTTCAGGTATTGACCCATCATGAAACTCTGTTTTAATTTACGCATTCCGTTTTATCTCAATCGGAATTAAGACATTTCACTCCATCCAATCCGTTCTTTAAATGCGGATATCCGTTATTGCGTGTGATTGGGCCTGCTGTTGCGGTGCTTGTGCACAAGGGACGATGACATCCTTTTTTTCTCGTGTTCGCGTTCGTTGTTCGTTGTGGAAGCTTGATATCCGTCATATCACATAGTTGTCTTCAACAGGGGATTCATGAAAGAAAGAAGATTCTATCAGCGTTACACTCTCAGTGATGAGGAGAGAGATGCTTTGCAGGTTGAAGTTCATTTTGATGGGGTGCCGGTGCGCCTTGTGGATTTCTCGCTTGGCGGTTTGTGCGTTCTTTCAGAAAAATCTTACGATGTTGGGGATTTTATCAGTATTACAGTGAATTTGGGAAATCGGGGACGCATCGACTTGATTGGTAAAGTCGTTCGCGCAAACCGGATGGAAAAAAACTGGTCCGTGGCGATCGATTTATCGAAAAATTATAAACTCAATGTCCTGCGTAAGATATAAGATTTGATATTGAGGAGAAGCCGCTTTTCCGGAACCTCTGCACAATCAAACCCGAAAGAATAAATCTTAAATAATAAAGTAGCTTGTGACATTAGCCGTGCGTCTTTTGCAATTGAGGATCATGTTAAAACGATCTGTTTTCAATGATTGCCGGCGAAGACCTTATATTGTGCGACATTGGCTTCTTTAAACGGGCTGAGCGACAACAGAAATGCGACAGGAATTTCTTTTATCTTTCAGGGAGGGGCGGTAGAGGAAATGCAGAAAGTTCTGGTCAATGAAAAAGGCATGGCGTGGATCACATGCGAAAAATGCAGCCATACTTCAGGGATGGACGTAAGCCGGCTCAGCGATCGCGCTCCTTTTATCCGTTACAAATGCGTAAAGTGTGATGCCGAGTTTGATGTGGCTTGTGAATTCAGGAAATCGTACAGAAAAGAAGTCCACCTCAACGGGGTCTTCATCCAGCAGCAACCCAGGGAAGACTACGCCGGCAGGATCGAGATTCTGGATATCTCGAAGACCGGGGTCAGGTTCAAAACCCGAGTGAAGTTTGATTTCAAGCCCGGCTATCTTTTAAAGCTTTCCTTTTCCCTTGATGATGCGAAGAAGACAAACATCAATCAGACCGTCGAGGTGAAATGGGTCAACGGTCAGCTGGCAGGGGGCGAATTCAGGAACCAGGACCATTGGACTTCGCAGCAGCTCGGTTTTTACTTCATGTCTTAGATCCGTCAGAAGCAGAATAGAAAAGGCGGGGAGGCACGTTTATCGCCGATCGGGCTTTCCCGAATCTTTTGACGATTTTCCAGCCATTCTCCCCTCTGTGTTTTTCCTTGACGGTCGGTTCAAAAAGATTTAACCAAGGCAAATTTCAGAAAAAATACAGAACAGAGGATACAGCGACGATGCATGAGACAGAAAAATGTCCGGAGACGACTCTGAAAGCCGGGGACAGGCTTCATGGTTTTCGAGTGCTGAGGGTTGAGCAGATCAGCGATCTTCGGGTGACGGCTTACGAGATCGAGCATGAAAAAACCGGGGCAAAAGTGCTCCATCTGCACAGCACGGACAGGGAAAATCTTTTCTCCATCGGTTTCCGCACGCCGCCGAACAATTCCACCGGCGTGCCTCATATTCTGGAACATTCCGTCCTGGCTGGTTCGGAAAAGTATCCGCTCAAGGATGCCTTCAACGAACTGGTCCGGGGAACCCTGCAAACCTTCATCAATGCCTTCACATATCCGGACAAGACCATCTATCCCGTGGCCAGCCAGGTCAAGGCCGACTTTTTCAATCTCGCCCGCGTTTACACCGATCTGGTTCTTCATCCCCGCCTGCTGAAGGAGACTTTTTATCAGGAAGGCCATCATCTGGAGTTTGTCGATCCCGAGGACATCAACAGTGAGCTGACCATCTCCGGCATCGTGTACAACGAAATGAAAGGGGCCTATTCTTCGCCTGAAACGCTCATGTTCAAAGAGCTCCAGGAAAGCCTCTATCCGGATACGACGTATGCCTTCGACTCCGGGGGGAATCCCGAAAATATTCCAGCCCTGACCTACGAAGAGTTCAAAGCCTTTCACCGCCTCTATTATTCGCCGTCCAATGCCCGCGTTTTCCTCTACGGGAATATTCCGACGGCGGAGCATCTTGCCTTCCTGGAAGAGATGCTGGCCGGGTTTGACCGGACTCCGGTGAATTCTGAGGTGAGCAGCCAGCCCCGCTGGACCGCTCCATCGCGCGTCCATCAAGTTTACCCCATCGGGAGGGAAGAGCCACTGGCCGGCAAAACCTCCATCAACATGGCCTGGATGCTGACGGAAAATACCGATGACGAAACGGCCATCCTCCTGGAAGTCCTGTCGGGGATTCTGATCGGCAGCGCGGCCGCGCCGCTGCGCAAGGCGCTCATCGATTCCGGGCTGGGGGAGGATCTTTCTCCCGTCACGGGTATTGAAAGGGATTTGCGACAGCTGATGTTTGCCGTGGGCCTGCGGGGAAGCGATCCGGTGAAGGCAGAGGCCGTTGAAGCCTGCATCCTGAACACGCTGAAGCAAACGGTGAAGGAAGGTTTTGATCGGGAACTGATTGAAGGCGTTCTGCATCAGATCGAATTCCAGGGCAAGGAAATCGTCCGCAGTTCCTATCCTTACGGGATCGTACTGATGGGGCGGGCTTACCACACCTGGCTCTATGATGGCGATCCCCTTTCCGGGCTGAACTTCCCCAGGATTATTGAAAACATCCGCAAAAAATGGGCGGCCCAGCCGGATCTCTTTGAACGCCTGGCGCAAACCTGGCTGCTCGATAATCCTCACCGCGTGCTGGCTGTTCTGGAGCCCAGCCGGACGGTTGCCGAGGAGCAGGAGGCTGAATTCCGGGAAAAAATGGCCGTCATGAAAGCCGGCTTGTCCGATCGGAAGCTGGAAGAAATTGGGGACAACGCGCGGAGTCTCCGTGAGTTCCAGAGCGAGCCGGACACTCCGGAGGCGGCGGCTTCCCTGCCCAAGCTCAAGGTGGCCGATCTGGAACGGGGCATCGAAACAATCCCCACAGAAAAAAGTTCCCTTGAAGGCGTCCCCGCCCTGCTTCACGATCTCTTCACCAACGGGATCGCCTATGCAGAACTGGCCTTCGACATTTCCGCGATCCCCGAGGAGCTTCAGCCTTATCTGCCCCTGCTGGGCAAGATCACGAACAACATGGGGGCGGCTGGTTTTTCCTATGAGGAGATGGCCAAGCGGATCACGCTGAAAACCGGTGGCGTCGGCTGTTCCCTGAGCACCGGGATGACGGCCGACGGCCGGGGCTCCTGGCAGCGGATGATTTTCGGTGTTTGCGCTCTTCACCGGAATGTGCCGGACGCGATCGGTATAATGAGGGATCTGCTGACAGCCGGTGATCTCAGTCATGAAACCCGGATGCGCGATCTGCTTGCGGAGAAGAAGAATGGTCTCCATGCCGCCGTTGTGCCATCCGGCCATGCCTTCGCCCGGATGGCGGCGGGAGCGGGCCTTTCCCTGCCGGCCTGGCGTGATGAACAATGGCACGGCCGCACGCAGCTTCGTTTTGTCAGCCGCATGGCGGAAGAATTTCACGAGAAGCCCTCGGAACTCCAGGAAAAGCTGGCCTGTCTCCGGTCCCTGGTTTTCTGTCGCGACAGATTGCTGATCAATCTGACGGGGGATGAGGAAGGGCTTTCTATGCTGAGCGAACACATCAAGCCCCTCGTCAATCGCCTGACAACAGGCGTCAAGGAGCAACCCGGAAACCTCCGTGGGAAAAAGTCGGTTTATGCCGGCATCACGATCCCCGCGCAGGTGTCTTACGTCGCCCGGGTCATGACCGCCCCGAACTTCAAGCATCCCCTTTCACCAGTCCTGCTTGTACTGGCTCGTCACCTGTCCAATGGCTATCTTTACAAGCATATCCGGGTTCAGGGGGGCGCTTACGGGGGGATGTGCCTGTTCGATCCCGCAGGCGGTCTGTTTTCCTTCCTGTCTTATCGGGATCCCCGCATCGTGGAGACCCTGGAGATTTATCAGGAGGCCATGGCCTTCATTACCGAGAGAAAACTGGCGCCGGAAGAAATGGAAAAAGCGATTATCGGCACAATAGGCGGACTGGACAGACCCCTGGATCCGTCCAGTCGGGGAACGGTGGCCATGATGCGTGAACTGGCCGGTATAACCGACGACGATCGCCGGAGATTCCGGGAGGCCATTCTGGATGCGTCAACGGGCAGCCTGCAGGAAGCCGCGATCGAGTATTTCGGAAGGATGAAGAAGGAAGAGGGCGTTGCCGTTTATGCCTCGGAGGATTCCCTGTCCGCTGCCAATGCGCGCCTTCCACGGAAACTGGATATTGAGCCGCTCGTTTAGAGAGTTGTCGAAGAAGGAGGTCAATGAGATGAAACGATTCGCGATGATCATCTGGAGTGTTGCCCTGGTGGGTCTTTTTATCGTTCTGCAAGGCTGCGTGACGCTATCTTACAGAAACTTCGGCCGGTTTTCTCCGGATCGGGGCGCGACGGAAGCTTTTGAACGTTATCAGGTAAACCCGGGCATGAACTATTACATGAGTGGTTCCGATGTCCATCCCAACGCCCTTCTGGGGCTGGACAAGCGCTATATGCTGGAATCCACGCTGTGGAAAAGAGTCGAGATGACCCCCGACCGCCTGAAGGAACTCGTTACCGGCATGAAGGCGAGAACGTCGATGGTAGGGCAGAGTCTTCACGGTTTTGTCCTGCTTGACCCGCAGGGTGATGTTCTGGGGATCTGGTATTCCATCCTGTCAGCCACAACGGCCTTCCATATGAAGGAAGATAACCGGGTGATCATCTATACCCCGGATCTGAATACCTATGACAAGTTCGAAGATAAAGAATGGGGACTGGGCCTCTGAAAGGGAAGAATCAGGGGAAGTGTGAGGAAAATCCCCAAAGACCGGTGAAAATCACCGGTCTTTTTTGTTTTTGACGGATTTAATGGAGAATTGGAAAAAGAGTTGAGAAGGTTTAATTAATTTTTCGTGAAATATAACTATCTGTAATTATTGTCTGTTAATAAATATTTTATCTTAAATTCAGGATAAAATTGTAATCGTGGCATTTTTATTGCTCTTAAGGCAAGCCGTATTGATTAGATTTGTTTTAATAATATTTGATGAACCATTGAACAGGATCAGGGGGGTGGTGCCAGGGTACGAAAGACAGATGATATAAATAAGCTGTTCAGCAATATAAATAAAAAATCATTTTAAAAAGAAAAGGAGATTGGATTCATGTTGAGAAAGTTGAATAAGAAAAGAGGCCAGAAAGGTTTCACATTGATCGAACTCATGATCGTCATCGCGATCATCGGCATCCTGGCGGCCATCGCCATCCCGCAGTTCACTCAGTACAGAAAAAGAGCTTATGATGCGGCGGCCAAGGCGGATGTGAAGAGTGCCTACACAGCAGCTCAGGCCTTTTTTAATGATGACCCGTCTGCCACTGGATTAACAAAAACCAATTTAACTGATAATGGGTATAAAGAATCAACTGGAGTGACCACGACTGTAACATCTGGCAGCATCAGCACCTTCGAAATTACCACGAAACACGCTCAAGGTGACACGACCTATAAAATTACGGCCGAAGGTGCGCTGACTGAAACTAAGTAGTAATGTAAAAAAATCAAAATGAACTTACCGAGGGCGAGGATTTTCCTCGCCTTTTTTTTTGATCCTTCCAACGGTTACAATGTCAAGTGAATTTTTTTGAGGACAGAATCGAAAAATTATCCTTTCCGAGACAATCCTTTTTTGCCGCTTTAAGCCTGTTCACCCTTTTGTTGATTATCTATGAAAGTTTCCATTGAGAGTGGCATTTCGATGATTTTGACAACATTATCGTGAATCAGAACGTTCATCTTTCCTCGCTGTCAAGGAACTATCTCACCGCGGAGAAAAATCTTAAAGCAGAAGAACACAATAGGTTGAGAATTTGTGAAGCATCGTGTAGATAAACCCGGCGTCCAGTGCCTGATGCCTGTCCCGATGCAGTCGGGAAGACCACGTATCAATTGAGACCTCAGAATGAAGAGAAGAAGGAAGCGATCCAAAACCGAGCCGGAACCACAGACCCCCCTCAGGGAAAACCGGTGGTGTGAAAAGCACGGCTATTTTATCGATGTGGAGGCCTGTGTGGCCCGCTCCAACACCATGCCTCACTGCCGCCGTTGTCTTGCGCGCTGGCGGCAGCTTTCGCTTCCCCTCTGAAAATCCGGCAATTCCCCGATTTCCGTGCTTACGTTTCCTGATTTGAAGTCAATCCCCCGATGCGGTAGTTGAATTCGTAATTCAGCGCGCCGCTCCAGTCTTCCTGGAAGATGCCCTTATAGCGGGTGCCGTCGACGGGTCCCACCGGCTTCCCATAAGTGAAAAACCAGTTCACGATGGGGCTTCCCGTGAACCCCAGGGCGATCCAGTATCGGCCGGGCATGAGGACCGGCTGACTCACGCTGAAGCTGAAATCCGCCCAGCGGTATCCGGGGTTCAACGAAAGATCCTCTGCGTTGACGATGGCGCTGGCAGAAATAAGACGTCCCGGCTTCCCGTCTTTGTCTTCATGAATATCCACCCACAACCAGCCGTCACCGCCGAAACGGTGCAGAGCCAGCCCCACCCGCTCCAGCCTGACCGGTTTGTTCAGGACGAAAACCTGGGCATACTGGGTCACCTGAGTCGTGACGTACTCTGCCGTTTCCACGAGAAAATTATGGGTCATTTCAAAGGCGTTTTTACCGGCTGCCATGGTTTCCCGGGGAAAGGCGAAATCCACATTCCCAGGAAATTCCAGATTGCCGAAAAGGAAGGGGACGTCATACCGCAGTTCCTTTTTCTTTTCTTCCGGGATGACCGGTGGAGGAGGGGACGGCTTGATCTCGACGGGTTTGAATTCCGCCCGGACTTCAGGAGTAAGCAGGATGGTCCGGGGGCCGTAGGATTGCCGGCTGCCCCTGACGGCGACCGAGTCGCTGCTCAGGGAGGCGCCGATGGTTTCCTGCAGTTTCGGAGCGACTGTTGCGTTCCGGCCCCGGAACCAGCGAAGGAGGCCGTCATTCTTTGTTTCATTGTTGTCCACACCGACCTCGATCCGGACAAAACGATTTGAAACGAAGAGCTGGGTGTTCTGCGGATCATAGGGGATCCAGCCCTGATCGGGAAACCAGATTTCGATCCAGGAATGGCGGCCCTGTCCCATCTTGAAGGTCAGCGTCCCCTTCTGCAGGGCGATGTCAAAGGGCTGATTCAGAGTGACGCCGTTGACGATCCGGACGGGAATGCCTGCGGCTCGCAGGAGGGCGGCGCTGAGATGCGAAAAATTCTGGCAGTTCCCCCTGCCGGACTCCAGAGTGAACAGGGCATCGTACCGGGGGGGAGGATTGACATAGCGCACATGATCCACCACCCAGGACATCACTCGCTGCACGGCATCGAATTCGGTTTTCACGTTCCGGGTCAACTCCAGGGACAGATTCCGGATTTCCGAAGATTCTGATTGAATCTGAGCGGTTGCTTTCAGATAGGGAGCAATTTCGATGGGAGGTGGGGGAAGAGGGAAGGGACTCCGGGTTTCCTGTTTCTGCAGACGGGTGCTGTTCGTGGCCTGGAAAGTCAGACGGGCCGTAATGAGCGGTGGGGCGGAATTCCATGTGGCGACGATGATGTCATTTCCCCTGCTGTCCTTATGACGCTTCTTTTCCTGAGGTTCCGGCGCGAAGGCCAAATCGGCGTTCCTGACCTCCTGCCGGTAGGTGGACGACTGGAAATTCTGAGGAAGGACAAAACTCAGCATGAGTTGTTTGATGTCATCCCCCACCGTGATCGAGTGCTGAAGTTCATAATGGATGCGGGAGGACATATCACCCGTTACCGTGTAATTTTCCGCCCTGGCGGACAACGCGAAAATCAGCAATATGCCAAGAGCCGGCAGAGCAGACAGAACAGTTCTTTTGATCATTTCCATTTCCTTCACCTTTGTCCTCCCGGGTTGTTGAAAAGAAGTCGCCAATTATCAAAATGCTGCAATATATCGTTAATAAGTTGAAACAATCAAGATCAATAATGAGAAAAAAAGCATGAAGTCATGAATAATAAAGATCAATGTTGATTATTTCTCTTGAAAACAAGACGGCTTTCGTTTAGGTTCCTTTGTCGGTAAAAAATTATCTCATGTGAGCCCGGTTGGAGTTGTTGAATTCTATGTCCAAGTCTCTCGATCAGCTGCTTTCGCTTGTCAATCATTCGGAAATCGCTTCCATAAAAGCCACCCTGAGCAAGATCATCGAAGTCATCCATAATCCCGAATCCAGCGTCATGGATCTGAAAAACCTGATCGAAATCGATCCTCCCCTGGCTGCCAACGTGCTCCGCCGGGCCAACTCCGCCTTCTACGGCATGCGCCGCGGAATTCACAGCATTATGGACGCCATTATCTTTATCGGGTTCGACGCCGTTAAAGAGCTGACGCTCAACCAGAAATTTTTTGAGCTTTTCCAGAAGAACGGTGTGGAAATCCACGGCTATTCCCGGAGGGTGCTTTGGGAACATTCCATCGGAGTGGCCCTCTGCGGAAAGCTCATCTATCGGCGGGAATTTCGGAAAAACGGGGGAGATATGTATACGGCCGGTCTGATCCACGACATCGGCATTATCGTGGAAGACCAGTTTCTGCATGCGGAATTGCTTTCCATCCTGGCCGATAAGGAAGAGCACGAACGGGATCTGCATTCGGCGGAAGCCGATGTCCTGGGTTACTGCCACGAGGATATCGGGAAGAGGCTGGCGGAGGACTGGAACTTTCCCGAGGAACTATGCCTGGTGCTCGGAGAGGCGGAGCGTCCGGAGACGAGTGAAGTACCCCGTCTCCTTCTCGCGGATACGCTTTATGTCGCCAATTGTGCCTGTCAACTGCGTAAAGTGGGATTTTCGGAGCTCGGCAGGCTGGATCGACCGGCTTATGAGGACTGCCTGAACCGGCTCCGGATCAAAGAGCGGGCACTGGATTTTATTATGGATGAAGTAAACGCCCAGATTGCCCTGATGAAAAACGACGGATGGTTCTGATATGAACGAAGACCTGCTGAAGGATTCCAAAGCCCGAAGGTTGAACAGTCAGATCGAGGACATGGCTATCCGGTTGAAACATCTGGAAAACGATTATTTCCTGGCTAAAGAGGAGTATGAGGATGCCATATTGAATTATATGGAAATTCTCGAAGAATTGCGCAGGAAAAATGCTGAACTGGAACTGCTGAAAACAAATCTCGAGCAGAGGGTGCGGGAACGGACGTTCGAACTGGAAAAGTCCAACCTGGCTCTGTCTGAAGAAATCCGGAAGCAGAAGCTGATGGAAGAGGAGCTCATCCGTACCCGCAAACTGGAATCCATAGGTGTTCTTGCCGGAGGTATTGCCCATGATTTCAATAACCTGCTGGCTATTGTCATGGGGACGATCACCCTGGCAAAAATTTCTGCCAGAGAGGATGAACAGATCTTCGAAGAGCTGAGTCGGGCGGAGGCGGCCTGTATCCAGGCCAGGGAGCTGACCTCTCGGCTGATCACCTTCTCCGAAGGGGGTGGTCCCCTGAAGAAAATCCATCAACTGGATCGCCTGCTGAAGGAATCGGTCGGCATCGCACTGAGCGGTTCCAGGGTGCGCTGTGCCTTTGACCTGCCGGGAAACCTGTGGCCTGTCCTTGTTGATGAGAACCAGATCCAGCAGGTTATACTCCAATTGGTGCGGAACGCCCGGGAGGCCATGCCTGATGGAGGAGAAGCAGGTGTTCGCGCGGAAAATGTCCGCGTTCCGGAAAAGGGAAATCTTGGGCTCAAGGCGGGTGCATATGTTAAATGGTCGGTGGAGGATCAGGGATGGGGCATTTCGGAAGAACATTGCTCCCGGATCTTTGATCCCTATTTTACGACCAAGCCGCTGGGCAACCTCAAGGGGATGGGCTTGGGGCTGGCCATCTGCCATTCCATTGTCAAAAAACATGACGGGCTGATATCATGCCGGAGCGAAGTCGGGAAAGGTTCAGTGTTTACCGTTTATCTCCCCGCCTCTCCCGAGGAGAAAATCCTGTCCTGTGAAGATATCCATCCGGCATCGAAAGAAGCCAAGGGAAGAATCCTGGTCATGGATGATGAGGAAATGGTCCGGCAGGTGATGGAACAGATCCTGTCTTATCTGGGTTATGACGTCGCTGCGGCTGCCGACGGAGAAACCGCCATCAATTTGCATCGGGAAGCCCTGGACGCCGGACGGCCTTTCGACCTGGTCATCCTCGATCTGACCGTTCGGGGCGGCATGGGCGGGAAACAGGCACTCCTGAAAATGCGCGAGATCGATCCCCATGTCCAAGCCTTGATCGCGACCGGTTATTCCAATGATCCCGTGGTGCAATCCTTTCGAAAGTATGGATTCAGCGGGGCGATCACCAAACCGTTTACACTGACGACCCTGAGAGCGGTGATACGGGATGTCTTTGAATGTGGCTTATGCGGCACAGACCGGGCTTCACTCCCTTATGGTGCCGCTTGAATCGGGTAATCAGGGATTCAGGGTGTTTTTTGAAGGGCGTCAATCAGTTGCCGATGGATTTTTCCGTTGGACGCCAGCACATGAGGGGAGCCGGGGGAAAACTCCAGGCCGGAGAGATCGGAAACGATGCCGCCCGCTTCCATGATCAACAAAGAGGCCGCGGCGGTATCCCAGGGCATCAGTTTCAATTCCCAGAAGCCGTCAAACCGGCCTGCAGCGACATAAGCCATATCCAGGGCGGCGGAACCGGCGCGCCGAACAGCCTGGGCCTGTTTGGCCAGGGAATTGAAATAGTTCAGGTTGTTGAATTCACTTTCCCGGATGTCGTAGGGAAATCCCGTGGCGAGGAGGCTACGGGAAAGATCGGATATGTGCGATACCGAAATCCGTTGGCCGTTCAGCCAGGCCCCCTGCCCCTCTTCCGCAAAAAACAGTTCATCCATCATGGGATTGTAGACGACCCCGGTAACGATGCGTTTTCTACGTTCCAGCGCAATGGAAACACAGAAGACGGGATAGCCGTGGGCGTAGTTTGTGGTTCCGTCCAGGGGATCGATGATCCAGCGGCATTCCGGATCTTTGTCGCCGGCTGGTGATTCTTCCGTCAGGAATGAATGGTCGGGGAACCGCTTCTGAAGACGTTCCAGGATGAGGGTTTCAGACATCCTGTCCGCTTCCGTGACCAGGTTGATGACCCCTTTGTAATTGATGGTATGGGGGGTGTTCAGCCGGCTTTTGAGAAGCTGTCCTGCTTCCTTCGCTGTCGAAACGGCAAATTCGGTAAACGCATTCATTCCGTGAAGTCTCCTGTGCAGAAATTCTTGAAGGTCTTGCTGTCCTGATACCATCTCTGATGCGGAATTGGAATAACTTTGTGTTGCGGAGCCTGCGAATTGATGTTAATCAGAAAAGCCTTTATGAAAGGAAGAAGGCCGGGGGAGAGAAAGGAGGATCATGGGTTCAGAACAGGATAACGAAGATCTGAAAACGCTGGGCTCCGGATTGAAAACCGCGAGGGAATCCAAAGGATTGTCCTTGAAGGATGTGAACGAAAAGACGCGGATCAGCGTCTCGATTCTGGATGCGATTGAAAACGACAGGTTTCATCTTTTGCCGCCGGGGGTGTATACCCGTAACTTTATTCGAACCTATGCCGATTTTCTCGGTGTCGACAGTCAGGAGCTCCTGGATCACTTCACGAAGGAAAGGGAACAGACTGCGCCGCCGGTTCTTCAAAAAGACGATGCGGACATTTCCGCTGTCAATCACAGGCGGTATTGGAAGGTCTTTGCCATAGGTGCCGTCGCTCTGATTCTGATCGGTGTTCTGGTCTGGTCTTTGAATTCCTGCTGGTACGCCGGCAATTCCGCAATCAGTTCATTCATCGGTGAAAAAAATGATGAGGGACCAATCCCTCAGGTTAAGTTGCCGAACCGGGACGATGGCGCGGTTAACAGCGACAAAGGTCTTTTTATTCCGGCAGCGTCTTCCCGGACACTGCCCGATGCTTTGCGGCCCGAGATCGCCCGGCCGGTCAATCTGCAGCAATCAACCGTTCAGGATGTCTACCCTCGGATTTCTGCTAGTATTCCTGATTCTGAACAAAAAGCTGAAGAAAATTCGGGACGTTACCAACTCGTTATCGAGGCGAAAGAAAGGACGTGGCTGCAGATTCGTGCCGATGACGGAGCGGCGTCTCAGGTGATATTGAATCCGGGGGAACGGATAAACCGTACAGCTCGGGAGCACTTTATACTGGATATCGGAAACGCGGCTGGAGTCAGTGTTTCGTTTCAGGGGCGAAAGTTGGAAAATCTGGGCAAGCGGGGGCAGGTGGCCCACCTCCGTCTTCCCTGAAATCGGTGACGCAGCAGGAGATTGCAGCCTCAACGATCTGTTTGACAAGAACAGAATGTTATTTTATGGTGGCAGACAAAATGAGAAGAATCGTGCAGATTCGCTTCATTTCATGAAAGATCGCGCAAGCGCAAAGGAGAAAGAGATTTATGTTTGGAATCGGTATGCCTGAAATGCTGATCATCCTGGTGATCATTCTGATCATCTTCGGCGCCGGTAAACTTCCGGAAATCGGGGGCGCCATCGGTAAGGGAATCAAGAACTTCAAGAAAGCATCAAATGAATCTGAAGAGATCGACGAAAACTCCCGTCCCAAGAAGATCGAGCCGAAATAGAAGAGCCTTTTGAAGAATGCCGTTCGCCGCGTGGGGCCCTGTCCCTTCCGGCAGCGAGGCGAACGGCGTAAAGGCCCCGCTGCCGGATATCCGGAAATTTCATTTTACATTCGGAATCAATGTATGGCTTCCCTCCGCCTTATACCCGTTTGTGTTTTATATAGAGGATAACGGGACGGCAGGAAGAAGTCGACGCGCTCTGTCAGTCTGTGTAAGGCGGCCTGACATCAGAAGGGGACGTCATCTTCAGGAAGCGGCGGTAAATCATTGAAAGGCGAGAAGTGTCCTTCAGCCTGCGTTCGGACCTCCCCGCGATCAGCCCCTTTCGGGCTGAGCATTTTCATGTCCTGAGCGATGATTTCAGTCGTATAGCGCTTAACGCCGTCCTTTCCTTCCCAGGAACGGCTCCTGATCCGGCCTTCGATATAAACCAGAAGTCCCTTGGCAAGATAATTTCCGCAGATCTCCGCCAGCTTGCCGAAGACAACGATGTTGTGCCACTCCGTTTCCTGTGCTCTCTCCCCGTTTTTATCTTTCCACTGCCTGTCCGTGGCCAGACTGAAACTTGTAACCATGGCGCCGTCAGGCGTGTAGCGCACTTCAGGGTCTTTTCCCAGTCTGCCGATCAGGATCGCTTTATTAATCATGGAATTTTCGTTATCCTCCTTTTTTGAATTTAATGCCGATCCTTTTCCCTATACACAAATCATTCCGGATTGGCAATCTCGGAAAGGGATTTTCGTTGGAAGAAGACCGGGGCCACCGGACATTCAGGGTTTTCCAAAACCCTCTTGACTAATGGGGAAAAAAAAGATAGTGAAGTTCGCCTTCTAAAAAGCGTAAGGGTGGAAATTATGGAAGAAAGTGAACTTTTACGGAAACGGATTGAAAAGATAAGCGCCCTGAAAGCAGAGGGGGTTGATCTGTATCCCAATGGCGTCTGTGTCGGCGTTACAACCGAGTCGATTCTGGAACGCTTCAAGGATGCCGATAATGAGGCTCTGGCGGGGCTCAACGAACGGTTTACTCTGGCGGGAAGAATGATGGCCATCCGGAATTTCGGAAAAGCGGCCTTCATCAATATTCAGGACAGAAAGGGACGAATCCAGGCCTATCTTCACCGGAACAGCATCGGGGATGCGAGTTACGCGCTTTTCAAGCGGCTGGACGTGGGGGACATCGTCTTCATAGGCGGCAGGCCCATCCGGACCAAAACCGGGGAACTGACCATTGAGGCTGATGAATTCATGCTTCTGTCCAAGGCCATCCGGCCTCTGCCGGAAAAATGGCACGGTCTGACGGATGTCGAAACCCGGTATCGGCAGCGTCATGTGGATCTCATCGTCAATCCGAAGGTGCGGGAGGTCTTTATTACCCGGAGCAGGATCATCAATGCCATCCGTCAGTTCATGGATGAGCGGGATTTTCTGGAAGTGGAGACGCCCATGATGCAGCCCAAGGCTGGCGGCGCCACGGCGCGCCCTTTCGAGACGCATCACAACGCCCTGGGGATGGATCTTTATCTCCGTATCGCCCCCGAACTGTATCTGAAACGTCTCATTACCGGCGGGATGGAACGGGTTTACGAAATAAACCGGAACTTCCGTAATGAAGGGATATCCACATTCCACAATCCCGAATTTACGATGATGGAATTCTATCAGGCCTATGCGACTTATGAGGACCTGATGGATATGACAGAAGAACTGTTTGCTTCTGTTGCAATGAAAATTTTCGGCGGCCTGAAATTCCAGTATCAGGGAATGGATATCGACCTGACCCCGCCGTGGCCCCGTATATCGGTCAAGGAGTCGATTCTGCGGCATCATGACATCGATCCCGACGTGCTGGAGGATCAGGAGAAGGCCTATGCCTATGCCTGCAAACTGGGACTTGAAGTTCGAAAGACGGAACCGCTGGGAAAACTCGTAACCGCCATCTTCGAAGAGGTCGTGGAAAAAGAGCTTGTGCAACCCACGTTCGTTACTCTTTATCCGGTCGAGGTTTCTCCGCTTTCCCGGCGCAACGAGAAAGATCCTTCCCTGACCGACCGCTTCGAACTTTACATAGCCGGCAGAGAAATCGCCAATGCCTTTTCCGAGTTGAATGATCCTCAGGATCAACGGGAGCGTTTCCTGATGCAGGCCAGGGAAAGGGAAGAGGGGAATGAGGAAACGCACGTCATGGATGAGGATTATGTCCGCGTCCTTGAATACGCCATGCCGCCGACGGCCGGCGAGGGGATCGGGATTGACCGGCTGGTCATGCTGTTTACGGATTCACCGTCCATCAGGGATGTCATCCTGTTCCCCCACATGCGGAAGCGGGATAAGGAAACGGACTGAGAATCCGACGGCAGATTCCGGACCGAAAATCCATTTAAGTCAGCGCGTTTATAAAACATGTCCTATGAATTTTTCATAAACCTTCGTTATCTCCGGGCAAAGCGGAAGCAGGTTTTCGTTTCCATCATCACCTTCATTTCCATTGCGGGCATCTTCCTGGGAGTGGCGGCGCTGATCATCGTTCTTGCCGTGATGAACGGTTTTGAGACGGATCTGCGCAACAAAATCCTGGGAATCAATTCGCACATTGTTCTCATGGAATACCAGGGCATGATGAAAAACTATGTCCAGGTCATGCAGGAGGTGAAAGAGGTGCCGGGGGTTGTGGCCACCACTCCCTTCATATACAGTCAGGCCATGCTGAAGAGTGAAAACGGCATGAGCGGCGTTGTCCTGAGGGGGCTCTCTTTAAAAGACGCCTTCGGGGTCATCGATCTCGGGCGGATGCATGCCGGCAGTGTCCAGGCCCTTGCCGAACCGGTGCGCCGGGATGGCGCGACCGAAGGGGAGCCGGAAGTTCTTCCCGGAATTGTCATCGGCAGGGAGCTGGCGAAAAATCTCGGGCTGATCCTTCATGACTCCGTTTACATCATTACGCCCATGGGGATCTCCACCCCGATGGGGTACGTACCCCGGATGAAAAAATTCGTGGTGGTCGGCATCTTCGATTCGGGGTTTTATGAGTATGATTCCACGCTGGCCTATCTTTCCCTCAGGGATTGCCAGGCCTTCCTGAATCTGGATGATGTGGCTTCCGGGCTGGAGATCAAGGTCAACGATATCTATCGCGCGGATACCATCGCCCGGACGATAGAGAAAAAACTCGGCTATCCCTACTGGGCAAGGCACTGGATGGAGATGAACAAGAATCTTTTCGCCGCGCTGAAACTGGAAAAGAGGGTCATGTTCATTATTCTCAGTCTGATCGTGCTGGTTGCCGCCTTCAACATCATCAGCACCCTGATCATGGTGGTCATGGAAAAGAACAAGGACATCGCGATCCTGAAATCCATGGGGGCCACATCGGGCAGCATCATGAAGATCTTCGTTTTCCAGGGATTGACCATCGGGACGATCGGAACGGCCCTGGGGTGCATCGCGGGACTGGCTGTGGCGCATAATCTGTCCGGCCTGTCCGTTTTTGTCGAGAACCTCTTCGGATTCAAGATCCTGCCGGGGGATGTCTATTATCTCAGTGAACTGCCCTCCCGTGTGGATTATACGGATGTGGCGATCATTGTAGCTGGATCGATTCTCATTTCATTCCTGTCCACACTCTATCCGTCCCGCAGGGCGGCGCGGCTCGATCCGGCGGAGGCGCTGCGCAATGAATAAGTTTCTATTCCGGAGGGCGGCTTTGTGATCCAGGTCAGGAATCTCAAGAAGACGTTCATCAAAGACGGCAACCGGATCGAAGTGCTGCGAGGGCTGGATCTGAAAATTGAAGACGGGACTTCGCTGGCTATTCTCGGGGTTTCCGGAGCCGGTAAAACGACGTTCGTCCATATCCTGGGAACGCTGGATCATCCGACTTCAGGAGAAGTCCTTTTCAATGGTCTGGATGTCTTCAACTGGCCGGAAAAAAAGCTGGCTTCTTTCCGGAATCGGACCATCGGGTTTGTGTTTCAGTTTCACAATCTGCTTCCAGAGTTCAGCAGCCTTGAAAATACGATGATGCCGGCCCTGATCAGCGGCATGCCCAGGCGAAACGCCCTCGAAAGAGCGGAAACATTATTGCATGATGTGGGTCTTGGTGATAGGATGACGCACAAGCCTTCGGAGCTTTCCGGAGGAGAGCAGCAGCGGGTTGCCGTAGCCCGGGCGTTGGTCATGGAACCGGAAATTCTTCTCGCCGATGAGCCCACGGGAAATCTTGATACGGAAACCGGTCGGAAAATAGAGGATATTCTTTTGGAACTTAACCGGCAAAAGGGGATTACCCTGATCGTGGTGACCCATAATCAGTCTTTAGCCGGTAGAATGTCGCGAAGCATCGGCTTGCGGGATGGAGAAATAGTGACCTGTGCATAAAAGAATGTACCTTATGTTTCACAGAATCTGCCTGATCGGACTTGTCGCGTTTTTCCTGGCCGTGGGGAACCTTCCGGCCCAGGAGGCGGCACGTATCGTAATTTTTCCTTTCGACGTTTTTACCTCTGCGGATAAAGCCTCATTGCAGGCGGTGATTTCCCGTAATCTTTCCAGTGAGCTTCGGAGATCTGGAAAGATCGTGCTGATTGAGGAAAGCGCGTATGCGGATCTCCTGGCCGGTCAGGCGGCCAGCGAGGCGCTGGGCTTCCGTATCGGCCGCGATAAAGGAGCCGACTATGTCGTTATGGGAAGTCTCTCTGAATTCGGGGAAACCCTCAGCGCCGATGTGCGAATTCTGGATATCCGTCAGGGGAAGCGCATGCCGCCCCTCTTTATCCAGGGAAGGGGACGGGCTCAGATCGAAAAACTGGCCGGGGAGGTCAAATCGGCAATTCTGTTGAAAATCGCGCCGGAACAGCGCATCGCCGGAGTCGAAATTCAGGGAAATCGCAAGATCGGGGCCAGTGCCATCGAGCAGGTACTGAAAAGCCGGAAGGGCGGTCTTTTCTCCGAAGGGGATATCTCGGCGGATATCAAGGCCATTTACAGGATGGGATATTTCAGTAATGTATCGGCGGAAGTTACGGACTCCCCTGAAGGCCGGATTCTCGTCTTCACTGTGCTGGAAAAAGCCATGATCGCGGAGGTCAAGGTGACGGGAAACAAGGCTGTCGGCACAGGCGATATCGAAGCGGTGCTGAGCGTAAAACCCCGGCAGATTCTGAACGCGGACAAGGTAAAGGCCGATATCCTGAAGATCAGGGAACTGTATGACAGTAAAGGGTATTACAATGCCGAGATCAAGGATCGAATAGAAAGTTCCGGTCCCAAGGACATGCGGGTCGTCTATGAGATCAGTGAGAACGAGCGGCTGTTCATTGAAGGGATCAGTTTCGATGGGAATGAGACATACAGTGATAAAGAGCTCCGCAACATGATGACCACGTCGGAAAAGGGGATCCTTCATTTCTTCACCGATTCCGGCATTCTCAAGAGAGATCAGTTGAAGCAGGATATCGCCAAGCTGAACGTCTTTTATCTGAACAACGGATTCATGAACGCCCAGGTGGGGGAATCGGAAATCACCCATGACCGGAAAGGCATTTATATCAAGATTCCCGTCAACGAGGGGAAGCGGTTCCGGGTCGGGAAAGTCGAGATCGCCGGCGATGAACTGACCGTTTCCAGGCAGGATCTGATAGCGAAACTGAAGATCGCGAAGAAGGAAAATTACGATCGTGAAGCTATCATGAAGGATCTCGAATATCTGACCCAGGCCTGCAATGACGAAGGGTATGCCTATGCAGACGTCAATCCGCGGATCGCGCCTCAGGAACAAACCCAGACTGTGGATGTCGTCTTTGAAATTACCAAGGGACAACATGTTTACTTCAATCGGATCGCGATCAGCGGCAACACCAAAACACGGGACAAGGTTATTCGAAGGCAGCTGGCCATCACCGAAGGGGACCTGTACAACAGTACGAATTTGAAGAAGAGTTACGCGAATCTCAATCGACTGCGATATTTCGAGGAAATCGATTTTCAGACGGAAAAAGGTCCGGATGAAACGAAGACCGACGTTAACATCCGCGTCAAGGAAAAACCAACGGGTCTCTTCAGCATCGGCGCCGGCTACAGCGGTCAGGACGGAGCCATCCTGACTGCGCAGGTCTCCCAGCAGAACCTGTTCGGACGAGGACAGTCCCTGAGCGTCAGGGCCAACCTGGGATCCGAGTACAACCTTTATGAAATATCCTTTGTGGAGCCTTATCTGCTGGATATGCCCCTGTGGAGCAAGTTCGATCTCTGGAACTCGGCGCGGGAATATGACTCTTACGATCTGGATACCAAGGGAGTCGGAATTACCCTGGGATATCCCATCCTGCCGAAGTATCGCATTACCGGCTATGTGGGCTATCGTTTCACAATAGATGATGTAACGGAAATCGAGGAGGATGCCTCATGGATCGTGAAGGACCAGGAAGGCGAGACGACGACGAGCGGCGTCACCCTCACACTGACGCGGGATACGACGGATGATTATATCTTTCCCTCCAGGGGATCGAAAAACAGCGTGTCCGTGGAATATACCGGGGGACCCCTGATGGGAGACACGGGATTCACGAAGTATGGAATCACCTCTGCATGGTTCTTTCCTCTGCCGCTGGAAACCGTTCTGGGAACGAGAGTCCGGGGCGGATACATCGAGTCTCACAGCGGCGAAAAGCTTCCCGTCTATGAGCGGTTTGTCCTCGGGGGGATTAATTCCCTCCGCGGATTGCGGGATGTGGGGTACAAGGATCCTGTAACGGGAGATGTCATCGGCGGAACGACGATGTTCAATGTCAACGTGGATTTCATCTTCCCCCTGATCAAGAATGCCGGGATGAAGGGCGTTATTTTTTATGATACCGGCAATGCCTGGGAAAGCGGTTACCATCTCGACGATCTGCGTCAGACGGCGGGTGTCGGCATTCGCTGGTATTCGCCCATCGGACCGCTCCGGCTCGAATGGGGATACGTTCTTGACCCCAAGGACGACGAATCGGCAAGCCGCTGGGAATTTACCATCGGGATGTTCATGTAAAAATGATCGGCCGCCATGTCCTCATGGAAGATCATTGTACTCCGGTCTGTAATCCTGCCGATGCTGGTCCATATGGGATTAATGAAGTGAAAAGTTGTGAGTGCCGTTGAAATATGGTGAAGGAAACGGTATTTTTTCGCCATGCAACGGGATTGTTTACAAAAAAATCAGTTTAGATCGTAAGGGGGAGATATTTCATGAGAAATAAAATTTTGAGGGTATTGCCTTTGGTTCTGGGGTTGTTGTTTCTCTGTTCAGTGCCGATGGCCGGAGCCGAAGAAAAAATCGGTTTCGTGGACGTCAGGGAAATCATGGTCAATTCCGATGCTGGGAAAAAGGCTTCGGAAGAATTCAAGAAAACCTTTGAAAAAAACAAGACCCAGATTCAGGCAAAGGAAACGGAACTGAAAAAACTCAGGGAAGAACTGGAAAAACAGCGTTCCATTCTCAAGGAAGCCGCACTGAAAGAAAAGGAAAGCGCGTATCAGAAGAAATTTCATGACTACCAGGTGATGGTCAAGAATGCCAATGATGATATGCAGAAGCGGGATCAGGAACTGTCCCGGTCCATGATCCCGGAAATCATGAAAGTCATCAGCACAATCGCGGCGAAGGAAAAATATACGGCGGTCTTTGATATCGGAACGGCTCTCTTTTTTGTAAAGGAAAAAGATCTGACGAAACAGGTCCTCGCTGAATTCGACCGTACCTACAAACCGAAAAAGTAAAAACGGCGGATTGAATGGGAAGCCGTACTCGAAAGGAGAAGGGGCAGAAATCAGGCAGTGAAAAAATCGATTAATGAAATTGCTGACTTCCTGGGTGGTAAGGTTGTGGGCGACGGCGGAATTCTGATTAAAGCGGTTCGGGGAATCGATGAAGCCGGTCCGGGAGACATCACGTTTGTCGCCAATCCGCAGTATGAGAAAAAGCTGAATGAAACAGGGGCCTCGGCGGTTCTCGTTACCAGAGGCACGGAACGTCCCGGAGAAAATGTGACGTTGATCCAGGTCGATGACCCCTATGTGTCCCTGGGAAAGCTGCTGACGATCTTTTATCCCGAAAAGAGGGAAAAACCGGGGATCAGCGCGCAGGCGGTTGTCGAGGATGGCGCTGAGATTTCCCCTTCAGCGACGGTTTATCCCGGCGTCTATATCAGCAGTGGGGCCGGAATAGGCGCTGGTGTGGTTCTTTACCCCGGAGTCTTTATCGGGCGGGATGCCGTGATCGGGGAAAACTCCATTCTTTATCCCAACGTTTGTGTATATCGACGATGTCTCATTGGTAAACGGGTGATTCTTCATGCCGGCGCCGTGGTCGGAAGCGATGGGTTTGGTTTTGCCAATCCGGGGCGGGACAACATCAAAATTCCCCAGATCGGAATTGTTCAAATCGATGATGATGTAGAGATCGGGGCCAACACGACCATCGATCGGGCGACACTCGGGAGGACCTGGATCCAGCGGGGGGTCAAGATCGACAATCTGGTTCAGATCGCTCATAATGTCGTTATCGGGGAAAAATCGATCATTGTTTCCCAGGTCGGTATATCCGGAAGCACCCGATTGGGAAGAAGTGTGATCCTGGGCGGTCAGGCCGGTCTCGTGGGCCATCTGCAGATCGGTGATTTCGCCATGGTCGGCGCTCAGAGTGGTGTTCATGAAGACGTACCGGCCAACTCCGTCGTTTCCGGTTCGCCTTGTCAGCCCCACCGCAACTGGCTGCGATCGATGTCCTGTCTGCCCCGATTGCCGGATATGCGTCATCTGCTGAATGATCTTCGAAAGCGGATTGAGACTCTGGAAAAGCTTTCGGAGATGAAAAAGGAAGTCGAGAAAGAAAAGGAATCAAGTCGCGAAAAAGAGGAAACACAGTAATATGACAGTTCATCCTACTGCAATCGTATCGCCTGACGCGCGGCTGGCGCAAGGCGTCGAAATTGGAGCTTACAGCGTCATCGGTCCCGGAGTAACCGTTGGGAGAAACACATTGCTCGGATCTCATGTCGTTATCGAACGGGATACGGATATCGGGGAAGGGTGCCGGATTTCTTCCTTCTGCTCCCTCGGCGGCGATCCTCAGGATCTCAAATATGAAGGTGAGAAAACACGGGTCGTTATCGGAAATTATAACGTGCTTCGCGAATATGTGACCGTGAACCGGGCGACATCCGCTGATATCGGCGTCACCATCATTGGGGACCACAATCTGATCATGGCCTACTGTCATGTGGCCCATAACTGCAAACTGGGAAACCATATCGTGATTTCCAATGGTTCCCATCTGGCCGGCCATATTCATGTGGATGATTACGCGATCATCAGCGGCATGGTGGGAATTCACCAGTTTACGCGGATCGGGGCGCACTCCATCATCGGAGGGGCATCGGCGGTCACGCAGGATGTGCCTCCTTATGTGACCGCGGCGGGCAATCATGCAAAACTTTACGGGCTCAATCTTATCGGACTGGAGCGCCGGGGATTCAGCAAAGAGACCATTTCCGCTCTGAAGGAGGCCTATCGAATCATCTTCCGCTCCTCATCGCTGCGACGTGAAGACGCCCTGGAAAAAGTGCGGCAGACCGTGGCCGATACACCTGAAGTCCGTCACTTTATTGATTTTATACAGACCTCGGAACGGGGCGTTTGCCATTAACAACAAAGAAATGACAGGGAAATCATGAAAAAAATTCGAGTGGGCGTTGTCGGCATCGGTCATCTGGGAAACTATCATCTGCAGAAATATGCGAAAATTGAGGATGTGGAGATCTTCGGGGCATCGGACAGCCTGCCTGAACGAGCCCGGAAGGCGGCGGATCTCTTCGGCTGCGAGGCCTTTAACGATCACCGGCAGCTCCTCGGGCGGGTGGACGCCGTGAGCGTTGCTGTGCCGACAGGGGCGCATTATTCCGTGACCCGTGATTTTCTGGAGGCCGGCGCTCATGTGCTCCTTGAGAAACCGATCACGGAAACGCTGGCGCAGGCCGATGAACTGGTCGCTCTGGCGGAGAAAAGCGGACTCGTTTTTCAGATCGGATTTGTGGAGCGCTTCAATCCGGCTATTGCCGCTCTGGAAGGTGTTATGAAAAAGCCGGTCTTTATCGAGGCTCACCGTCTCCATCCTTTTTTCGAACGCGGAACGGACGTTGACGTTGTTCTTGACCTCATGGTTCACGATCTGGATCTCATCCTTCACTTTGTGAAATCTTCCGTAAAGCATGTTGATGCCGTCGGGGTGTCTGTTCTTTCCGACAAAGTGGACATTGCCAATGCGCGTCTTACCTTCACGAACGGGTGTGTGGCGAATGTAACCGCCAGCAGGGTGACCGCCAAAACCATGCAGAAGATCCGGTTTTTTGAAACCAACGGTTATCATTCAGCCGATTGCGCTGCCAGGAAGGTTCAGTCTCTGCAGAAGAAAACGCATCCGGACGGCAGGATCGAGATTGCGGAAGTTCCTTTGAACATCCCCTCCCACGATCCTCTCGAGGCTGAAGTCCGGTCCTTTGTTCAGGCAATACAGACCGGATCGCCGCCTCCCGTGACCGGAAGGGAGGGGCGGCAGTCCCTGGAAGTGGCCTTGAAAATTGTAGATCGCATTCAAGAGGCCAGGCGGGCCTCTGGCGGATAACAAAAGCCTCCGGTGAATTCAAAACTTGTCCTCATTGTGGCGGGTGAGGCCTCTGGAGATCTTCACGGCGCCTCTCTGGTCGGGGCGATGGTGAAGAGAGAACCCGGCATTCGCTTTTACGGAATCGGAGGCGTCAACCTGAAGACTGCCGGCGTGGATTTGTGGGCCGACGCGGCCGATATGGCAGTTGTCGGGCTGACCGAAGTGGCGTCAAAACTGCGGGGAATTCTCACCGTCATGCATCGCCTGAAAAAGTCGATGCAACTCCTGAAGCCTGATCTCGTTATTCTCATCGACTATCCCGACTTCAATCTGCCCCTTGCCCGATCGGCAAAGAAAAACGGCATACCGGTGTTTTATTATATCTCTCCCCAGGTCTGGGCATGGCGGAAAGGCAGGCTTCGAACCATCAGCGGACTCGTTGACCGCATGGCCGTTATTCTGCCCTTTGAAGAGCTGCTTTATCGGCAGGCGGGCGTCGATGTATCCTTTGTCGGCCACCCACTGCTGGACGTCGTTCAGGCAACCTCTTCAAGGGATGAAACTCTGCGCATGTTCGGGCTGCGGGAGGACGTGACGACCGTGGCGCTTCTGCCGGGCAGCCGTAAGGGAGAGGTCACGCGATTGCTTCCCGTCATGTTGAAGGCGGCGCGGATTCTGACAGAAAATATCTGTCCCGTGCAGTTTCTGCTGCCCATGGCGAACACGCTGGACGAGACATGGATGAAAGATCAAATCGCGAAGGCGGATCCACCTGGGGTCCGTCTGATTCGCGGAGCGACTTACGATGCGGTGGCTGCCGCCGATGCGGCGGTGGTGGTTTCCGGGACGGCCACTCTGGAAACGGCGCTTCTGGGAACGCCCCTGATCGTCATCTATAAAGTCTCGGCGCTTTCCTATCTGATCGGGCGGATGCTGATTTCCGTCGATCATATCGGTCTGGTGAACATTGTCGCCGGGAAAACCGTTGCCCCGGAGCTGATTCAGGGCGCTGCCAATCCGGAGCGGATTGCCGCGGAAATCCTGGCGATCCTCGGCCAACCCGACCGACGTAAAGCAATTCAGGAAGAGCTCTCCCATCTTCGCGACAAACTGGGACTGCCGGGAGCGGCTGAGCGGGCGGCTGTTATGGCTTTGACACTCATAAAAAAATCAGATTGCTGACACTCTGAAAGAATCCCGGACTCTCTGCCATAGACCGTCGGGTCGGCTTGGCGGGAAATCGCGGCTGCAAGCCGAGAAGATTTGAAGGAAATCAACGAATGGATATCTTTAAACGCCTTTTAAAACTGGCCAGACCTCATGCCCCTCGATTCGCGGTGGCCATGGTCTGCATGCTGATCGCGGGGGCTTTAACGTCATCCCTGGCCTTTCTTGTCAAGCCGGCCCTGGATGACATTTTTCTCGACAGGAATGCGGAAATGCTCAAATGGATTCCCCTGGCGATTATCCTGATCTATCTGGTCAAGGGGGGATGCAGTTATTTCCAGGCCATACTGATGAGCTTCATCGGCCAGCGGATCGTTGCCGATCTGCGGAACCGGCTCTATGAACAGATCCAGAAGCAGTCTCTGTCGTTCTTTTCGAAAAATCCCACGGGCGTTCTCATGTCGCGGATCACCAATGACGTGAATTCCATTCAGGGCACCGTATCCGACGCGGTGACGAGTCTCATGAAAGATTCATTTACCCTGATCTGTCTGGTGTTCGTCATCTTCTACCGGGACTGGCAGCTGGCTATTATCGCCATGATCGTTTTCCCCCTGACGATTTATCCCATTGCCAAATTCGGTCAGAAAATGAGAAGCGTCGCCACCCGGACCCAGGTGACCATGGGCAGTCTCACCACCCTCCTTCAGGAGACCATTTCCGGGACGCGCATTGTCAGGGCCTTCTGCATGGAAGCCCATGAAAATCAGCGCTTTGCCAGGGAAAACGAGAAGCTGATGCATCTGGCCCTGAAATCTGTTTCGATCAACGCCCTTTCCAGTCCCTTCATGGAATTTCTGGGTGGAATCGGCATTGCCGCCATCATTTTTTATGGAGGCTACCAGGTCATCAAGGGGTCTTCCACCCCGGGTACCTTTTTTTCCTTCCTGACGGCGCTGATCATACTTTACGAACCGGTCAAGCGGCTGACGAACGTCAACAACACGATTCAGCAGGGGATTGCCGGCGCCCAGCGGGTTTTCAGCATCATCGATCTTGTTCCCGATATTGTCGACCGGGATGAAGCCGTGGAGCTTCCCCGGATATCCGAAAAAATCGAAATCCGCAATATCTCCTTTGCCTATGATGATACACCGGTGTTGCGGAACATCAATCTGACCATCCGTGCAGGCGAAGTGGTGGCTTTTGTCGGAATGAGCGGCGGCGGAAAAACGACGCTGGTCAATCTGATCCCTCGTTTTTACGATGTGACTGCCGGGCAGATCCTCATCGACGGGCATGACATCCGTGATGTCTCGCTGATATCGCTGCGCCGTCAGATCGGGATCGTCACGCAGCAGACGATCCTGTTCAACGATACGGTGAGAAACAATATCGCTTACGGCAGCCAGGGCTGTTCGGAAAAGGAGATCATCGAGGCGGCCAGAGCGGCCAATGCCCACGATTTCATTGTGAATCTTCCTGAAGGATACGATACGGTCATCGGCGAACTGGGCACAAAGCTTTCGGGAGGAGAACGTCAACGGATTTCCATTGCCCGGGCGCTGCTGAAGAATGCCCCTATCCTGATCCTGGATGAAGCCACCTCGTCTCTGGATACGGAGGCGGAGATGGAAGTTCAAGAGGCCCTGGAACGTCTCATGAAGGGGAGGACGACCCTGGTGATCGCCCATCGTCTGTCCACGATCCGCAATGCCGACCGGATCGTCGTGCTGGTCAAGGGCGAAATTGTGGAAGAAGGCGCCCATGAAACGCTGCTGGCCCGGAGAGGGGAATATTACAAACTCCATCAGTTGCAATTCAAGGAAGACAAGGTCGGGGAAGAGGTTGGGCGGAACGATTCCTGATGGACGGAAATTCACATGAATGTTCGAGAACGATGCCGCCGGCTCTGGGAGGATCCCGGGCCCCGTAAAGATAGAAGCCCCTTCGCCCTCCTGCTGGAAGTCTTTTCCCTGTTTTACCGAGTTGGGGTTGTCCTCAGAAACGATTTCTATGATCGGGAACTCTTCAGGTCCGTCAGACTGCCCTGCAGGGTGATCAGCGTGGGGAACGTCACCGCGGGCGGTACGGGAAAAACGCCCATGGTGATCCTGCTGGCACGCCTGCTCAAGGACTTAGGATATCGTCCGGCAGTGTTGAGCCGGGGTTACGGAGGAAAAGGAAAGGCGCCGGTCAATATTGTCAGCGACGGAGCTTCGATCCTGATGAGTCCGCTGGAGGGAGGCGACGAGCCGGTGCTCATTGCCCGAAGCGTCCCCGGGATTCCCGTTCTGACCGGGTCGGACCGCTGTCTCACGGGCAGAAATGCGATCGAACGCATGGGCGCCGATGTCCTTATTCTGGACGATGGTTTCCAGCATCGCCGTCTCTTCCGGGATATCAACATCGTGTTGCTGGATTCCGACCGGCCATGGGGGAACGGTTTTCTTCTGCCCAGGGGACCTTTGCGCGAACCGCCGACAAGGGCCCTGCGACGGGCGGACATCGTGATCCGGACAGGGGGAATGCATAATAGAACTTCGGGAGAAGCGGCAGGGACTCAGGTTGAAACCGGAGACTCCGGGGCGGTTTTACTGCGCAGCAGCCCGATTTTCAGAGGGATCCACCAACCCTGCGCCCTGATTTCCCTGGATGGGGGACGGAAGATGGATCTCCAATACCTGGCGGGGGAACGGATCTGTGCTTTTGCCGGCATCGGCGTCCCGGAACAGTTCCGGAAAACACTGGAGTCTTTAGGCGCGGAAATCGTCGAGTTCCTGGCCTATCCGGATCATCACCGCTATGATTCTTCAGATCTGGCCTTTATTGAACGCACGGCGAAGGAAGCCCGAGCGGAGATGATCGTGACCACGGAAAAGGATGAAATCAAATTGGCGCCAATGGAAAAATTGGCCGTGCCCACCTGTTTTTTGAGCATCGAGATGAGGGTCGAACCACAAAAAACTTTTGAACATCTGGTTCTGGAAAGGATGAAGGATGGTTGAGACCGCGGGGGACAGATTCCTTGTTGATGGTTCCGCCAGCCAATGAAAATCATCTCAATCGGCCGCAGCTCTCTTAACAAATAAAGAGAGAAAATATAAGCGTTTTGTCAGATCTGATTGCTGCCATGAATTAATATATTGTCCATATTGCTTTAAGCAGTCTGATTTCCTTCATTCCCTCAATGACCTCAAGTATGCCAACCAGCCAGACAAACCACAGGGCACTGAACATGTGCTCTCTGTAAACTTCCGGTTTAACAGAGTAAATTTCGGGTTCATCAAAGGTCGAGAACTTTGGGAAAAAAGCAGGCACTCTGCTTTTGTATCGCTCAAACTCAATTCCGAATAATTGCATGAGGCGTTTTTCTTCACTTTTGATAACAGAAGGATAATAGAGGGCAAAGAGGATAGTGAAAGCTATTGGAAATGTGAGAGTTTCGGTAGCAAAGCCAATTCCGGCCACTCCGATCATGCTGAAAAAATACAAAGGGTTTCGACACAGGGAATACGGACCTTTTGTAACCAGGATGTCATCTTTGTAGCCGGCAATGTAAAGTGAACACCACATTCTCCCCAATGAGGCAATAGCGACAAGAATGATGCCTGCTAAGAACAAGGAAAATGAAATGTATTCATTCTTTGATTCCCAGTAACTCTGTGTAGTGAAGAAAAAAAACAAACATATAAATGCGGCAATGCGAGACAGAAGTGTTCGATATATTTCATAATTTGATTTCATTTGTTTATCTTTTCCAATCGTATTTCACGGAAAAATTTTTTCCCTTTAAAAGTTACGTTTCAGAAAACGCCGGATCATCGAAACCGGCCTCCCGGAATCCCTTTCTGCGGAGATGACAACTGTCGCATTGCCCGCAGGGCTTTCCATCAGGCAAGGGATCGTAGCAGCTGTGGGTCAGTCCATAGTCCACACTCAGGGCCATGCCCTTGCGAATGATGTCCGCCTTGGAGAGATCAATCAGCGGGGTGCGGATTTTCACGCGCATTGTGCCTTCCACAGCCGCCTTGATGGCGAGATTGGCCATGGCTTCAAAGGCTGTAATATATTCAGGACGGCAGTCGGGATATCCGCTGTAATCCACCGCGTTCACGCCGATAAAGATTTCCGATATCTGTAAGACCTCGGCCCATGCCAGGGCGTAGGAGAGGAATATGGTGTTTCTGGCTGGGACGTAGGTTACGGGAATTTCCACCGATGTCTCTTCTCCCTCCTGTTTTTTCGGGACTTCAAAAGGCCCTGTAAGGGCTGATCCCCCGATGATTCTTAAATCAATAGAAATAAAAAGATGCTCCTTCGCGCCCAGAGCGGCGGCGATGCGCCTGGCCGCCTCCAGTTCGACGGCGTGGCGCTGGCCGTACTGGAAGGTGAGGGCGTAAAGTTCATAGTTTTCCGCTTTCGCGATTGCCATGGTGGTGGCGGAATCCAGCCCGCCGCTGAGCAGGACAACGGCCTTTTTCTTTGGACTCATACAAATGCCTCATGTTTTAACTTTTTATGCCAGGTCGTCTTTCCTCATCTGACTGCACCGGCTTCGTCTCTGTATCCTCGATATGATGTAAACATGCGACTGCACCGGCTTTTCCCTGCCGCCTCTTGGAGTCTTTTCCCTAGTTTCAAACACCCCGCACATCGTTTCCCCACAGGATTTTGTGAAGCTGGAGCTGAAAACGGACAGGAAGATGATCTTCCAGAATCCATCGGACCAGCTTTTTTGGATCAAGGCTATTGGTGACAGGAGAAAAGATGGGGGGATGGGAGATCCGGTTTGCCAGATTCCGGGAAATGAGGATTTCCTTAGCGAACTCGTAATCCTTTCTCTCGCCCAGGACGAACTTGATTTCATCCTGTCCGGTGAGATCATCCAGGTTGCGGTAATCGTTGCTCCGGCTTTCCCCACTGGAGGGGCATTTGATATCCACAATCCGTACACAGCGTTCATCGATTGTACGAATGGGTCTCGATCCATTGGTTTCCAGCAGAACATGGCATCCTCTGTCCAGCAGATCGCGGATCAGAAGGGGTGTTTCCTTCTGGATCAGGGGTTCCCCTCCCGTGATTTCCACGAGAGGACAATGATAAGAGGATATCCGGTCGAGAATGTCGGGGATGTCCCACAGCGTTCCTTCCTCGTAGGCGTAACGGGTGTCGCAGTAGGAGCAGCGGAGATTGCAGCCGGTCAGCCGGACGAAAACGCAGGGAATGCCGATAAAGGAGGATTCTCCCTGAATGCTGTAGAAAATCTCGTTGACCTTCAGGGGCACCTCATATCTCCCGGTAAGAGGCTTTGCTTGTCGGCGTTTCGGAAACCCTGACCCGTGAGACCCTGATCTTTTCCGTATTCAGTTTCCGACTCAGTTCGTTGTAGAGATGACGGGCGATGTTTTCCGATGAGGGGTTGATGTCGCAGAACTGCGGCAGTTCATTCAGGTTGACATGATCCAGGCGATGCAGAGCCTCCCGCACGGATTGCTTGACCTCCCGGAAATCGATGCCGATTCCGATTTCATTCAACTCCTCGCACTCGACGGTGACCTCGACGGCCCAGTTATGACCATGAAGGTGTTCACAGTTTCCGGGATAGTTCCGCAGTGCATGGGCCGCTGAAAACTGCTCTTCAATGCTGATTTCAAAAACACCGGGCATAAACGAAAGGCTCCTTTTGGATTCTGCCGAGGGGGCTGTTCTTTTTCCTGAAAAATCCGCCGATATTTTTAACCCACGCATAGGGAATCGCAGGCTCATGCTGCCTTATATACAGCCTGTACCGGGAAAAGCAATAAAAAATTCCGGAGCCTCTCCCGGGGGGAAAGCTCCGGACAGTTCCCGGAGTTTGCCGGGAGATGAACGTCTGCAGGAACCAGGGTGCTTCCGTTTCCTCTTCTTAAGGCGTGCTCAGCACCATGGATCGCCCCTGCCTCTTGATGTTGTAAGTGACCTTTCCGGAATCATTCTTCAGGGACTGAAGCAGGAAAACATCATCGGGTTCCTTGATGGGTTTGTTGTTGATGCCCTGCAGCAGATCACCGCTTTCGAATCCCCTGGCCTTGAGGGGACTGTCGGGCGGAACGTTGCCGATCACAAATCCATCCATTTTCCCATCGGTAAAATGAGGGCGGATCAGATTCTCGTCAATCACATTGTTGAGGTTTTTCATCATTTCGTTCCGGGCGACCAGTTTCTCCTGAACCTCGCTATCTCCCTGCTGAAGGGTTAAAGATTGCAGAGGGACCGTTCGGGCATGAATCGTTTCCATCGCTTCTCCCTTTTTGAAAACGACCATGTTTCTGCTCACCTGGACCAGGGTCCTTCCTCCACTGATGGCATCCCCAATCTTGTAAACCTTCTTGTTGTCCTGACCCGCCTCTTTCAGAACGGCAAATCCCGTTGTATTCCCGAAAGCGATGGTTCCCACGAGTTCCAGTGGAGGGGGTTGCGGGGGACCCTCAGCGTTCTGTCCGCCGGGAGGCGCGGAAATCATACCGAAGGGATTCTTTTCCGCGATGGATGAATAAGCCGAAAGGGGTTGAGCCGGGGCTGCCGGTTCCATTGTGACCTTTACGGGTGACGATTGCCGGGCAGGAGGGAGTGATTTTTTGCCCGGAAAAGGGGCTCCCAGTTTGTAAATCAGATTCCATGCCGTCCAGAGAACGGTCCCGCCAACCAGGACGAGGGTTAGAATGCGATAAACCCGTCCCGGATTCCCTTTTATGAAATGTGATAAGTTAAAAGTTTTAAACATTGAATACCTCTTTGCGACGGCTTCAGGTCTTTTCTCCGAATTCGTCGACAATCCGTATGAAGTGGGCGTTTTCAGCAGAAGAGACGGATTTCCGACTCCTCCTTATATCGAAGATGTTTTTTCATAAGTTTTCAGAGCCAGGGTGGCGCTTAAAAACCCGGTTTCCGCAGGGCCTCCGGCAATGGATATCTGCTCTATCCAGATTCCGTATTCCGGTGATTCCGCGAGATAAAGAAATTGAATGAGCTGATCCATTGTGACCCGGGCGATTTTAATCTCTGTCCGGATTAAATCGTATCCTTCGCCGGCCTGGGATTTCGTGGATTGAAAATCCTGAATGCATGATTTCATATCCGTTTCGTTAATGATCCGATCCAGGTGAGAAGCCATGGTAAAATCGGGACTTCTCCTTTCCATCACCTGCCGGAGGACATCGGTTCCTCCCTTGAGGCTCTGGTATTGCGCTTTCAGTTCGGTCAGTTCCTGAAGAACCTTTTCCTGCCGGGCAATCGAACGGGTCATTTTGTCCCTTGCTTCGAAAAAGGGCAGGAGAATAAAATGAGTAAGCAGGAGCAGAAAAAGGCAGATCAACCCTCCGCCCAGGACGATTCGCTCCCGCTGCCGCAGACCGGACCAGTATGGCATAAAAGTTTTAAAGAACATGGGTCATCCTTAATTTGAACGTTTTTTTCGCGTCTTTGTTCGTGCCGCTGCCAAACTGCATCTGGATGTTGGAGAAGGATCGGGATTTTTCCAGTTCGCCTTTCCAGCGGGTGACGGCCTGGAAGTCGGACGCCTCTCCGGAGATTTCCAGGACGATCTGATTATAGCTGAGTTCCCTGATCACAATCCCGGACGCCTCGGGCAATGTGTCCATCGCTTTTTTCCAGGAGTCGAGGAAAAGTGAGCCCTGTTCCGCTCCCCTGGAAAACCCCCGGGCTTCAATGATCTTCTGCTGTAACTGACGAACCGGATCGACGATCCGGGTGACTTCCGGACAGCAGTTTTTAAAGGTTTTCGTGGTTTCTTCCTTGAGATGGCGAAGTTTCCTGCTGTCCGCGTAATATCCGGCGGCCAGATTGCTTCCCAAGGCAAAGAACAGGATAGCCGCCATCAGAGCGGTCCACCGGAGTTGACTCTTCATCCCGTTTCTTGCATTTGTGACGGCTTTTTCGGTCTTATTGAAATTGAAACCCGCCGATCCGTTGCCGCCTCGAAGGGCGAGGGCCAGAGCCTGATTCATGAGAGGCGTGTTCCAGGAGAGTCGGTTCTTCCCCGGAAGAGGAATGCCCGTCATTTTGAGCAGGTCGACAACCTCTATCGGAGTTTTGAAGAACTTTTCCAGGTCCTCCCGCAGGGTCGCGCTCAGCGCGCCGCCTCCGGTCAGGTAAATGCGGGAGGGCATTTCTTCGAGAAGACTGTTTTCCGCGAGGAATTGCAGCGTATCGGCGATCTGTCTGCAAAACTCAAATCGTTTCCGCTCTTTTCTATCCTGGTTCTGCAACTCCCCGTCCTTTTCTATGGCTGGGTTTTTCCTGTTCTCATCGGGGTCGGAATGCGGAAGAAACCCGAGTGTTCCGGGAGATTTCGCGATCCCCCAGGGAAAGGATCTGACGTGAACGATGGAGCTGCTCTGAACGAAAACGGCAACGGAAGCATGTGCGCCGATATCCAGAAGAATCCAGGAAGCATTGGGGATATTCTTTTCCAGAAGATTCATAGCGATGGGAACAGCGTCCGTGTCGACAACCGCCATGCCGATGCCGGCCGCATAGCGCACGCGTTCCTGAACATCCTGCTTTCTGGCCGCGGCAGCCAGAACCGTTGTCGATTCTGGGGTGTGACGAGGCGGCAGAGAATCGACCAGAACGGTTTCGATGGGATCCGGAATGTGAGGCTCCATTTCATATGTGATGATCTCATCGATCGTCTTTTCTTCAGTAAATGGAAGGGAAAGATTGCGAAACGAACAGGAGCCCGCCGGAATGGAAAAGACGTATTCCCCTTCTTTAAAATGCTTGTCCGTGAAAAGTTTCTGCAGAACCTGTTCCAGGCCATCGGCAGCATCCAGGTCGATCAGAGCGGATGCCGCGATACTTTTCCTGCCTTTGTAGTCGAAGGTCAATGAAACCGCCTTCAAACAGGCGGTACCGATATCAATGCCAATGGTTTTCTTATTCATGAATTTCCATACAGAAACCGGAGCTTGAACTTCTCCGATTTTCCGTCCTTTTCCAAGATTCCCGTTACGGTTCTTCGACAGCTTCCCAGCACGCCGGTGGAGGTGATCCGGAATGCTTCACTTCTGGTCATGATCAGTTCCGAAGCCGGATTCAGGCCGGATGTGCCGATAACCTGTCTGTACCAGGCCGGGTCATCGAGTTTAGCCTCCCCCCTGCGCCTGGAGAAATCGATCTGCTCCAGCGTGTCCTTGCTGATCCCCGGAAAGAGAGCCATCAGAACCGGTCCGGGCGCCGTGTTGATGTTGATTTTTCCCTTGCCGTAAAGGGTGACATAAGCACATAGTCCTGGTTTCCCCGCCGTTCCATAGAGAAGATCCCGGGACACGGCGCCGGTTTTCAGAATCTCTTCCGGAAATCGAAATGGACCTTTCCTCTGGGGCTCTGATTCCGTGTCGGAAGAATCTGAACCTTCCGACGGCTGGGAATTCGATATCATCCAGTCTTTTATCGAATCGACAATGATTCCGCTCTGCTCTTCCGTCAGGTTCCATTCCGGCAAGTTCAGAAAGCGGACCAGCAGATTTCGGATTTCCGCGTTCTCAGCGCCATCCTTATTGATCAGGTAATTGATCGGAATCTTTCCCGTTTCATCCTCAATGACGATATAGCTCTGACCTTCCTCGATCAGGGCATTAAATCTGGCCGACCAGGTTTTCGAATCCGCCCAGGGCTGATCCAGCCCGTCATAGGCAGTCTTCTCCGCATTGAGGCTGGCTTCGCTGAAAGCGATTCCCGCCCGGGCCAGATACAGCGCCTGCAGGCCGTCCCTGAGATTCGTCGTTTCGGTGATCTCCCGCCGGGTCTGGGAAATCATTTGAACCGCGGCGGCCACCATGATCGAAGTCATGCAGAGGACAACAATCAGGGCGATTCCTCGTTGCCCCGATTTTTTAATCATCTTTGCCATGTTCAGGACTCCTGCGGACTCATGTTGGCTGGATGGACTCGGGTCATGAAGTGAAACGGCTTGCTCTCATCCTCAGGATTGACCAGTGTGAGTTCCAGAACGACACTGGCAGGGGGACTCTTCTGATCGGAGGAGCAGAAGGTATCGGATATGTCTCTGCCGGCGCGGTCGTAGAATCGATAAGTGATAGAGGAAAGGCCGCGGCAGATCACGAAATCCGATCCCGCGATATCGTCGCTGTCCGAAGTTTCACTTCGGGCAAGTTCATAATCTCCTTTTTCCGAATTCAGTCTTACGGAATAGGTAATGTTGCTGATCCCCGCCGGCGGTGTTTCCGGCCCCTCCGGATTCGTCCGGCTTAAGGAATGGAAGCTCAAGCGGGGGAAAGGCTTTTCTCTGATGACCTCCTGCTCCAGAATAAAGGGACACGTCTGCCCCGAGGGATAAGCGGATTCAATATCCTTCATCATGCGTTCCATGGAGCTTCTGGCCATACTGAAGACCCTCCCGGTATCTTCCCAGTCGCGGGTCACTTTCAACGTTCCTGAATAAGAGGCAAAAAGGACGGAAAAAATAAGCGTAAGGATAAAAAGTGCGACTAGAATCTCGAAGAGCGTGAACCCCGCCTCTCCGCCGTTTTTACTTGTTTCCGGAGGATGCCTCATGGGGATTCCTCCCTGTACTGGAGGCTGGTGAGACGGAAACTTTCGCGTTTTTCCGAAAGGGTATCCAAAACCGTCACCTCCACCTTCTTCAGGGTCGAGATGCCGCTTCCCCGGACGGAAACCTGCCACCCATATTGGGAAAAGTTGCCGCCGAAATTTCCATGATCCGAAGCGGCGCCTTCCTTTGCCGCCTCGATCTCCGCCATTTTGCTCTGTGCCAGCAGAGACAGCGTTGTATCCTTTTTGATCCGGTGAGCCATGGCGAGGCTCTGTGCCAAAGCGTGGGAAACCGCCGCAACGACGAGAGCCAGGACCGTCAAAGCGATCATCATCTCTATCAGGGTAAACCCCTTTTGTCTTTTTTCCGTTTTCATCATGGTCTGACCGGCTTCACTCCAGATCTTCAGCAGGCTCATCACGGATTTCAAGCTCACTCAGGAAGGGGCTGATGGTCAGACTTACGGCACAGTCATCCCGGCGGAGATGGATAACGGCCGGTTGAGCGTACCCCTGTCCGGACAAAAGGACGGTGGCTTCGCCCGCCTTCTGCATTTCTCCGTTTCCGCTGTGGATGCCGGTGATCCGGATGCCTTCGGGCAGCGCCCATGACCGGATTCCGGACTGTTGCTGCATCTCGACAGGATCGGATGTGCGGGATGCCCTGAAGCGGCCCTTATCAAGATCAACATGAAGAACATAATCAACCTGTTCCCGTACGGCCCGGTTTCGGGTCTCGCCGATGCAGTCCGCCAGCTTCCGTGCTTCCGACCGGACGGGATGCGCCGCCATCGTGTCCTTCAGAGAAGGAATGGCGAGTACCAGCAGAGTGCTGATCAAACTCATGACGACAATCAGCTCGATGAGGGTGTAAGCCCGGTTATTCATCTTCCCAACTGTTCACGTCCTGGTTTTTTCCTTCACCTCCTGGTTCCCCGTCGGCCCCATTGGAGCTCAGATCATATTCCCCGTGAACCCCCGGCTCTACGTAGACAAAGGGATTGCCCCAGCCGTCGGAAGGGATTTTTTTCTTTTCCAGATATCCTCCCTCCCGCCAGGCTCGGGGAGGCGTCCCCGTTTTTGGAGAGGCAACCAGGGCTTCCAGCCCCTGCTCAGTAGTCGGATAAACGCCGTTGTCCAGCTTGTAGAGCTTCAGCGCCGCCCCCAAACCATCGATCTGCAGACGGGTTTTTACCCGTTTGGCATCCTCGGTCCTGCCCATCATCCGGGGAACGATCAGTCCCGCGAGGATCCCGAGGATCACCAGGACCACCATCAGTTCGATCAGGGTAAACCCTTTGTTGTTTTTTTTAGTTTTATACATCATCTTACTCCTTGCGTTGCGTTATGTGATGAGGGATTTGTCTGGAAATTTTATTTCACGAGCTGGTTCATTTCAAAAATGGGCAGCAGGACGGAGATCACAACAAATCCGACGAGAAGTCCCATAATCAGGATCATCAAAGGTTCCAGCAGGGACATGAAAAAGGCCAGGCCGGCAGACGTTTCTTTTTCATAGCTGTCGGCGATTCGGGAAAGCATTTCTTCCAGCCGGCCGCTTTGTTCACCGATGGCGATCATTTCCGTGGCCATCCGCGGGAACAGACCGCTGCGGGCAAGGGCGACGGAAAGTCCCTGGCCTTCCTTGATTTCCACTCCGGCGTTTTCAATGGCCTCGGCGATGAGAAGGTTTCTCGCGATGTGACGGGAAATTTCCAGCGCCGTAAGCAGGGGGACGCCGTTCTGCAGCAGGGTCCCCAGGGTGGAGGCAAATCGCGCCATCGCCATTTCGCGATTCATTTTACCGAAAAAGGGGATACGGAGAAGCATAATGCTCCATAGACGCTTTCCCCGATCGGTCCGGGTAATTGCATAACGACCAAGGCCGGCAACGGCGGCGGCAAGAAGGAGAAGAAGCCACCAGGCATCGTGGAGAAATCCGCTGAAAGAGATCAGCAGGGTTGTTATCGTCGGCAAGGACTGGTTCATCTCTTCAAAAACCTCCGTAATGTTTGGAATCACGAAGGTGATGAGAAAAAAAAGGATCAGTGCGCCGAAAAGAAACATCAGGATCGGATAAGCGAGAGCGGCCTTGATTTTTCGTGCAAACTCCTGCTGTTTTTCGCTGTAATCGGCGAGCCGTTCAAGCACGACGGGCAAGGTTCCGGAAGCCTCCCCCGCTCTGACCATGCTGATATAAAAGGAAGAGAAGACACGAGGGAAAGAGGACATGCCGGCGGAAAGACTGATTCCTTCGACCACATCCTTCCGGATCTGCGAAAGGATGGATTGCAGGGCCTGGTTGTCCGTTTGCGTCACGAGGATATTCAGAGCCTGCACAAGGGGCATGCCTGCGGAAAGAAGGGTTGCCAGATGTCGGGTTGTCACCGACAGCTCGCCGGGATTCACCGGTTTGACAAAGGGCAATGGCTTCCGGGACAGGGGCTCCTGGGCCTGTGCGCCGATCCTGGCCTCCCTGCACTCCATGGGGAAGATAAAGGCTTCCCGCAATTTCTGTCTGGCAGCGGTGGCACTGGGCGCTTCCAGCGTTCCGCTGATCTGTTCGCCGCTGCGGTTCCTGGCGGTATATTCGTAAAAAGGCATGGTATTTTGGTCTGTGTCTTTCCGTCTGATATCTTTTGTTCCGGTTACACATCAAAGAGCGTCATTCGATGGCTTCGCTGTCGGCTCCTCGACGTGCGCTTCGGCACGTCTGTGCGCCTCTGCCTTGTCGCCTCGATATCATCTCTGATCTGAAACTGGAATAACTGAGCAAAAGGGGTATTTCTTCATGCACCGGGATGAGAGGCCGTCCGCTTGCGTGAGCGGGTTTTCAAAACGCGTGTGACCCGGAGTACTTCTTCTATGGTTGTGATCCCTTCCAGAACCTTGTGGGCGCCGTCCTGGAGCAGAGGCAGCATCCCGCATTCCACGGCTTCCTGGTGAATCGCGTTGGAATCCGATGTTTTCAGGATCATGTGCTTCAGCGATTCCTCCATCACCATGAGTTCCATAATGGCTGTTCTGCCGTGGTAGCCGGTGTTCATGCAGGCTGAACAGCCGCCCTTTCTGTAAATCGTCGCGTTCTCCGCCATTTCCGGAGACAGGCCGATATTGGTTAAAGATTGTCTGTCCGGGATATAGGGCTGTCTGCACTGCGGGCAGAGGACACGGACCAGCCGCTGAGCAACGATGGCGATTACCGATGAGGTAATGAGAAAAGGTTCGATTTCCATGTCAATCAGGCGGGTCACCGCACTGGCGGCATCGTTGGTATGGAGCGTGGAGAGGACCAGGTGACCGGTAAGCGACGATTGAATGGCTATTTCCGCTGTTTCTTTATCCCTGACTTCTCCCACAAGAATGACATCGGGGTCCTGCCGGACGATGGAACGCAGACCGTTGGCGAACGAGAGATCAATTTTCGGGTTGATCTGAATCTGGGCGATGCCGTCAATCTGATATTCAATGGGGTCTTCGATGGTGATGATGTTGATTTCCGAATTGTTGAGATTGGAAAGGAGGGCGTAAAGGGTTGTCGTTTTGCCGCTTCCCGTTGGTCCGGTTACCAGAATAATCCCATAGGGGGATGAAATCAGACGGTTGAAAATTCCTATTGTTTGCGGATTGAACCCAAGATCGGGCAATTGCAGCAGCGCGCGCGTCTTGTCCAGCAGGCGCAGAACCAGACGTTCGCCGAAGGCCGTCGGCAGTACGGAAACTCGAACATCCACGCTTCGGTTCCCGATCCTGGCATCGATACGGCCATCCTGGGGAAGCCGCTTTTCCGCGATATCCAGTCTGGCCATGATTTTGATACGGGAAACGAGGGCGGCGTGCACCTTGCGCGGCAGGTCCATGGCAATGCTGAGCATTCCATCGATTCGATACCGGATCTTCAGGGAATTCTGATAGGGTTCGATGTGAATATCACTGGCCCGGTCCCGGATCGCCCGGGAGAGAATCAGGTTGACCAGCTGGATCATGGGCGCTTCGTGCGCATCATCCAGAATATCCCCCGTTTCTTCGATTTCTGAAAGAATCCGGTCATAGGAGTCATCCATGAAGGTCTGGACAAAGGCCTCCACTGTGCTGCGGTCGTGTTCATAAAGCTGCTTGATGGCGAAAAGGATGGCGGATTCGGGAGCGAGAACGATGGAGATATCCGGATTCTGCAGCAGTCGCTTCAGGTCGTCGATGGGTTCGAAGAAAGCAGGATTGTTGACCGCGATAACCGTGGAGGAATGTGCTTCCAGGGGGACGATCTTGTGACGCTTCAGGAATTGAACAGGAACCTGGCCGTTGAATCCGACACCCGCGATCTCCGTCGGCATTTCTCTCCAGAAGGGAAGATTCAATGCCTGGGCCTGGGTGACAATTTTTTCTTCTTCCGGATTGAGATGGACTTCATTATCCATGGAATGAGGTGTGGCAAGTTCTGGGGTAATTGTCATTTATATCAGTGGTTTCCTTTCTTCTGACCAGGGTTGGAGAGATTTTTCTTCTCCATTTCCAGATGGTCGCTTTTTTCCTTGGATATCCGGCTGGCATCTGTATGTTGGCGGATGACGCGGGGCGTTATAAAGACGTAGAGGTTCGTTTTTTCCCGGTTTGAGGATCGGGATTTGAAAAGCCAGCCGAGGACGGGGATATCACCCAGGAGAGGCACTTTGTAGGTGCCGAGCTGGGTGCTGTCTCCAATCATTCCGCCGATGACCACGGTTTCCGAATCCTTGATGGTCACGGTTGTGTTGACGGCCCGTTTGTTGGTTGTGGGCAGTCCGGTAGGAGAATCTTCCGTAACCTGACTGACCTCCTGATTGATCTTCATGCGGACGAATCCCTCACTGTTGATGTGCGGCGTGATCTTCAGGCTGACGCCGACATCCCGATATTCATAGGAGCTGTAATCAAGATTTGTCGTGGTTGTTTCCTTTCGGGTTGCATAGGGAACGTTTTTGCCGACATGAATCTGGGCCTCTTCGTTGTCCATGGTCAGAAGCTGCGGTTTGGACAGGATATGAATATCCGTATCGCTCTTAATGGCCTGGATCATGGCGCCGATGTCCTGAAAGGTTATCCCCCCAAGGGTAATTCCCGTCCCCAGAATGCCGAAGGTAAATCCTGAAGAATAAGTGGCAGG